>Ga0209450_10001973_pt1 | contig 10352 bp, 11 predicted proteins | sample FrelakmetLWP11LW_FD_187149 | JGI IMG/M metagenome (GOLD analysis project Ga0209450, IMG submission 187149) | Freshwater lake sediment microbial communities from the University of Notre Dame, USA, for methane emissions studies - LWP11 LW (SPAdes)... | ecosystem: Environmental > Aquatic >... | reverse complement strand
TAGATAATCCTGCCCTACTATAACTCTGGAGTAATTTATATAATTATACCAGTAAGCTTCTATTTGCTTTTTTAAGTTATCTTATGGCTTCCATTCGAATACTTCCTGGAAATTGTTAACATAAATAAAGTTTTCTACATCGAGACGGAATAATGCAGTATAATCAGACTCCAGAAATTCCCCCAGGTAGGGATGGCGATTTTTCAATAAACCCATATCTGTTTCAAAATCTTTTTCATTTTTTAAAATTTGGACTGCCTTTCCTGTGGCAGTGAGAACATCAATTTTCATAAATTCATCATGATTCTTGCAACGGCTGTCAATAACAATTGCAGCTTTTGGACAAGCACTTAAAAGCTTATATTTTCTGGTATTTCTTGAAGTTGCAAAAAAGAAATTTTTTAAATCATTTTTAAAAGTATAAGCAATCAGTGAACCATACGGATGTCCCTCTCCCTGTGTGCAAAGGATGAAAAACGATTGTTCACTAACCAGTTCTACGATTTTTTTTATTTTTTCTTCATTATTCATAATCACTCATTTTAATATGGTTTAGACAAAGATTTTATTTATTTAAAAAAATTACTTCAAAACTTCGGGATTAATTATTTCAAGTCCCCCATTATAACCGGTACCTTCATAAATCAATTCTTCCTTATTATTATTTTTAACCTTCTTTTGTAATTTTACATTTATAATAGCATCGATACTTTCACTGATCCTGCCATCCATTGCTCCGGGGGCGAGAAAGGATTTGGGCCAGAGATTAAGACCAAAAAATTTCAGGTCAGCTTTAATGATTTTTAAATCCTGATTTATATTTAATTTAAGATTATTTAATGAAAAAAAATTGCTGCCGATTCTTATTTCAAATTTTTCAGTTGAGTAGTTAAAATCTGAAAAATTAAATCTGAAATATTCTGATGTGGAATTTTTACCATCCATTACCTGAATGAATGCATGGGAATTATTTTTAACGTTTGAAATCGAGATACCGGGAATTACCGCAAATATGTTATCTGTTTTTTTATCTATTAACTTAAAGTACCAGCCTTCAAAATAATTTACCTTTTTATTGTGTCCCTGAAAAATTTCAGGTCTGTATATTTTTTTTATTTTGTAACCCAGCATGGTACAGTAAAAATTCTAATATTTTTTTACATATAAAGCCTCACAGCTTTTTTTGAGTTTTACACAAGGTGTATCTTTCAACAGTTGTTGGAGATGATATTTATATATACCTTAAGGATTTCCTGAATCCGGGAAATAAATTATTCTTTTATCTTTATCATGGCTTCATTTCTGGCAAGGAATCCGGGAATCCATGGAGGGTTATAACCTGCTATAATAAATATATCATCAGTCTTTATATTTTCTTTGGCAAGATATTCTTTAAGCGTAATGATGTTTTCGTCAACATTTTTCTGATTAAAAAAACCTGAAAAACGAATAGCTGCAACCTTTTCCGGTTTTATTTCCCTTAATATAATGCTCTTTTCATTAGGTATCGGCAAATTTTCAAGTGTGTATCTGGATGGCATAAAAAATGCAACGCTATAAGTACCTTCTCCTGATACTTTTACCGGGGAAGTCATTGCTATTCTTTCGGATTTTGAAGTTTTGACAGGAGCAGTCATATCGATTTTTTTTCGGCTGACATTGTTGCCGAAAATATAACCTGCAAGTATTTCAAAACCTTTTTCAATTGCAGACCTGTAATTAAGCCCGCCCACCTCTACTTCTGCCTGTATATATCCCGAATATTGCCTTAACTCAATATTCTTATGTTTTCTTATTACAGTATATTTTGGTGTTTCTATTGCCATTTAAATCCAACTCTTCTGTTTTTTTTAATACTAATTTTATGTCTATAAAATTTTTAATTGTATAATTATATCAGTATAAGCAAAAAAACAAAGTATTTTAAAGTTAGTTTACGTGCTGAGCTACAAAAGTTAAAGAAAATTCTTTATATAATTTTCGGACATAAATTTTCTATATATTTAAAAACTCCTGAATGCTTCCCATGCTTTATTCTAAAAGCATAATCATATTTCTATGCGCCTCCAGGCAGGTCAGTATTAACCTCATTTAAATAAAGACTTAAATTCTTATATATTAAAAAATCTATACGCAGATACATTTTAAAAGGCACTGATTCTTTTTTCTCAATAACTTCTAATTATAGATATTTAAAATGATTTCTTTTATTCAATTAAATATATTACAATCTGTTTTTAGAACACAGGATGAAACAATATTTATGGTTTTAAGTCCATAATTTAAACCTTGTTAGTCCTGCGGACGTATTATTATTTGCTTTTTATTATATAAGGATAATTATGATCAGTGATATAATTTTATTGGAAAATACAAATGACGAAAAGCTTCTAAATCTTACAACAGATGCTGTATTGGTACTTTGGTCCAGAACTTATAATACAAATGGTAAACCTGATTGGTCCCATATTTTCCCTTATTATCACCCGGATATTGTTTTCCAGGATTCTATCCAAAGGCTGGAAGGTATTGATAATTTTAAATCTATGTGTGCCCGGCTCACCAACAGGTGCAAGCAGCTTCAAATGGAAATATTCTCCATTGCACAGAATTCCAATGTTATTATTATGGACTGGAAAATGACAATGTCATTCCGTAAGTTTCCCAGTACGCCTATGTTCGGGTGCACAAAACTTACCCTTCATAATGATGGCAGGATAATAGAACAAAAAGATTATTTCGATTTATGGGGAGATATTTTTAATGGCATCCCGGGTTTTAAAAAATTATACAGAAAATTTATACATAAATTTTTCGGCTGATAGAAAAATATGATGAAGTATAAACTGCCGGATGAACTGATTTTTCTTAAAAACGGCAAAGCGCCACAAAAGAAAAGCCTTGCCTTAATGGAAGGAAAGGTTTGTATTATAACGGGGGCAACTTCAGGTGTTGGGCTTGAGGCAGCAAAACGGCTTGCAAAGGGAGGTGCCCATATAGTGATGGTGTGCCGAAACCAAAATAAAGCCGAATGTATAAGTAAGAAAATCAAAGCCACCTGTAATGTCCCGGTCGATATTGTAATTGCCGATTTTAGCCGGTTGGATGAAGTTCGTAAAGCGGCCGCAACTATAATAAAGAATTATCCGAAAATTGATGTGCTGATAAACAATGCAGGGCTTCATTCGACAATTCGCACTTATACCTCTGAAGGTTTTGAAACAGTCTTCTGTGTCAATCATCTTGCTTCTTTCCTATTTACCCAATTGCTTATGAACCGAATGAAGGAAAGTGCGCCGGCACGAATAATTCAGGTAAACTCTGAAGGGCACCGTTTTAATGGCCTTGACCCCCAAGATATTAACTGGGAAAAACGCCGTTACAATGGATATAAAAGCTATGGCGCTTCCAAGACCGCGCAACTTCTCACGGTCTGGGAACTTGCAGACAGGTTAAAGGGTTCAGATGTTACTATAAATGCGATGCATCCCGGAGATGTAAAAACAAATATAGGAAATAATAACGGTTGGCTTTATAAATTGTTTTTTCATGTCATAATATGGCCTTTTTTAAAAAACCCGGCCATATCGGGAGAAGCGATTTACTATTTAGCTTCTGATCCTGAAATGAGTGATATAAACGGCCGATTTTTTAACCTGACAATCGATGAAAAACCAGCAGCGCATGCACTTGACCGCAGCATGGGAAATTGTATTTGGGCTCTTAGTATGAAAATGACAGGGCTTGCAATAAAGTAAACCTTTGCAGCAGACTCATTATTTCAACTGTTTTTTGACTCTGTTTGCCGCTAATTTTCCTGTTAAAATAGATATTGGAAGACCGGAGGGGCTAAATGACCATTGGCCGGCCTGTAAAATATCCAGAATCGGTGTAAGGATAGAGCCGGCAATCTTCGGCAATTTATTTAAGGCAGGAATAAAATCGTTAGTAAATGCCCAGCCTGTAATGGCGCCATCAGAATTTCCTGTCATCTTTTCCAAAGTTAAAGGAGTTGAGATGAACCGGTCCTTTATTTTGCCTTTTATCCCGGGGAAAATGGTCGAATCCAGGATATTTATGATACATTCTTCACTTATCTTTTTAAATTCATCATACCAGCCCATTTTTGAAATATGTTTGACCAGGGAGTGTTCCATCAGGGTGCTGATAATTAAGCCGGTCCTGCCTTCCGGGGCCAAGTCGGCGTCGCGCATTACAGGAATGGATATTTCGTAGGTTGTAAGTTCACAATACTGCCTTATCCATTTTATGATGGCATTTTTATCATTTGTATACCTGCCATCATTATCCGGGGATTTATTTTCAAGTTCGCTAAGATTTATGTTGGAAAGGCCTTTTTTCAATGGTGTATAAAATAAATGTGGGGAGCAAATGCCTTCGAAATATTCTTTGTCCGTATCAACGGTCAGGTATAATGTTAAAATGGAATCTCCCCCGGTTTTATCCGATAAGATTTTTTTCCTGGCGATTGCCTGCTGCTTAATTTTTTTATTACTCAGGGAATCATAATCAATAATACTATAAAGATTTTTTAAATCCGCGGTCCAGATTAATTTTTTATAAGTAAATTTATTGCCCTGGGAATCTTTTACCTGTTTGATTTGTGGATTTATGCCGCATATTTCAGTCTCTCTGCTTATTACGCCTTTGTGGCCCAGTATAAATTGTTCTATTTTATCAACCATGGCACCGGTTCCGCCTTTTGGATACTGGTAATCAAGATAAAGGCTAAAATAGCTTAAAGCAAAGAAAGCAGGTGTTTTTTTAAAAAAATGCTGGGCTATCATATCAATAAGTGTCTGATTGCCTGAAAAATTCTGCAAATACTCTTCAATGGGCGCGTTGAGCCTGGTAATTTTCCTGATAGTTATAAAATACTTAAATAACCACGGAAGGATCGTTTTATAAAGATATTCCTTATCATTTTTAAGGTCCAAAAAAATCGGGTTATCAATGCCATAAAGTATATCCATATATTGCATGATCCGGTTGATTTCTTCAATTATTTTTTCAATATCTTCAACATCATCAGGAAATTGATTATTTAATAAAGTCCGGTAGTCATGCAAACTATCCTTTGAAACAAGCCTGATGACTTCATTTGCAATTCCGATTGAAACATTGTTCTTGATAAAATCTACCTCTAAACCCAATTGTTTAATCATTGGAAGAACTATTCCGGAATTTTCAATCGCACGTATTCCACCATCAAATTTAAATCCGTTAAAATCAAAAGAATTAACAAGTCCGCCTACTTTTTTTTCTTTCTCACAGACTAATACTTTATAACCATCTTTACTTAGAAATGCTGCGGATGTTAACCCTGCTATTCCACCCCCGACTATCACAACATCATATTCCATATATTCCCCTTTATTAAATAACGGCCTTCCGGTTAAATCCCATTTCTTTATATCCTCCTTCTGATAATTATAGTTCCCCTTTTAAACCAATCACTTCTGCTGCAGTCTGCATACCTTTTATGGTGTGCTCAATAAGCATGTCCAACTCCATCCCAAGCATTGCAGCACCTTCAGCAATCACAGAACGGTTCACACCGGAGGCAAAGCCTTTTTCCTTCCACTTCTTTTTTACAGAATTTACGTTTAAATCCATAATACTCTTGCCGGGCCTGAGAACGACAACCGCTGCAATCAGCCCGGTCAGCTCATCAATGGCATAAAGCGCTTTTTCCATTGTATGTAACGGCTCAATATCGTTTACAATCTTATATCCGTGACTCTCGATAGCTCTTAAATAATCTTCCGGAAAACCACGGGGTGAAAGAATTTCCCTTGCCATTAAGCAATGCTTGTCAGGATACCTTTCATAATCAATGTCATGCAAGAGCCCGATTGCCCCCCACTTATCAACTTCTTTTTCACAAAAAATTCCTGCAAAATATCTCATGACAGCTTCAACAGCTAATGCGTGCCGTATCAGGCCTTCACTTTTTACATATTCCCTAAGTATTGCAAAGTTAAAAACTCTGTCAGGCATAAAAGAAGCTATGATTTACCCCCTTTGGCATATTTCTATATAAAAATTTTTACAAAGTTTAACTGAAGGTTGGCAAGCGAAGACCTTAAATTGTCAGCCTCCTGCGCGCTTATCTCAGCCTCGATGACTTTTAAAAGCGCTTCAAAGCTGTCAACTGCCATTTTGGCCTGGACTTTGTCTTTATATCTGTCATTTGTCCCGACAGGCAGACCCATCTTTTTATATGCCAGGCTGGAAAGCGACATCATTATCTGCATTACAACGTCTTTTACAGATAGCTTGTCGATTTCTTCCTGAAGCTTGTTAATCATTTCTTCAGTTTCTTTTTTTGAATTTTCTTCATCCATTATCGCATCTTTTGAAACCCTGTCTTCACCGTTTCCACCTTTTTTCTTTTTTTCTACCGTTGCCATAAAATCACATCCTTTTTAGATCTAATAAAAATTTACTATTCTTTTGCCTGTTATTTTTTTTATTCGCTGTCGTATTTGATAAGTGACATGACATCATAGCCCTTTAATGCTTCCCTGGGATTTAAAAACTCAAGCTCCACAAGAAAGCAGAACCCGATAACTTTTCCCCCATTTTTTTCCACTAGTTCTGCCTGCGCTTTGGCAGTGCCGCCTGTTGCAGCAAGATCATCTGCAATAAGAATATTGTCTCCTGGCTTAATTGCATCTACATGCATTTCCATTACATTACTGCCGTATTCAAGATCATAAGAGACTTTACAGGTATCGTAAGGAAGCTTTCCGGGTTTTCTTACGGGGATAAACCCTACTCCAAGCCTGTAAGCAAGAGCAGCCCCAAAAATAAAACCTCTGGCTTCCGCACCCAGTATGGCATCGATTTTCTTGCCCTTGTAATAATCTGCCATAACATCAATGGTGTATTTTAACGCATCCCCATCACCTATCAGCGGCGTTATATCCCTGAAAACTATCCCTTTTTTTGGAAAATCCCTGATATCCCTTATTTTAGCTTTTAGATCCAATTTTACTCCTGTCTTAAAATACTTTTTGTTTTTTATTCTTATTTACCCTGAAATAATATTAAATGAAATAGATCCATCAATATCCTCATACTCTTTTGCTACTTATTCTTATTTACGCCTTCAATCAATGAATTTATGAGATAATCAATATCCAGTTCTTTATAATCAAGCTGCCTTAATATTTCAACGGGACTGTATTTCTGGCCATAAGACCAGATCTCTTTTAGAAAACTTCCTGCCTTTTTTTGTTTTACCCAGTCATTGCCAAACTTTCTAAGCATGTAGTCTTTTAGCTGGGCCTCGAATATCCATGCCCTGATATAATTGGTGCAATAAAACCCTTCGTCGACATCTTTAAGGTAGTCAGCCCCTGAATAATCCATCATGTTTACCCCATTTAAGATTTCCCTGTAAACCTCGTCTTTACCGTCAACAGGATTTTTATCGTGAAGCAAGAGCTCATAATTTAATTTACCGGCATATCTTCTGCAGAACCACAGCTTTATAATATTTGAAAAATACAGGAATTCTTTTGCAGCTTCAGAAGGCATTTTCAAAAAGCCTGTCAGCCAGTACCTGTCCTGCATTATATGTTCAAGAGTAAAAGCATAACCTTCTGTCACGGCATTGTCTCCCAGGAATTTAAATTCAAAATCCATGTCAGCTTTTACATTTGCAAAATGCTGCGCATGCCCGCCCTCGTGAAACATTGCTTCATAATCATCCTGCCCGCCCTTTGGCATTACCACAAGGTATATCTCATCCGGCACTTTTACTGTGGCGCAAAAAGCCCTGGGAGATTTATTTTTCCTTTCTTCCACGTCAAGTATTATGTTCTGCTGCCTTTCCAGATCTATACCCATAGCCATTAAGGTATCCTTAAAAACAGGCACAAGCTGGTCTTTTTTAAAATACCTGTCAAATTTTTTGGCCCGCCGAAGATATGCAAAGTCACTCCTTCTTGAATTTTGCAGGCTCACTGAAATTTCCCCGGCAAGGAGGGCGCCAAAATTTTCCTCATACAGTTGCCTTGTTTCATCAAGAAGCCTGTCAGTCTGGCTGGCAGTCTGCTCAAAGTCTTCATTCTTTAAAAATGAAAAAAAATCTCTATAGCTTTCAAACCCAAGCTTTTTTGCCTCATTGTGAAGTGTGGTCCAGTAATTTAATAAATTGGGATTAAATGATTCCCTTACCATTTCATTTCTCTGGTCATCCAGTTTATCCCTTTTTGCTTTATCCGGTTCATTTGAAAGTGTTACTTCTGAATACCTGAAAGACACCTCTTTGCCATCTATATTAAGAGTTGCTTTTGCTTCCTGCTCTGCAATCTCATCTGAGAGATCCCTAACCTGGTTTTCAAGCAATCCTTCGCCACAAAGCTGCAAAAGGTTTGAAAGTCTTGAGATTTCAACAGGTGAGCTGCTTTCACTTTTAAGCTTTTTTAACTGCTGAAAATTTGCGGTCGAAAAAAGATCCGCATATTCTTCATATAAAGCAGCAGTGTTTAAATCATCCTTATGGCCCGCAAAATGCAAATAATATTCTTTGTCCATAGCAGAAATAAATTTTTGTGCGGACGCCCTGTATTTTTCCAAGTCCATATAAATGTGTTCCTTTTTATTTCAGGTCTTTGTTATAGGTCTTCTTTCAGATTTTTATTTTAAGTCTTTAATCCATGTTTTTTATTCCAGACACCTTTTTTAGGCTTGTATTTTAGATCTTTTATTCCAAGTCCTTATCCAAGATATTTATTTTAGATTTTTTATCTTAAATCTTTATTTTTGTTCTTTATTTTAGCTTTTGGCTCTTTATATTAAACCTTTAACTTAAATCTTAATTTAGATCTTTATTTTAGGTTTTATATCTTTATTTTAAATTTTCCTTTACAACCTTTATGATACCGGCCTCATCGAGTCCATATGCGGCATATAGATCTGCCGGGCTGCCGGATGCGCCGAATTTATCTTTAATGCCGATTCTTAGTACCCTGGTGGGGTGTTTCTCTGAAAGGACCTCACAAACCGCGCTTCCAAGCCCGCCTATTATATTATGGTCCTCTACCGTAAAAACAAGCCCGGTCTTTTTTGCGCTTTCAATTATGAGCCGCTCATCTATTGGTTTAATTGAGGCCATGTTTATAAGGTCAATATCAATTCCTTCATCCTGCAGTTTTTTTGCTGCAGCCATACAGATATGGGTGGTATAGCCTGCAGTTATCAGCGTGGCTTTTGTACCGTCAAATAATTTTACGCCTTTTCCTATTTTAAACTGGTAATTTTCATTGAAAATAATCGGGCTTGAACCCCTGGTAAGCCTGATATAGCAGGGTCCGTAATATTCTGCGGCAGCATCGATTATTTTTGATGTCTCTGTTCCGTCAGATGGAGAAAGGACAACAATTCCCGGTATTGCCCGCATTATTGCAACATCTTCAATTGCCTGATGGGTCGCACCGTCTTCACCTACTGAAATACCGCAATGTGTGGCGCATATTTTTACATTAAGGCCCGGATATGCAACAGATACACATACCTGGTCACAGGCTCTCCTGGAGGCAAAAACCCCAAATGTGGACACGAAAGGAATTTTCCCCATTGTTGCCATTCCAGCTGCGGCGCTTATCATATTTGCTTCAGCTATCCCGAAATTAAAAAACCTCTCCGGAAACTTTTTTGCAAAGATTGCAGTCATAGTGGACTTGGACAAATCGCAATCCATCACGACTATATTTTTATTTGTTTCTCCAAGAGCGGCCAGCCTTTCGCCATAGGCATTTCTGGTGGCAGCTTTTTTATCCCCTTCATATAAAATAGATTTTGCCTCATCTGGAATCATTTGGTTATAGCCTTCCTGTCGAATAAATAAATTAAATTGACTTTTAAAAGATATTCTACAAAATATTAATTAAAATTTGTAGATTAGATAATATTATATAATGGGCATAATCTCAAAAAACAATAAAAGGCTCCTTTTTCCGGCTATGATATGGTTTTGTGTTTTTTTCATTCTCCCCTTAATGATAATATTAATTTATTCATTTACAACAGATTATATTTTTTCAGGCGGCAAAATAAGTTTTACGCTGAATAATTTTCTTATTATCTTTCAAAAAAAACACTACCTGATAATCCTGGGACGCTCGCTTTTAATAAGTGCAATTACCACATTTTTTTCCATACTTTTTTCATACCCGGTAGCATACTTTCTGGCAAAAAAAACAAGATTTGACAAAATCCTTATTGTCGTTTTGATGATACCTTTTTGGGTGAATTATCTTATCAGGATTTTTGCTTGGAAACTCCTGCTTTCTGAAAATGGCATCATTAACCAGTTCCTG
>Ga0209450_10001972_pt1 | contig 10352 bp, 16 predicted proteins | sample FrelakmetLWP11LW_FD_187149 | JGI IMG/M metagenome (GOLD analysis project Ga0209450, IMG submission 187149) | Freshwater lake sediment microbial communities from the University of Notre Dame, USA, for methane emissions studies - LWP11 LW (SPAdes)... | ecosystem: Environmental > Aquatic >... | reverse complement strand
TGGACGATTACTAGCGGTTGTCTCGTGACCTCTTACTCTGAAACTTCGGCCGTGGGCGGGGCCGTTGGGTTCAAGGCGAGTATTGATATCGTCGTCCTGCCCGTGAGGACGGTTGTGTAATGGCGCTTCCGGTCGTTCCCCTCGGTCGGGGCACCGTCGAAATCGGCGGGGAAACGGTCGAATTCCGCAGCCTGTCCCGCTCACAGGCCTTACAGCTAAATTCCTTCAAAGGCCGTGAGGATGAGGCGGAGGTTTTTATCCTGATGGGCGGGACAGGCTGTAGCGAGGATGAGGCAAGGGCCTTTAGGGACGGCAACGATACGGAAACGGCGGGCATCCTTATCGACGCAATCCTCATCCTCTCGGGCCTTGCGAATAACCCAAAAGCGTAGGCCAGGCCGACTATGAACGGGCCTTCATGGAACAGGAATTAGACCCGTTTGATTTCGTCCTGGCAGAACAATTGCATATGACTGTCGCGGGATTGGGCGATATGTCTAACGCTGAATACCTGGCATGGCGGGCCTTCTCAAACTATCGAACCGCCATGGCAGAGCTAGAGGCGAAAGAACCGCAATGAGCGATGAACGCGTCAACGTGCGGGGCATTCGGGAGCTATCCGCAGCCTTCCGCAAGGTTGACGCGGAAATCGGCCAGGAATTGAAAGATGCGTTTATGGCGGTCGCTGCGCGAGTCGTGGCGATCGCGCAGCAGCGTATGCCGCACAAGAGCGGCGCGGCTATGGCGAGCGTCAAGCCGCGCGCATCCCAAAAGGGGGCGGGTATCGCTTTCGGGGGCACTAAGGCCCCATATATGCCCTGGCTAGACTTCGGCGGGAGCGTGGGCCGGGGACACAAGCCGGGGGTCGCATGGTCGGGGGCGATTGGGCGGGATTGGCTCGGCAAGCCTGGCGGGGATGGGCGCTACGTCTATCCGGCTATTTCGGAAGCTCGGGACGATACCGAAGCTGCGACGTATGCGGCAATGGAAAAGGCGTGCCGTTCGGCCGGCTTTGATTGGAGCGACCGCTAATGACGCGGCAAGTCGTCGTTGAAATCGTCGGGGATGCCTCTAAGTTTTCCAAAGCGACCGGCGATGCCATTACCAAAACCGAAGGCCTTACCTCAAAGCTCAAAAACGTTGGTAAGGGTATGGCGATCGGTGCCGGCATTGGGGCCTTTGGCCTTCTGTCGGGTGCCGTCGATACTGCAATAGGCAAGCTCGGGGAGGCTGCGGCAGCGTATCGGGAGGACCAGGCAGGGCAACAAATGCTTGCCCTGGCGCTCAAAAACAACATCCCCAATTGGGACGGCAACGCAGCCGGCGCAGAGGCCTACGCTGCCGCGCAGGGCCGTTTGGGGTTCGCTGACGACGAGGTGCGGGCGAGCCTGGCGCAGCTAGTCGGGGTTACGGGCGACCTCACGAAAGCGCAGGAAATCAACAGCCTTGCGCAAGAGCTAGCTCGAGCGAAGGGTATTGACCTGGCGCAAGCTACCGACATTCTCACGAAGGCCCATATGGGCAACGGCAAGGCCCTAAAGGGGTTGGGTGTCGATATTGGGGATGCCAAAACCGGCGCTGAGCTTCTAGATGCGGTACAGAAAAACGTAGCGGGGTCCGCTGAGGCGTGGGCCGCTACGAATGAGGGCAAGCTAGCAGCCTCCAACGTCGCGGTTGGAGAGGCAATGGAAAAGGTCGGCAAGGTCGTTGACGACGTAGCACAGGTTGCGTTGCCGATCCTGGCAGATGCCTTCACAACCGTTATTGACGTGCTCGGCCAGGTTTGGGAAGCCGTGGGGCCGGTCGTCAATTCCCTAATGCGTTCCCTGCGGCCGGCCTTTGAGGCAATGCTACCCATCGCAAAACAGGTGTTCGGCACGATCCTTCGAACAATCAAGGATTTACGTCCTGTGTTTGAAACGGTGTTTGCCGTCATCGGGAAGATCATTGCGACGGCCGTTCAGCTATGGGGCGTGCAATTCGAGATTGTCAAGAAAGTAATCGGCACGGTTGTGGACGTGTTCAAAGGCATTGGTACGGTTGTCGGCAAGGTGTTTGACACGATCCCGAAGGCCGTTCGCTCTGCGTTCAATCTCGTTATCGGGGCAATCAACGGGATTATTCGGGCAATCAACAGCGTAAAGGTGAGCATTCCCAAGATTGGGGTTGAGACTCCAATGGGGTTTGTTGGGTTCGGTCCCTTTAGCTGGAACGGCCTAAACCTCGCCTCTATCCCCTATCTGCATTCCGGCGGGCTAGTGCCTGGCACCCCCGGTTCAGACGTTCTGGCGATGTTGCAGGCCGGGGAACGCGTATTGCCGGCGAGTGCCAGGGGCACCGGAGTTACGGTCATCGTCAACGGGAGCATTCTGGGCGTTTCCGGCGTTGACGAGCTTATGGATATCATCGCGGTACGCTTGCGCTTGCAGGGTGTATAGGAGGCTTGACCCGTGATTTTGCAATTGCTGGTCGGGGCAGGCCCCGCCGTGAACCGCCTTGCATACGTCAAAGATGGGACGTTGCGCACAATGCGGCGGGCGGATGGCTCGCAGGGAACGTGCGATTTCACGCTTGTCAATTACTCAATTGACGACGATGTAGATATCAACGTCGTTGATAGCTCGACGGGCGATAACTACTTCATTGGGCACGTTCGTTCCCGCACGTACACAGAGGTTTCAGACTCCCTGTATTACTGCCAGGTTTCCTGCCAGAGCGATACCGCAGTAGTGGGCGACCTCGGCGCGGCCCCGTGGAATTACAGCATTACCCCTAACTACTCAACGACGTTCCCGTACACAAAACTTGAGTCTGCGCAGACAAGCGCAGTAGGGAGTGCATACCCTGGCGACGTTGAAACGACGATTACCGTTACGTCGCTATACGGGGCAGATCTAGAGCCTGGTCAAACAATCGACGTTGTTGCCAATGTTGTAAATGCGAGTGACCAGCGCATACAGGAAATCTCTACAACGTGGCTCAACAAAACAACCCCGCTATTCGTCGTCAAGGCCGGCAATCCCCCCATTCGGCTAACGACGCTAGCGCCCAATGAGGGGACGTTTGCACAGGTCGCAATCGCGGATGCGGAATGGTCCCTAATTGACTCGGGCACCGCAGGCATAACGATGCTCGGGGATTTCGGCCAGGAAATTCATGCGCACGAGGAACAATGGTACGAAATCGGCGGGGGTTGGATTTCGTTTGCGAATTCTTGGGGGAATTACGGAAGTACGTTCAATACCGCAGCCTTCCGCCGTGACGCGACAGGGTATGTGCATCTGAAAGGCCTTATCAAAGACGGCACGGTAGGCTCGTCGGCCTTTACCCTTCCTGCTGGTTGGAGGCCGGCCGCGCGTGAGCTTTGCGGCACGATTTCCAATGATGCCATCGGGCGGGTTGACGTTCTTTCGGATGGAACCGTTGTTCCTACGGCTCCCTCTAATAACGCATACGTGTCCCTTGACGGAATTACCTTCAAGGCTGGCGGCTAGATGGCGGGCACCTTGCGGCGGTGCCTTGACTGCGGGGACGTAGCTGCTACGTCCCCTTGCCGTCCCTGCCGGGCCGCGCGTCAACGCCGCAGGAACGCCGATCCTAAACGCCGTGCATACCGCAGGCCTGAGTACCTTTCGCAGCCTGCTACGGGCCTCTGTTGGCTCTGTGGGAAGCCTGGCGCGGATACGCGCGACCATCTGACGTATCTACGGCTTGACCCCGAAAGCATCATTACGCTTCCTGCCCATCGGGCCTGTAATAGCGGCCGGCGATGACTGAACCGGCAGAGGAAAACGGGTACCGCATCCTGCATCTTTTCGAGGTTATGTTGCTCGCAATGGAGCAACGACTAACCGCAAAGATGGACGATAATTCGCGGTTAGCCTCTGAGCGATGGGTGCGCCACGATCGGGAAGCTGAGGCGATGGTCGCGCGGCTAGCGGCCCTTGAGACTACGTTAGGGCTACATCTTGACGAGGCCCGCACGCACAAGCTGATTGTTGACGCACGCGCCAGGCCTATTCGATCGTTCGTGGGTTGGCTTTGGGACCATTGGCGCGACCTTGTGCTACTGGCGATTGGCCTATTTGCCCTGCTGACTACGCTATCTGAGTTAGTCGCTAGGAGTTAGGAACATGGCGCTTACCGTCAACGGCCGCAAAATCCCGCGCAACGATTGGGAAGGTGACGACCGGACCCCTGGCGCGGGCGGGCGATACGTTACGTGCATGGATACCGCAGCCGGCCGGATGGTTGCCTACGCTACCAATCTGCGTATCGACAAAGATGGGAAGGTGTACCGCGCAGCGCTTAGGCCTGCCGACCCTAACGGGATCACCTTTGACCAGGCAGAACAAGCCGTGCGCACCGTTGCGCGCTTGCCCCTGCATCACAAATCGGGATGGTCACAGGCGACCGCGCAGGCCTGGCTAAAGGCCGGCAAGGGCCTTATCGTCATCGGGCGATATGACACGATCCCCCGCGCGTATCGGCACCAGTATCTAGCCGGCTTCAATCACGCGATGTTCGTTACGCATATCGACCGCTCGGGGAAGATGCGCCTGTATGACCCTCTCAACCCCGACATTTACGCGTATGGGCGCATCGTGCCGGCTTCTATCCTCTGGCCCTTCCTGGCAAGCCTGGGATGGATGGCGGGGTACGTGCCTCTACAGCCTCTTTAGGCTATTGACAGACTAGCTGGCACAACCGCAGAGTACGCAGTCGAGCGGGGTAGGTCGAATGCAAGCCTCCCGCCCCGCTCGAAATACAGAGGCTTGCAGAAAGAGGCTTGCGTATGTGCTCCCGTAGCGATTACCCACCTTATGAGGACGGGACCCCCAACCGGTGCGGTGTCCATACCTTCGTAACGACTGACGTGTGCGGGTGCGCACCGATGACCGACTCCCGCATCGCTGCGCTGGCAACGATCTTCGCGGACGAGGTAGTCAAGCACCGTTCTGGTCTGCGTGACGAGTTTCCGCTCACCGAATACCGCGCTCTCCGCTCCGCGCTCGCCCGCCACCTGATCGACGCTGAGGATGACAAGGCCGAGATCGAACGGCTACGTGCCCGCGTGGCGGACCTAGAGGAAATGGTCGAATGGAAATGAACGATCCCCGCGGCGCTCCATTGTCGGATGAGCAGGAAGCATGGTGGTATCAATTGGGCATGAACGAATACGAACGCATGATGCGCAAGATGCAACGCGAGCGCATCGCATGGGTACTGCTTTCGTGGGCAATCTTCATTGGCTCGGTTGCCCTTCTCGCCTTCCTGATTTGGGTAGGCCTAGTGCTCTTTTACGCGATGTTCGGGTCATGAACATTGAACGCAGCGCAGATCATCACTACACCTACGAAGGGCAGACGTATCCGGGGGTAACGTCAATCCTCAAGGTGATTGATAAGAGCGGGCCGCTAATGGCATGGGCCGCGCGACAGACGGCGGAAGCTGCTGTAGCGCTGATGGATACCATGCCTGAGCTTTACAAAACGGTAGGGCCAGAGGGCATCGTCAAGGCCCTTACCTCCCGTTCGTCATGGAAACGGGATGAGGCTGCTGCGCTAGGGACAGAAATTCATGCCCTGGCAGACCTTGTGAACAGGGGCGAGCCTACCCCGCCGATCCCCGAAAGCTCTAGATCGCACGTTCTCAAGTACGCGGAATGGTGGCGCGCGTCGGGTTGGAAATTGCGTGCCTCTGAGGCAATGCTAGTCAACGTGCGCATGGGTTACGGGGGCACGATCGACCTTCTGGCGCGCGATGCAGACAAGCGCACCGTACTTGCGGATATCAAAACAGGCCGATTGGTCTATCACGAGGCCGTACTACAGCTAGCGGCCTATGGCATGGCAGAGGTTATCGAGGTTGGGGGCGAGATTTTCAAGATGCCTGCCCCCGATCGGTTCGTCATCCTGCACGTAACAAAGGACGGGGTACGTGAGGTTGAGCTAACGATCGGTAGCCTTGACCGCGAGGCCTTTGCAGGGTGCCTGAAATTGAACGAATGGCAACAGAGCATGAAGGGGCGCGACCTGTGAGCGATTACACACCTGAGCTTGTGGCTATCGGGCGCATCCTCGAGAGGATCGCGCGTTGCCTCGAGTCACAAACGGGCATGGTCGCCCCTGTGCCTCATCTGCCTAGGCCCGCCGGCACGGCATACGCGCCAGGGGACAAACACGACCCTACGCATAACGAATTGAAGATGAACCGCGCGGGCCTTTACTGCCCTACGCGTTTGCCCAATGGCGCATGGTGCCCCTGGCGACCCGCCAGGACGGGCGAGAATGCCCCACAAGCCGCGCAAACCGTCGTTGCGGTGTCTGATAGCACCCCGACATTTACAGGGGTGTCACAGGCCGAATTTAGGCCGGAGGATTTGCCTTGAACGTCCCTCTTTGGGTACGCAAGTTTCTTGTTGACTTCATCGAAACAGGCATTGCCGCCATCCTGGCGCTAACGATCATCGTCCCGACCAATGCAGAACAGGCCAAAGAGGTTGCGTTGGTCATTGGGGCAGCCGTAGCAGGGGCGCTGATTAGCGCTGTACGTAGGGCTGCACCTGGGTTCCTTGAATGGCTCAAGGGCAAGCTCGGGGCAAGCTCTTAGTACCCTCTCGCGCGCGCGTGTACGCGTAGTGCACGCGCGCAGGCTAGCTAGCTAGCACGCACGCTAGCTAGCTAGCAGGCTCTTTCTATTGAAAGAGCTAGCTAGCACGCAAGCTAGCTAGCTAGCTAGCAGGGGACACACGTTGACAACCTCTAAGGCAAAGGCAATCGGTAGCGCAGCAGAGCGCAAGGTTGCCGCCATGCTCAAGGGCATACGCGTAGGCCAGGACGGCGGGCCTGTAGATGTGCGCTTGATTGGGTACGCAGACCTGCAAGTAAAGAACCTAAAGACGCTTCCCTCTTTGAGAGAAATCGACAGCATGATTGACGCTATCCCCGAAGGCCTGTTGCGTGGGGTCGTTGTCATTGAGCGAGCAGGGTATGGCCGGCGCGGTACGCGAACGATTACGTTTGACCTTGACGAATGGGCAGAGTGGCATGGGGGAAGCTGAAAACCTCTACAGGTTGACCCTCCATAACCCCGGTCCCGCGTCCTTTCTGGTCACAGCAGGCTAACGGTGCCAGGCTTCGCTAAGCGTGTAGTAACGCACGACCCCGGCCCCTGGCGGGCCTGGCGCAAGATGAGCCGGCACGGGCGAGCGATCAAATTCATACAGACGTACTGCGCGGCCCCGAAGGGGGAGGGGTTCGGTAAGCCCCTCAAGCTGCACGCATTCCAACGGCACTATCTCGAGGAAGCGTTTTCCCAGGGAGTGCAAGTAAGCGTTATGCCGACCCCTCGAGGGAACGGCAAGAGCACGTTTGCCGCTGCTATTGCCGTATGGGCGACGTTTGACGCGGACACGACGGGCACCCCACAGGTGCCGATCGTCGCTACTACCGTGGGCCAGGCTATCCGCAGCGTGTACGGGGTAGCCGAAAAGATGGTCAAGGCTTCCCCCGACCTATCCGATCGGGCGCTCATCTTCACAGGAACAGGCACCTCGAGGATTGTTGTGCCGTCCTCCGGGGATGGGGAATGCTTCCCAATCGCTAACGACCCGGACGGGCTACAGGGCCTTGACCCCTCGGTAGCGGTTTGCGATGAGGTGGGGTTTCAACCGCTAGACGCGTGGGACAGCCTGGTACTCGCAGCCGGCAAGCGTTCTAGGTCGTTGGTTATGGGGTTGGGCACCCCTGGCCTAGACCGCGACAATGCGCTATGGCATCTGCGCGAGCTTTTCACGGGCGGGCTAGCCCCGCGATCGTTCCGATTTCGTGAGTACGCAGCAGATGCCGGCTGTGAGATTGACGATCGTAGGCAATGGCGGAAGGCCAATCCGGCGATCGGGGCGGGGTTCCTGCGGGAAGATGCCCTAGTTACGGCCCTGGCGATCGTGCCCCCCTCACACTTCCGGGTATTCCGTTTGGGGCAATGGGTAGAGGGTGTCGAGTCCTGGCTAGGCGATGACGGCCGTTCGGTATGGGATGCCGGCGAGCGCCCGTACACGTTTGTTGACGGTGCCCCTACGTGGGTTGGCATAGACGTAGGTATCAAACGCGATAGCTCGGCCATCGTGACCGTTCAATATCGGGAAGATGACCCCGCAATACTCCATGCGAAGGCCCGTATTTGGGTGCCAACCGCCGACGAACCTGTAGACGTGACCGACCTTATGGGCTATTTGCGCGAGCTAACGAAGCGCTACAGGGTCGGGGCAGTCTCATTTGACCCGCGATTTTTCGACGTTCCGGCGAAATTCCTATACGACGAAGGCCTACCAATGGTCGAGGTGCCGCAATCTGTCGAGCAGATGACCCCGGCTGTGGGCGCGTTGTATGAGCTTGTGAAGGGTGCCGGCTTGACGCACGACCGCGACCCCCTGTTTGCGCAACAGGTTTTGAACGCGATCCCTCGCCTCAATGAGCGGGGGTTTACCCTGTCGAAAGGCAAGTCTCGGGGCCGGATTGACGCGGCTATCGCTCTTGCCCTGGCCGTTGACAGAGCGCAACACAAGAAAAAGCCGCGCGCACCGCTCGTCGTCCTTTGATATTTCCTTGACTATTGCGGTACCCTGCGGCTAGTGGGTAAGAAAAAGCGTCGAGCACTAGCCGCCACGACGGTTGAAACATTCGATACAACCCCGTCGTATTCGATTGGCGACCCCGCATTTGCCGATTTCCTGCGTATGTCAGGGGTCAATTGGGGCGGGGACGTTAGCGAGTCGAGCGCGCTAGGCCTTACCGCCTTCTATCGCGCGGTGTCCCTTATCGCGGGAACCGTCGCGGGCCTGCCCCTCAAGGTGTACCGCGACCTCGGCAACGGGCAACGCGAACAGGTGCCGCATTTCCTGAGTGACAACCCCGCCGGCCCCTATGATCTGTCTGCGTTTGGCTGGTGTGAAACCGTCATGCTGCACCAGCTATTGCACGCGGACGCGTTCCTCAAGGCGATTACGAATGAGGCCGGCGAGCTTATCGGCCTTTGGCCGATACACCCCCTGGCGGTTACGGGGGTCCGGTGGGACGGGGCCGATAAGGTGTTCACGGTTGCCCTGGCGAATGGCAAGAGTGAGGAATTGGTCACGGGCGAAGTCACGCAGATTATGGGTATGTCGAGTGACGGCTTGCGCGGCACTCCGCCCCTGAGCTTGTTTCGCCAGGCACTAAACACGGCGAAGGCATCGGATGCCGCAGCTAACCGATCGTTCGTTACGGGCGCTCTTATCTCGGGCCTTGTGACAACCGACGAGGATATCGACAGCGAGGAAGCTAAGACAATCAAGGAAGCGCTAAATGCAAAGATTGTCGGTACTGAGAATGCCGGCGCGATTGCCTTTGTGAACCGATCCCTCAAGTTTTCCCCATGGAAAATGTCGAATGTTGACGCGCAATTCCTAGAGTCTCGAGCGTTCGGGGTTGAGGAAATCGCGCGGATGTTCGGCCTTCCCGTAAACCTGTTGTCGGTTTCGGGGGCGGTTTCCAATTGGGGGACAGGGGTAGCGGAAGCGAACCTAGGCCTACAGAAATACGTTTTGATGGGCCATACGTCGCGCATTGAGTCTGCGGTGCGGGCGATCCTGCCCCCGGATCTGTTCGCTGAATTCGATTACCGTGGGCTATTGCAGGGCAGTCCGCGCGAGGAAATCGAGCTATTGATTGCACAGGTTGGGGCGGGCCTGCTGACGGCCGACGAGGCACGGGCGATCATGAACCGACCCCCATTGCCGGCACCGCCTAAGCCTGCCCCGAAGGCCCTGCCCCCGTTGGACGATGACCCCGACGAACTGGAGAATGAAAGTGCCTAGATCGGATACCTGGCGCGCGATCGGTTGGGAGGCTGGTTGCACGGCTGCGCTCGTCACCCCGCCCGTTGCGATTAGCACGGCAACCCCCGCGCTTTTCCCCTCTGCGTCAACGGGGATTGATACGCGGAATTTCCCCCGGCAGTCCGTTCTATTGGTAATCGCCTGCAAGATTACGACCAACGGCACGACGATTACCGTTACTGAGTCGGCAACGACGAACGGCACCTACACTGCCGCAACGACCTCGGGCACGCTGACTAAGATTTCGGCGGATGGCACGCAGTACGTGACCGTTCTCAAAAACCCGGCTAAGCCGTTCATTCGCGTTACCAGTACGGGCGACAACGCAGGCATGGCGGGCATCCTGTCTGTAGTGGCGCTCGGGGTTTAGCGCATGGAAAGGGTGACGTTTGCCGCTACTGGCGAGCTTGTCGGGAATACCCTTTCTGGCACGGTTCACGTATTCGGCACGCGAACGCTACAGACAGGATGC
>Ga0209450_10001971_pt1 | contig 10353 bp, 6 predicted proteins | sample FrelakmetLWP11LW_FD_187149 | JGI IMG/M metagenome (GOLD analysis project Ga0209450, IMG submission 187149) | Freshwater lake sediment microbial communities from the University of Notre Dame, USA, for methane emissions studies - LWP11 LW (SPAdes)... | ecosystem: Environmental > Aquatic >... | reverse complement strand
GTGTACCTTTTTAAAGATGTAAAGGGCAGGATAATTTATGTTGGAAAAGCAAAAAGCCTGTTTGACAGGGTAAAAAGCTATTTTCTGCCAAATGATAATGCAAATTATATTAACCACCCGATTACATTTTTTACTTCAAAGATTGACACTATTGATTTTATTGAAACAGACAATGAAGTCGAGGCGCTTATACTTGAAAGCAGCCTTATTAAAAAAAACCGGCCAAAGTATAACTTCGACTTAAAAGATGACAAGTCCTATCCTTATGTAGTGGTTACGGATAATGAAAAATTTCCCAGGGTATTCATTACAAGAAATAAAAATATACGGGGCGCCAAATATTACGGACCATATATAAATATAAAAAACACCCGCAACACATTGGAAACCTTAAGGAGGATCTTCCAGGTCAGGGATTGTAAAAAGCCTAAGCCAGGTAAAGTAAAAAATGCGGTTTGCCTTAATTATCATATTAATCTATGCTCCGCTCCCTGTACGGGGCAGATAAGCGAAAAGGCTTACAGGCAGAATATAGATTATATAAAACTTTTTTTAAAACGCGGTGAAAATGCCATTGTTGATAATTTAAAGACAGAAATGGCAGCATTTGCCTCAAGGCAGGAATTTGAGGAAGCTGCAAAGGTCAAATATGCAATTGAGGCAATAGAAGAGATGCTGACTGCCCAACGGGTATCTTTTGCAAGTTATGACACATGGGACATTCTGGCCGCTGCAAAGGACACAAAGTCAAACATGGCTGCAGTAAGCCTTTATAACTACCGGGAAGGGGAGCTTGCTGCGGTAAATAATTATATTATCTCCAATGTAATGTTTATTGATGAAAAAGAAATAATTTCTGGTTTTTTAAAAAGTTATTACCTTGAGATAGATAATATAAGCCCGGTCATATATATCCCTTTCACAATTGAAGATTCTGATGCAATTTCAAAGTGGTTATCAGATATAAAAGGGAAAAAAATAGAGGTTAAAGTTGCCAGGCAGGATGATAAAAAAAATATTGTTCGAATGGCCGCAAAAAATGCTTTTCTCTATCTTGAAAAAAAGAAGTTCGAAAAATCATCCGGTTACTCCAGGGCATTTAAGGAACTTCTAAGGCTTAAAGAAGCAATTGGCTTGGTTAATATTCCAAGCCGCATAGAGTGCTTTGATATATCAAATATTGGGCCGAGCTTTGCAGTAGGTTCCATGTCAGTTTTTACAAATGCAAGCCCTATCACCAGTAACTACAGACATTTCAAAATACGGGCCGTGGAGGGACAGGATGATTTTGCAATGATAGCTGAGGTTGTCTCAAGAAGGTTAAGTTACCTTACAGGATCGACAGTGGATATAGAAGACAGTTTTTATATGAAACCACAGCTTATTATTATAGATGGAGGGAAAGCGCAGTATAATGCAGCAAAAAAGGTTTTTGAAGACAATAATATTGATGATATTGACCTTATAAGCATAGCAAAAAAAGAGGAGATTATTTTCAGCGAAAATCATCCGGACGGACTTAGTCTTGACAAGCATTCGGATTACATGAAAATAGTAATAAGGATAAGGGATGAGGCCCACAGGTTTGCTATAAATTACCATAAAAAACTTCGCAGCAAATATATGACCCGGTCCGTGCTGGATGGAATAAAAGGAATAGGGGAAAAAAAGAAGGCGCTTGTACTTGAAAAATTTAAAGATATTGAAGATTTAAAAGCCTGCAAGCTTGACGATTTCACAAAAATAAAGGGGTTAAGCTATACTGATGCATTAAACATCTACAACAGCCTGAACAGGTATTGATATTTATTAAAGTTTTTATTAAAGTTTTGCTTAATGTAAAATAATCAAAATGCCGGCATAATTAAAGGAATTTATTATACCGGTATAATGTAAGAAATTTAAGAATGCCACATAATGTAAGAAATTTATAATGCCACATAATGTAAGAAATTTATAATGCCACATAATGTAAGAAATTTATTATGCCGTAACAATGGAAGAGAATAAAAATATCAGGATAATAATCGTTACAGGGCTGTCAGGCGCAGGTAAAACTGCTGCCCTGCGTTATTTTGAAGATGCCGGTTATTATTGCATTGACAACCTGCCCGCAAGCCTGCTCACAAACCTTATAGATTTTTTTCAGGAAAAAGACAGGCAAATCAATAAAATCGCTGTTGCAATCGACTTAAGGAGCGGATTTCTATTTGATGAGATTTACAGGACACTGGATGATTTAAAGAAAAAGAATATAAGTTATAAGACCCTGTATCTTGAAGCATCAAAAAGCGAAATAGTCAAAAGGTTTGCGCTCACAAGAAGGAAGCATCCGCTTGTGGACGATGGGGATATCATTTCAGGTATTGAAAAAGAGACCGAAAAGCTATATCCGTTCAGGGAGCTTTCTGATGCTATTATTGATACAACTTCCATGACGCCTAAAGAATTGAAGATGGAAATCGCCGAAAAGTTTATGAATCCTGACGAAAAAAGCAAGCTTTTCCAGATTACAGTAGTATCTTTTGGTTATAAATACGGGATACCCCAGGAAAGCCTTGATATTGTAATGGATGTCAGGTTTCTCCCTAATCCCTTCTATATTGCAGGGTTAAAGGAGCTTGACGGGACAAGCGATAAAGTCAGGGATTTTGTAATGTCTCATGAAGAAACCCGGAAATTCTTAAGGATGTTTGAAAAAATGCTGGATTTTTTAATACCGAACTATATTGAAGAGGGGAAAAGCTACCTTGGTATCGGGATTGGCTGCACTGGCGGACGGCACAGGTCAGTAGTCATGTCGGAAAAGCTTTATGAATACCTTAAGCTTAAGGGCTATTCCGTAAAACTTTTTCACAGGGACATAGAAAAAGGTGAAGATTAGATGGACCGCTGCTTTATATGTTGTCACGAATTTGTTACAATTAATTTTTAAAAAAATCAGCAGGTTTTAATTGTAATTATTTATTGTACCTAAGGAGGAAAATGTGTCAGTAAAAGTAGGAATTAACGGGTTTGGAAGGATCGGCAGAGTGTTTTTACGTTCAAAAATGAAGTATGACAAAAACAATGATATAGAAGTTGTAGCGATAAATGATATTGCAGACACAAAGACACTCGCTCATCTTCTGAAGTATGATTCAACATTCGGTGTCCTGGAAGCAGATATTAAAGCTGTTGAGGATGCTATAGTCATTGATGGTAAAAAAATAAGGGCCACTTTAATCAAGGACCCTGCAGCTCTTCCCTGGAAAGAACTAGGAGTGGATGTTGTGATAGAGTCAACCGGTATTTTCACTAAAAGGGAAGACGTAACCAAACACATTGAAGCAGGAGCAAAAAAAGTGATTGTATCTGCACCAATGAAAGGCGGCGGAGCCGATGCCACAATTGTTATGGGAGTTAACGAAGATACTTATAAAAAAGAGTATAATATCATTTCAAATGCTTCCTGCACCACAAATGCACTGGCCCCGGTATGCAAAGTATTAAATGACAATTTCAAAATAATTGATGGCTTTATGACAACGGTACACTCTTATACAAATGACCAGAAAGTATTGGATTTACCACATAAAGATTTAAGAAGGGCAAGAGCTGCCGCGCTTTCCATAATACCTTCATCAACCGGCGCTGCAAGCGCAATCGGCCTTGTAATACCTGATCTCAAAGGCAAACTTGGGGGGACTTCACTTCGTGTTCCCACACCTGATGGTTCTATAGTGGACCTGGTTGTCAATCTTGAAAAAGATGCCACCGTGGAAGAAATAAATGCAGCGTTCAAGAAAGCTTCTGAAAGCGCCGGATTTAAAGGCATACTTCAATATTGTGAGGACCCGATAGTATCCCGTGATATTGTAGGAAACCCTTATTCTTCAATTTTTGATGCGCTCAGTACAATGAAGATAGGCAAGATGGCCAAAGTATTTGCATGGTATGATAATGAATGGGGATATTCTACCAGGCTTATTGATCTGATAAAGTATATAATGAAATAATTAATGCCGGGTGAATAATTCAATTTTCATTTAACTGCTTATAAAAACTAAGATTGAATATTCTTAATTTGGGTTTTTATATGGTTATTCACACTCAACTGATTATACTTTTTTAAAATTCTTTACTTTAGCGGAATAACTAACTGACCGGGGCAGCAATACCCCGGTCAGTTAATATAAGTTTTGCATCGATAGTTTGAAAATAAGTCAGAAGGAGCGTTTAAAATGTTTGTATTTAATAAAAAAACAGTCGAAGACATTGATGTTAATGGAAAAGCAGTGTTGGAAAGAGTTGATTTTAATGTCCCTTTGGACGCAGGCGGTAATATTACTGACAATACAAGGATATTACTGTCTCTGCCTACAATCAGGTATCTTTTGGAGAATAATGCAAAAGTCATCCTTATGTCACATCTTGGCAGGCCCAAGGATGCAGTTGATGAAAAATACAGGCTGACTCCGGCAGCAAAAGAGCTGGGAAAACTTATCGGCAGACCTGTAAAAAAATTTGACGAGATTTTTAATAATGAAATCAGGGATTATGTAAAAAATGTAATGAAACCCGGTGAAATAGTTATGCTTGAAAATTTAAGGTTTAATCCCGGTGAAAAGAAAAACGACATGGAATTTTCAAAAAATCTTGCATCATTGGCAGATTTTTATGTTGACGATGCCTTTGGAGCAGCACACAGGGCACATGCATCTATTTCCGGAGTGGCTGAGTTTTTGCCGGCTGTTTCAGGATTTTTACTTAAAAAAGAAGTCGAAGCTCTCGGTGCGCTTCTTGAAAACCCGGCAAGGCCATTTGTTGCAGTGCTCGGCGGCAGCAAGGTTTCCGATAAAATACTGGTCGTAAAAAACCTTCTTGGAATAGTCGATGCTCTCATTCTTGGCGGCGGGATGACATACACATTCCTGAAAGCAATGGGCAATGAAATAGGCAGGAGCATTTGTGAAGATGACCAGATTGGCTATGCGATCGAAATGGTTGAACTTGCGAAGAAGAACGGCGTAAAGCTTATGCTTCCGGTGGATATATGTATTGCGCCGGAATATTCTGAAAATGCTGAAAGTAAAAATGTTGCAACAAATGCGATTCCTTCAGACTGGGAAGGTATGGGAATCGGGGATAAAACCATTGAATTGTATAAAAATGAAATAGCAAAAGCCAAAACGATATTCTGGAATGGGCCCATGGGGGTTTTTGAGTTTGAAAGGTTTGCAAAAAGTACAAAAGAGATTGCAATGGCAATTGCCGGAAGCACAGCTGTAACTGTGGCAGGCGGCGGAGACACTCTTGCAGCTATAAAAAAATACGGGCTGAATGACAAGTTTTCCCATATCTCCAGCGGGGGCGGAGCTTCAATGGAGTTTTTGGAAGGTAAGGTGCTGCCTGGTTTTGCAGCATTGCAGGATAAATAATTTTGTCGTTAATTCACTAAAGCCCCGGTCATTGGATTGTAAAAATTTTATAAGTTTTATGGAGATGATAAAAATGAGAACCCCCTTTATTGCCGGAAACTGGAAGATGAATCTTACACATTTGGAAGCCATACAGTTCATCCAGGATCTTGGATATGAATTTAAAAACAAAAATAATATTGATGTATGCATATGCCCACCCTTTACCGCCCTCAGGAGCGTTAAAAATATAATTGATGCTGATAAACTTTCAATTAAGATCGGTGCGCAGAATATGCATTGGGAAGAAAGCGGTGCGTTTACAGGAGAGATCTCACCTTCTATGATTGCTGCGCTGGGAATAAATTACGTTATTATAGGGCACAGTGAAAGAAGAGAGTATTTTTTTGAGACTAATGACATAATCAATAAAAAAGTCAAAGCCGCTTTCAAGCATAGCCTCAAACCCATAATGTGTGTCGGTGAAAGCCTCGCAATAAGGGAATCAGGCAGAGCGAAGGATTTTGTTTTGGGCCAGGTTACAGAATGCCTCAAGGACATAGCTATTAATAATATCTTTGACCTTACAATAGCTTATGAGCCGATTTGGGCCATTGGCACAGGGAAAAATGCAACTTCAAATGATGCAAATGATATGTGCTCGGCAATAAGAAAAAAAGTTGCAGATTTATATAACAATTCAGCAGCAGAACTCCTAAGGATCCAGTACGGAGGCAGCGTAAAACCATCCAATATAACAGAACTTATGGCAATGCCCGATATCGATGGAGCTCTTGTCGGCGGAGCAAGCATAAAGGTCGAAGATTTTACGGCAATTATAAATTATTAGGCAACGGCAGTTTTAAAAAAGGCAGAATGAAAAAAAATACAGTTAAAAAACCTTTATGTCTTATAATCCTTGATGGTTGGGGCGTCAGTTATATAGAAGAAGGCAATGCGACAATGATTGCAAGAACCCCAAACCTGGACAGGTTTTATGACATATATCCTCATACAAGGCTTGAATGTTCCGGTGAGGCCGTAGGGCTGCCTGAAGGCCAAATGGGAAACTCTGAAGTCGGTCATTTGAATATGGGCGCCGGCAGGATTGTTTACCAGGAGCTGACAAGGATAACAAAATCCATAAAAGATGGTGATCTTTTCTCAAATAAAGCTCTTGTTTCAGCAATAGAAAATACAATAGATAAAAAAAGCTCCCTTCACGTCATGGGCCTTCTGTCAGATGGCGGAGTGCACAGCCACATAAATCACTTAAAAGCAATTGTGGACCTTGCGGAAAAAAACAGTGTCCGGCAGGTCTACATACACGCTTTTCTTGATGGCAGGGACGTTCCGCCCCAAAGCGCCATTCCATTCCTTAATGATCTCGACAGCTATCTTAAAACAAAAGGTTTGGGTGAAATAGCAACAGTTTCCGGCAGATACTATGCAATGGATAGGGATAACAGATGGGAAAGGGTAAAAAAAGCTTACGATGTAATGGTATACAGGACAGGTAATGCCTATGATTCTGCTGAAGATCTGGTCATCGCCTCATATCAAGTTGGAATTGAAGATGAATTTGTCGCTCCGGCCGCTGTAAAGGTTAAAAACAACGGATTCGCAAAAATAAAAACCGGCGATTCGGTGATATTTTTTAATTTCAGGCCTGACAGGGCAAGGCAGTTAACAGAAGCATTTATTTACAATGACTTTCATGATTTCGACAGGGGGGATAATCCGCCGGAAGTATTTTTTGTATGCATGACACAGTACAGCAAGGATTTTCCTGTTCCGGTCGCATTTGCTCCGGCATCGGTTAATAACACGCTTGGTGAAATCCTGGCGGCAAATGGTTTAAAACAGCTCAGGATTGCAGAGACTGAAAAATATGCGCACGTGACTTTCTTTTTTAATGGCGGTGTGGAAAAGCCCAATCCCGGGGAAGACAGGATTCTGATTCCATCGCCAAAAGTTGCAACTTACGATTTAAAGCCTGAGATGAGTGCACTTGAATTGACAGACAAAGTCATTGAAAAGATAAGCACCGGGATATATGATGTCATTATTTTAAATTATGCCAACCCTGACATGGTTGGGCATACCGGTTTTATTGATGCCGCAGTTAAAGCTGTAGAGACCGTAGACAGTTGCCTTGGGAGGGTCATTACGAAGTTGAATGATGTCGGGGGGCTTGGCATAATCACGGCTGACCATGGCAATGTTGAAGAGATGGTGGATTGCAAAGAGGCATGTCCAATGACGGCTCATACTACTTCGAAAGTACCTTTTATATTATGCAGCAGTGAAGTAAAAAAGCTAAAGGGTTATAAGTCCAGCCCTTATTTAAAAAAAGATACGGGCAGGGATCATGAAACAGGGGCCGATGAAAGCTTTCCCGGCAAATCAGATTATGCGGAAAGCCCTGATAAGCCAGGATCAGAAACCCTGGCGCTATGTGATATTGCACCGACAATATTAGAGCTGTTGCATATTGAAAAACCAGCTGAAATGACAGGAAATTCTTTGATAATAAAGCAATAAGCCGTATTTATTCCGGTATTGAGATATAAAGATAGAATTGGTGCAAATAAAGCTGATAAATGAGGATTCCGATTGCCTCATCCAAAAAGTATCTGACTGCAATTCGAAATTTTGATTAGTTTGGGGTTTTTTGGTAGAATACAAATTAAATTATTTTATATATTTTAAAAACTGATTTATTGTTGTAATATTATCTGGCTAAAATTGCTTTTACTGGATATTTTTTTAGAAATACTGTTACAACGATATCGGGCTTTAGATTTGTTAAAATTTTTTTTGGGTTAAATATTCAATAAAATATTTATTGATAATATTATAGGTTTTGAAATCAGGTAGACGAGAGGTTAGTTAAAAATGGGGTCAGTTTGGCTTAATATTCTTTTTGGGTTCCACATTGCCGCATGTATCGGAATCATTCTTTTTATACTTCTGCACGCTGGAAGAGGCGGGGGCATTTCAGGCTTGTTTTCAGGTATGGTTGAAACATTTGACGGTTCAGGCATTGTAGAAAAAAACCTTGACCGCATAACAATAATACTTGGAGTCCTTTTCGCAATTACTACTATTCTTCTTTTTATTTTTTTATAATCACATCAGGAAGATCCAGTATATAAAGTTTTTCATCAATCAATTAAGTGATTCAATCCTTATATTGCCGTCCTAATTAATGCCTCTGTGCCTATATTGATTGTTTAGCCTTGATATTAATCTTCTTTTGAGGTATAAAACCTGAAGTTTAATACTGATAATTACTTATTCTTCGAATATATGGGATCCAATAAATTTAGTAAAAAGCTTCAAAGCCATTATAAGTTTAAAGATATAGGCGCTTGCAGTTTCGGTTCGGCAGCAAAAACCGCTCCGCCATCAAAATCAAAATCAAAATATTTTGTTCAAACGCTGTTTATTGTATTGTTAATTCTTACCTTTATCCCTGTTGCAGCTTTAACATCCTGCAAGTTTGAAAAACTGGGCCTAAGTGTAAGCAGTCCAACCAGCATAAATGATACTGAAAGCAATATTTCCGGCACTAATGCAGGGGCTGATGTTTTAAATGAACAGGGTTTCTATTCTTTAAAAAACCTTCAGAAAGATAAAAATCCTTTAACTGACTTAAATGTCAGGAAAGCTGTTTTTTATGCTATTGACAGAAACCGGATTGCAAGTGAACTTTTAGGAAGTTATGGAGAAGTTTTAAACAGCCTTTTTCCTGTTGGAGCAGATTATTATTCAGATTCATGGTCCCAATACGACTATGACCCCACTATTGCAAAAGAATATTTAAACAAGGCTGGCTACAATGAGGCAAATCCTTTACTTCTTACAATAGGCGCCAATTCGGACAGTCCATCAAGGCAAATAATCGAGAGCATAATCAAGGAGAATCTGGATGCTATAGGAATTGTTACCTGGGTCGCAAATAAAGAGGCAAAAGTATGGTATATGGAAGACATCAGAAGCGGCAATTATGATCTTGGAGTATGGTCGATTTATATCCCTGACAGTGCCGGAATTGAAGATTATTTCAGTTCCGGAAAAATACCTTCAATGGAAACAGATACAAATAAAAACTGCAACAATTTTTACTGGTATAGCAATCCGGACTTTGATGCCTACCTGGAAACTCTGTTAAAAGAAGATAACATTGACAAAAAAATACCGGTTACCGGCCAGATGCAGAAAATATTATCTGACGATGCAATTATGCTTCCATTATACAGCAGGATTTATACCGTAGCTTATAATAAGAAGTTGTCCGGTGTCGAGATAGACACGTTAAACGGCAGTTTCTTTAAAAACATTGCCGGTATGGACATAAATATAGAAAGCGCCGCAAAAGCACAAAGCAAATCAAGCAGTACAGAAAATAACGGAAATATAAAAAGCCTGGTTGCAGGATATGAACAGGAGCCTTATGTTTTAAATCCTTTCATTCCTGACAGCGTATATCGTGAATATATAAACAGCCTTATCATCCAGGGATTGTGGAAAAAAACGGGGCCGGATAAATATGAACCTTTACTGGCGGAAAGTGTCACTGTAGTAGGAGATGGCCAGGGCACAAGGGAAAACACCGATTTGAGATACAGTTTGAAAGCTGCCATAAAACTGAAAAACGATATTTATTGGGAAGATGGAGACCCTATAATTGCCGATGATGTAGTTGCCACAATAAATGCCATATTGTCTGACAAGACACTTACTTTTGAAGATAAGGATTTTGGTATTATCAAATCGATAGAGAAGACGGGTAACAAAGAGTTTGTAGTAACATTTAATGAGTTTGACAGGAATTGGGAGCAGCTTTTCAATTATATATTTCCTGCAAAACTTCTGCTGGACAGCAAAATCAGCAGCTTATTCGGTGAAGATATTTTTGGCAGCGGGCCATATAATCTGAAAGAGTGGA
>Ga0209450_10001970_pt1 | contig 10353 bp, 11 predicted proteins | sample FrelakmetLWP11LW_FD_187149 | JGI IMG/M metagenome (GOLD analysis project Ga0209450, IMG submission 187149) | Freshwater lake sediment microbial communities from the University of Notre Dame, USA, for methane emissions studies - LWP11 LW (SPAdes)... | ecosystem: Environmental > Aquatic >... | reverse complement strand
TCAAACCGCTGCAGATAGCGGTCATAAACCAGATTGAAGAAAGTAAGGTCTTCATTTTTGAGCTGATCGTCAATCAAGTACTTATACTCGGAAAATTCATTTATATCTTCCTGAAGAAATAAGCGCTTGGACTGATCTAAATTCGTAAGAAAATCATCATATACCTTTTCTGAAAAGGCATCATTCATAGCAACAGGTTCGTAATGACCTTTAGATAAAGCGTACCGAATCAGTGAAATAAGCAATTTATCTTTTTCAGGATCATTTTCCTGTATTTTCTGAAATCCCAGAGAAACAGCGCTAAAGACTATAACCAGGAATAAATATTTCAAATTTCTTGACATAAATAGAGCAATTTTATTTTAGGCAACTCTTTACTTACTGAAAACAGCAGCCAAGATAATAATTTGGGAGCTAAAAGCAGAACAAAATTAAATTACTAACACACTTTTAACAAACCCAGCATTAATTCGACCAAATTCCTCACAATTAATTGTTAAATATTAATGAATGAGCTAATTAAAATAGTTTATTTTTGTGATCATGAACGAAGTCACAAACAAAAAACCCCTTATTCTTGTTACCAATGACGACGGTATTACTGCCCCCGGGATCAGAACGCTCATCGAATTGATGAATGAACTCGGAGATGTGGTCGTTTTGGCACCAGACAGTCCGCAAAGCGGAATGGGTCATGCTATAACTGTCGATTCAACAATTTATTGTGAGAATGTATCTTCAAATGCCGTGCCACAAAATGAATTTAGATGTTCAGGAACTCCTGCCGATTGTGTAAAGATGGCGGTTAATGAAATTCTTGACCGCAGACCTGATCTTTGTGTTTCGGGAATTAATCACGGAAATAATTCCTCTATCAATGTGATCTATTCCGGCACCATGAGTGCGGCTATTGAGGCGGGCATCGAAGGAATTCCGGCCATAGGATTTTCCATACTCGATTATTCCTGGAATGCCAACTTTGAGCCAGCCAAAAAATACATTACAAATATAGCCAAACAGGTTCTTGAAAGAGGACTTCCCGATGGCGTGGTTTTAAATGTGAACTTTCCCAAACCCGGAATAGAAGAATACAAGGGACTGAGGATTTGCAGGCAGGCCAGGGCGAACTGGGTAGAAGAATTTGATAAAAGGGTGAATCCGCAAGGAAAAGAATATTACTGGTTAACAGGTAAGTTTGTGAACCTGGATCAGGGTGAAGATACCGATGTGTGGGCCCTGGAAAATGGATACGTATCTATGGTCCCTGTACATTTTGATCTGACAGCCCACCATATGTTAGGAAATCTGGAAGCATGGGATTTATAAAGAAAGAAATATTTCTTGGTTTTTTGGTCGGACTACTGACTTGTTCCTTCGGCTTTTACCTTTATGTGGAATTCAGCACAGAATACAGTTTTGAGACCACATTAAAAATGATGAGAGAAGCTGAGTTGATTGGAAAGGTTCTGGGTTTGTCCGCCCTACCTAATCTGGCGGTTTTTTTTATATTTTTGAAGAAGAAACAGGAATACAGGGCCAGGGGGGTGGTATTGGCCTGTTTTTTCATTGCTTTTTTTGTCTTATTGGCGCAATTTTTATAACAGATTTTTTATTCGCTTTCCATGAAATATTATCTTATTGCGGGTGAAGCCTCAGGTGACCTGCATGGTTCCAACCTGATGAAAGCCCTTCTGAAAAGTGACCCTAAGGCAGCGTTTAGATTTTGGGGTGGTTCTCTTATGGAGGCGGTTGGCGGCGTTAAAGTGAGGGATTACAGCGAACTCGCTTTTATGGGATTTGCTGAAGTGGTTATGAACTTAAGAACCATTTTGAAAAACATCCGGTTTTGTAAAGGAGATATTTTAAAATATCATCCTGATGTGGTCATCTTTATTGATTATCCCGGTTTTAATATGCGAATCGCAAAATTCACTAAGGAAAATAAAATACCTGGTTATTATTACATTTCACCTCAGATATGGGCATGGAAGGAAAATAGAATCCATAAAATCAGACGGGATGTTGATCAAATGTATGTGATCCTTCCTTTTGAAAAGGATTTCTACGAAAAAAAACATAACTTCCCTGTGCATTATGTTGGCCATCCCCTTTTAGATGCCATTGCCGACAGGCCCCTAGTCAAGGCAGATCAATTTCTGGCAGAAAATCAGCTGAATGATAAACCAATCATCGCACTATTACCTGGAAGCAGAAAACAGGAAATAACAAAAATGCTGTCGGTAATGCTTGAAATGGTCCCTCTTTTTCCTGAATATCAATTTGTTATTGCAGGGGCTCCAAGTCAGAGCAAAAGTTTTTACGATCCGTTTATTAAAAATACGAAGGTCGGATTCATTCAAAATAAAACCTATGACCTGCTTTCTTTGTCTTATGCAGCATTGGTAACTTCCGGCACGGCCACATTGGAAACAGCGCTATTTAAGATACCGGAAGTGGTTTGCTATAAAACGAGTTCAATTTCCTATGAAATCGGCAAGCGTCTTGTTAAGAATATCAAATATATTTCACTGGTAAACCTGATCCTTGATAAAACCTCAGTGACGGAATTAATCCAGAATGATTTTAATACAGAGCGCTTAAAAATTGAGCTTACAGGCCTCCTGGATCGCAACAAAAGAGAAAAAATATTCGAAGATTACTACCAGCTCGAAAAGATTTTGGGTGGAAAAGGAGCAAGTGAAAAGGTAGCAATAAATATGGTTCAAACGCTGCAAGCAATTAAAGGAGGATCAATTTCTTAAAAAACGAGGATTGTAATAATCAACAGAAAAGCCAATAAAAAAAACTTACTGTAATTTTATTGGCCTTCAGTATACAAGCAGAAAAAATGTTTTTTAAATCATTCACACAGTGATGATAGGGCATCTTCAATGTTTCCCGGAGTGCTCATAATTTTCATAAAAGTTCCCATAGTCAGTTCCGGCCAATGCAATGCAATTCGGTATCTGCCATGAAGCATGGTGGCGGTTTTATCCTGAAGGATAATTTCATAGGGAAGGGCGGCTAAATGATCTTCTCCAATGATGGGCAGAAAAGCAGGCTCACCTTTTTTAGGATCCAGCAGACCAACCCCATAAATCGCTACTTTGTTAGAATTGAACTTAAGCTGGTACACAAGTTTTGTACCTCCCTTTTTTGCCTGAAGATTTTTTTCTATGACCTTCATTCCTTCTTCAAAGGAAGAAAAAGTCTTTAAGGTAACAGGGTCTGAAAATTCTGGCATCGTCATTTTATATTGGTATGTCCGTAGGTCTTTAGGAGAAATAGAGCCGCCAAATCCTTTATTTTCTTTTCCTAATGGAGATAGCGCTGAAACAACATCCTTGCTTACCTTGTTGAGGGAGGCTGCATGAGTTGGATATTCGCTGCGCAGATAGGCATTAAAAATATAATCGGGATTGAGGTAAGAAACCGAAGTTCCGTCTGCAGCTGATTTTAAACCTACTTTTAAAACAGAAGCAAGTGCGCCCCGGTCTTTTACCTTGATCACAGTCTGTTGCAGATCAGTTCTGGTGTATGTAAGTACTTTTAAATTGGGTTTTCCTTCCGGATTATAAGATCCGATTATCGCAAATCCTTTTGCTTCAAGCGCGGTCTGAACAGCTTTGGAAGTTTCGGCTATGTTATCTTTATGAATCCCGACATTGGTATACGGACTAAATTTTGGGCCTGGGTTGTTTTGCACTGGAACGCAAAAAAAACTAAAATAAAAAAGGCGGTTATATTTTTCATGATTTTTCTGATAATTAGTGTTGTAAAATTAGGAGAAACAGGAAATAAAAACCCTAATATTTGTCATATTTATATAAGAATATTTTCCGAAGCTGGGCTAAACTTTGTTATTTAAGGTTTAACCATTACTGAGTTGGAACCTTTAAATATTTTAAGCCTATCTTATAAAAAAGGACACCAATTGTCATACCAATCACAAAGCCAGCCAAAATATCAGATGGATAATGAACCCCAACATAAATTCTGCTATAGGCAAACAGTATGGGCCAGGCAAAAAATAAGATAGCAGTTTGATAAAAGTTTTTTAGAGAAAGATACAAAAAGGTAGTTAATGCCATAGACGTGCTGGCGTGCCCGGAGTAAAATCCAAAACCGGTAGGATGTAAGATTATCCTGATGAACTCTTTTAAGTCACTGTTATTGTTAGGGCGGGTTCTTTCAACCGCATTTTTGACAAGATTGCTAATTTGATCTGAAAAAGTTATTATCAGGACGATAATTAACAAAAAATAAAAAATTTTTTTCAGACCAAAGGTTTTATATAAAAGGATAAAAAAAAAGAGATATAATGGAATCCAAACAAACTGATTGGTGATAAGGAGCCACATGGCATCCCATTTTTCGTTGCCGAGACCATTCAGGTAGATAAATAAAGCCTTGTCTTTTTGAATCAGATTTTGAAAACCGGTCATTTACAAATTGCGTTTAATCGGGCCTGTTATTTCGTCAATATTATCCTGAACCTTGTTTTTTATTTTTGAGACCTCTTGTTCAATATCCTTGGCTAGTCCCGTATCCATTTTTTTCTCAATACCACTTTCCACAATTTCTTTTTTAACCTCATTGGTGGCATTTTTTAACTGCTGCATGATTTTTGCAATTTCCCGGGCCATTTCCGGAATTTTATCTGCTCCAAAAAGCATGACCACCACCACAAGGATTAAAAATATTTCACCGCCACTAATAAATAATATCATACTATGGGTATTTAATACAAAGATAATATATTTGGGTTAGCACATAATGAGTTACTTATTTTTTGTGAGCATTCTCTTGATTTCATTTAATTTCATCAGTGCCTCAATGGGGGTAAGCGTATCAATATTTGTGCTTAAAATTTCTTCCCTGATATTTTCGAGCAGGGGATCATCCAATTGAAAAAAACTGAGTTGCATATTCTCCTGATTTGCCTGTTTCATTTTTTCCTGCAGCTCTTCAGATGCATGACTTTTTTCAAGTCTTTTCAGCAGTTTATTTGCTTTATGAATCACTTCAACCGGTATTCCAGCCAATTTGGCCACATGAATACCAAAGCTGTGCTTGCTGCCGCCCGGAACCAATTTTCGAAGAAAAATTACACTGTCTTTAAGTTCTTTAACGGAAACATTGTAGTTTTTAATCCGATCAAATGATTCGGTCATGTCATTTAATTCGTGGTAATGTGTTGCAAATAAGGTTTTTGGATGTGAGGGATGTTGGTGAATAAAATCTGCTATGGCCCAGGCTATTGAAATGCCGTCATAGGTACTTGTCCCTCTTCCAATTTCATCAAGTAAAACAAGACTCCTTTCAGAAAGATTATTTAAAATGCTGGCTGTTTCATTCATTTCCACCATAAAGGTAGATTCCCCCATCGAGATATTATCACTTGCACCCACACGGGTAAAGATCTTGTCCACAAGACCTATTCTGGCATTCTGAGCGGGAATATAACTGCCCATTTGAGCCATGATGACCAGCAGGGCGGTTTGCCTGAGTATGGCAGATTTACCGCTCATATTCGGACCTGTGATCATGATGATCTGTTGTTGATTTCGGTTTAGTATCAGATCATTCGGAATATAATGTTCCCCGGGAATTAATAGTTTTTCGATTACCGGATGTCTTCCGTTTTTTATTTCAAGATCTGTACTTAAATCAATGACGGGCCTTATATACTCATTATCAACGGCGTTTTTGGCAAAAGCCAGCAAACAATCAAGCTGCGCGATTTGCCGGGAATTCTTTTGAACGGGTTGTATAAACTCTAGTAAAAAAGAAACGAGCTGCTGGAAGAGGGATTGCTCAAGGGCACTTATTTTTTCCTGAGCTCCCAATATTTTTTCTTCATATTCTTTGAGCTCCTCTGTTATATATCGTTCAGCCGAGACAAGGGTTTGTTTTCTGGCCCAGTCGGCCGGAACTTTTTCCTTATGCGTATTGCGTACTTCAATATAATAACCAAAAACATTGTTGAAGGCTATTTTCAGCGAAGAAATACCCGTTCGTGCAATTTCCCTTTCTTCCATCATGTCGAGGTATCCTTTTCCGGAAGCAGATAAATTTCTAAGCTCATCTAGTTCCGAAGAGACACCTTTTGCGATCACATTGCCTTTTTGAAGGTTTACCGGGGCATCCTCATTAAGTGTTACAACAATTTTTTCGCATAGTGAAACACAGGTATCCAGTTGGCTGGTAATATAGTTTAATGCTTTATTGCTACTTTGTTCTCCGGCAGATTTAATAGGGGAAATTGCCAGCAATGAATTTTTCAGTGATATCACTTCACGGGGATTAATTTTCCCAGTTGCTACTTTAGCGATCAGCCGTTCCAGGTCGGCGATTTGTTTGATCTGGAATACTAATTTTTCAAAAACAGCCTCATTTTCAATAAGGAATTTAACAACAGCCTGTCTTTGCTGGATCTTTTCTAAATTTGTTAAAGGCAAACTGAGCCATCTTTTTAAAAGACGGCCTCCCATGGGTGAAACGGTTTTGTCAATGATATCCAGTAAGGTTACAGCATTTGGGGCAGTTGAGTAATACAATTCTAAATTTCGAACCGTAAAACGATCCATCCACACATAATCTTCCTCCATAACCCTTTGAATATTGCTGATATGCAAAAGGTCATTGTGCTGGGTTTCTGACAAATAATATAGAATAGCACCCGAAGCGATGATACCCTCCTCAAGGTCATCAATTGCAAATCCTTTCAAAGATTTCACCTTAAAATGTTTCAATAAACTGTCCGTGGCGAATTCGCTTTGAAAAACCCAATCTTCCAAATAAAAAGTATGGTAAAGACTACCAAAGATCTGTGCAAATTTTGATCTGTTCTGTTTTTGTACCAGAATTTCACTTGGGTTAAAATTTTGAAGGATCTTATCAATATGGGCTTCATCACCCTGTGCCGTAAAAAACTCTCCGGTCGAAATATCCAGAAAGGAAATCCCGAGATTCTTTTTACCAAAATGAACAGCCGCCAAAAAATTGTTGGTTTTTGCCTGAAGCACCTCATCATTTAATGCAACTCCTGGAGTGACCAATTCTGTTACCCCCCTTTTCACAATAGTCTTAGTCATTTTTGGGTCTTCAAGCTGATCGCAGATTGCTACTCTCAATCCGGCTTTAACCAGCTTGGGCAGATAAGTATTTAAAGAATGGTGTGGAAAACCCGCGAGTTGTGTCTCGCTCTCGCTCCCGGCCCCCCTTCGGGTTAAGACTATGCCCAGAATATTAGCAGCTCGTTTTGCATCCTCTCCAAAGGTCTCATAAAAATCGCCTACCCTGAACAAAAGTAAGGCATCAGGGTACTTTGCCTTTATTTTGTTGTATTGCTGCATTAAGGGAGTCACTTTTGCTGACAATGGCGGACTTTTAAAAATTTGAGAATGGATGAAAAATCAAACAATCTTAGAGGGTTCTTTCGGTATTTCAACTACAATCCCGTAAAAATAGAAAAATATCAACAGAAAGCACTTTTTGCCCTGGTAAAAACTTTAAAGAACTTTGTTTGGAACACAAGGATAATCGACGGGTTTTATTTAATTTCGCAGCGCGATATTTTTGTGCGGGTCTTATGAGAAAGTTGAAGAACAGTGAGTTAGGAAGATTAAAGCTTGAAGAATTCAGGAAAGCAAAAAAAATACCTCTAATTGTGATTCTTGATGATGTCAGAAGTCTGAACAATATTGGCTCTATTTTTAGAACAGCCGATGCCTTTTTAATCGAAAAAATTTATTTATGCGGCATCACAGCCACCCCTCCCAATAAGGAAATTCATAAAACTGCTCTTGGAGCAACTGAATCTGTATGCTGGGAATACAGAAAAGAAATTTTACCTTTGCTGGCCGAACTCAAAGAAAGTGGAGTTAAGATTGCCTGTATAGAACAGGCACAGAACAGCATTCTTTTGCAATCATTTATTGTAGCTAAGGAGGAAAAATTGGCTGTTATTTTTGGCAATGAAGTTAAAGGGGTTGATCAAAAGGTGGTGAGCGATAGTGATATTTGCATTGAAATTCCGCAATACGGAACTAAACATTCGTTAAATATTGCTGTAAGTTGTGGAATTGTTTTGTGGGATTTGTTTAAACAGTATAGGTTTTAATATGGATGATTTTCAGTTTTATGTACAAACAGGATTGTTTCATGTACTCGATCTAAAAGCCTATGACCATATATTATTTCTCTTGGTTCTCACCATCATTTATCAGTATAAAGACTGGAAAAAAGTTCTTTGGCTGGTAACTTTTTTTACCATAGGCCATACATTTACATTGCTTTTGTCTGTATATCAGGTTCTTACCTTCAATATGGCAATTGTCGAATTCTTGATACCCCTTACCATTTTTTTAACCGCCCTACTGAACATTTTATTTCAAAAAAAACCAAAGATTACCATGACTGCCAATATCTGGGTGGCATTTATCTTTGGATTGATACACGGCGTTGGGTTTTCGAGCTTTTTTCGCCTTATGGTAGGGAAAAGTGCTGCAAAATTAATACCCTTACTGGAATTCGCTCTTGGTATTGAAGCTGCCCAAATCGTAATAGTAATCATTACACTCTTTTTGGGGCTGGTATTTCAAAATGTCTTTAAAGTCTCAAAACGGGACTGGATTTTAATTATCTCTTCGTTAGTGGCAGGAATAACCATACCCATGATGATCGAAAGAGTTTTTTGGTAAATATTTAACAGAATACATGCTGTATTTAATGTATTTTGGTGAGAATTTTGACACTAAGTAACATTTATAATGAAGAAGGAAAAGCAAAAAAGATACGATCTGGCCTATATGGGCATGGCGAAAGAATGGTCTAAGCTTTCCTATTGCAAACGCCGGCAGGTGGGAGCGATCATCGTTAAGGAAAATATGATCATTTCAGATGGTTATAATGGCACGCCCAGTGGATTCGAAAACCATTGTGAAGATGAAGAAGGATACACCAAATGGCATGTATTGCACGCTGAAGCAAACGCAATTTTAAAAGTTGCAAAATCAACACAATCGTGCAAAGATGCCACCTTATACATTACCTTGTCACCATGCAGGGAATGCAGCAAATTGATCCATCAGGCAGGTATCACCAGGGTAGTATTTGAAACTGCTTACAGTGACACTTCAGGACTGGAATTTTTGGATAAAGCCAATGTAGAACTTGTACATTTAGAAAATGAATAAAAAAACAAAATTATTAGTACCCCTGATTATCGCCATTTCAATAGCGATAGGTATTTTGATTGGTACGGTGCTGAATTACCAAAAGAAAACAGTTTTAATGTTCGGGGGCAATTCTCAGGAGAAAAAGATTAAACGGTTAATCGATTATATTCAATATGATTATGTGGATGAGGTTGACGCTGATAGTTTATTGGATGGAACGATTAGGGATATGCTTGTGAAACTGGATCCGCATTCTGTGTACATTCCCTCCCAGGAGCTGGACGGTATCACGGAAACCATGAACGGGAAGTTTGTCGGTATTGGTATTCAATTCAGAATGTATAAGGATTCGCTGACAGTCATTAAGGTATTGGAGAACGGACCGAGCAAACGTGCAGGGTTAAAGGCAGGAGACAGAATATTGGTTGCGAATAATGACACATTATATGGCCGAAATCTTGATAGCGATTATATTTTAAAAACCTTAAAAGGAGAACCCGAAACCAAAGTAAATATTATAGTTTACAGAAAGGAGGAGAACAAGAAAATACCATATACCATACTTAGGGGAGATGTGCCTATAGAAAGTGTCGATGCCTATTATATGCTGGATAAGGAACTGGGATATATTAAAATCAATAAATTTTCAGCAACAACCTATGATGAATTTAAGGTTGCTATGGATGCCCTGATGCAGGATGGCATGAAAAACATGGTTTTGGACCTTAGACAAAATCCCGGTGGGTTTTTGCAGGTGGCAACAAAAATTATTGACGAGTTTTTAGAAGATGGAAAACTAATTGTTTTTACGAAAAATAAACGTGATAAAATAGAAAAGTCTTTTGCGACGTCCAAAGGAGAATTTGAAGATGGACATGTGTATGTTCTGATAGACGGAGGATCGGCATCGGCCAGTGAAATCGTTGCAGGGGCACTTCAGGACAATGATAAGGGCACTGTAATTGGAAGAAGGTCTTTTGGAAAAGGATTGGTACAGCAGGAAATGGATCTGGGGGACGGATCAGCAGTAAGGTTAACAGTTTCAAGGTATTATACACCTACCGGAAGATCAATCCAGAAGGCTTATGATCACGGAGCAGAGGGATATTTCAATGAGTCTGAAAATCGTTTTCTTGAAGGAGAACTGATTAATGAAGACAGCATTAAAGTT
>Ga0209450_10001969_pt1 | contig 10356 bp, 12 predicted proteins | sample FrelakmetLWP11LW_FD_187149 | JGI IMG/M metagenome (GOLD analysis project Ga0209450, IMG submission 187149) | Freshwater lake sediment microbial communities from the University of Notre Dame, USA, for methane emissions studies - LWP11 LW (SPAdes)... | ecosystem: Environmental > Aquatic >... | reverse complement strand
ACTATTTTGGGTATAGTAGTTGCTTTCTTGGTTGGAGTAGCTGTAATTAAGTGGTTTTTGGATTATCTGAAAAAACACACACTCTTGGCGTTTGTGATTTATAGAGTTATTCTTGGGCTTACGATAATAACATTATGGCTGATAAGGAGATGATTATGGCAGAACGTGTAAAAGTTAATTGTGATGGCGGCTCTAGGGGCAATCCTGGCCCATCTGCGTACGGAGTGGTGATTGCAGCCAGCGACGGGCAAATAATCGAGGAATTTGGGGAGTATTTGGGGGTACAGACCAATAATTATGCAGAATATAGTGCTGTGGTGGCAGGCCTAGAAAAACTACAATCGCTAAATATTTATGATGCTGATTTCTTTTTAGATAGTGAATTGATTGTGAAGCAGTTAAATGGCGAGTATCGCGTTAAAAATGAAAACATCAAGCCACTAAATACCAGAGTCAATGAACTCATTAAATCAATGAATGTTACATTTACTCATGTTTATCGTAAGGATAATAAACTTGCTGACGCTATTGTTAATGAAGTTTTGGATTCCAACAGATAGACAAATAAGCATAAATATATTATAATATGTATTGCTATGAGTTAGCGGATGGCTACCCCTCACCAAAGGTCTTGTTATGAGACTTGTGGTGAGGGGAGGAAAGTCCGAACAGCATAGAGTAACGGTAGTTGCTAACTGCAACCAGGAGTGATCCTAGGGAAAGTGCCACAGAGACTAAACCGCCCCACACCATAGGGCTTTTTGAGTGCTATGGTGTGGGGTAAGGGTGAAAAGAGTGGAGTAAGAGCCCACAGCTCGGACAGGTGATTGTCGGGGCGAGGTAAACCCTACCGGCTGCAAGATTATGGGCCCTTCTGCCAATAAGCAGAGAGATGACTCGTCTTTTTATGGGTATATCGCGCCATGCTTACGCAGGTTGCCAGCTTGTCTGGTAAAGATAGATGGCCATCGTCCCTCACCATAATGTTCAATATGAACATTATGGTGAGAGATACAAAATTCGGCTTATAGCTAAGTCATAGCAGATTAGATGACATTCGCAATCGTTTAGAGGGCGAATGTTATTTATTTAAGTGGTAAAATAATAGATATGCGAAAACGTAGCGAGCTACTAATATCAGTTATTCAGATACCAGTCGATTACTTGATGCTGGTGGTTAGCTTTGTTCTGGCATATTTTTTGAGAGAGGGCAGCGGTAGACCTTTCTCTGTTGAGGTTGGAGGCTACGCTTATCTTAACTTGATGTTAATATTTTTACCTATCTGGCTGATTATATTTTTCTCGGTTGGGCTATACAAATTAAGATCAGATAGAACAAAATGGCTTGAACTTGGCAAGATTATTGCTGCATGTTCAGCAGGAGTAATGGCTTTAATCGTGATTGATTTTTTATACGTTAGGCCAATATTTCCTGCAAAAATTATTCCTATATATGGCTTTTTAATTTCAATTCTCTTGGTAAGTCTAGGCAGAATTTTAATGGGCTTAATACAAAGAATTCTGGCGAAATACGGAATCGGTGTTTACAGGGTATTATTTATAGGTCAGGGACCAAGCGCAGACCAGCTTAAAAGAACCTTGCGCAAGCTTAAAAGGAGATACAAAATTGTCTCAAGCATTTCCAGTCTGGAATCAGTTACCTCTAATAAGCTAGAAAAACTAATCAAGCGTGAGCATATCGACAGTGTTATAGTGGCAAACGTAAGCTCAGATGACGAAAAGCTTACCGAGATTTTGTCTTTCTGTCAGAACAATCACGTTGGCTATCAGTATGTGCCGACAATGTCTGGACTATATACCTCTAAAATACTCTCCACTCAAATTGGCTCTACTCCAGTTCTAGAAATGAAGCCGACCCCCATAGAAGGATGGGGAAGAGTAATAAAAAGATTATTCGATGTAATTATTACACTATTAATTACAATTATCACCTTGCCATTGCAGTTAGTAATATTTTTATTAATTAAAATCACCGAACCTGGACCTGTGATATATCCGCACGAATGCTATGGCAGAAGAGGCAGAAAAATTAAAGTTTATAAATTTAGAACAATGAAATCTGAGTATAGTTTGGGGCCTAAGTTCGGTGGTCAAACTATCGATGATGTTTTGAAGAAACTTCCAAAAGAAAAAGCAGATGAATTTAGGAAGCACGCTAAAATTAAAAATGACCCAAGGGTCAGTAAGGTGGGGCGCTTTTTAAGAAAGACCAGCCTTGATGAATTGCCACAGCTTTACAACGTATTAAAGGGAGACCTTAGCCTAGTAGGACCAAGACCTCTGCCTGAATCAGAGCTAGAATTATTAGGTGGAAACAAGAATTTGGCAAAGATAGTAACTATACGCCCAGGCATTACTGGCTTATGGCAGGTCTCGGGAAGAAATGATTTGGAGTATTCAGAAAGAGTCAGACTAAACATCTATTACATCGAGAATTGGTCTCTATGGCTTGATATAAAAATTCTGTTTAAAACATTTTGGCAGGCGGTGTTTGAGCGCAATGGATTATAGCAAAAAGTTATCAGATCTTAAGGTTGCAATTGTGCACGACTGGCTGATTGGCCTAGGTGGTGCCGAGAGGGTGGTTGAGAGTATGCTAAAGCTTTTTCCTCAAGCCGATCTGTACACTAGCGTTTATGACAACTCAAAAATTACTATTTTTAGAAATAGAAAAATTCATACCACTTTCCTGCAGCACTGGCCACTTGCTAAGAAAAAGCACCAGTTTTTTGCTTCAGTTAGGCCTTTAGCTTTTGAGAGCTTAGATCTGAGTAGCTACGATTTGGTTTTATCTAGCTCGAGCGCCGAATCGAAGGGCGTCATAACTCCCACCGAAACACTACATATAAGCTACATACACACCCCAGTAAGATATTATTGGAGTGGTTATGATGAATACCTCAAAAATCCTGGCTTTGGGCTTTTAGACCCATTTGTTAGGCTCGTAATGCCATCGATGGTAAAGAGACTTAAGCGCTGGGATTTTGCGGCAGCTCAGAGGCCTGATTATCTAATTGCTAACTCTGAAGAGGTCGTTTCTAGAATTAAAAGATACTATAAAAGAGATAGTCAGGTAATTAATCCGCCAGTGGATATTGAAAGATTTTCAAATATTAAGCACAAATCCGACGACTACTATTTGGTTGTATCCAGGTTCGTTCCATACAAAAGAATCGACCTTGCAATCAAAGCTTGTAACAAACTTGGGAAGAAGCTAGTAGTGGCCGGAAGGGGCCCCGAGCTTAAGAACCTAAAAAAGATAGCAGGTGATAATGTCGTTTTTATTGAAAGCCCATCTGACAAAAAGATTAACCAGCTTTACGAAAAAGCCAAGGCTTTTATATTTTCTGCTGAAGAAGATTTTGGAATTACACCAGTAGAAGCTATGGCGGCTGGTGTTCCGGTGATTTGTTTTGGTAAGGGTGGTGCATCTGAAACTGTGATAAATATGAAAACGGGCCTATATCATAACAAGCAAACCGTTGATAGCTTGATTGAAGCCATAAAAAAATTTGAAAGCTCTAAGTTTAGCAAATCTGATTTAAGAAGCCGAGCTGAATATTTTTCAGAGAGTAGATTCATTAAAGACCTTGGAGGGTTTGTAAGTGAAAAAATCAAAAAATAAATTACTCAACGGACACTTCATTTTTAGATCAGTAATTGCCTTGGTTTTGGCTGTATTTTTATATTTGACTCTATTGATTGTTCCGAAATACATTAATAAAGTAGTCAATAAAACAACAAAAATCAGCGACTACAATATACTCGCTCAAAATTTTTTAGGTTTTAACGGTAAAAAAGATATACTAGTGCTTTTCATGAACAATGCAGAGCAAAGATTTGGAGGGGGTTTCATAGGAAGCTTGGGATATTTAACTGTTGATAACGGAAAAATAAAATCAGATCCTGTTAGAGAAGTTTACTATTATGATTATTTATTTGATAAGGTCAAGTATATTGAAAAATCTAACGACCCAACAGAAGGAGATGTGCTTTATTCGCTTAGGGATAGCGGGCAGAGCTTAGGTTGGTCCTCCAATGCCAAAAGAGCAAAAAAAATTTTTGAGCTAGAATCTGGAAAAAAGGTTGATAACGTTATAGGGGTTACGCCTGAAGTGCTTAAGTACTTGCTAAGAGAAACTGGACCTGTTTATTTAAAAGACTATGAGCTCACCGTAAATGAGAACAACATTACAGAAACCATACAGCAAGAGGTGGAATTTGGAGATGATAAAAAGAGTGGTAAGGATCCAAAAACTATTCTTACAAGTTTAGTTAGAGTATTAATGGATAGAGTAGCTAATAAGAATGTAAATGAACTTACTGAGCTTGCATCTGGTCTTGAAGAATTAATTATGAGCCGACAAATAATGGCTTATAGTTCAGATTACGATAGCTCAGAAGTTTTGAATAGATTTAAACTGGATGGATCGTTAGTAAATTCATCTGCAGATTATTTTTTGATAAGTGAAAAGAATCTAAGTATAGATAAAAGTAATGCTTTCATAGACAGGAGCCTTATTCGAAATATTAAAGTTTCTGAGGACGGTTCGGTCGAAGTAGATGCTAAAATAATTCGCAACCAAACGGTGCCAGTTTCTCTGCCATACATAGATCCAAATGTTCCTGGTGTTTTAACAAATATTATTAGAAAAAATATTAGCTTAATAAAGGTAGCAGTACCAAAAAAATCGCAGATAATTGATTATGAAGGGTCAACAAAACTCGAATATAGGGGTGTAGAAGGGGGGTATGACATCTACGCCTTCCAAAGTGCATTGGAGCCGCTGGTTCCATCGGAATATAATTTTAAATATAAACTACCTTTCAAAGTAGTGGGAAATGAAAATTACCAAATAGATTCATATATACAAATAGCCAATGGAGGATGGCCTTATGAGCTGCGTGAGGAGATAGAAGTACCGAAAAACTGGAAGTATGTATCTAGTAATAAGAAAGTCGATATTGCAGGAGATAAAATACGTTATAATGAAAAAGTTAATAAAGATATTGACTTGAAATTTATTTATGAAAAAAAATAATAAGCCAATAGTAATTGATTTAAAAAACCTCTCCAAGAGATACGATGATGAAGCGGGGGTTTATGACGCTCTAAAAAAAATAGACCTGAAGGTGTATGAAGGGGAGTTCATTAATATTATGGGGCCATCGGGTTCGGGCAAATCGACCCTGATGAATATAATTGGCCTTCTGGATAGACCCACGAAAGGTGCTTACCTAATAGACGGTGTAGATATAAATAAACTCAGTTCCAAAGAGCTAGCAAAGCTTAGAAGGGATAAAATTGGATTTGTTTTTCAGAACTTTAATTTACTGCCCAGACTAAATCTTTCTCAAAATGTAGAAATGCCACTAATATATAAGAAGTTGACGATGCGAAAACGCAAAGAAAAAGTTTTAGAGGTTTTAAAAAAGGTTGGACTAGAAGATAAGATTAAAAATCGCCCAAATAGATTGAGTGGGGGCCAGGTGCAAAGAGCCGCAATTGCTAGAGCATTAATTAATGACCCGAGTATTATTCTGGCCGATGAGCCGACCGGTAATTTAGATACCAAAACTGGAGCTGAGATAATGAACTTACTAAAAGAGCTGAATCGCCAGGGCGTGACAGTTGTGCTTGTGACTCATAATCCGGAGCTCAGCGAATATGCCAGTAAAACGATAATAGTAAGGGATGGAAAAATAACAGAGGATGCAAAAAAATGATTTGGCAAAATATTAAGAACGCATTTATATCGATTAAATCAGCAAAATTAAGATCTTTTCTGACGGTTATTGGAGTTGTTATTGGCGTATTTGCAGTCCTTGTTATGATTGGGGTTGGTGACGGAGTTAAAAAAGACGTAGGCGGTGAAATATCTAGCCTTGGTACAAATGTACTTACAGTGGCATCAGGTAGAATCGGGCAGTCAAATGTGCAAACTCAGAATAGCCAACAGCAAAGATCGGGGCAATTTGGATTTTCAGGTGGTTTTGGCACAAGCACATTAACTCAAGATGATGTAAATTCCTTAAAAAATATCAGTGATATTGATAAAATTACAACATTTGGTATTATTTCATCTTCCGTCCAAAATGGAGTTTATTCCAGTCCAGGCGCTTTCGTCATATCGGCAGAGCCGAGCTACTTTGGTATCCGTAATATTAAATTAAGCGAAGGAAGAGAAATTACAGATACTGACAATAAAGACAAGAAATATGTTGCGGTTATTGGTTCTAACACCAAGGCTGATCTTTTTGGTGAAGAAGATGCAATCGGTAAAAAAATATCACTAAGAGGCAAGGAATTTGAAGTCGTCGGAATTACTAAAAAGTCTGATGGTGGATTAAGCTTTGGAGCAAGTTCAGATGACGTCGTTATAGTGCCCTATGACACCGGATCAGAATTGACTGGTAAGAATGAAATATTTAGGATTCTTGTTCAGGTGAATGACGCCAATAATGTCGAGGAAGTAAAAAAAGCCATGATAGATAAAATAAAAAGTAATCATGCCGGCGAGGAAGACTTTAGCGTTCTAACTCAGGATGAGCTGCTAGGAACTTTTAATAGTATCCTGGACATTTTAACAGCATTTGTAGTCGCCATAGCCGCAATTAGTTTGTTGGTTGGCGGAATTGGCATAATGAACATTATGCTGGTAACTGTGAGCGAGAGGACTAAGGAGATAGGTATCAGAAAAGCTATGGGCGCAACATTTGGCAATATCTTGGGTCAGTTTTTGACTGAATCGATTGTTATTTCTCTAATAGGGGGTGTAATAGGAGTTGGACTTTCTTATCTTGCCGGCTTTGTCATTGTAAGACTTACCGATATTACTCCAGTATTTAGCGCTAGAGCACTGATTGCAGCAATTGGTGTTAGCTTATTGGTGGGTATTATATTTGGGACCGCACCCGCAATTAAAGCGGCTAGGAAAAACCCCATTCAGGCACTTAAATCTTTATAACAAAAAAGACCTTATTTATATCTCTAGAAGGTCTTTTTAGTTTTTACTTAGATAGTTTAGTGATTTCAGAAAAGGCTTTTGGTTGGCTCACTGCTAGCTCTGCGAGCATCTTACGGTTGATTTCGATGTTGGTCTTTTTAAGACCAGCCATTAAAACAGAGTAGCTTGTGCCATTTTCTTTTGCAGCGGCTGAAATTCTGGTTATCCATAAGCTTCTAAGATCACGCTTTTTATTGCGTCTATCTCTGTATTGGTAGCTTAGTGCTTTAATTACTGCTTCATTAGCTTTACGGTAAGAGCTGCGTCTAATTTTAGAGTAGCCCTTGGTAAGCTTGATTACTTTCTTGTGTCTTTTTCTGGCTGAAACACCTCTTTTAACTCTCATTTTAGACTCCTAATGCCTTTTTAATGTTTTTCACATCAGACTCGGCTGCTGGGTGCTCAAGAGTGTAGGCTCTTTTGCGGGCCGCAGACTTCTTGGTCTTAAGGTGGCCACGAGTAGCTTTACGACGCATTACTTTGCCGCTGGCAGTAATTTTGAATCGTTTTGATGTGGTTTTGCTAGTCTTGATCTTTGGCATTGCTTTCTTCCTTTGATTGCTTTAACTTGGCGCTAGATTGCTTTGTCATATTGATTACTATAGACATATCTCTTCCAGTCATTGTAGGCTTTTGTTCAATTGTTGCTATCTGTGAAAAGTCTTCATAGAACTTCATAAGTACAGATTCGCCTAAGTCTGGGCGAGCCATCTCTCTGCCTTTGAAGCGGACTGTAATTTTTACCTTATTGCCTGCTTCTAAGAATTTTAGAGCTGCTCTCTGCTTGACTTCAATATCATGCTGACCTATTTTGAGGCCCATTCTAACCTGCTTGACTTCAATATTGCGCTGCTTTTTACGGTTTTTGGCGGCCTGCTTGTCCTGTTCGTAGAGGTACTTACCCCAATCGAGCAGTTTGCAAACTGGCGGTTCCGCATTCGGAGAGATCTCTGCTAGGTCGTAGCCTCGTTCATTGGCTATTTTTAAAGCTTCTGATATCGGCACTACGCCTATTTGCTTAGATTCAGCATCAAGCAGTCTAACAGTAGACGCTGATATCTGATGATTAAGCCGAATTCGTTTTTTTATTGAGATATCTCCTTAAAAGCTCCGACTAATATTATCACGAAACTCCTTGATTGGCAAGTGTATAAAAAAGCGCCAGCTACCTTTGCAGATCGGGCCTTTTTGAGATGAGCCTGATATTTTTTGGGGATTTACCGATTACCAATGTCTGATTGTATTTTCTGCCCAATGAGTCTATCAAATTATCGCCCGCACTAATCTTGAAGCTCTTGGCATGCAGACTAAGTATGAGTTTTTGCCCGTTATTTTCATTAGAGCTAGTAGTGATTTTAGACTTAATTTTTTTCAGTATAGAGTCTTTCTTATTTGCTACTGCGATCTCTTCTTTCAAATAAGCACTTAGCTGAATAGGGGTTTTTTCCAAAAAGCTATCTTCGTTTAAATTCTCCAGCCTAATTTTACATTTTGGCAGAGCTAATTCTAAATTTTTGTCAGTAACAATTATTAACTTTTCGCCTTTTTTATAGTCGCTAAAAAACAGTTCGATTTCTTCAAGAAAATACCTTGAGGATATTGAGTATATTGTTTTTTCATTTATTTTTCTTTGAGCTAGAGCATCTATACTTTCCTGGGCGGAGCCTATTTTTAACTTTTTAGCTAGAGAGGACTTGCTTACTGGAAGATAGCCGATGGCCACTTCGCTATCGAGCTTACCAATCTGTCCAATAAATATTGAAAAGTCATTATCATCTCCTATTAAAACTATCGTATTGGTAATTTGTTTGTTGGTTTGGGAAAATATTTCTGCTAGCTCTTTTTCTGATGTAAAACCAATAAAGTCGCTATAAATTCTGTTTTTTTGCAGCTTTTCAGTTATTTGTAACTTTGTTTTTTCATCTATTAGCGACTGTGAGTTTTTGTTTACTAAATACTTGTACATTATTTTGTGCTTGCTTTAATTTTTACAATTGCCCCAGAATCGATATTTATGTTTTTTGAATTGACACTACCGCTTATCTGGGCACATCCCTCGATATGAATCGAATCTTCTGCTTCAATATCTGACTTCGAGATACCTTCTACCACGACAGACCGAGCCTTAATTAATCCAGAAAAATTTGAATTTTTGCCTAGTTCAACTGCACCCAAAGTTTCTAGTGAGCCGGTATATTTTCCATCGATAAATACATCCTCCTCAGTCTTGATTGAGCCTTTTGCGGTCACTTCTGATCCAATGAAAACACCCGAGTAGCTTACCAATTCAGAAATATGGCCTTTTTTAGTTAAATTAATCATGTTACTTACTCTTTTGATTTGATGCCTCTATAAGGGCTTTAGACTCTTCTTTTGATAGGTTATGGCTAGATTTTCCTTCAACTATGTCTTTGGCATAAACTCTAGTTCCTGATCTAGCATGAACCGCCGAAATTATTACGCCATTGTTCATATGGTCTAGGATTGCAATTGAAAAACTGTGGTCACCGCCAGTGTCTCCGAACGGGTTAAAACGCACTAGACCAACCTTAGAAATGGCGAATTGCTGTGTTTTATGAAGTTTTGCTACAAATCCAGCCAGTTCGTCTATTTGCGATAAAGATTTTTGCACATCAGAAGAGTAGTCCTTTATTAGATCTTCGACCTTCTGGGCCTCTGCGCCTTCTAGAAACTGACCATATTTTTTCTTGAGATTCATTTGCTCCCATAGAACATATCCGGCTAGTCCGGCGGTTAATATAAATAAAATTAAAAGCAATATATCCATAGTTTCTAGCATATAACTATACTCCTTTTAGTGGGAGCTTGGCAACAGGTTAAGATAGGTTTAAAATAGATACAAATTGGGAGGAACCATATGGCTAAGAAGAAAAAACATAAGCTAAAGAAAAATAGAAAAGTAAATAACGTAGCAAAAAACTCAACAAAAAACACAGAAACTCAACCAACAGCTTTAATATCTAAAGAATCACCCGTCAAAACGCCTAAAATAGAGCAGAATAGCGTCATTGCTGATGTGAAATTTAGCCTAGCTGTTCTTGCTGTGATAATTGTAAGTTTCGTAATTCTGTATGTAATTCTACAAAACAAAACAGTATCAGATCAGATTTACCAGGTAATTAAAATAAATCTTTAAGCTCTGTATTGAAGTGCCTCGGCAATATGCTTGGTTTCTATCGTCGCAGAATTTTCTAGATCAGCAATTGTTCGACTTACCTTAAGTACTCTCATATAGGATCTGGCTGATAGCTTCAGGTTGTTTATGGCTTGTTCCATAAGTTTTTTTGCAGTTTCGTCTAATTTGCAG
>Ga0209450_10001967_pt1 | contig 10358 bp, 11 predicted proteins | sample FrelakmetLWP11LW_FD_187149 | JGI IMG/M metagenome (GOLD analysis project Ga0209450, IMG submission 187149) | Freshwater lake sediment microbial communities from the University of Notre Dame, USA, for methane emissions studies - LWP11 LW (SPAdes)... | ecosystem: Environmental > Aquatic >... | reverse complement strand
TGAGGAATTGAACTGGGACCTCAAAGACTTAAAGGATGAGCTTATTAAATCCAAAGAAGAACAGCAGAAATCGAACATTAACACTACAAACTTCAGATACCTCTCATGGGGCCTGACCCTATCACTCCCGGGGATGCAATTTCTCTTAAATGAATTGAGGGAAAAGAACAGGATAACGCCAACGCAGCTTCATCTAGGATCAGTTATTGGAACGTTCATAGTCTTTATGGTACTATACGTATCATTATTTATTTAAATTTTTTAATAAAAATAAAATTTAATCGGATTTTCCAAATCCTAGTATTTTCATAAAAGAGAACATTGGATGTGGTTTTGGAAGTATTAATACTTCTTTGCTACATGTGATATACTTGAATTTCACAGTTCCTTGTTTAACTGCTCTGTAGGTTACTGTAAGCTTATTTCCATCACATTGGGAACTAACAAAAACAACTTTGTCCGATAGTGTTGATGGGCAATTTTCAGCTTCATATATCCCTATATCTGCAGGATTAATACATCCCCCATCGTCAATTGCAACTACTGTAATAAATTCGCCTACATGAACGGTCGTTTGCTGTGGCTCAAAATAGTCTATAGCACACCCCAAAACAGACCCAATTCCAATCACGCTTACTAATAGAATCAATGAAAAGAGTATTACTGATAATTTTTTCATGATTATGCCTCGTAATAATTTTTAGACAAGTCTATATATAGCTTTTGGTAATTGATATCTAAAAGATAGAGTCAAACGAGTTTGTTTATTCATCTACAGCTATCATTACTTCTGTTGACTTTATTATAACTTTCACTTTTTGCCCTTCTTTTAATCCTAAAGATTCTACTGCGTCTCTTGTAATCATAGAAGTAATCAGGGCTGGTTTAGTAACTTCCACTTTAACTGTAGCTGCAACTTCTCCCTTTTTTATTTCTTTAATAACTCCTTCCATACTATTTCTTGCACTAATTGCCATTCTATCACCAAGAAATATATTAGCTTTACAAGTATTTAATACTATTTATTTTTAGTATATTAAATAGAGATAGAGGGCAATATAAAAAAAAATAGAAAATTTATATAATAGGAATACAGACTTTTCTATTTATTCCATCTTCAATTGCTTTTATTTTAACGTTAATCCCGTATACTTCTCTTAGACTTTGTTCATTTACCGTATTGTCCGGTGATCCTAATCCAACAAGTTTTCCCTCTTTCATTAAAGCGACTTTTTGTGAAGAAATAAAAGCGTGGTCGGGAAAATGTGAAGACATTACGATGCTAAGTCCTGTTTTTGCGAGATTATTAACTAATCTAAGAAGCCTTACCTGATTTCCAATATCTAGGTGAGAAGTAGGTTCATCAAGTAAAAGGATGTCAGGTTGCTGAGTCAACACTCTTGCGATTAAAACAAGTCTTTGTTCTCCGCCGCTAAGTTCTGTGCATGGCCTATCTGCAAGATGAGATATTCCTACAGTTTCCATTGAATTATATGCTAATTCAAAATCTGTACCAGATGGAACTGAGAATAAACCTAGATGAGGAGCCCTCCCCATAACGATTAGATCTTTCACAGAATATGGAAAAGCCGAATAGTGAGATTGAGGCACATAGCCAATTTTTCTGGCTATCTCTTCATTAGTAAGAGACGAAATATCTAACCCGTCCAATAATATTTGACCGTCGTCCAAAGGTAAAATCTTTGTTAGACATTTTATCAGCGTGGATTTACCTGTACCGTTTGGGCCTAAAATGCATAATACTTCTCCTTTGTTTAAAGAGAAATCAATATTTTGAAACACGTAAGTACCGTCTATATAACTGAATCCACCTTTTTTTATTTGAAGTATAGATTTCAATAGTTCCACCCCGACTTTGATTTTCTAATCAAATACGCAAAGAAAGGCGCTCCAATTATTGCAGTAAGAATCCCAATTGGGATTTCGGTTGAAATGACAGATCTTGCAACATCGTCCACAAAAAGGAGGTAAGATGCACCAAGAAGCATGGATGCAGGTATGAGTTTCTTATGATCTGGCCCAACGAGTATTCTACCGACATGTGGGATTATAAGACCCACCCAACCGATAATTCCACTGATACAGACGCAAGAGGCCGTTATTACAGTAGCACTCAATATTATGATTAATTTTAACTGTTCTGTGTTTACACCCATTGAACGTGCTTCTTCGTCCCCTAAAGATAATACATTAATTCTCCATCTAATTAGAAATAATACAATTAATCCAGCAATTATCAAAGGCCCAAGAAAAACTAAATCTCGCCTAGATACTGCGTTAAATGATCCCATTAACCAAAAAACAATAGCAGGTAATTTATTCCAAGGATCTGCTACGTATTTTATTAGAGAGGTAAGTGCTGAAAATAAGGCCGCAGTGACCATACCCGATAAAACGAGCATAAGTAAAGGTGTAGTCTTGTATATTTTGCTAATTTTGTATGTGAAAGTAACTGCAAAGATTCCACCCAAAAATGCACAAAGCTGGACTATGTACACTTTTTCCCAAAGAAGTAAAGCTATGGCTGCCCCAAATCCAGCACCTGCTGAAACTCCCAATATCTGAGGGGATACTAAAGGATTTTTAAAAAGGCCTTGGAAAGAAGCACCCGAAACTGAGAGCCCAGCTCCTACAATCATGGCGGCGATTGCCCTTGGTAATCTGACATCAAAAATTACGCTTTCCATCGTTGGATCCCACGTTGGCTCTATGTAAATAATTTTAGAAAGAAATATCTTAATGATTATATCTGGTGAGATAGAATATCTTCCGACAAACATTGAAAATAGTAAAATAATAAATGGAATTAATAAAAGAAATACATTAACTGAGTTTTCTATTATTGATTTTTTATAAAATTTAATTTTGTTTTCCTGATTATTTTGATTTTTCATTTAATCTAACCCTGGAGTAATGCAATGTAAGGTTTGATTTTCTTTTAGAGCCACTTCTAACGTATTATCATTTATCGAATCATATTCAAATTGTGATGGATTAGTTATCTCAAAAGCCCTTTGATAATTTAATCCAGCCTCAAAAAGAACGTCTGGAATTATTGATCCGCTTGGCCCATACAATCCTCTTATTCTTGCATTTTTAGAATAATCTATTAATTCATCATAAGTTCCATTAACTAATGTTGAAGCAGTTATCATTACTATATCCGCATTAGAAAGTACTTTTTTATTCTCTTTTTCGCTGTGAATATAAATTTCCTTGGGGCCATAATCAACAGTATCCCCGATAATTACAGACTCGAATCTGTCTCTTGGCCTCATCTCGGTTACATGAATCTCTTTGCACTTGCCCAATAGTTTTCTTACAAACCCCCCGTATCCAACAATAGCAACAGTATCGTCTGGCTTTAGCATTTTCATTATATCTCCACATTCTTGAAATCCTCTTTTTTGTATTTGAGCTAAGGACAAAAAAGGCTGGGATATACAGCTAATAGATCCAACTGCAAAAGACCTCTCTTGAATATCTTTAGAAGGTATTAAATCATAGGCTACCTCAAATACGTCTTTGCCTATTAATTGTTTTATAGTATCAACTCTGTCCTTTAATTTTTGTTCTCCATGGACTGCATGAATACCTGTAAAATTAATGACCATTCCGCATAAATTATTTGTCCCAAGAATTACATTCCATTCTTGTTTTAAGATGATTTTTTTTATTCTAGGTCTTTCTATTTTATTTTCTTCGTATAGATTCTCTAGAATACCTAAAGATTTTTCCAAAATTTTTTCAGTAGTATAAGAACTCAAATCAACACCTCGAAAAAAATAAAAAATATAAATTAATTTTGTTTAGTTTGGTTGCCTTCTTTCTTTTGTTGTCCTTGGCCCCCGCCCTGTTGTCCACCAGTGTAACCACCGCTTAATCCACCAACAGTGCTTGCATATTCTCCAGACAATATTTTATCGACTTGTTGTTCAGTCAAGTCATATTCAAATATTTCTTTGTAGAATTTTTTAATTTCAGCTCTTATGTCAACATCTTTGAATCTGTCTGGGTGTGCAATTTTAGCTAGCCATATAGGGTGTAATACAGCTGATTCGGCAGAAGGTCTGTTCCAGATAAAAACAGCACTTGGTAGCCTGTAGACTTTTTTGTTTTTAATTGCAGAGATTTTTGCCCATCTTGGATCATTATATAAATCTTCGGGCGTTCCGAAATCAATTATGATTATATCTGGGTTCCAAGCTATCAATTGTTCCATTGAAATCTGGTCTAATCCTGAGTGTATTCCTTCTTTTTTACCCTGAGTAGATACATCGCTTGCTGCATTTAAACATCCAGCGCTTTCAATACGTTCTTCCATGTATGAGCCAGTTCCATATGTAACGAGGTGACTGCTATCGAATCCGTTGAAAACTACTAATCTTTCATCTTCAGGTAAATCTGCTAGTCTTTCGTTCAAGAATTTTATTGTGTTGTCAAGATAGTCGCAGTATTTCTTTGCTTTCTCAGGCCTTTCAAAAACTTCTCCTAAGAAATTTACTTCCGCTTTTGTTTGAGCATAATTACCATCAGAGGTGGCCATAAACTGAACTACAGTTATCTTTGTATTTTTTTCAACTATTTCGGCATCCACATCCCCAGCTATAACAAACTGTGGGTTGGAAGACAATAGTTCTTCAATGTTTATGACACCGTTAGTGCTTCTTGGTGCGGGAAGTGTCATAATCCTTGGGTCCATTGTTGCCAATAATTCTGACCTCTGGTGACCTTTGGATACGGCACATAATTTGTCTTCAACACCTAAAATATATGGGACTTGTCCGATCGGCCCCCCAAAAATAGCTACTCTCTCAATATTCTTTGGTATTGTGACAGTTTTTCCGGCCATATCGACAATAGTTCTTGTATCGCTAGACTTTGTCGTGGTATCTGTTCCTTGGCCAATGCAGCCTGCAAATAAAGACAAAGCTAATAGCAAACATACTAACAAAGGTATTATTTTTTTCAAATATATCACCGATATGTCTGAAAAATCATAACCTTATAAAAGTTGCTATTATTTAAAATAATTAATCTTATGTGATGAATATAGACAATAAGAGAATAAATTAACTTCAAAATTATTATAATGTCTTATCCCAAAATCATTTCCCTTGAGGAAATTTTAGTGGTGAATAAAATTATAAAGAGAATCTATTGTCAGAAATGCATTCGTTTTTGTCAATTTTATTAGGAAACCAACCATCTTTTACATCTGACCTTTGATCGAAATGAGATACATATGGTTTAATATCTAAGACCGGTGTTTTGTCAATAATATCTATTCCTGACACTATTATTATATTTCCCTCAATGCCTTCAATTTTAAGGATCGATAATCCAATATTATTAGGTCTTTTAGGTGCTCTTGTTGCAAAAATACCTCTTTCTTCGCTGTCAAGAAAAGGTGTTACTATAAGTGAAAATCCTTTAGATAGATGAAAATGATAGATCAAGAAAATATGTGAAAATCCATCCAGGTCTTTGAGTCCTTCTGAATATTCAGGAAATATTTCTATTACACCTTTGTTATTAGAAAATACAGACTGAATTGGAACGTTAGTCTTCTCCTTAAATTCAGAACGAACAATCCCAATTGGGGAATAACATATTTTTTCCATGTTGATAATCTAAGATTGTTTTTTATAAATATATTCAAAAAGTAGATTAGAAATAGTCAGAATGCTTTTTTAAAAAGTTGTAAAGTTGCTTGTCTTCCTCCCTCTTATTTAGGATAGAATATATGTTGTGAAGATTTACATATATGTCCCCTATTTGAGGGTGGTCAGGCCCATACTCATGTATCAATATCTGAAGCCCTCTTGTATATAGCTCTTCAGATTCGTCAAATTTCTTCATCTCTTTTAGGAGATTAGCAAGTGAACAAAGTATCGGTATTATCTGAGAATTCTCTTTTCCATAGTCCTCTTCTTTAATCCTTAATACTCTTTTGTACAGTTGTTCTGCTTCTGGATATTTCCCTTGAGATTGATAAACAAAAGCAAGGTTCTGTAAAACATTCAAAACAACTACATCGTTCTTAGAGAATATTCTTTCAAATATTGAAAGTGTTTTTTCATAAAATACTTCTGCTTCTGCAAATTCTGCTTGGTATTGTGAAATGAGCCCCAGTAGGAATAGACTCATGCCGGAAGTCGAGTGGGATGAACCATAGACATCTATAGCTTCGTTAAGTGATTTTTTTGCAAGCCTCTTTGCTTCTGTATATTTTTCCATCTTCAATAATCTAATAGAAGCATTGTAGAACTCTTCCCAAAGTGTGTAACTTCCGCCTTCAATATCCATCGATTCACTATCCGTTAACTCTATATTTTATTGTATAAAGTATCTATATAAATTTTATGGGCTTTAAATAAATAGAATTTTAGTTTTTCCTATTATTCTTATTAAATGGATATTAATTCGTAATATTTATATATGGTTATATTAATATAATCATAACGAGGTGATATCTTGAATAAAAGAAAAACATATATTAAAATATCTGCATTATTCTTAATTGGAATAATGGTAGCCTTGACTGCTGGTTGTACTGGCCAGACAGATACTGGGCAAAAAACAGTTTTGAAAGTACTGATAGCAGGAAGTCTTACTTCGCCTATGGAAAAAGTAGAGGCGAAGTTCGAAGCAGACCACAAAAATGTTGATGTACAATTGGAACCTGCAGGGAGTCTAGAATGTATTAAAAAAATAACTGAACTTGGAACACAAGCCGATGTACTTGCATCTGCAGACTATACTCTAATTCCAGCAATGATGATGCCAAACTATGCAGACTGGTATATACTATTTGCTAAAAATGAAATGGTTCTGACATATTCTGACAAAAGCAAGTACGCAAGTATTGTCAATGAAAATAACTGGTATAAAATACTAGATAAACCAGATGTTGTATGGGCATTTTCAAATCCAAACCTAGACCCATGTGGTTACAGAACCCCGATGACAATACAATTGGCGGAATTTGAATATGAAGATGATCAAATATTTGAAAAGTTGATATCTTCCAAATCAAAAATAACAATAAATGAAGTAAATGGAACCTATGTAATAACAACACCTGAAGATTTAGCTCCTGACACCAGCAAGATAACTATAAGAAATAAATCAGTAGAATTAGTTTCGATGGTGCAAGAAGGCGGAATTGATTACGCTTGGGAATACATATCAGTTGCTATACAAAATGATCTTAAATATGTAAGATTACCCGGATCTATTAATCTAAGCGATGTAGGTTACGAAAAAATCTACAAGAAAGTACAAGTCAAAACTACCGATGGTAAGACCCAAACAGCTAAGCCAATAGTCTATGGAATTACAGTTCCAAAAAATGCACCAAACGCAGCGCTTGCAAACGAATTCGTTAAATATGTTATTGATGAAAATGGTCAAAAAATCTTTAACGAAGATGGACAGCCACCAGTAGTTCCTGCAAAGGCAAACGATAAAACAAAATTACCACAAATTTTACAACAATATGCAGCGGATAACTAATGAAAAATAGAATTAAACTTGAATTAAGAAGGAATCCTATTTCCTTCATTTTTTTCTTTATAGGATTCGCTATAATAGTATTCGTAGTTGGAACTCTTTTTAATATGCTATACAAACAATTGATTGTTAGTCCAGCTTATTTTATCGCCATACTAAAAGACCAGTATGTATTAAAGTCAATTGGATTGACATTATATGCTTCTTTTCTTGCAACAATCTTAGCAGTAATATTTGGGATACCCCTTGCTTATGCTATTGCAAGAAATGAATTTTATGGTAAAAATATTATAGAATCGATAATAGATATCCCGGTCATAATACCCCATACAGTTGCAGGGATTGCCCTATTCTCTCTTCTATCTAGAAGGGGCACAGTTGGATCTATTTTTGGAAATCTTGGCATAGTCTTTCAAGATTCTTTGTGGGGGGTGGTAATAGCAATGTTTTTTGTAAGTTATCCTTTATTTGTAAATTCAGCGAAAGACGGATTCGTAAGTGTTAATCCTAATTTTGAACGTGTTGCGAGAACTTTAGGCGCTTCACAATGGAAGGCCTTTTATCAAATAGCGCTTCCTCTTTCTTACCCTCACTTAATTTCTGGCGCCATTATGAGTTGGGCCAGAGGAATAAGTGAATTTGGTGCAGTAGTAGTAATTGCATATTACCCAATGATTGCTTCAACTTTAATATTTTATAGATTTAATACAGGTGGACTAAAAGAATCACAACCTATTGCTGTTTTATTAATATTGTTATGTTTCATTACATTTCTATTTCTAAGATTGATTTCCAGGAAAAAGGGATAATATGATTAGAATCGAAAATTTAAGTAATAACTGGGGCACATTTACATTAAATAATATTTCACTTGAAATAAAAGAAGGCGAATATTTTGTTATCTTAGGCCCGACTGGCGCTGGAAAAACTTTATTACTTGAACTTATTGTAGGGCTATATATACCCAACGAAGGTAATATTTTCATAGATGGAAAAGATATTACCTATGAAGTTCCGGAAAAAAGAGGCCTTGGATTCCTATATCAAGATTATTCACTCTTCCCACATTTATCTGTTAAAAAGAATATCGAATATGGTATGAAGCTTAGAAATATTTCTAAGAACGAAATAGATTCAAAAATAAAGGAGCTATCAAATATCCTTAAAATTGAACATTTGATGCATAGAGACACGACTACATTGAGCGGGGGAGAGCAACAAAAAGTAGCTCTTGCTAGAGCTCTTGCAATTAATCCTAAAGTTTTACTTCTAGATGAACCGTTCTCTGCCTTGGATGAGAATACAAAGTCTAAACTAATATCCGAGATGAAAGATCTCCATCGAAAAGAAGGCATAACTTTCATTCATGTTACCCATAGTCAAGAGGAAGCTATACTACTAGCAGATAGAATCGGAATTATGATGAATGGTACAGTAGTACAAGTTGGAAATCCAGATGAAATTTTCTATAAACCGATATCCAAAGAAATAGCCAAATTTGTAAAGATTGAAAACATTTGGGAAGGCAAAGTTATTGAAAAAAAAGAAGAAGAACTAATAGTAGATGTCAATGGAAAACAAATAGTGGCGTTGTCTGATCATTTCAAAGTTGGACAAGGTGTGAGGTTAATTATTAGGCCCGAAGATATAATCTTGGGTAAAGGTAATACAAGTGCCAGAAACGAGTTCAAAGGAAAAGTAATCTCCGTAATTAAACATGGATTCTACCATATTGTAAGAGTAGACTGTGGATTTCAAGTTGAAGCGGCAGTTACAAAACAATCAGTCGAAAATTTAAATATCAAAGAAGGTAAGGATATCCATATATTTTTTAAAGCCACTGCACTTCAAGTTATTAAGAGATAAAATTTACATTAGATGGGAATCCTTTGAAGTTCTTAAAACTTGAGACTTATGAAGAAGCAATAAAAAAAATTGAAGATAGTATATCCTTTGAATTTAAATCGGAGGATACCCCATTAGCATCTTCTTTGAACAGGATCTTAGCGGAGGACCTTATAGCCCCTATTAACGTTCCTCATTATCCTAAGTCCCAAATGGATGGCTATGCGTTGAGGTCGGAAGATACCTTTGAAGCTAGTGAAACTTCTCCTATAAAACTAAAATTAATTGAAAATATAAATGCAGGCAGTTCACCAAAATATGCCATAAAAAAGAGTAAATGCTCTTATATAGCAACTGGAGCTCCAGTTCCCGAGGGTGCTGATTCTGTTGTTATGATTGAAAATACACAGAATCTAGGAGATTATATTACCATCACAAAGGGTGTTACCCCCGGAGAGAATATCATGAAGGTGGGGTATGACATAAAAAAAGGAATTCAAATCCTACCAAAAAACACCCTTATTACACCTAGAATAATTGGATTACTCTCTGGGCTAGGGATTCAAAAGGTAAAAGTATATAGAAAGCCTAAAATTGGCATTTTTTCAACTGGAAACGAGATTATAATGCCTTGGGATAAACTTGACTATGGTAAAACTTATGAGGTTAATTCTTTTTACATTTCTTCTAAACTAGAGAAATTAGGTTGTGATACCTACAACCTTGGTATTGCCAAAGATACCAAAGAAGAAATCCTTTCTAAATTAAATGAAGCAAAAAATTGTGATATGATAATTCTTTCTGCAGGTGCATCAAAAGGTGAAAGAGATTTTGTAGAAGAGGCAATTAAAAGTTTTGGCGATTTAATAATTCATGGTATCAGTATTAAACCAGGAAAGCCAACTTTAGTGGGGCTGAAAAACAACAAAATAATTTTTGGTCTTCCTGGACACCCAACATCTTCATTTGTGATATTC
>Ga0209450_10001965_pt1 | contig 10361 bp, 8 predicted proteins | sample FrelakmetLWP11LW_FD_187149 | JGI IMG/M metagenome (GOLD analysis project Ga0209450, IMG submission 187149) | Freshwater lake sediment microbial communities from the University of Notre Dame, USA, for methane emissions studies - LWP11 LW (SPAdes)... | ecosystem: Environmental > Aquatic >... | reverse complement strand
CTCGTCGATCTGCGCCGGCATCTCGACGCGGGTGCGCCGGTAGACAAGGCGCACATTGTGCGCTCCCATACGCTTGGCCGTCCGGGCGGCGTCCATGGCGGTGGATCCTCCGCCCACCACCACGACGTCGTTGCCGACGTCGATGCGCTCTCCCAGGTTCACCTGGCGCAGGAAGTCGATGCCGCTGACCACGCCGGGAAGGTCCGATCCCTCGACGTTGAGCGGCATCGCCTGGTGCGCGCCGGTGCCGACGAAGACGGCCTGGTAGCCTTCCTCCATCAGCGCCTCGATCGATTTCACCGGCGACGAGAGGCGGATCTCAACCCCGGCCCGCTCGATGACGGAGATCTCGGCCTCCAGCTTGTCCTTGGGCATTCGATAGTCGGGGATGCCCACCTTCATCATGCCGCCGGCCGCGGGCAGGGCCTCGAAAACCACGGGCCTGTAACCCAGCCGGGTCAGGTAGAAGGCGCAGGACAGACCCGCAGGACCCGCCCCGATGACGGCTACGCGCTCCTTTTTCGGCTTCTTGGGCGGCGCGAAACCCATGCCCTCCTCGATGGCCCAGTCCGCGAACAGGCGCTTCACCTCGCGTATGGCGATAGCCTCGTCGTACTTGCCGCGGGCGCACTTCTTTTCGCAGAAGGCCGGGCAGACCCGGGCGCAGACGATGGGGAAGGGATTGTTCTCCATGTGCTTGAAGTAGGCTTCCATCAAGCGTCCGTCGCCCATGTAGGATATATAGGCCGCGGCGTCGACGTTGGCCGGGCAGGCGTTCTCGCAGGGCGCGTTGTAGAGCGCCGCGCAAACCCCGGCCGAGCATTTTTTGTCCCGGATGTGCTCGATATACTCGTGCCGGAAATACTTCAGCGTTGAAATGACCGGGTTGGGGGCTCCCTGGCCCAGGCCGCAGAGCGACGTGGCGCGCACCGTATAGGCCAGCGACTCCAGTTGCTCCAGGTCCTCCATGGTGCCCTGGCCCAGGGTGATCTTCTCGAGCAGCGAGTGCATGTGCTTGAGGCCGACCCGGCAGGGCACGCATTGGCCGCAGGACTCCTCAAGCGTGAACTCCAGGAAGTACTTGGCCATGTTGACCATGCAGGAGTCCTCGTCGAGCACGATCAGGCCGCCGGAGCCCATGATCGAACCGAGCGCCTTGATCGACTCGTAGTCGATGGGAGTGTTCAGGTACTTGGCCGGGATGCAGCCGCCCGAGGGCCCGCCGGTCTGCACGGCCTTGAAGGACTTGCCGCCGGGGATGCCGCCGCCGATGTCGAAGACCAGTTCACCCAGGGTGATGCCCATGGGCACCTCTACCAGGCCGGTGTTGACAACCTTGCCCGACAGGGCGAAGACCTTGGTGCCCTTGCTCTTCTCGGTCCCGATGGCGGTGAACCAGTCGACGCCGTTGATGAATATATGGCGTATGGTGGCCAGGGTCTCCACGTTGTTGATAACCGTCGGTTTGCCCCAAAGGCCGCGCACGGCGGGGAAGGGGGGCTTGGGGCGGGGCTGGCCGCGCTTGCCCTCGATGGAGGCTATCAACGCAGTCTCCTCGCCGCAGACGAAGGCGCCCGCTCCCATGCGCATTTCGATATCGAAGTCGAAGTCGGTTTCGAAGATTTGCTTGCCGAGCATTCCCATCTCGCGGGCCTGCTTGAGGGCCACGTCCAGGCGCGCGATGGCCAGGGGGTACTCGGCGCGCACGTAGACGTAACCCTTGCTGGCGCCTATCGCGTATCCGGCGATTGCCATGCCCTCGATCACCGTGTGCGGGTCGCCTTCCAGCACGGCCCGGTCCATGAAGGCGCCCGGGTCTCCCTCATCGGCGTTGCAGATTACGTATTTCTGGTCGCTCTCGTTCTGGCGCGTCAACTTCCACTTGAGCCCGGTGGGGAATCCGGCTCCGCCTCGTCCGCGCAGGCCGGATTTCTCGACGGCGGCTACGACTTCCTCCGGCTTCATGGTGGTCAGGGCCATGCCCAGAGCCTCGTAGCCGCGTTGGGCGATGTATTCCTCGATGTTCTCCGGATCGATCAATCCGCAGTTGGACAGGACGATCTTCTTCTGCTTTTCGAAGAAGGGCACCTGTTTGTTCTGCTCGACGATCTTGCGCGCCTCGGGAGCCAGCCAGAGCAGGTCCTCCACCGGCCGTCCCTTGAGGAAATGCTCCTCGGCGATGCGCGTCGCGTCCTCTTTTTTCAACCGGATGTAGAAAGAACCTTCGGGGTAGACCACCATCACGGGCCCGAGTTCGCAGGGACCCATGCAGCCGGTCTCCACGACGTTTACCTCTCCGGTCAGCCCCTTCTCCTCGATCGCCTGAAGCAGGTGCTTCTTGAACTCGTGGCTCTGCGACGAGATGCAGGCGCCGCCCCCGCATATCAGGACATCCAGACGCTTGTTCATGATGCCCCCGCCTTAACCCTTGACTTCGATGATGCTGTCGGATACCGGGTTGCCGTTGACCAGGTGTTCGGCCGCGATCTTTCGCGCGATTTCGGTGGTGACATTGCCGTAGACGACCGTGGGCTTGCCTTCCTCGAACACGGAAACCACCGGCTCCGAGGAGCTCAAGCCCCGCTCGCCTGCCTGGGTTACGATGACGTCTTTGAGCTCGCGCTTGGCCACTTCGTCCAGCAAGGCTTTGAGCGTTTCTCGCGCCCCGGCGGCGATGCCGCTCGTGCCCATGCCCACGACCACCCTGATGCGCGACTTGCCGTCGCGCAGGACCATTTCCTTTTCAGACTTCTCGCGAATCTTGCGCAGGTCCTCGAGCTTCATATAGGCCTCCCTCGTGTCATGGATTTTCAGACTTTGCGCTTCGCAGATCCCTGAGGATCTGGATCGATTTCTGCGGATTGAGGCGGCCGTACACCTCGTCGTCTATCATCATCACCGGAGCCAGGCCGCAGGCGCCGAAACAGCGCGCGGTCGAAAGGGTGAAGAAACGATCCTTCGTGGTACCGCCCACGCGCACGCCCAGCTCCTTTTCAATCACCTTGATGATCTCGGATGCGCCCTTGACGTGGCAGGCGGTGCCCAGGCAGACGTTGACTATATGGTCGCCGATCGGTTCGGTGCGGAAGAAGTTGTAGAAGGTGACCACGCCGTAGACCTCGGCATGGGCGATGTCGAGTTCCCGGGCCACGAAATGCTGGACTTCCGGCGGCAGGTAGCCGAATATCTTCTGCGCGCGATGAAGAACCTGGATCAAGGGACCGGGCATCCGGCTGTTCTCGTCGATGAACCGTTTCAATTCCCGATACTCGGCATTGTCCGGGATGTGGATTTGCTGTGTCTCCATGAATGCCTCCTGGTCGTCCTTAGGGTCCGCGGTGTCGAGTCTTGGTCAGGCGGGCGGATGCAGCAGCGCGAACAAGCGGCCGCAGAGCTCGAATGCGCCCGTATCCCCCTGGAGCACGAAAAGGCCTTGTTTCCCGGCCCGATCCAGCACGACGGCGTCGGGCACGTCGCCCCGGGGCAGCAGAATGGCGGCCATTTTCTTGAGTTGAGCGACGGCGATGATGTTCAGGTGCCTCTGTACCGTGATCCAGACATAACCTTCCTCGGCGTTGGCTATGACGTCGGAAAGAAGGTCGGAGACATAGCCGTCGGTGACAGGGCTATCGTTGCCCTGGACCAGAACCCGCAGGCCCATCTTGTTCGCCAATTCGCTTACGGTCATATTTTCCCGCTTCAGGAATGATTCTTCGCGCCGTCCGATCGCCGACGGATCTCGAAGCCTTTCCGCAGTATGAAAACACATGGAAAAGGACTACTCACGGTATGAAGAAAACCTCTTTCTGTCAAGAAAAAAATATCCAAAATGAAGTAAAATCGGCCGCGAGGGCCTTTTCCTGATCCCTTTGTCGCTCACCCGCATGTTCCGTCCGCGCCCTCGCGTCCCGTCGCGTTTGGTCATTTTTCACAAGGATTTTGCCCGGGGGCAATTTGCCATCCGCGGCGCGCTGTGCTACACTTGGCCCTGCGGAGGTAAGGCCATGACCGATTTCTTCAAGTGCTCCCGCTGTTCTCGGATCGTCAAGGTGCTGCGGGAGGGCAAGGGACAGATTACCTGCTGCGGCGAAGCGATGCAGCCGCTGGTCAATTTCCAGTCCGCGGACAGCATCCTCGAGTTCGCCATCGAGAAAGAGGCCGAGGCCCGGGATTTCTACCTGGAATGGGCCGGAAAACTCGAGGCCGGGCAGATCCAGGAGCTGTTCCGGAATTTTGCCGGCGAAGAGCAGAAGCACAAGGATAAGCTGGAACGGATCAAGAGCGGCAGCGCCTTCCAGTCCGTCGCGGGCAAGGTAACCGATCTCAAGATCGTCGACTACCTGGTCGACATCGCCCCGACGCCGGACATGGACTACCAGGAGGCCCTGATCGTCGCCATGCGCCGTGAAAAATCGGCCGTCAAGCTCTACACCGATCTGGCTGCGATGAGCGGCGCCGAGGACATGCGCGAGCTCTTCCGGGCGCTGGCCCAGGAGGAGGCAAAGCACAAGCTGCGCCTGGAGACCGAGTACGAGAAGGACATCTATCGCGACAACTAGCTCGGGCCGCCCCTCGCACCCGGGGTCGATCCGGACCCGGGCCTGAGCGACGCGGCTCCAGGAGGATAGGTATGATTCTGCGGGAAGCGGCCAGGATTCTGGAAGCCGAGATTCTCTCCGGCGAGGGCAAGCTGGACGCTGAAGTGACGTACTGCGGCGCCGCCGACATGATGAGCGATATCCTCGCCCTATGCCGCCCCAACCAGCTCGTGCTGACCGGATACATATACCCCCAGGTCATACGCACCGCCCTCATCTCGGAATTGCTCGGGCTGGTGGTGGTGCGCGGCAAGTCCATCCCCCCCGAGACCGTCGAGTTCGCCCGGCAGAACAATTTCCTCCTGATGCGGACGAAAAACTTCATGTTCACCGCCTGCGGGAAACTCCGTGAGGCCGGCCTGAAAGGCGTCGATGAACGGTGAAAGCAGACTTGCCAAGTACGCCAGCCTCTTCGAGGAGATCCGGGCCCGGGACATCATGAAGACACCGGTGACCACCCTCCCGCCGGACAAGAAGATCTCCCACGCCAAGGAGATGATGAGGATCAAGAGGTTCTCGGGACTCCCCGTGGTCGACGATGAACGTAGGCTTCTGGGAATCATCACCGTGGAGGACATCATCAACGCCCTCGAGTTCGGCCGGATCGACGAGCCGATCCAGGAACTGATGACCCGGAAAGTGGTGGCGGTCGACGTGGACGAGCGCTTACGAGACATCGTCCGCAAGTTCGAGGAATTCCGTTACGGGCGCTTCCCGGTCGTCAATAGCGAAAATGTGCTCCAGGGCATCATCAGCCGAACGGACATCCTTGACGGCGTTCTTGAGAAATTCGACCTCATCTACATCCATGACCGCAAGCGAATCTCCGCGCTCGAATCGGACTACTCCTTCATTCCGGGCGACAAGCCCTCGGACGATAAGGCCGATTTCCACTACAGCATCAGCACCAACGACATCGACTCTGCGGGAGTCGGGGCCGCGATCCTGAAGCAATTCCTCGCCGACAGAAAGTTTCCGGCCGACATCGCCCGCCGCGCCGGGGTGGCGGTCTACGAGGCGGAGGCCAACGTTATCATCCACTCCCATAGCGCGGGGGATATCTTCTGCTACCTACACGACGACATGGTCCTGATCCGTGTGGTGGACAAGGGCGTGGGCATCGAGAACATCGAGTTGGCCATGATGGGGGGCTACTCCACGGCCTCGGACTACGTGCGAGAGCGGGGCTTCGGCGCGGGCATGGGCATCCCCAACATGAAACGCTTTGTCGACAAGCTGGCGATCATCTCGGAGAAGAACGGCGGGACCCAGGTGGAGATGATCTTCTACCTGCCAGAGCAGCGGACCTAGCCGCTCGACCCCTCAGGCGAGGAGCGGGCGCAGGTTTGCGGCGAAAAAATCGCGCAGGAACGAATAGACGTCGGGATGCGACAGGTGCAGACCGCCGGCTTCCGCGCGCACCTCGGCGCTGGAGATGTCGAATTCCCCCCGGTCTCCGCGGTAGCTGAACCGGAGGTCGATGTCGTCGAGCGTCACCAGGAGTTCGAGAACCGTGTCGGACAGATCGCCCAGGGGCGGACAGTCCCAGTGGCCTTTCTCCAGCCGGGCCTGTACCGTGGTTCCGCGCCCGGGCTCGCTGTCAAGCTCGAAATCCCCGTGGCAGGAGAAGGCTGTGGCCTCGAGCAGGGGCAGGCCCAGCCCGACCTTCTTGAAGCTCTTGCTGGTGTAGAAGGGGTCCCGCGCGTTGGCCTTCGTGGCTTCGTCCATGCCGCGCCCGTCGTCCTCCACGCTCAGCATGATCTGGTCGTCGGCGGCCGAGTCGCTCAGACGGACCGTCACCCTCCGCGCCCCGGCGGCTACCGAGTTCTGCACCAGATCGACGATATGAAAGCAGATGTCTCGGACCACGGCTCTAGCCCTCCTCGTAAACGGCATGACACAGGCCCGCTCGGGCCGCCCGGAAGACGGCGGCAAGCGAGGCCTCTTGTGCGTCGTAAACGGTGTACGCGCGGCCGATGTCGGTCAGGTAGTGGGCGTCGGAGTTGGTCAGGAGGCGCCGGCCGGCCAGCTCCGGATAGGCCGCGACGGCCGCGGGAAAGGACGTGCAATACGATATTTCCAGCGGGCAGTCTTCCAGTTCGGGCGGCAGGAAACCCAGGTTGGCCAGAAGGCTGAAATGAGGGCCTTCGACATGCGCGGGGATGATGAAACCGCTGTGGTCGTGAACCAGGTCGACCAGCGCTTCGAGGGAGACATCGAGGCTGTTCATCAGGAGGCGAGATTCGACGCGCACGATGTTGTCGTCGCAATCGACCACGACTTGGTCGCCGAAGAAATCCGGATTATTGGCCATATCCGGCAGCAGCGGGTAGACCCTGCCGTAGAACGCCTGCGCGTCCCGGGGGTCCTGGAAAAGGCAGAGCAGATGGACGTCCTCGCGGGTTTGCGCCTCCATGCCGCAGATCACCGAAAGTCCCCGACGCTCGCCGTAGTCTGAAGCGTGCAAGGCGTTTTCGACGCTGTTGTGGTCCGTCACGGCGATCATGTCCAGTCCGCGCTCCAGGGCCTTCTCGACGATGGCCGCGGGGGACATCTCCAGCGAGCCGCAGGGCGACAGCGTCGAGTGGATATGCAGGTCGGCGGCTATCCTCATGAGTCATCCATGATAAGGGGACAGACCCGCCGTTGTCAAACTCGACATCGCCGCGCCGCCCCCCCCTCAATGGAACGGCCGCCCCGTCGGGGGCGGCCGCTGCTCGAAGCCGCTCTCGCGTCTTCGAGGCGCGGAACTCGGGCTCTCGCCCTCGTTCCGCGACGCAACCGAGGTACCTCTAGAAAGGCCGCTCGGCGATGTACTTGTATTCCTTCCATCGGCGCTCGACCAAGGTCTTCTCCTTGGCGGCCAGGATATCCGCCCGGGCCTTGTCGGAATCCCGGAGGGTCTTGAACCGGACCTCGCTGTTCATGAACAGCTCGATCTTGGAGGTGTCGGGCTCCTTGGAGTCCAGCTGGAAGGGGTTCTTGCCCTCGTTCACCAGGCGCGGGTCGTAGCGGTAGAGCGGCCAGATGCCCGCCTCTACGGAGAGTTTCTGCTGGTTCATGCCCTTCATCATGTCGATCCCGTGCATGGCGCAGTGGGAGTAGGCGATGATGACGGACGGGCCGTCGTAGCTCTCCGCCTCCCGGAAGGCCTTGATGGACTGGGACATGTTGGCGCCCATGGCGATGCTGGCCACGTAGACGTAGCCGTAGCTCATGGCGATCAGACCTAAGTCCTTCTTGCCGATGTCCTTGCCCGCGGCGGCGAACTTGGCCACCGCTCCGAAGGGCGTGGCCTTGGACATCTGGCCGCCGGTGTTGGAGTAAACCTCGGTGTCCAGCACCAGGAGGTTTACGTTCCGCCCGGAGGCGATGACGTGGTCCAATCCGCCGAAGCCGATGTCGTAGGCCCAGCCGTCACCGCCGAAGATCCAGACGGAGCGGCGGATCAGGAGATCCGCCACGGCGGAGAGGTCCGCCGCCCAGGGTTCTTTCACCTTGGCCAGATCGGCCTTCAGCCGGGCGACATCCGCGCGCTGGGAATCGATATCGGTGTCGTCCTTCTGGGGGTTGAACAGGAGCTTGTTGGCCAGGCCGGGCTGGATACCCTTTCCCTTGTACTCTGTCAGGATCTCCCGGGCATAGGTATTGAGCTTGTCCGCGTTCAGACGCATTCCGTACCCGAATTCCGCGGCGTCTTCGAACAGGGAATTGGACCAGGCGGGCCCGCGCCCGTCGTCCCGGGTTGCGTAGGGGGTGGTGGGCAGATTCCCGCCGTAGATGGAGGAGCAGCCCGTGGCGTTGGCGATGACCGCCCGGTCCCCGAAGAGCTGGCTCATCAGCTTGATGTAGGGGGTTTCCCCGCAGCCCGCGCAGGCGCCGGAAAACTCGAAGAGGGGCTGGCGCATGGCGATGCCCTTGGGGGTGGACAGGTTCAGGAGCTTGACGTCCGTGTTGGGGATCTTGAGGAAGTGCTCCCAGTTGGCAGCCTCGGCTTCCCGCAGGGGCAGTTGGTGCTCCATGTTGATGGCCTTGCGCCCGGGGTTGGCCTTGTCCAGGACGGGGCAGATGTTCACGCAGGCCCCGCAGCCGGTGCAGTCCTCGGGGGCCACCTGGAGGGTGGCCTTGAGACCGACGAACTCCTTGCCCTTGGCGTCCACGGCCTTGAAGGTGGCCGGGGCCTTGGATGCGTACCTGGGCTCGTAGGCCTTGAGGCGGATGACCGCGTGGGGGCAGACCATGGTGCAGTTGCCGCACTGGATGCAGAGGTCCTCGTTCCACACCGGGATCTTCTCGGCGATGTTGCGCTTCTCGTACTTGGTGGTGCCCGTGGGGAAGGTTCCGTCCATGGGCATCTGGCTGACCTTGAGGGCGGCGCCGCGGCCGGCGATGATCTCCCCCAGGACCTCCTTGACGAACTTGGGAGCGCTGGCCGGGACCGGCGGGGTCATCTTGAGCTTGCCGGAGGTCTTGGCGGGATACTTGACCTCGTGGACCTCTTTGAGGGCCAGGTCGATGGCGTCCAGATTCTTCTGGACCACGTCCGCGCCCTTCCGGATGTAGGTCTTCTCGGTGTACTTCTTGACCAGCTTGATGGCCTCCGCGGTCGGAAGGACGCCGGAGATCTTGAAGAAGGCGGTCTGCATGACCGTGTTGACCCGGTTGCCCATCCCGGCCCGTTCCGCGATGTCCATGCCGTCGATCACGTAGAACTTGAGCTTCTTCTCGATGATGGTCTTCTGGACCTCGACGGGGATGTTCGCCCAGACCTTGTCCGCCGGGAAGGGGGAGTTGAGCAGGAAGATACCGCCGGGCTTGGCGTAGGCCAGGACATCCAGCTTTTCGATGTAGCTGAATTTGTGGAGGGCCACGAAGTCGGCCTTGGAGACCAGGTAGGGCCTGCGTATGCGCTTGGGCCCGAAGCGGAGGTGGCTTACCGTGGAGGTGCCGGCCTTCTTCGAGTCGTACACGAAGTAGCCCTGGGCGTAGTAATCCGTCTCGTCCCCGATGATCTTGATGGAGTTTTTGTTGGCACCCACGGTGCCGTCGGAGCCGAGGCCGACGAAGACGCACTCCACGGTGCCCTGGGAGTCCAGCTGGAAGGAAGCGTCGAAATCCAGGGAGGTGCCGGACACGTCGTCATTGATGCCCACGGTGAAGTGGTTCTTGGGCTGGGCCTTCTTGAGTTCGTCGAAGACGGCCTTGACCATAGCGGGAGTGAACTCCGCGGACCCGAGACCGTAGCGGCCCCCGATGGTCTTGGGATACTTCTTGAAGGGAGCCGTGCCCGCGGACTGTGCTTCCCCGATGGCGGTGCGGACATCCTCGTACAGGGGCTCCCCGATGGAGCCGGGTTCCTTGGTCCGGTCCAGGACGGCGATGGCCTGGACGGTGGCGGGCAGGGCCTGGATGAAGTGTTCCACGCTGAAGGGGCGGAAGAGGCGGACCTTGAGGAGCCCTACCTTCTGGCCCTTCTTGACGAGGTACTCGACGGTCTCCTCGACGGGCTCCACGCCGGATCCCATGGCGATGATGACGCTCTTGGCGTCCGGGGCGCCCACGTAGTCGAAGAGCTTGTAGGGCCGGCCGGTGATCTTGCCCAGCTTGTCCATGTACTTCTGGACCAGGCCGGGTACCGCGGCGTAGAGCTTGTTCAGGGTTTCCCGGCTGGTGAAGTAGACGTCCGGGTTCTGGCTGGTGCCGCGGATGGCGGGCTTTTCGGGGTTGAGACCCCGGGCGCGGTGGGCACGGACGAACTTGGAG
>Ga0209450_10001964_pt1 | contig 10362 bp, 7 predicted proteins | sample FrelakmetLWP11LW_FD_187149 | JGI IMG/M metagenome (GOLD analysis project Ga0209450, IMG submission 187149) | Freshwater lake sediment microbial communities from the University of Notre Dame, USA, for methane emissions studies - LWP11 LW (SPAdes)... | ecosystem: Environmental > Aquatic >... | reverse complement strand
TTTGGCCTTGTTGGGCAGGTGCTTGTTGAAGACGACATAAACAATGAGCGAGAGGATCATGGCCATGGCGGCAACGCCAAAAGCGTAGTTATAGCCCTTGGAGAAAGCGGCGATATAGTTGTTGGCGAACTGGGTCAATTGCTCGGTTCCGGATATTACGGTGCCGGAGACCTTGCTGGCTAGGTTCTGCAGGCTGGCGATGGACGCCTCGTCGGTCATGCGGTTCTTGAGGAAGGCGTGGCACATGGCCGGGAGGCTGCCGTCATGGGCGAAACCCTGCGTCTTCAGGAACCAGTTGCGCACGCCGGTGGCCACGAAGGGGGCGAAGAAGGCGCCGACGTTGATCCCCATGTAGAAGATCATGAAGGCCGTGTCACGTACTTTCGAGTACTTGGGGTCGTCATACAACTGCCCGACCACGGCTTGCAGATTGCCCTTGAACAGCCCGTTGCCCAAGGCGATGACGAACAGGCCGATGATGGTAAAATACAGCGGCATGCCGGGGATGGCGATGACGACATAACCGGTGAACATGATGACGATGCCGAAGAAGATGACCAGCTTGTACTTGCTGGTGCTGTCGGCCAGGATGCCGCCCAGCAGGGCCAGGGCATAGATGGCGTAATAGAACCCGCTGTAATAGTTGCTGGCCGCCTCGGCGTTGAGGTCGTACTTGGCCTGCAAAAAGAGAACCAGGATGGCCATCATGGTATAGAAACCGAAGCGTTCCCCCATGTTGGAAAAAAACGCGACGATCAGGCCGCGCGGATGTCCTTTGAACATGTTTTTCCTCTTTTCTGGCGTGGATTAAGCCGGGCTTTTGCCAGGGATCATTCTAGGCGAACGTATGGCAAAAAGTCAATAGGAAAAACAGCCGGGTCAGAACATTGCCGCAGGAAGTTCGCACGTGACCGGGAAGGATTTCATCCTGTTTCTGGCTGGGCCCAAATGGGCTTGTATGCTATACTTAGGATGCCCGGATCGAGCGGAGGCAATAATGATTCAAGCCGAGGAATTCAAGGGATTCTCAGAAAAAACCGTTCGATTTTTTCTTGACCTGGCCGCGAACAACAATCGCGAGTGGTTCGCCGCCCGGCGCCGCGATTACGATGAAAGCGTGCTGGACCCGGCCCGGGCATTCGTCGTGGCCATGGGTCAGAAACTGCAGCGCCTGACACCGGGCATCAACGCCAGCCCGCGCCCGGACGGTTCATTGTTCCGTATTTATCGCGACACCCGTTTCAGCCAGGACAAAGCACCGTACAAGACGCACATGGGGATATTTTTTTGGGAAGGAAAGGGCCCGCGCATGGAGTGCTCGGGGTACTATTTCCATTTGGAACCGCCCCGGCTGATGTTGGGGGCGGGCCTGTACATGTTTTCCAGGCCGCTGCTCGAACGTTTCCGCAAGGCCGCGCTCGATCCCGAGTACGGCACTGAATTGGCCGCGGCGATCAAAAAAATCAGCACGCTGCCGGGCGTCAGTCTGGGCGGCCAACATTACAAGCGTCTGCCACCAGGAACCGACCCATCCCATGCCAACGCCGGGTTGCTGCTCCATAACGGCCTTTATAGCGGCTGGGAAACAGAGATCCCAAAGGAATTCTATTCGCCGGCATTGATCGACTTTTGTTTTGAGCATTTCCGCACCCTGGAGCCGCTGCACCGCTGGCTCAACAAACTGGTCGCCGGCAAATTCGATTTTTGAAACAGCCACTGCCGTGAGGGACGACCGCTGGGCGGGTGAAAAAGTTCAGGACAGGGAGATGTAGGGCAGTTTCGTGGACACGGTAACGCGGCGCCCATTCCCCGCCTCGGAGTCGATGTTTACGGCAATGGCTTCGGCCAGGTCAACATAATCCCGGCTCAGGTACTGGGCCCATTCCACGGCCACCACCCCGGCGCCGATATACTCGTCCACCGGGTTTTCCACCCCGGCCGGCATCCGGCCCAGGCGGTAGAGATCAAAATGGAATAAATGGTATAAACCCTGATATTGGTTCATCAACACATAAGACGGGCTGACCACATCATGGTCAGGAATTTCCAATGCCGAGGCGATGCCTTTGATCAGAATGGTCTTTCCGGCGCCCAAACCGCCGCTGACCAGGACGACCTCGTTGCCGCGCAACTGCAGGCCCAGCCGGTGGCCGATGGCCAGCGTGTTCTCAGGAGCCGAGGAAAGGAGAGTGAAAACCATTTATGTTCAAGATGCTCTGCGGGAGGAAGTCACTGATGTCGCTGGCGGTCAGCCCCATTTCCCCGCACTGGCGCACGGCCAGGTCGCCGGCAAAACCATGCAGAAAGACGGCGGCAGCCAGTATGATCTCCATGGACTGCTGCGGATGGAATTGGGCGATCAGGCCGGCAATGATGCCGCCGAGGACATCGCCGCTGCCCGCTGTCGCCATTCCCGGGTTGCCGGTCGGATTGACCCAGACCCGGCCGCCGGGGGTCGCCGTCAGGGTAAACTGCCCTTTCAAAACAAGGTAAAGACCGTGTTTCATGGCGAAATCCCTGGCCAGGGTCAGGCGGTCTTCCTGGATCTCCTTGATGTTTTTATCGGTCAGCCGGGCAAACTCACCCGGATGTGGGGTCAGTACCAGCGGTCGGGCGCTGCGCGTCGGCAGCAGCTGGGTTTGCCCCTGCAGCACATTGAGGGCGTCGGCATCGAGGACGATCGGCTGGTGCGACTCGCGCAGCAACAGCGAGACGGTTTTCAGCGTGGAAAGCCGGTTGCCCATCCCCGGGCCAACCAGCATGCAGGAAAAATCGTTCAATTTTCCGGACAACTCTTCAGGTTTCTCGTAAGGCAGGGTCATGACTTCAGGATGGGCCATGACTAGAAGATCGCGGTTACGGTTCGATACGGCAGCCGTGCAGAGGCCTGCTCCGGCCTTCAATGCGGCATAAGCAGCCAGGATGCCGGCCCCGGGTTTCTCCAGGGAACCCGCCACGACCAGAACGTGGCCGAAAGCCCCCTTGTGGGCGTCCGCTTTGCGTTTGGCCAGCAGGGCTTTGAAATCAGCCGGCTCGGTCATGCGCATATAATGTTCCTTGTCATTTTCCAGGGCATCGGGGATGCCGATATCCATGACCCGGATCAGGCCGCAGTCCGGGTTGCCCTCGGGGCTCAGGTGGGCCCATTTCAACCGGTGCAGCGCCGCCGTCACGCGGGCCTTGATATGAATGCCGGCCTGTGGGGCAAAGCCTTCGCCCAATCCCGAGGGAACGTCCACGGCAGCGACCGGAATACCTGAGCCATTGACCGCATCGAAGACCTCGGCGAACAAACCGGTCTTGACCGGTTGGTCAAGCCCGGTGCCGAAAACGGCATCAATGAGAAACGTTTCGTTGGCATCACACTCGGCCAGGATTTTTTTCAGTTTCACAACGGAATTGACAATTTCAATATCGCTTTCCCGGGCATGGATCAGGTCATAATTGACCTTGGTATCGCGGCTGAGCTGATTGGGGGCAGCCAACAGGAGAAAACGCACGTGGTAGCCGCGTTCCAGCAGCAGGCGCCCGATGGCCAATCCATCCCCGCCGTTGTTGCCCTTGCCGGCGAGCACCAGGCAAACCGGACAGCAGCTGGGAGGAAATTCAGTTGTAAAAAATGCAGCGGCGGCCTGCGCGGCGTTTTCCATCAAGGTGATCGATGGAATGCCCGCCCTCTGGATCGTCGCGCGGTCAATTTCTCGCATCCAGGAACTGAGCAGGATTTTCATTACCCCTCGTTCTTTTTTTTGCCTTTCTTTTCCTTTTCGGGTTCCTTCTTTGTGTCCTTCTTGACTATTTCATCAAGCTGACTGGCAAGGATCCCTCCAAAACCGCCTTCATCCTTATAACGTACTTCGCCGCCTTTGGCCGGCTTTTTCTCTGCTTCGTCTGCCTCGGGTTCAGCCACGATCTCGCTGACATCCGCCTGCATGATCTGTTTCTTGATCTCATCCAGTTCGATCTTTTCTTCAAGGATCTTCTTTTGACCTTTGCGAACCGTTTTTACAGGTTTTTCAACGTCATTTTTTTTCTTTTGCTTCTTGCCAGATTCGGGCTTGCCGGTGCTTGGATCAATGACCATATCGGCCTTGGTAAAAACGTCATTGTCCTTGGCATACGCTTTTTTCGGCCCGCTGCGGACCCGGGTTTCCGCAGTGGCGCCCTGCGGTTTTTCGCTGGGCAAGGAAACGGCTTGCTGCCGGCGCTGGGCTTCCTTTTGGTGGAGCAGCTGTTCCTTCTGCCACATTTCTTCTTCGCGTTTTTTCCGCCGCTCTTCGCGGATCAGGCGTATTTCTTCCTTGACCTTCAGTTCTTCATCCAGCTGGTGCTTGCGCGAATCCTCGCGCTTGCGCTTCATGTCTTCGATCAGGCCCTGGCGGCGATGTTTTTCTTCTTCCTGGATCTCCATCACCGCATCGGAATCCAGATAAAAAACCCCGGCCATTTTTTCGGCTGCTACAAACTCGGGATTGCTCAAAATCACTTCTTCGACCAGCTTGAGATCGACCGGAGCGATCAGGTCCAGGATATGGTAAAGCCTCAGGATATGGATCTCGTAATTTTTTTCACGGCCGCCGAATTCCAGGAATACATTGTGGAACAGTTTATTGTAGGCTTCAATTTTACGGAATTCTTCCAGGCGTTCAGCCAGGACATGAAACACATCGGCTTCCAGGAAAATGGACTTGTTGACGCAAACCAGCGATGCGATCTTGTCGGTGCCGACCTGAAAAACTTTTTTCTCGGCGTCGTAGACGATCTTGTCCGTGATGGTGCCTTTTTTGGTGGTTTTTACAGTGAACTGGAATTCATCCGCCGCCACCTGCTCGAATACCAGCGTGGTTCCCTGCACGGCCTTGTAACTTTCAAAGATGCGCTCAAATCCCAACAGCAAATTCTCGTCCTGGTAATAATAAAGCGTATATTTTTTGTGGGAAAAAGTGTCCAGCGCTTCGATCTCGATGTCGCTGCCGAAATGGTACAGATTGGCTTTCAAACGGACCGCCCCGGAAGCGATTTCCCTCTGGGTCAGAAAATAGCGGGTTTCGCCTTCACTGAAGATCGACTCTTCAAGTTTTTTCCGGCGCTGCAGCAGGTTTTTCTTGTTTTCAAAACTGATGCGCCCGACCCAGGGGTTGGTTTCTCCGATTAACGCGTTTTTCTTGATATGATACAACACCGACAGCAAATGCCATTTCCCCCAGCCGCGGGTATTGGTCTGCTGCAAATCGATCTTGTACTGGGTGGTCATGATGAAGTTCAGGGCAAAGCACGCCGCCACGAACTCGGGAGCCCCGGGCGCGACCTTGACAAAATTTTCCACGAAAAATTCGCTGCTTTCGGATGTCTGCCGGGTTTTCAGGAATTCCTTGATCTGAGAAAAGATTTCCGGAGCCAATGGCATCAGATTTTCTTTCAGCAGCACCTTGTCACTGATGAATGCGATCGCATTTTCCTTGTTCAGCACGGTGACCAGTTTTTTGCGCAGAATGACAAAATCGCGTTCGATCAGCGGCGACTGCGTGCAGCGCGGATCGAGATCGATGCTCAGGTACTCGGTGGGCATGACGGTCGCTGAAGCTTTATGGGGCAGCAACAGCTCGATTTTTTGCTTTCTCAGGTATTCCGCATACTTGCGAAACTCCGACGTGCCATCATAACTGAGAAGTATCTCATCCCGCCCGGAGCGGTTGCGCACTTCCTCGACCTTGAGAATGATCCCCTGCTCGACGGCCGTGTATTTTTTGTTGCCGATCGGCAGCTGGCCGGGATACTCCTTGAAAATGAGGTCCCCCGCCATATATTCGCAATTGGGATCGTACAACTTGACCTGGCTCTTCCGGTTTTCCCGGGTCTTGAAAAGGGCCAACTGGTAGACCAGGTCGGTGAATTCCGTAGGCTGGGATTTTCCCTTGAGATAGGATTTGATGAAAACCACATCTTCGCTGCCGACATCCAAAATGCTTTCTGATTGTTTATCCACGCTGCTGCTTCTCCCCTGACATATTTTCAGACAAAACCTGGATCGACGCTCCGCGGACGATCTTCGTACCCGAACGGTCGATCAGTGCCGCCTTCAATTTTTCAGCCGAGGTGATCAGGACTTCCTGGCCGCCGCCACGAATATAATCAATGGCCGCCTTGATTTTTGGCCCCATGGACCCGGGCGGGAACTGCCCTTGCGCGAGCATTTCACTGGCTTTTTCCACATTCATGCTGGCGATCGGCCGGGCATCGGGACTGCCGAAATTCTCCATCACCCGATCCACACCGGTCAGGATGATGAACAGGTCGGCCCGGGCTTCTTTGGCGATCAAAGCCGAGGCATGGTCCTTGTCAATGACCGCTTCGACACCCTCGACCAGTCCGTAAGAATTGATGAAAACCGGAATGCCGCCGCCGCCGGCGGCGATGACGATGATGCCTTTTTCCACCATGGCCCGGATGGCACGCTTGGGAATGATATCAATGGGCAGTGGCGAAGGTACGACGCGCCGGAAACCGCGCCCGGCATCCTCGACCATTTGCCACTTATTTTCCTTTTTTAACTGGGCGGCCCGGAAACTGTTGTAGAAAGGTCCGATCGGCTTGGTCGGTTTCTGGAAAGCCCTGTCCTCGCGGTCGACCACCACCTGGGTCAGGACCGTGGACACTTCCTTGTCAATGGAGCGCTTGCGCAGCTCATTCAGCATGGCCCTTTCCAGCATGTAGCCCATGCTGCCTTCGGTCATGGCGTCGCAGACATCCAGGGGCAACGGCGGAATGGTGTTGGCCGCCGCTTCCATTTGCAGGAGAATATTGCCCACCTGGGGCCCATTGCCATGAACGATGATCAGTTCGTAGCCTTTTTTGATGATCTCCACCATCAACTGCGCCGCTTTCTGGGCATTGCGGTATTGTTCCTTGGCCGTTCCTTTTTCCCCGGCCGCCAGCATGGCATTGCCTCCGAAGGCAATCAAAGCCAGTTTATTCTTCATTTTCTCTCTTCCCCAATCCAGTGGGCGGCCACTCCCCTTGAGCCGGCCACCCTTTGCCAACTGCAGCTGCTGCTATTTCTTTTTGAACTTCTTTTTCAGTATATCTTCGAGGTTGGGTTGCCCGATCTCCTGGAGTTCATAGCCGACGCGCACGGTGGGCTTTTTAAATTTGACGATCCGGCCCAGGTCGATCGGCGTGGCGATGATGATCAGGTCGCAATCGACCTTGTTGATTGTCGCTTCCAGGTCTTTCATCTGCTTGGCGCCATAACCCATGGCTGGCAGCAGAACGCCGATATCGGGGTATTTTTTAAAGGTGTCCGCAATGGTGCCTACGGCGTATGGCCTGGGGTCGACCAGCTCACCGGCCCCGAACTTTTCGGCAGCCATGACCCCGGCGCCGTACTGCATTTCACCGTGGGTCAACGTGGGGCCGTCCTCGATGACCAGCACCCGTTTGCCGCGGATTTTTTCGCCGTCCTTGACCTGCAGCGGTGAAGCGGCATCGACGACGATGGCCCGGGGATTGAGCTCGCGGATGTTTTCCCTGACTTCCAGGATGTTTTCCAGGTCGGCGGTATCGATCTTGTTGATCACGATCACATCGGCGCGGCGGAAATTGACTTCACCGGGATAATATTCACGCTCATGCCCGGCCCGGTGCGGATCGGCCACGACGATCTCCAGGTCCGATTTGTAGAATGGAAAGTCGTTGTTGCCCCCGTCCCAGAGGATGATATCGGCGACTTTTTCGGCTTCACGCAGGATGGCCTCGTAATCGACGCCGGCAAAGACGATGACCCCGTTCTCGATGTGGGGTTCATATTCCTCCATTTCCTCGATGGTGCATTTGTGCTTGAGCAGATCGGCCTTGGTGACGAATTTCTGAACTTTTTGCTTCACCAGATCGCCGTAAGGCATGGGGTGGCGGATGGCAGCCACTTTAAAGCCCATATTGATCAAGATCTGGCTGACGCGGCGCGTGGTCTGGCTTTTGCCGCAACCGGTGCGCACGGCGCAAACCGAAACCACCGGCTTGGTGCTCGCGACCATGGTGTCTTCGGGTCCAAGCAGGATAAAATTGGCGCCGGCGGCCATGACTTCCGAGGCTTTGTCCATGAGATAGGTGTGGCGGACATCGCTGTAGGCAAAATAGACATCCTGGATAGCCAGTTTTTTGATCAGCTTCAGCAATTCAGTTTCAGGATAAATGGGAATACCCTGGGGATACATTTTTCCAGCCAGTTCCTTGGGATACTTGCGGCCGGCGATATCGGGAATCTGCGTGGCTGTGAAAGCCTTCACCTGAATATCCTTGTTGTTTCTGAAAAAAGTGTTGAAATTGTGAAAATCTCTTCCAGCAGCACCCATAATCAAAGCGTTACGCATCAAGTCCTCCTGTTGAATGATTCGAGACTTTTTTAAGGATAAGTATAATCAATCTCAGGCCCGATGTCAATGGTTCGTCCGGAGCTTTTCCAGAGCCCCGAACTTGACGAAAACCCCCTGTTTTCATATACTGGGGGCATGAAGGACGAAAAAACCGCTGCCGGCGAGAACATCCTGGTCACGGGCGGGGCTGGGTACATCGGCAGCCATGTGGTGCGCGATCTCGGCGAACAGGGCTACCGGCCGATCGTATATGACAACCTCTCCTCCGGCCGGGCCGAAGCCGTGCTCTGCGGAGAACTGATTCGCGCTGACATTGCCGATAGCGGGCTGCTTTGCTCGGTCATCCGGCGCTACAAGATCAAGAGCGTCATGCATTTCGCCGCTTTCATCCAGGTGGGTGAATCGGTCAGCCAACCGCTGAAATACTACGAGAACAACTCGTTCAACTGCCTGCGCCTGCTCCAATGCTGCCTGGAAACCGGAGTGGAAAATTTCATTTTTTCTTCGACCGCCGCGGTTTACGGCCTGCCCGACCGGGTTCCCGTCGATGAAAAAGCCGCCCTGCTGCCCATCAACCCTTATGGCAGCTCCAAATTGGTCAGTGAAATGATGCTGCGCGACACGGCCGCCGCCAACCCCGGTTTCCGCTACGCCGCCCTGCGCTATTTCAACGCCGTCGGCGCCGACCGCCTGGGCCGGTTGGGGCAGGATTACAGCCAGCCCACCCACTTGCTGACGCTGGCCCTTAAAACCGCCCTCGGCCAATTTCCCAGCCTGCAGGTGTTCGGGACCGATTACCAGACGGCCGATGGCACGGCCATCCGCGACTACATCCACGTCGATGACCTGGCCAGCGCGCACCTGCTGGCCCTGGAATTCCTTAAAAAAGAAAAAAAAAGCCGGGTTTTCAATTGCGGATATGGCCGGGGTTATTCGGTGCTGGACGTCATCAACGCAGTCAAAAGGGTGACCGGCATGGATTTCAAGGTCGAGTTGACCGGCCGCCGACCTGGAGACCCTGAAAATCTGGTCGCCGATGCGGGGCTGCTCCGCGACGAATTGGGCTGGACGCCCCGCTACCATGACCTGGACGAGATCATCCGTACGGCGTGGAACTGGGAAAAGAAACTGGCCGCCAAACACACCCCTTGAAAAAGACAGCCTTGGCCCTCATCTTGCTGGCCTGCATGGCGCTGACGGCCGCCAAGTATCCGCCCGGCCAAAGCTGGCGCGAGATCAGCCGCGGCTCCCTGACGATCATCTTCCCCGAGCGCTTCGGACCACAAGCCGAAGCGGCCCTGGCCGCCGCCGAGAATGCCTGCGAAAAACTGGCCGTTTTCTGGGGCTTCCGCCCCGCGGGCAGGATCCGCATCGTCCTCGACGACAGCAGCGATGAAGCCAATGGTTTCGCCACCGTTTTTCCCTTTCTCCTGGTCGGCGTCAATCTCTACGAACCACTCCCCGATTCGACCCTGGCCTGCAGCCACGATTGGTTCGACCTGGTCCTGGGCCATGAGCTGACCCATATCTTCACCCTGGATAAAGCCTCCGCACCATTCCGCATCCTGCGCCGCGTTTTCGGCAGCTATCCGGCCCTTTTCCCGGCGGCGCAATTGCCGCCCTGGGTCATCGAGGGGTTGGCTGTCTATTGCGAATCGGAATTTTCGGGCGACGGCCGCCTGAACCACGCCCCCTATCGGCTGATGCTGGACGCCGCCCGCCGGGACGGGCTCTTCCCCAATTGGAGCCCGGTATCGGGCACTCCGGCCGCCTGGCCGGGGGCGTCGGCCAAATATCTCTACGGCGCCGGCTTCATGGAATACCTGGCAACGCGGTACGGCCGCGACAGCCTGCCACGCTACCTGGAAAGCGCGACCCGCCTGCCGTTCCTGTTCAGCAGCAGCTTTGATTTTGAATTGGTCTTTGAAAAAGGACTGGGGGAACTGTGGCAGGAATACCGGGATGCGCCGTCAACGACCGACAATCCGCA
>Ga0209450_10001963_pt1 | contig 10364 bp, 13 predicted proteins | sample FrelakmetLWP11LW_FD_187149 | JGI IMG/M metagenome (GOLD analysis project Ga0209450, IMG submission 187149) | Freshwater lake sediment microbial communities from the University of Notre Dame, USA, for methane emissions studies - LWP11 LW (SPAdes)... | ecosystem: Environmental > Aquatic >... | reverse complement strand
GCGACTCGGCGGCGGCGAAGCGCGCCGCATCGGCCTCGATCGCGTCGGCCATGCGAGAGAGCAGGTGCGCGCGCCGTTCCGCCGGCGTGTCGCGCCAGGCCGGGAACGCGCGCGCGGCGGCGTCGACCGCGGCGTCGACATCGGCGGCGCCGGATGCGGCGACCTCGGCGTAGGCGGCCGCGGTCGCGGGTTCATGGACCGGCAGCCAGGCGCCGCCGGCGGGATCGGCGACCGCGCCGTCGATGAAGTTGCGGAAACGCAGGCGTTCCGCGTCCACGCTCACAGCGACTGCGTGCGCCCGCCGTCGACCGGCAGGTTGATGCCGTTGATGTAGGCGGCCGCGGGCGAGGCGAGGAAGGCGATCGCGGCGCCGATCTCCGACGGATCGGCGAAGCGGCCGGCCGGGACGTGCGAGCGCATCTCGGCGCGCACCTCGTCCTCGCTGCGCCCGCCGCCGCGCGCCCGGGCGGCGACGATCTGCGCGATGCGCGGCGTCTCGGTCGAGCCGGGCAGCACGTTGTTGACCGTGATCCCGTGCGGGCCGAGTTCGTGCGCCAGTGTCTTCGCCCACGACGCCACGGCGCCGCGGATGGTGTTGGACACGCCGATGCCCGGGATCGGCTCCTTGACCGAGGTCGAGATCACGTTCACCACCCGGCCCCAGCGCGCGGCCTTCATGCCGGGCAGGACGGCCTGCAGCAGGGCGTGGCCGCCGAGCAGGTGCTGCCGGAACGCGGCGAGGAAGGCCTCCGCGTTCGCATCCGCGACCGTGCCGGGCGGCGGGCCGCCGGAGTTGTTGACCAGCACGTGCACCGGACGCTGGGTGGCGAGCGCCTCGACCTGCGCGGCGGCGGCGGGATCGGCGAGGTCGGCGACCAGCCAGGCGTGCGACTGGTTCGCGCGCGGGCGGGGCAGTTCGTCGACCAGTGCGCGCAGGACGTCGGCGCGGCGCGCGAGCAGCGTCACGTCGGCGCCCAGCAGCGCGAGTTCGACCGCCGCCGCGCGGCCGATGCCCTGGCTGGCGCCGCACACGAGGGCATGCTTGCCGGAAAGGTCGAGGTCCATGCCGTCACCGCAGGCGTTGGGTCATGAGGCGCACCAGGCCCGGGCCGTCGGGCGCGTCGGGCGGCGCGAGGTCGTCGAGCGCGAAACCCAGCGCCGCGGCGTCCTCGGCGTCGAGTCCGTCGAAGGCGCGGTAGTCGGCGCCGAGCAGGTAGTGACGGCCGCTGTCGAGGTCGTCGAAGCGCACCGTGAGGCCGCTGGATTCAAGCACCTCGGCGCCGGTGTCCTCGCGCAGCCGCAATCGCGCCCACAGCAGCACGCCGGGCTCGGGCGACCACAGCCACCAGTCGGGACGCGTCGCGTTCATGCGCGCAGCCAGAACCCGAACGCGGTGCCGACGATGCCCACCGCCATCGTCCACAGCATGATGCGCGCCGGGGTGGCCAGCGGATCGAGCGCGCGATCCTTCAGCGCGCGGTAGCGCCCGCTGAGCAGGAACGCCCAGAACGCCGGCGCGAACGAGGTGCCGCCGAGTCCCGCCTCGGCCTCGCGGTCCTCGAGGTGGCGGAACGAGAGCGGTCCGAATATGAGATAGCCGGTGAAGCCCGCGGTCAGCACGCCGAGGCCGGTCATCAGGACGAGGTCGGGCCAGAACATCCGGGTCTCCTCCGTTCAGAACTCGGCCGTGCCCGGCGCGCGCGGGTAGGGGATGGCGTCGCGGATGTTGCCCAGCCCGCAGCAGTAGACCACCAGCCGTTCGAAGCCCAGCCCGAAGCCGGCATGCGGCACGGTGCCGTAGCGGCGCAGGTCGCGGTACCACTGGTAGTGCGCGGGATCGAGGCCGAACTGGCGCATGCGCGCGTCCAGCACGTCGAGGCGCTCCTCGCGCTGGCTGCCGCCGATGATCTCGCCGATGCCGGGCGCGAGCACGTCCATCGCCGCCACCGTGCGCCCGTCGTCGTTCAGGCGCATGTAGAAGGCCTTGATCTTCTCCGGGTAGTTCATCACCACCACCGGGCGCTTGACGTGTTCCTCGGTGAGGAAGCGTTCATGCTCGGTCTGGAGGTCCGAGCCCCACTCGACCGCGTAGTCGAACTTGCGACCCGACTTGCGCAGGGTCTCGACCGCCTCGCTGTAGTCGAGCCGCACGAAGGGCTGGACGATGACCTGCTCCAGGCGCTCGATCACGGTCTTGTCGCCGCGCTCGGCGAAGAAGGCCATGTCGTCGCCGCGCTCGTCGAGCACCGCCTTGAAGATGTACTTGAGGAAATCCTCCGCCAGGCTGGCGTCGTCGGCGAGGTCGGCGAAGGCGATCTCCGGCTCGATCATCCAGAACTCGGCGAGGTGCCGGGTGGTGTTGGAGTTCTCGGCGCGGAACGTGGGCCCGAAGGTGTAGACCTTCGACAGCGCCAGGCAGTAGGCCTCGACGTTCAACTGGCCGGAGACCGTGAGGTAGGCCTCCTTGCCGAAGAAATCCTTCGAGAAATCGATCGCGCCGGCCTCGCTGCGCGGCAGGTTGGCGAGGTCGAGCGTGGACACGCGGAACATCTGGCCCGCGCCTTCGGCGTCGCTGGCGGTGATGATCGGCGTGTTGACCCAGAAGAAGCCGCGCTCGTGGAAGTAGCGGTGGATCGCCTGCGCGATGCAGTGGCGCACGCGCGAGACCGCGCCGAAGGTGTTGGTGCGCGGGCGCAGGTGGGCGACCTCGCGCAGGAACTCCATCGTGTGCGCCTTGGGCTGGATCGGGTAGGTCTCCGGGTCGTCGACCAGGCCGACCACGTCCACCGCGGCGGCCTGGATCTCGAAGGCCTGGCCCTTGCCCTGCGAGGGCACCAGTTCGCCGCGCGCGACCACCGAGCAACCGGCGGAGAGGTGCTTCACGCCCGACTCGTAGTTCGCGAGCGTGGCGGGCGCGACGACCTGGATCACTGCCTGGCACGAGCCGTCGCTGAGGTTGACGAAGGACATGCCGGCCTTGGAATCGCGGCGGGTGCGCACCCAGCCGCGGACTTCGACCTGCGTGCCGGCCGGCACGCGGCCCGAGAGCGCCTCGGCGACGCTGACGGTCTTCATGGGGGAGAGGCTCCGATGGCGTGCGGCTGACGGCGGCCGCGCAGACCTGCGATGATAACCAAAGCAAGCCTGCACGCGGGTCGGCGCCTTGATCCGGCGCGCGCCCGCCACCACACCGGGTGCAGGATGCGAGGATGCCCGCCATGAACGTCGAAGCCCGCCCGATCCAGATCACCGAAGCTGCCGCCGCGCGCGTCGCCGCGTTCGTCGCCGGTCGGCCGGGCGCGGTGGGCCTGCGCTTCGGCGTGCGCCGCACGGGATGCTCGGGCTGGGCCTACACGGTCGACCTCGCCGATGCCGTCGCCGACGACGACACGGTGTTCGAGCTGCGCGGCGTGCGCGTGGTGGTCGATGCGCGCAGCCTGCCGCTGGTGGCCGGCACCGAGATCGATTTCGCCAAGCGCGGGCTCAACGCGGAGTTCGTGTTCCGCAACCCGAATGCGACCGGCGAGTGCGGCTGCGGCGAGAGCTTCAGCACCGCCTGAGTGCTCCGCATGCCGCGTCGCGGTAAGCGGTTTCCCCACGATTCCCTCTACGGCATCCTGCGCACGCTCGCCATCGGGCGGCTTTCCGTTCTCCATTCCGGCGTGGAGAACGGATTGGAATCGCCGTGCGGAACGAAGGATCAATGACTTGCAGCGAGGCAGCCGCCTGCCGTCGGTCGACCAATCGCTCTATTTTGTTCTCCTCGCGCCCGCGAATTGTCAGTCTTTCATTAAGCCGATGATTTTATTGATTTTTTCGTTTGCCTGCCGGCGACGGTTCGGCGCCGCGCGGGTTGAGGCGGAGCGCCGATTGCCCTACCATTCGCCGCCCCGCAGCAGTGTTTTCCGGCTGCGGTCCTTGCCTCACCGCACCGACGGGAGGCCATTCGTCCGAGAGGAGTTGTCATGCGTCATTACGAAGTCGTGTTCATGGTCCACCCGGACCAGAGCGAACAGGTGCCGGCGATGGTCGAGCGTTATCGCTCGCTCATCGAAGGCGACAAGGGAACGATCCACCGGCTCGAGGATTGGGGGCGCCGCCAGCTGGCCTTCCCGATCGAGAACCTGGCCAAGGCGCACTACGTGCTGATGAACATCGAGTGCTCGCAGAACGTGCTGGCGGAACTGGTCTCCAGTTTCCGCTTCAACGACGCCGTGCTGCGCCACCTGGTGATCCACCGCGAAGGTCCGGTGACCGAGATGTCGCCGATCATGAAGCAGAAGGACGAGAAGCCCGAGCGTCGCCCGCGCGACGAGGAAGGCTTCGGCGGCGGCGAGAGCCGCGGCGATTCGTCCGACGAAGCGCGTGCCGCCTGACCTGGTGCCTGAAGGAATCGACCCATGTCCAAGTTTTTCCGCCGCAAGAAGTTCTGCCGCTTCACCGCCGAGAAGGTGGTCGAGATCGACTACAAGGATCTCAACACCCTGCGCCAGTACATCACCGAGACCGGCAAGATCGTGCCGAGCCGCATCACGGGGACCAAGGCGCGCTACCAGCGCCAGTTGGCCACCGCGATCAAGCGCGCGCGCTTCCTGGCCCTGCTGCCGTACTGCGACAACCACTGATCGAGCGAGGCGATAGACGATGGAACTGATTCTCCTGACCAAGGTGGTGAACCTTGGCAACCTCGGCGACAAGGTCCGGGTCAAGCCGGGCTACGGTCGCAATTTCCTGGTGCCGCATGGCAAGGCTGTGCCTGCCACTGCGGCCAACGTCGCGGAGTTCGAGAAGCGTCGTGCCGAATACGAGGCCAAGGCGGCCGCCCTCCTGGGCGACGCCGAGTCCCGCAAGGCCCGCCTCGAGAACGCCGCGGTGACGATTCGCGCCAATGCCAGTACGGAAGGCAAGCTCTACGGCTCGGTCAACACCCGGGACATCGCCGAAGCTTTCACGGCAGCGGGCTACCCGCTGGCGAAGAGCGAGGTGCTGCTCGGCGAAGGTCCGATTCGTCGTACGGGCGAGTTCGACGTCCAGGTGGCCCTGCATGCGGATGTGCAGACCACCGTGAAGGTCGTGGTCGTTCCGGAAGAGTGATTTGGCCGAAAAACTCCGCCGGCTTCGTGCGCTGGTGGATGCTGCTTCCATGGATGTTGAGGCCGCCGTCGACCCCGGCGGCCTTTTTTTTTGCGCGCGGCGGACGCTGAGCGCAGTCCCGGCGGCCCGCTGAGGCCCGCGTCGCTCGCACGACGGGCGCGCGGTCTCGCCCGCTGAGATATCCCCCGGATATCCACAGGGTTGTGCGCAGCCTGCGCGGCCCCGGGCCGCTAACATGGAACGATTGCGCCGAGGGAATTCCCCATGTCCGCCACCCCGAGCAGCTTCGAGTCCAGCCAGCGCATCCAGCCACTGCGGGTGCCGCCGCACTCGCTGGAAGCCGAACAGGCCGTGCTCGGTGGCCTGATGCTGGCGCCGGAAGCCTGGGATCGCGTGGCCGACAAACTGCGCGAGGAGGACTTCCACCGCCGCGACCACCAGTTGATCTTCCGCGCGATCGGCGAACTGGCGGAGAAAGGCCGGCCCTGCGACGCGGTCACGCTCGGCGAGTGGTTCGAGGCCAACAAGCTGTCGGAGCAGGTCGGCGGCACGCGCTACGTGATCGAGCTGGCCAACGCCACGCCGAGCGCGGCCAACATCGCGGCCTATGCCGACATCGTGCGCGAAAAGAGCGTGCTTCGGCAGTTGATCGATGCCGGCAGCCAGATCGCCGGCGACGGTTTCCAGCCCGAGGGGCGTTCCGCACAGGAGATCGTGGAGGCCGCCGAGCAGCGCGTGTTCGCGATCGCCGAGGCCGGCAGCCGCGGCCGCCAGGGCTTCGTGTCGATGCGCCACGCGGTCAAGGACGCTTTCGAACAGCTGCGCCAGCGGGCCGAGAACAAGAGCGCGGTGACCGGCATGCCCACCGGCTTCACCGACTTCGACCACAAGACCGCCGGCATGCAGCCCGGCGACCTGATCATCGTCGCCGCGCGTCCTTCGATGGGCAAGACCGCGCTGGCGCTCAACATGTGCGAGTACGCGGCGCTCAAGACCGGCCGCGCGGCGGCCGTGTTCTCGATGGAAATGTCGGCCTCGCAGCTCGCGTTCCGACTCATCTCGTCGCTCGGCCGGATCAACCAGCAGCACCTGCGCACCGGCGACCTCGCCGACGAGGAGTGGCCGCGGGTGACCTCGGCGATCACCCTGCTGGCGGACGCAAAGATCTTCATCGACGACACGCCGGCGCTGTCGCCGCTGGAACTGCGCGCACGCGCGCGCCGGCTCAAGCGCGAGCATGACCTCGGCATCATCATGATCGACTACCTGCAGCTGATGCAGGTGCCCGGGAACAAGGAGAACCGCGCCACCGAAATTTCAGAAATCTCGCGCAGCCTGAAGGCCCTCGCCAAGGAGCTGCAGGTGCCCGTGATCGCGCTGTCGCAGTTGAACCGCTCGCTGGAGCAGCGCACCGACAAGCGCCCGGTGATGGCCGACCTGCGCGAGTCCGGCGCCATCGAGCAGGACGCCGACGTGATCGTGTTCATCTACCGCGACGAGTACTACAACCCCGAATCGGCCGACAAGGGGCTGGCCGAGATCATCATCGGCAAGCAGCGAAACGGCCCCACCGGCACGGTCAAGCTGGCCTTCCTCGGCCAGTACACGCGGTTCGAGAACTTCGCCGGGGAGACCTACGCCGGGGGCTTCGAATGAGCCGCGCCACCCGCGCGACGATCCACCTCGCCGCGCTGCGCGAAAACCTCAAGCGCGTGCGCGAGGTGGCGCCGCGCTCGAAGGTGATGGCGGTGGTCAAGGCCGACGGTTACGGCCACGGGCTGGAGCGCGTGGCGCGCGAACTGTCGGCGGCCGATGCCTTCGGCGTGGCCTCGATCGCCGATGGCCAGCGGATCCGGGCCACCGGGCTGTCGAACCGGGTGGTGGTGCTGTCCGGCATCGACGAGCCGTCGGACATCGCGCAGATGCGCCGGCTCGACCTGGAATCCGTGCTGCACCACGAATCGCAACTGGCCTGGCTGGAGGAAGACAGCGCGCCGGCCGGCGCGAAGCCGCTGCGGACCTGGCTCAAGGTGGACACCGGCATGCACCGGCTCGGGTTCGCGCCGGATCGGGTGGCCGGCGTGCAGGCGCGCCTGCGCGCGCTGCCCGGCGTCGATCCGCGCAGCGTGCTGATGACGCACTTCGCCAACTCCGACGTGTTCGACGATCCGATCAGCATGCTGCAGATCGACCGCTTCGAAGGCGTGGCGCGCGCGTTCACCGGCGAGCGCTCGCTCGCCAACTCGGCCGGCGTGCTCGGCTTTCCGCAGGCGCATGCCGACTGGGTGCGGGTGGGCGGGCTGCTGTACGGCATCTCGGTGGTCGCGGGACGCAGCGGGTCTGCGTTCGGCTTCCACCCGGCGATGACCCTGGGCACGCGGCTGATCGCGATCAACCGCGTCGCACGCGGCGAGCGCATCGGCTATGGCGGCACCTGGCAGTGCCCCGAGGACATGGACGTCGGCGTGGCCGCGATCGGCTACGGCGACGGCTATCCGCGCCACGCGCCGCCGGGCACGCCGGTGCTGCTGCGCGGACGCGAGGCGCCCGTGGTCGGGCGCGTGTCGATGGACCTGGTGACGCTGGACCTGCGGGCGCATCCCGACGCGCGGGTCGGCGACGAGGTGCTGCTGTGGGGGCCCGCGCTGCCGGTCGAGCGCGTCGCCGAGGCGGCCGGCACCATCGGCTACGAACTGGTCTGCGGCATGACGCGGCGCGTCGATTTCGTCGAAGATCACGCTCCGCTGCATTGACCGGAGGTGGTGCCATGGCACGGGTATCGAGGGCTTTGCCCAGTCGGCGCGACTTCGCGGGTCGCCTGCTGCGTGCGGTCGGATTCGGCACCGCGATCATCGGCATCTCGCTGGCGGCGGGCATGCTGGGCTACCGATGGTTCGAAGGCATGGCATGGATCGATGCCTTCGCCAACGCGGCGATGATCCTGTCCGGCATGGGCCCGCTGCAGCCGCTGGTGACCCCGGCCGGCAAGGTGTTCGCCGGCCTCTACGCGATCTACAGCGGGCTCGCGCTGATCAGCATCGCCGGCATCGTGTTCGCGCCGGTGGTGCATCGTTTCCTGCACCGCTTCCACCTCGAGAACAACTGAGATGGCGAAGGCGAAGACCGCGTTCGTCTGCTCCGAGTGCGGGGGCAGTTCCAGCAAGTGGCAGGGCCAGTGCCCGGACTGCGGGGCGTGGAACACGATGGCCGAGATCCGCCTGGAACCGGCGCGCGCGGCCGCTGCGGCCCCGGCGCGCGCCGGCTATGCCGGCGGCGCCGCGGGCGCGCCGAAGGTCACCCCGCTGACCGAGGTGCTGGGCGTGCAGGAAGTGCGTCGACCGACCGGCATCGGCGAGTTCGATCGCGTGCTGGGCGGCGGGCTGGTGCAGGGCTCGGTGGTGCTGGTCGGCGGCGACCCGGGCATCGGCAAGTCCACCTTGCTGCTGCAGACGGTGGCGGCGGTGCGCGGCAGTCAGCGCAGCCTGTATGTCAGCGGTGAGGAGAGCCTGGCGCAGATCGCCAACCGCGCGCAGCGGCTCGGCCTGCCGCTGGAGGGCATCGAGGGGCTCGCCGAGACCTGCGTCGAGCGGATCGCCGAGCAGGTGGCGGCGCACCGGCCGGACCTGCTGGTGATCGACTCGATCCAGACCCTGTGGTCCGAACTGCTCACCGCGGCCCCCGGTTCGGTCAGCCAGGTCCGCGAGTGCGCCGCGCGACTGGTGCGGATGGCGAAGGAGTCCGGCACCGCGGTGTTCCTGGTCGGGCATGTCACCAAGGAGGGCGGCATCGCCGGCCCGCGCGTGCTCGAGCACATGGTCGATGCGGTGCTGTACTTCGAGGGCGAGAGCGGCAGCCGTTACCGCGTGCTGCGCGCATTCAAGAACCGCTTCGGCGCGGTGAACGAACTCGGCGTGTTCGCGATGGGCGAGCGCGGGCTGAAGGAAGTGCCGAACCCTTCCGCGATCTTCCTCTCTTCGCACGGCGAGCCTGCGCCCGGCAGCGCGATCATGGTCACCCGCGAGGGCACGCGGCCGCTGCTGGTCGAGGTGCAGGCCCTGGTCGACGCCTCGCCGCTGGCCAATCCGCGCCGGGTGGCGCTGGGACTGGAACAGAACCGGCTGGCGATGCTGCTGGCGGTCCTGCACCGCCACGGTGGGGTGGCGGCCTACGACCAGGACGTGTTCGTCAACGTGGTCGGCGGCCTGCGCGTGCAGGAGACTGCCGCCGACCTTGCCGTGCTATTGGCCGTGCTCAGCTCGTTCCGCAACCGTCCCCTGTCGCGCAAGCTGGTCGCCTTCGGCGAGGTGGGACTGTCCGGTGAACTGCGCCCGGTGCCGAATGGCGAGGAGCGCGTGCGCGAGGCCGCCACCCACGGCTTCGAGCGCGTGGTGCTGCCGCGCGGGAACGCACCGAAGAAGAAGATCGGCGAGTTGGAGATCATCGCCTGCGATCGCCTCTCGGAAGCGATCGCCGCCCTGTGAGCGGCGCGCCTCAGGTGCCGAGCGAGGCCAGTTCGCGCGCGGTCGTCTCGGCGTCGCCGAGGTTCAGTTCCACCAGCCGCTTGAGGCGCACGAAGGAGTCGAAGTCGATGCGCCCGAAGCGGTAGCCGATATAGCGGCCACCGGCATGCGCGATCACCGCGCTGACGCTGATGATCAGTCCGGTCGCGACGCGCAGTTCGAGGCGCTGGGTGCGGCCGGCCTGGCCCTCCCAGCCGTCCGGGCGTTCGATCAGCGCGCCGTGCAGCGAGATGTCGTGCAGGCGCGTCGGCCACATGGCCTTTCCCGAATACAGCCGCACCTCGCCGTCGAAGCGGATTCGACGGAACGCGCGGCGATCTTCGGGGCGCACGATGGCGTGCACGGGTTCGGTCCTTGAAACAAGGGCTTGCAGCGAGATTATCAGAACGACGAGGCGGCGCCAGTCGCGCGCCGATCGCTCTCCATCCGCTCTCTTCCCGGGGTTCTCAGCCGCGCTGCAGGAGGATTTCGAGGACGAACTTGGAACCGATGAAGGCCAGCAGCAGAAGGCCCATGCCGGACAGCGTCATGCGCGCCGCGCGGCGGCCGCGCCAGCCCCAGCGCCAGCGGCCGAACAGCAACAGCCCGAACACCAGCCAGGCGGCGAACGACAGCACGGTCTTGTGCGCCAGGTCCTGCGCGAACAGGTCCTCGACGAACAGCGCCCCGGTGACCAGGGTCAGGGTCAGGCCGACGAAGCCGGCGGCGATCAACTGGAACAGCAGGCCCTCGACCAGGGTCAGCGGCGGG
>Ga0209450_10001962_pt1 | contig 10369 bp, 6 predicted proteins | sample FrelakmetLWP11LW_FD_187149 | JGI IMG/M metagenome (GOLD analysis project Ga0209450, IMG submission 187149) | Freshwater lake sediment microbial communities from the University of Notre Dame, USA, for methane emissions studies - LWP11 LW (SPAdes)... | ecosystem: Environmental > Aquatic >... | reverse complement strand
AGAGGTCGCCCTTGGAAATCCTTCGGGATACCAAGAAGTGATGCGTTCGTAAAAAGCCCTGCGGTGTGAATCTGTTATTTCGACCGCAGGGAGAAATCTTTCCTTTTCAGCGTGTTAGTAGTTCAAGAGTTCTCGCTACGCTCGAAATGACATGAAAATGGCAGTTTTTGCGAGTTCACCAAGTAGTAATCCAGGCGGTATGGCGGGGAAGCATTTCCGGTTTTCAGATGGAGAAAGAAGTTCGCCCGAGAATCAACAAGAGGGTACTGATCGTCGTTGCAGGCATTGCCCTGATCTTTGTCGGAGCCGGTCTGGCGCTGGGGATTTGGACGGCCCTGGAGATGAGAGACCTGGTGGGAGATCAGTTCAACGAGCAGCAGCTCGCCCTGGCCCGGCACGTCTCCGTCCTGATTGAAAGGCAAATGCATTTCCTCGAGCGGGAGCTCCTCCTTCTCAGGAAGGCTCTCGCCATGCAGAAGTTCGATCCCGAAGCCTACTACCGGGAAATCCAGCAATCGTTCCAGCGAGTGCTCGAGAGCGGGGTCTGGAAGATCGAGATCCTGGATCTCAGCGGCCGCAGGGAATACATCTTCATGCCCTACAGGCACTGGACCTGGAAAGAAACCCCTGCAGAGAGGATGACCATCCTGCCGCCTCCGGAAACGCTGGGCGAGGAAATCGTCTTCGCCTCCGACACACAGATCAATCCCTCTGGGATCGGCCTGTTCATGGGAACGCTCCTCCCGGCTGAGTCTCCCATGGTGCTTTTGTTCAACCTCAACGTCTCCTGGTTTCTCACCCCCTTTCTGAGCGACATTCGTTCGGGAAAATCAGGATATGCCTGGCTGATCGATGAAAAGGGGAACTTCCTCTATCATCCCAACGCCGAGTTCATCGGAAAGAACTCCATCCAAATCCGCGAAGAAAAGTACCTGGACATTCCCCTGGGAGCGATCGGCGAGATCCAGCAGGAAAAAATGCTCAAGGGAGAGGAAGGGTCGGGGATCTATTATTCCGGCTGGCACAGGGGAATCACCGGCAAGATCAAGAAGCTCATCGCCTACAGCCCTGTGATCATTTCCCACCGGCCTCCCCACCTCTGGTCCGTTGCCGTGGTGGCGCCCACTTCGGAGATCGAGGAGGTGGTCCACAGGGGATATGTGCGGCAGTTTCTTTTGCAGGGCCTGGTGATCTTCGCCATCCTCTTTGCCGCCGCGGCCGTGCTCTTCTTCGAGATGAGGTGGTCCAGGGCTCTTGAAAAAAGGGTGAGCCAGAGAACGGAGGAGCTGAAAAAATCCGAAGAGAAGTACCGCTCCCTGGTGGAAAGTGCGGAGGATTTCATCTTCACCGTTGACTTTGACGGCCATTTCCAGTCTATGAACAGCTTCACGGCCATTTTCTTCGGGGGCCGGCCGGAGGATTTCATCGGCAAAGGCCTCTCCTCCCTTTTTCCGGATATGGTCGCAGAGAAGCAGCTCAAGCTGGTGAAACTTGTGTTCCAATCGGGCAAGAGCGTTCGCGACGAATTCGAGATTCCCCTCGGGGATCACACCACCTGGATCAGCGCCAACTTCATGCCCCTCAAGAACGAAGAAGGCGCGGTGAACGCGGCGCTCTGCATTGCCCGGGACATCACGGAGAACAAGAACCTGGAGCGGCAGCTCGTCAATGCCGAGAAGCTCGCCTCGCTGGGAACCCTGGCTGCAGGCGTCGCCCACGAGGTCAACAATCCGCTGGGGGTGATTCTCGGTTTCTGCGATCTTCTTCTGCGAAAAACGGATAAGGCTTCTCAGGCCTATGACGATTTGAAGACTATTGAACGGCAGGGTCTTCACTGCAAGCAGGTGGTGGAAAACCTCCTCAGCTTCGCCCGGCTCGGAGAGGGCGGCTCGGAGTACGCGGATGTGAATCAGGGCATTGAGGACATCGTCAAGGTGGTCAGGCACACTCTGGACATGCACGGGATTGAGTTGAGCCTGTCCTTTGCCGACGATCTCCCTCTGGCCGTGGGCGACAGCCGGCAGCTTCAGCAGGTGTTCCTGAACCTGATCAACAATGCGACGGCGGCCATGCCCTCCGGAGGCAAGCTGAGAATCACCACGGCCCTTGAAAGGTCCACCCGGAAGGTGGTGATCCGCATTGAAGACGATGGCATGGGCATCAAGCAGGAGCACCTGGACCACATCTTCGAGCCCTTTTTCACGACCAAGCCCGAGGGAGAGGGGACCGGCCTGGGCCTTTTTGTGAGTTACGGGATCATTGCCAAGTACGGAGGCACGATCGATTGTGCCAGCAATGATTCCGCTTCGCTCAAACCCAGAGGCACGACCTTTACCATAAAGCTCTTGACCCAGAGTTAAATCCCCCTTTCCCCTCCCCCTGCGGGAGGGGATGAAGGGGAGGGGGAACACTGAAGCACAGGGATACTTGCCATCTTTTACACCCCCACCCTAGCCCTCCCCCTTCGAGGGGGAGGGGATGTTTTAAATTGGCGGACGCTATGGCAGGGGGATTTAGAAGGGAAGCCGGATGAGTGGTAGGATACTGATTATAGATGACGAGAAGGACATGCTGCTCCTTCTGAAAAGAATCATCACCGAGGAGACGGACCATGAGGCGGTCACCGAGTCTGATCCGCACCGCGCGATTGAACTGTTCAGGGAAAATCCCTTTAACATGGTCATCACGGATCTGAAAATGCCCAGAATGGACGGCATGCAGATTCTTGAAAAGGTCAAAGAAATCGATCCCAACGTGACGGTCGTCATTCTCACGGCCTTTGCGACCATTGAAAACGCCGTGGAGGCCATTCAAAAAGGCGCCTACGATTACATCACCAAGCCCTTCAGAAGAGAACGAATTCTCCTCACCATCGGGAAGGTGATGGAATGGCAGGAGATGCTCAGGGAGAACCTTTCCCTTCGACAAGCCCTGGCGCAGAAGGAAAGCACCCCTCCCCTCATCGGGACCACCTTGGTGATGAAGGAGCTTCTTGAGCGGATCAAGCAGGTGGCCCCCACCATGGCGACCATTTTGATCACAGGCGCCAGCGGCACAGGGAAAGAACTGGTGGCCAGGGCGATCCATCAGCACAGCCTGAGGGCATCCAAGAAATTCATCACCGTGAACTGCACCGCCATTCCTGAACAGGTCATCGAAAGCGAGCTGTTCGGCCATGTGAAAGGAGCGTTCACAGGCGCCTGGAAAGACAAGAGAGGCCTCGTAGAGGAGGCCCACGAGGGAAGCCTGTTCCTCGATGAAATCGGGGATCTCAATCCCAACATGCAAACCAAGCTCCTCAGGCTGCTTCAGGAAGGAGAGTACAAGCCCGTAGGCAGTCTGATCACCAAGAAGGCGGACATTCGTTTTGTGGCGGCCACCAACCACAATCTCAAGGCCGACATCAGTGAAAAACGATTCCGGGAAGATCTCTATTATCGTTTGAACGTGGTTCACATTGATCTTCCCACCCTAAAGGAGCGGAAGCAGGATATCCCCCTTCTCGCGTATCACTTCCTGAAGAAATATGCCCAGGTCAACGCCAAAATCATCCATGAGATTTCGCCCGAGGCCATGCAGGCCCTCATGGGTCGGGAATATCCCGGCAACGTGAGGGAATTGGAAAACATCATGGAGCGGGGAGTGATCTTCTGCAACACAGACACCCTGAAGGTCAAAGACCTTTACCTGGACCCTGAAGGAGCCTCCTTTTTCCCTGAAGTGAGCGACGATGTGGCGCACCTGTCCTTCAAGGAAGCCAAGGACAAAATGATCAGCCTCTTTCACAACCAGTACATTATGGCGCTACTCCGTGAAAGCGGGGGGAACATCAGCAAGGCGGCGGAGATCGCGGGCATTCAGCGGCAGTACCTGCACCGGCTCATGAAAGAGGCAGGTATCGAGGCTGAGCAGTTCAAACAAAAGCCGGAATAATCGGAATCCCCCCTGCCTCTGTTTAGAATCCTAGCCTGTAACATCTCTGCAAGCTTTGTAGAAGATCAAAAGCGAACCGCAGAATATCGAATAACGAATATCGAACACTGAAGGAAACAATAGACAGGGCTTAACTTCATCCTTCGAAATTTCTTGTTCGATATTCGAAATTCGGGTTTTAAGTTTCGTATTGGGATGCGGCCTGGTGAAGCCTGAAAAGGAGGGGGCGGAGCCCCGTGGCTCCGCCCGTTTGGAGGAAGACGCATCACGTGATGGATGCGGGATGAGCGACAAAAGGGGGTTGAATTACTGAGGGCCTCTGCCCTGCGCTTCGGTCATGGTGAGGCCGATTTTCTTGAAGGCATCTTCGAGCCGGACCATTCCCACAGGCCTCTGATTTCTCACCACGGCAATCTGCTTCAGGTTCTTTCCGACCATGAGCTCTATGGCGGTGATGATCCTGTCCCCTATCTTCACTGAGGGATCAAGGGGCACCCCGTCTTCGTAGGGCAGCAGGATTTCGTCAACCTTTCTTCGCCTCATGATCTTCAACAGCCCTGATGGTGATCAGTTCCTGTAAATCCCCTCTGTCTCCCACCTTCGGCGAGCTCAGGTCGAGCCGCTTTACAAAGTGGAGGACTTGGCTTGGTTTCCCCCTTTCGTAAAGGGGGAGTAAGGGGGATTTCAATGCCTATTCTTGCAAAAGAGGTGCCACCCATCGGCGCATCATAAACAGCCCCGCCAATTCATGTGCTATTGTGCCTATCTACTGCATTCTGAGGACGAAACCGGGCAGAGTCAGCCGCCTCAACGAAACCCCCGATTCGTCTCATCCCTGATGACACTGTCTGTAACCCAGCGGGTTTCGATCCATACGAATTTTCTCCTTTTCCCTCTCTATTCTGTCCATCCCCAAAGGTCATTGCTGTAATCTTGATGTTTACAAAACCCCATTTGCAGGGCTTATGCAGGCCATGAATTTTGATGGCTTTTGCCCCGCCCGATGCAGATTCTTTAAGGTTTCAATAGACTTGGGGAACCACGCTGTTATAGGGGTCAAGCTGGCATATATCTTGAATGCTTGAATTACGAAAACTTTTGAAAAACCGCAAAGTCGGCAAGAGTGTGAGGTTTGAGACTCAGGAGTTCAGATCAATTTGTTAGACTTGCGTTCAAGGAGGTGTTGAATGGAACAGAAAACTGAAAAGAAGATGGGATGGGAAATTGCCCGTGACGTAGAAAAAGAAAAGCCGACCATGGGCGACAGGGCGATCATCAGTGGCGAGAAGTGGAGGACGTTGATAAAGTATGCGATCCTGTACGTCGTCCTTTTCCTCGCTGCGATCTGGCTTGCCGGGAACCCCTTTGAATGGACCCAGAGAATCCCAGGCGAATATGTTAGGGCCAATGGGTTGGCTGGCACAGACAACTGGACCATTGTCTGGTGGGTGGTTCTTCTCTGCGCGGTCTTTGAGTACATGGATTCCGCCGGAGGAATGGGATACGGCACTGCTCTCACGCCCCTACTGCTCACTGCGGGCTTCGACCCCAAGCAGGTGGTTCCCCTCGTTATGATTACGGAAATGGTGACAGGGCTTGTGTCAGGTCTGATCCACGGGGAGTTCGAAAATGTGGAATGGAAACTGAGGCCCATGAATGAAACCACCAAGCTGATGTTGCTGATCTCTATCACAGGAATGGCTGCGACGATGATCTCCGTCAGCGCTGTTTACAATTTTTTTCAGACCCAAAAGTTTTGGATCAAACTGTACGTGACCGTTCTTCTGGTCGTGATGGGTGCCTGCTCGATCCTGACCGCTATTAAGTACGCCAAGTACAGGCCGAATCTGATGTGGATCTTCGCGTTCGTGGGAGGCTTTAATAAAGGCGTGGGAGGCGGCGGTTACGGACCCGTGATCACGGTGGGCGGGCTTATCTCCGGTGTTCCTGTGAAAAGCATGGTGGCTGTGACCTCCTTTGCGGAAGGCTTGACCTGCCTTGCCGCTGTGGTCACTTGGTTCACCCTGGTCAGTATCGGTGTGATCGTGGACTACATGCTGCTCCCGAGCTTTGTGATCGGAACGGTTTTGGCTGCGGTGGGGGCGCCCTACACAACCCGTGTTGTTCCCGAAATCTTCTGGAAGTGGGCGGTGCCGATTTACTGCTGCATCCTGGCCGCCTACTCAGCGTACAAGATCTGGCCGGATATTGCAAAGCGCCTTGGCTAGCCGTTTGTGCTCGACTTCATCTCCGTGGGCCCCGTGACGGCCGGGGCCCACACCCCTTAAAAACAATTTGACTGGAGTGACGCAGTTGTTATGATGACAACCATGGAAAACTATGGCCCTGGAAACCCATTCTGGAGATGGTGGAACAGCTTGAGTTTTGTCCAGAAGCGACTGTTCCGCATGTTCGCGTCTATGCTGGTCATGATCCTCTGCTTTCCCCTTTACTATCTCGGGCTGTTCGGGTCTGTGGAAGGGCCTCTTAATCCGGAGCGGATCGGCGATTCTTTGGCAAGCATGGGAGTGACAAAAACCCATTCCCTGGTTTTCTTTCTTTCTTTTCTCATCATTGCGGTGAGCTGGAACTGGATTTACAACATCGTGAGTCTTCTCATGGGCCACCGGTTGACCTGCAACAAAAAAGATGAGGAGGGAAAGCCCTGCGGCGTCCGGGTGGAGCGGAGAAAGGCGGTACAGAAGAAAACCGGGCAAAAGCTGACCGAGTATGTGTGCGCAAACGGCCACAAAAGACCGGATGCCCATTTCCACCCTGTTCAAAAGGGAAGGTTTAGCCACACGGTCTGGCTTGTGGCCCTGGTGTTCTCTGTGGTGGTCTTTTTCCTGTCGTGAAAAGAAATACCAGACTGTATCCTTTAGCAGCATGAAATCATAGGAAGGGGAATTGTTATGGCTGAAGAAGTTTACCATTGTATACCCCACGATGAGACGGCAAATCGTCTTGGGACCCACATTGAAAAAGGGCTGAGCAGCAAAGAGATCGAGAAGAGGGTCAAGGAACACGGGTACAATGAGCTGACAGAAAAACCTAGACCCGGTTTTCTGAAAATGCTGCTCGATCAATTCAACAACTTCCTGATCATCATCCTGATCATTGCCGCGGTGGTGTCTCTCCTGCTGGGCGAATACGTGGACGCCATCGCCATCATGACGATTGTGGTCATCAATGCGGTGGTCGGAGTGATTCAGGAGTCCAAGGCTGAGCAGGCCCTGGCAGCTCTCAAGAAGATGGCTGCCCCGAATGCCCAGGTCGTCCGCGACGGGCACCAGCAGACCATCGCTTCCAGGGAACTCGTGCCCGGCGACATCGTCCTTATCGAGGCGGGCAATTACGTGCCTGCGGACATGCGGCTGGTCGAGGGTTTCAACCTGAAAATAGAAGAAGCTTCCCTGACCGGGGAATCGGTGCCTGTGGAGAAGGTGGCCGCGGTGGTGCTGGACAAGGAGATCCCCCTTGGGGACAGAAAGAACTCCGCCTTCATGAGCACCCTCGTGACTTACGGCCGGGGCAAGGGCATTGTCACGGGGACCGGAATGCACACTCAAATGGGGCTGATCGCCGACATGCTCCAGTCCTACGAGGAGGAGGCGACGCCTCTTCAGAACAAGCTCGATCAACTGGCCAAGGTCCTCGGCATCGGGTGTCTTTCCATTTGTGCCATCATCTTCATTTGGGGCCTTATCCGGGACACTCACATGGGGGTGATTTTCCGGGATGGTTTTCTCGCTTATCTGACGGCTGAAAAGAAGGACATTGTCAACCTTTTCATGACGGCCGTAAGCCTTGCCATCGCCGCGGTCCCGGAAGGCCTGCCTGCTGTGGTCACCATTTGTCTTGCCCTCGGCATGCAGAAGATGATCCGGCGCCACGCCCTGATCCGGAAACTTCCTGCTGTGGAAACTCTCGGGTGTGCGACCGTGATCTGCTCCGATAAAACCGGGACGTTGACACAGAATGAGATGACCGTTGTTCAGGGTTGGGCCGGCGGCAAGCGGTTCAAGGTATCAGGGGAAGGATACAGCCCTGTGGGGCAGTTTTCCCTCAACGACCAGCCTTTTGATCCCCTCAAAGATCTGGGAGCCTCGCTTCTGCTCCATGGAGCGGTGCTTTGCAATGACGCGAAACTGGAAGAGGGTGAAGCGGAAAAAGGGGAGAAAGCCTGGCGCATGATCGGTGATCCCACGGAAGGGGCCATGGTCGTTGCGGCTGCAAAAGGCGGGCTCTGGCGGGGAAAGCTTGAAGTTTCGATTCCCAGGGTCTCTGAGATTCCCTTTGATTCCGACCGGAAGCGGATGGCCACCCTTCACAAGCCCAGAGAAAAAGACTTCCTGAAACTGGGTGCCGGGACAGACAGCCTCCCAGTGGTGGCCTTTGTCAAGGGCGCGCCGGACATGGTGCTCAATCTCTGCGAACACATTGTGGAGGACGGGAAAGTCGTTCCCATTGATGAGAAGAGGAAACAAACGGTGCTGGAAGTCAACCGGGACCTGGCAAGGCACGCCCTCAGGGTCCTGGGTGTCGCTTTCAGGCCCATGGGCGCCGTGCCTGAAACCTGCAATTCGGACGTGGTGGAGCAGAAGCTGACATTTGTCGGGCTCATGGGAATGATCGATCCGCCGCGACAGGAGGTCAAGGACGCAATCAAGATCGCCCAGGGTGCGGGGCTGAAGAGTGTCATGGTCACAGGGGACTACAAGGACACTGCCGAAGCGGTGGCCAAGGAGATCGGGCTTTTGACCGCCAGAGGAAAAGTGTTCAGCGGGGCGGAACTCGATGCCATGAGCCAGGAGGCTCTCACCGATGTGATTGAGGATGTGGAAGTTTGTTGCCGTGTCTCCCCACAACACAAGAGCAAGATCGTCGAGGCCTTCAAGGCAAAAGGCCATGTGGTGGCCATGACCGGTGACGGTGTGAACGATGCCCCGGCTCTCAAGAGGGCGAACATAGGCGTGGCCATGGGAATCACGGGCACGGATGTGACCAAAGAGACGGCGGACATGGTGCTCACGGACGACAACTATGCGAGCATTGTTTCAGCCGTGGAGGAAGGCCGGATCATATACTCAAACATCCGCAAGTTCGTTTACTTCCTCCTCGTCTGCAACGTGGGCGAGATCCTGATTGTGTTTTTTTCCATGCTTTTCGGCATGCCGGTTCCTTTCAGGCCGATCATGCTTTTGTGGCTGAACCTGGTGACGGACGGTGCGCCGGCTCTGGCCCTCGGACTAGAAAAGGGTGAGCCGGACATCATGAAACGGCCGCCGAGACCTACCAAGGAACCGGTGATCAACAGGGAGATGGCTGCGGGCCTTATCGCGGTTCCGATTGTGGATACCATTGCCATGCTGCTGGTTTTTTCTATTGGGCTGAGTCGATATCCGGATAGCCTGGCTACCGCACAGAGCATGGCTTTTGTCACTCTGTGTATGTCCGAGCTGCTGAGGGCCTACACGGCACGATCAGAACACTACAGCATCTTTTCGATTGGGGTGTTCAGCAACCGCTGGATGAACTGGGCTGTGTTGTGTTCGATGTTCCTCGTCCTCATTACGATCTATGTGCCGTTCCTGAGGCCCTTCTTTGGGACCAGCTTCCTCGGGCTGACGGACTGGGTCGAGATGATTCCTTTCATGCTCATGGCCCCTGTCGCTGCTGAGCTGGTGAAAGTTTATTTGCGAAAGACCGCGAAGCATCCGGCACCGGTCATTTCGTAAAGGTGAAGATGGATGAAGGATAGGGTGTCCTTTTGAAGGGCACCCTATCTGTGTTTTTGCGACCCTTCAACAGGATTCAACGAGCAGTTCGTACAGGCGCGCTCAGAGTCAGGAGGTATCCATGAAGGGAAGGGAGAAGCTGCTCCTAATCGTCCTCAGCTTGACCGGGTTTGTCACCTCTTTCGGCGCTTATGTGGTGGCTGCCAACCTCCCATCTTACTCCAAGGAAACCGGGGCAGGGTTGATCGTCATCGGGTTTCTCATCGCGCTCTACGACCTTGCGGAAATCTTCATCAAGCCCTTCGGAGCCCTGCTTTCCAGAAAGATCGGGGAATGGGCGGTCCTTCGCATCGGGCTCAGCTTCTTCATCCTGGCCTCCGGGCTTTACCTCGTCCTTCCTCCGGAATGGCTCATTCTGGTGCGTCTGCTCCAGGGAGCAGGGGCCGCTTTTTTTTCCGTCATGTCCATGACCCTCCTCATCCGCTACTTCATGGCGAGGAAGGGCACGGTCCTCGGCATCTACGGAGCTTTCAAGAATGCCGGGTATGTTCTGGCTCCCACCATCGGAGGCTTTTTCGTTTACTACCACGGATTCCAGTCCATCTTCCTCCTGTGCTCCGGCATTGGGCTGCTGGTCATAATCCTCACCTATGTGATCCGTCCCCGTGAATCCTCCTCACCATTATCATCCCCTCCCC
>Ga0209450_10001961_pt1 | contig 10377 bp, 5 predicted proteins | sample FrelakmetLWP11LW_FD_187149 | JGI IMG/M metagenome (GOLD analysis project Ga0209450, IMG submission 187149) | Freshwater lake sediment microbial communities from the University of Notre Dame, USA, for methane emissions studies - LWP11 LW (SPAdes)... | ecosystem: Environmental > Aquatic >... | reverse complement strand
TTCGTTCTTCTTCTCCTCCTTGTTGTTGGAGACGAGAACGCCGGCCCTTGACCCGTCGCGGTAGACCGTTGCACCCTTGCATCCCTCCTTCCAGGCAGTGAGGTACAATTCTGAAACAAGTTCCTCTTTGGCTTCGGCAGGAAGATTAATGGTCACGCTGATAGAGTGATCAACCCATTTCTGAATCGCTCCCTGCATCCTTACCTTGGCCACCCAGTCGACATCATTCGCGGTGGCCTTGTAATAAGGAGATTTCTCAACGATGGAGTTAATCATCTCTTCCGACATTTCCCTGACCTCCTCGTACTTGTAACCGTTCACCCTCATCCAGTCAATGAACTTGTGATGGAACACCACAAACTCCTCCCAGTGGTCGCCTACTTCGTCAATGAAGGAGACCTTTACGTCCTTGTCATTTGGGTTCACCTTGCGGCGGCGCTTATAGAAAGGCATGAAGATAGGCTCGATGCCGGAGGTTGTCTGGCTCATCAGGCTCGTGGAGCCTGTAGGAGCGATGGTCAGCAGTGCTATGTTGCGCCTTCCCTTTTGCTCCATCTCTGCAACCATCTCAGGGTCAGCCTCGCGCAGGCGGCTGATGAAGGGATTGTTCCGTTCCCTCTCGCTGCTGTATATCGGAAATGCACCTCTCTCGGCAGCCATCTCCGTAGATGCCCTGTATGCTTCAACGGCCAGTGTACGGTGCACATTCACGGCGAATTCGGTTGCCTCATCTGTACCGTACCGCAGCCCAAGTGCGGCAAGCATGTCTCCTTCGGCTGTTATACCTATTCCTGTGCGTCTTCCCTCACCGGTTTTGTGCCTTATATTTGCCCACATGTTGCGTTCAACCCTTTTCAGCTCCGGATCCTCCGGGTCAGCATCTATCTTGGCAATGATGGCGTCTATCTTCTCCTGCTCAAGGTCTATGATGTCATCCATGATGCGCTGTGAGAGATGCACGTGTTCCTTAAAGAGGTCAAAATCGAAGGATGCCTTCGACGTGAAGGGCTCTCGTACATATTCGAACAGGTTTATTGCTATCAGCCTGCAGCTGTCATACGGGCAGAGGGGTATCTCCCCGCACGGGTTGGTGGAGACGGTCTCATACCCGAGGTCGGCGTAGCAGTCGGGAACACTTTCGTTCCTGATGGTATCCCAGAACAGGACGCCCGGCTCGGCCGATTTCCATGCGTTGTGCACTATCTTGTTCCAGAGCTTGCTGGCGTCAATCTCTTTCGAGTACTTTGGTTTCTCCGCATTGATTGGGTATTGCTGGCGGAAGCTCTTCCCCCCGACAACCGCCTCCATGAACTCGTTGGTGATCTTAACAGAGACATTGGCTCCGGTGACCTTCCCTGCCTCGAGCTTGGCATCGATAAAGCTTTCAGCATCAGGGTGCTTGATGGAAATGGAGAGCATCAGGGCTCCCCTGCGTCCGTCCTGCGCCACCTCGCGGGTTGAGTTCGAATAACGCTCCATGAAGGGCACCACACCCGTGGAGGTGAGGGCGCTGTTGAGTACCGGTGAACCTTTGGGACGTATGTGGGACAGGTCATGGCCCACGCCTCCGCGGCGTTTCATGAGCTGTACCTGCTCCTGGTCAATCTTCATTATGCCGCCGTAGGAATCGGAATCGCCCTTGTTACCTATGACAAAGCAGTTCGAGAGCGAAGCAATCTGGTAGTCATTGCCTATGCCGGTCATCGGTCCGCCCTGAGGAATGATATATTTGAAGTTCCTGAATGCCTCGTAAATGACCTCTGCCGGCAGCGGGTTGGGATACTTCTGCTCAATACGGTATATCTCCGCTGCAAGGCGGCGGTGCATGTCATCCGGAGTCTTCTCATAGAGATTGCCAAAGGAATCCTTGAGAGCATATTTGCTTGCCCATACTTTAGCCGCAAGGTCATCTCCGCCGAAATATTCGCGGGTTGCCTTTATGGCTTCGTCATACGCATAAGTTTTTTTACCGGGGTTGCCTGACGGCCTGGTCTTTTTTTCCATCCCCTCTGCTTCCTTCCTTGATTTCTTCTCCTCCTTTATTCCCAACTCCTTTTCGTTAGAGGCGACGGGGGCCGTATGGACAAATGAATTTCCCATTGATCGTTAAAAAATATTAAAGTTTGATAATAAGTTACTTAGTCTACCTTCTGCTGTAACAAACCTGTTTTGCTAAAATAGACAAGCATGTCAGAGGAGACAAGAATAAAACTTCTCTTTTATCAACACACATATTAACTTTTTAAACCGTCTGGTTCAAAAAAAAAGAGGCCGGATTCCCGGCCTCTGTAATTAACTGATATTATGCATCTTAGAAAATAAGGCGAACTCCAAGGAGGCAACCCCATGTGCTTGAGGTGCTTAAGCTCTTGGTAATGGTTGTCTTGGTTGTGAAATCCTGCAATGAGGTGGCATTTAGCCTGAATGTAGGCTGGCTGGTGGCGCTGCCTCTGGAGACAACGGTCAGCGGGCGCACATTCTCAAAGCTTGCCAGCGGATTGTAATCCCATGTGCCCCAGCTGTCGTTGATCATGTTGCCTACGTTGAGAACGTCAAGGCTGAGCTGGAGGGTATATTTGCGGTCTGTTCCGAAGTTGGTAAACACATCCTGCAATATCTTGGCATCGAACCTGTGCAACCAGGGGCGTACTTCACCATATCTTTCGGCATAGTCGCCCATTCGGCTCTTGAGATATTCATTTTCGTTGACATAATTCCAGAACATTGCAGCCTGGTCTGCGGCTGACATGTTTCCTGATGCCACGAATATAAGCTCATTGGGCTGTCCCGGAACATACATGATGTCTGATGATATACCGTCACCGTTAAGGTCATTGGAATAGGTGTAGGTATATCTGCCCTGCTGGAATCCCTGGTAAACCAGTGAAAAGGTTGTTGCAAAGTGACCAGCATACTCAATACGGTATGAAACATTGCCGATGAGCTTGTGAGGAGTCGCAAAGTTTGAATAGCTAAGTCCCGGATCATTCAGGCTTCCAACTGCAGTGTTGGAAGAGTAGGCCGAATAGGCTGAGGATCCCGGGTTGGCACTGATGTCTTTGGCCTCAGTATAGGTATAGGCAAACATTGCTGACAGTCCTTTGCTGAAGTTCTTGGTCAGCATGGCTGTAAGGGAGTACTGATAACCCTCCTTGGTGTTCACCAGTTCAGTGGCTGCACTCACGTTGCTTTTTACCTTTGCTACCGTGCTGCTCGCCCAGTAGATCCTGTCGTCAGGACCTGCCAGAACACCTGTCGGTGCGGCAAGGTTGATGTTGATCTGCTGAACGGCATTGATATCCTTTGAATAGATCGCTTCGCCGGTGAAGATCATGCTCCATGGCAGCTCGATATCAAATGCAAGGTTCGAGCGCCATATCTGGGGGAACTTGAACTGCTTGCCAACCTGGGTAAGGGTAGAGTTGTTGGGCAGAGTGCCGGGTTCCGTTGGGAAAAGGGTAGGATTGCTTGCAAGGAACTCCTTGTAGTCAGGATTGAAATCCAGTCCGACAAGGTTTGCCTGGCCTCCCTGTGAGCCCCAGCCTATTTCAGGCGACTGAATGGTACCAGAGTTGGTCGGCTGGTTGGTGAACCATACGAAAGGAAGCATCCCGGTGAAAAGCCCGGTACCTCCGCGGATCTGCAGTGAGCGGTCGCCAAGGACATCCCAGTTGAAGCCGAAGCGCGGGGAAACCACAAGCTGGCTCTCGGGCCATGTTCCTACATCCATCTTCTTGCCATCTGCAAAGGTCAGAGTATCGATAGCCTGGTTACCCTCTATCTCCTCGAGGTACAGAGGCATCTCCAGACGAACGCCGTAGGTCAGTTTGAGTTTCGGCACTACCTGCCACTCATCCTGGACATATAATGCCGCAAACCCGAAGGTTGCGGTTGCGCCCGGAGCATCAACACCGTTATATCCGTAAGTGACACCGAAGCCGCTTGGATCAGATCCGTTGATGAAGGCGTCAACTGACGGATAACGGTAATAAGAGGTGCCCTCGCGAATGTATGAGTTACGGAAGAAGAGGCGGTCAAATGAAATACCTGCCGTTATGAAGTGCTTATTCAGGTTGAAGGTGGTGTTGTTCGTGATCGTAAGTGTCTTGTTCGTCACATCGTTGTTGAATGTGAAAAGCTCGTATCCGAACGACATGTACTGGTCGCCGTCTTTCCAGATGTCGACAAACGGGAAGATATCCGAAGGACTGGTACGCGTGTCCTGTATAAAGGTATAGCTTGCCAGAAACTTGTTGGAGATCTTCGGTGAGAAACTGCTGTTGAGTTCACCGGTCATCGAACGTACGGTATTCTTGAAACCGTAGAAAGAATTTGAGAAGGCCATCGACTGGCTGCTGATACGACCTGAGTTACGCGGGTTGTTTGGGGGTCCGCTGTTGGAGTTGGTAGTCTGGTCAGAGGTACCCACAACATCATTGTATCTGAGGGTCAGCCTGTGATTCTTGTTGATGTTCCAGTCGAGACGCGCAAGAATCTTGGTATTCTGGTTCTTGAAAGGATCGAAGTCCTTGTATTTGCCAGGGTCATAGTCGTAGGTATTGATAAGGTGATCTCTCACGCGGATCATGTCTGCCTCGGTGGTTCTGGATATCATCAGGTCAGCATTGGAAACACCGTCAGTGCTGGGTTTCCATGTAACGCCGGGGATGGACTCCGTCTCATACTCACCACTGAGGAAGAAGAAGAGCTTGTCCTTGATGATCGGGCCGCCGATGCGTGCGCCGAAGTTCTGGGAACTTCTCTCATTTGCGCCCTGTACCTCAATGCCATCTACGGTGCTGCCGGTAAATGATTCGGGGCGAATATATGAATATACTGACGCCTTGAAGGTGTTGTCACCGCTGCGGGTGACCGCATTGATGCTTGCTCCTGTAAACTGCGACTGGCGGACATCATAGGGTGCCATACTTACGGAAATCTCCTCAATGGCATCAAGTGCAATAGGCTGAGCATTGCCACCCGGCAGCGGATTGCTGCTCAGGCCGAAGTTATTGTTGAACGCGGCCCCGTCTATTGTGATGGTGTTGTAACGGGAATCACGACCTCCGAAAGAGCTGCCCTGCGATTGCGGGGTGAACTTGGTGAAGTCGGCAATACTCCTGTTGATGGTAGGCATGTTGACCAGGTCGCGTCCGCTGACGTTGGTCTGGGTGCCTGAGCGCTCAGAACTGAGAATCGAGTTCCTCAGACCGGCTGTCACCACAACCTCCTGCAGAGAGGTGGTAGTCTCGGTGAGCTGGCCGTTCTGAATATAGGTCTCGCCCAGCTTCAGATTAATGTCAGTATAGGTGACGGCTGAATATCCCACGAAGGAGATGTCAACCTTGTATGGACCGCCGACACGCATGTTCTCGATCCTGAAGTTGCCGGAATTGTCGCAGAGAGTTGCATACTGCGTTCCCGAAGGAATATGTACTGCAACAACAGTGGCACCGCCAAGGGTCTCACCTTTTGTGTCAGTAACCTTTCCGCTGAGTGAAGAGGTTGTCATCTGTGCCATCAGGGTTGCTGACCCAATGAGCAAGGACAACAGAATGAAAGTAAACTTTAGTTTTCGCATAATTTAAGTTGAGTTAGAAAGTTAATGGTTGTTGTTGTTTTTATAATATTGAATTCCAATTAGTTATGGTCAGGGCTCAGTCTCTCCGCAGGAGATGGTTAAATTACATTTACGGGCAGAATTAGAAGGAATTGACATTTCGTAATTATTAACAACTTTTTAACTAGTTTTCAAAATGTTATTAGTCAGTTGATTCGTTAATGATCTTTGGTATACCTTATCTGTAAATATTTTAATTTCAGCTATATACGTGGCGCCTGAAGTTCCTGTCGCAGTAAGTGCCGCACTGTCAGAGAGATATTTATCAACAATAGCATAATAGTCTTAAAAATGTCATAAGAGACAACTCCTCCCCTCTCTTCAGGATCACCTGCATAACGTAATCTCACTCAATCCGGCACCAAAAGAACACGTATGCCCCTGCATTCCGGCATAAATGGTTTTCATTCCCCCTTTTTGCGCCTCAAAGGTAATAAACTCATAATTTTGTGTGAATTAAATTATTGTTACAATGGTACGCCTGATCGCCCTGTTCATTTCAATTGTGCTGCAGATAGTTGCTGCCGGCATAGCGCTAAGGTTCATGAAGATAACCAGATACAGGCTCTCATGGATCCTTCTCTCCACATCCTTTGTGCTGATGGCCGTCCGCACCCTTATACAGCTCATTGAATACTTCCAGGGCAAGCCCTCGTTCGAGCTCATGATGGCAGACGAGTGGATGAATGTGCTGATCTCGGTAATGATAATCACCGGCGTAGTGCTGATCAGGGAACTTTTCTACTCCCTCAAGCGGGCTGAGACGGACAGGGCCCGGTCAGAGAGGAGGCTCCTCAACGCGATCATAAATACCGAGGAGACGGAAAAGAAGAGGTTTGCCAATGATCTGCACGACGGACTGGGCCCGCTCCTGTCAACAGTGAAGATGTCTCTTTCGGCCCTGAACACAAGGGTTACCGACCCGGTGGGGATGGAGATACTCAGCAATACAAATCATGTGGTAAATGAGGCCCTGAACACCATAAAGGAGATTGCAAACAACATGAGCCCGCATGTCCTGACCAACCTTGGTGTTGCCAGTGCAATCAGCACTTTCGCCGCCAAGGTGAACACCACCCGAAGCGTCAGCATCGAATTCCGGACCAACATGGAGGGTGAAAGGTTCGATACCGACAAGGAGGTGGTTGTATACAGGGCGGCCTGCGAACTGATCAACAACGGCATGAAACACTCGGGAGCTTCAAAGATAGAGATGGACCTGCGTCGACATCAAAAAATCATTACCTTGCAGTATCTTGACAACGGCCGCGGGTTTGACGTGGAGAAACTCACGTCGGAAGAAGCGGTTGGAATGGGCATCCCGAATATAGAAACCAGGGTGCGGTCAGTTGACGGGGTATTTGTGATCGAGAGCGCCAGGGGGAAAGGCACCAGCGCGCTGATTAGGGTGGATCAGTAAAGGCAGTCGGCAGTTTGAGACTCCGACGCAGAAGGAGGATCAATCCCGACCACGAAGTGCGTCGGGATGGCAGTCACCAGTCGGCAGTCTGCAGCCGGCAGTCACCAGCCGGCAGACGGCAGTCAGGAATACGCTGATTAGCTGATATTTGAGACCGAGGACTGAAGACTGAGGACTGAAGACTGAAAAGTTTAAATTGCCCGTAGGGCATAAAGTATTGTAGGACAATGGATAAGATCAGAATCGCGCTGGCTGATGATCATCAGCTGTTCCGCAACGGACTGAAGATACTTCTCGGCGCTTACGGTGAGTTCGAAGTGGTGGCCGAGGCATCCAACGGCGCTGAGCTGCTGAAAATACTGGAGGCCTGTCCGGCAGATATCGTCCTTATGGACATAAGCATGCCCGAGATGGACGGAGCCGAGGCCACATCGCGACTCGCACGCCAGTCGCCCGCAACCAGCGTAATAGCCCTCTCAATGTACGGTGAGGAGGAATATTACTACCGCATGGTTGATTCCGGCGCCAAAGGATTCATACTCAAGGATTCCGACATCTCCGAAGTGCATGATGCTATCCTGGCGGTCCACAAGGGCGGAAACTACTTCTCGCAGGAGCTGCTCTACCATGTCATCAGACGGATTAAGAACAGGGAACAGGAGGAAAAGAGCTCAAGCCTCTCAAAGCGCGAGAAGGAGATCCTCCTCAAAATATGCGAGGGACTCTCGAACCACCAGATCGCTGACGCCCTGTTCATCAGTAAACGCACGGTCGACAAGCACCGGGCCAACCTTCTGGCAAAAACCGGATCGAAAAACACTGCCAGCCTGATCCTCTACGCCATAAAGAACCGGCTCATAGAAGTCTGACATGAGCGATAATGATGCTCTTGGACCCAGAGGCGAAGAGCTGGCTGCCGCTTACCTCAGGCAGAACGGCTATACCATCCGCGACAGAAACTGGAGATCGGGACGAACGGAGATTGACATAATCGCCGAAAACAGCGGGTTCGTTGTATTTGTGGAGGTAAAAACACGGTCGGCCGACTACCAGGTCCATCCCGCCGAAGCGGTCAACGTGCCAAAGCAGAGAACCATCATCAATGCCGCATCAAACTATATAACCCGTAACGGCCTGGAGAAAGAGGCCCGGTTTGATATAATAACGGTCATCTTCGGCAGAAACGGCAGGGAGATCGACCATATTGAGAATGCGTTCTATCCTACCATCTGATGGGAAGGCATTTGCGAAGGCCTGTTCAAAAACATTTCCGGGTTCAGATTATTTGAATATTTTTGGTCTTTCCGGTACAGAGATTAAAACAGATATATATGAAAAAGACAGTTTACGCTTTCGTCGCACTGGTGATTGCACTGACACCGATGCAGGCACAGAAAAGCAGCAAGCAGGCAGAAGTCAAACCTGAAGGTTACAAGTTCACTACCGTAGTCTCCCTGCCTGCCACTCCGGTGAAGAATCAATCCGCCACGGGCACATGCTGGTGCTTCGCTACCACCTCATTCATGGAGTCGGAGCTTCTGCGCCTTGGCAAAGGGGAATATGACCTCTCGGAAATGTTCGTAGTCAGGAAAACTTATGAGAACAGGATCTATGACAACTACCTCCGCCAGGGGAAGGGCAACCTCGGAGAGGGCAGCCTCTCTCCCTCATGGCTGAGGGTATTCAAAGAAGACGGACTCATGCCGCAGGAAGCATATTCAGGAATCAGCTATGACTCCAGGACACATAACCACCGGGAACTCCAGGCATATGTAGATGCCCTTACAACCGTGCCCGTCAAAATGAAACATATCAGCCAGGAATCCGATGAGGTTACCGATGCCGTTCTGGACATATATCTCGGCGAGATCCCGGAGTCGTTCACCTATAAGGGCCAGACCTACACTCCTCAGTCATTCGCTGCCAGCCTCGGACTGAATATGGATGACTACATTCATATCACCTCCTTCACCCATTTTCCGTTCTACAGCGCAGGAGTGCTTGAGGTACCCGACAACTGGGAGATGAACCGCTTTTACAATGTCCCGCTTGATGAGCTAATGCAGATCATGGATAACTCGCTGAACAAGGGATTCACGGTTAACTGGGACGGCGATGTGGGTGAGAGGGGATTCTCACATGCCAACGGCGTGGCTATCAATCCTGACATGACCAAAATTGACATTTCGTCAATGACTGACCGTGCCCGCTTTGAAAATATGTCGTCAGACCGTTCGGCAGGACTCAGCTTTGACAGGCCTTACCCGGAAATTGATGTCACCCAGGATATCCGCCAGAAAGGATATGAGGCGTTTGTCACCACCGATGATCACCTGATGCACGTGACAGGCATCGTGAAGGACCAGAACGGCACGAAATACTATATCACCAAGAATTCGTGGGGCACCGACAGGAATCCTTACGACGGTTACCTGAATATGTCAGAGAGCTACGTCAGGGCCAAGACCATCTACATAATGGTACACAGGGATGCGATCCCGGGTGATATCAAAACAAAGCTCGGCCTTTAAGCCGGCCTCCAATATCACCTCCCGGGGTACCGGATGAAGGATCAGCAGGCAGCACGTCTGATTTTACCTGCAGGAACAGAGACCAGGGTCAGTAAATGAACCCTGGTTCTTTTTTCAGCTGTGGATAGAAATAGCCGTAAAAAAGTGAAAAGAAGACGAACAGATCCTGGCCCGGCTGTGACTCCAGGGAATTATTGCCTGCAAAATTTACGAGGAACACTATCAGGAACAGGATAAACATAAGTGACTGGTAAGCCCTCTTTCTGACTACGAAGTAACCGTAAAGAATAGCGATGGATGACAGTCCTGCAATGCCCAGCGTCAGCAGAATGTACAGGTACTGGTTATGGGGTTTCATGTTCAGCCCTCTCAGTGTGGATCCGGTTTTCCCCATCCCATAGTCCATGGCCTTCAGGATGCTTCCCGTGCCCCATCCCAGGATAGGACGCTCCATGAATGCCAACCATGATGTTCTCCACAGATCAATCCTTTTCGTCAGGGAACCCCACTCGGTCATCTGTCGTGAGCTTTTATAATAGATATAGAGGCTCATCATCTCCTCATAGGCTCTTACATAAAAGCCGTGACGGCTGGTGTTCAGATGGTTTGTGACTCCTCTTTCCACTGCCATCAAGTCCTTTTCGGTCAGCTTCATAAATCCCTCTGCATCCTTCCGGAGATCTAATGATGACATGTACCTGAAGAGCGTTGACCTGAGCTCCTGACCTGCAAGGGTCTCCCCATCATAATCCAGGCTGCTCTTCTCATTCCAGGCTTCTCTCAGCTCTTCGTCGGCAATATAGAGG
>Ga0209450_10001960_pt1 | contig 10378 bp, 9 predicted proteins | sample FrelakmetLWP11LW_FD_187149 | JGI IMG/M metagenome (GOLD analysis project Ga0209450, IMG submission 187149) | Freshwater lake sediment microbial communities from the University of Notre Dame, USA, for methane emissions studies - LWP11 LW (SPAdes)... | ecosystem: Environmental > Aquatic >... | reverse complement strand
GCCCGCGCGCACCGCGCGAGTGTCGAAGTCAGGATGGTCGAGGCTCATAAACGAAAAACCCGCACGGCGCGGCCGAGCGGGTCTGGATGGGCGCTCGCTTTAGCCGCATTTGTTAGGCGCCCGCAAGCTGAACTCAAATCGGCGCCGACAGCGGCGAATGTTACACCGTGCTCACCTCAGGACTCGGCCGCTTCGATGGCCAGCGACAGCTGCAAGCGGGCAGCATCGTCCGCCCCGATGGACGGCTGCTCGCGGGCACGCTCGACACGGTCGAGATAAGCGGGTGTCACGTCGCCGGTGATGTACTCGCCGTCGAAACACGAGGCCTCGAAACGGGTCAGCGCCGGATTGCCGTCGCGCACCGCCTGCTTCATGTCCTCGAGGCGCTGGTAGATCAGCGCGTCGGCACCGATCTCGCGGCGGATCTCTTCATCGCCGCGCGAATGGGCAATCAGTTCGGCGCGCGTGGGCATGTCGATGCCGTAGACATTCGGGAAGCGAACCGGCGGCGCCGCCGAGGCAACCATCACCCTGCGCGCGCCGGCGTCGCGGGCCATCTGCACGATCTCGCGGATCGTCGTGCCGCGCACGATCGAGTCGTCGACCAGCAGCACGTTCTTGCCCTTGAACTCGACGCCCACGGTGTTCAGCTTCTGCCGCACCGATTTCCTGCGCACCGCCTGCCCGGGCATGATGAACGTGCGGCCGATGTAGCGGTTCTTGATGAAGCCCTCGCGGTAATCCAGTCCCAGCTTGCGTGCCAGTTCGAGCGCGGCCGGCCGGCTCGAGTCCGGGATCGGCATCACCACGTCGATGCCGCCGCTTGGGATCGCTTCACGGACGCGCTCGGCCAGGTACTCGCCCAGACGCAGGCGCGCGCCATAGACCGACACGCCGTCGATCAGCGAGTCCGGCCGCGCCAGGTAGACGTACTCGAAGATGCACGGATTGAGCGACGGGTTCTCCGCACACTGCTGGCTGAAGAAGCGCCCGTCGTTCGCAACGAAGATCGCCTCGCCGGAGGCGACGTCACGCACCAGCCGGAAGCCGTTGCCTTGGAGCGCGACGGATTCGGACGCGATCATGTACTCGGTGCCGGTATCCGTCTCGTGGACGCCGAAGCACAGTGGCCGGATGCCGAACGGGTCGCGAAAACCCAGCAGCCCGTAGCCGGCGATCTCGGCGACCACCGCGTACGAGCCGCGCACGCGGCGGTGCACGCCCGCCACGGCGCGGAAGATCGCCGCCGGATCGAGCGACAGTCCCTCGCTGGCCAGCTGCAGCTCATGCGCCAGGACGTTGAGCAGCACCTCGGAATCGGAGTTGGTATTGATGTGGCGCCGATCGACGCGGAACAGCTCCTCCTTGAGCTGCTCCCAGTTGGTGAGGTTGCCGTTGTGCGCCAGCACGATGCCAAACGGCGCGTTGACGTAGAACGGTTGCGCTTCCTCGGAGTTGGTGGCCGAGCCCTGCGTCGGATAGCGGACCTGGGCGATACCGGACAAGCCGGGCAGCGAGCGCATGTTGCGCGTGCGGAAGACGTCGCGCGCCAGGCCGTTGCCCTTTTGCATGTGGAAAGCGCGGCCATTGGCGGTGGCGATGCCCGCCGCATCCTGGCCGCGGTGCTGCAGCAGCTGCAGCGCGTCGTACAGCAGCTGGTTGACCGGCGAGGTTCCGGAGACTCCGACGATTCCACACATGCTTCGACTCTCCTAGGCGCGCGGCCCGCGCACCGCGGCATCCGGAAACTGGCGCAACGCGAATGCTAGCGCCGCCTCGACCTGCGGCAGCACCAGCGACTCGCGCCACAGCGGCTCGCGGTACAGCGCCGTGTCGCGCACCAGGAACACGGCAAGCCCGATGATCAGCAGGCCGCGTACCAGTCCGAACAGGCCGCCGAGGGTTCGGTCGGCCGCCGACAGTTTCGCCGCCTTGATCAGTTCACGCACCAGCCAGCCGACCAGCGCCGCGGCGAACACGCAGCCGACCACGATGAGCACCGCCACCACCGCCGTGCGCGCCAGAGGCCACTCCTGCCCGAGCGGCACCGACGCGCTGATCGCCGCGGCAAAGCGAAAGGCCAGCCAGATGCCGGCGATCCAGCCGGCGAGCGAAATCATCTCGCGCATGAAGCCGCGCAGCAGGCCGAGCAGGATCGACGCGCCGATCACCGCGACCACCGCCCAGTCCAGCGCGTTCATGCCGTCAGCCACCGACCACGGTCGCCTTGTGGCCAGCAGCCTTCAATCGCTCCGCCGCCCGTTGGGCCTCTTCCCGACTGGAAAACGGCCCGACACGCACCCGATGCAGCGTGCTGTCAGCAGTCGAAACTGCTTCGACGTAAGCGCTGAAGCCGCCCTTCTTCAGGCGGGCGACCAGTTCCTTCGCTGCCGCCGCAGTTGACAAGGCGGCCACCTGCACGGCGAAGTTCTCCGTCGTCGTTGCAGCCGCAGCGGACGGCTGGGCAGGGGTTGCCGGCTGCGCAGACTGTGCGGATTGCATCGGCTGTACAGGCGGCGGCGCCTTGGTTGCCTTCGCCGGTGGCTCGACCGGCGGTGGCGGCTCGTTCCGTACGGGCGCGGGCTCGGCGATCTTCTCGTCGATCGCCGGCGACCTGTCCGCCGACTTCTGCGCCGGCGCCGGCGGGCTCGCGATGGTGATCGAAATGTCCTCGCGCACCGGACGCGGCGCAGTATCGAGCAGCATCGGCAGCACGATCACCGCCGCCAGCAGCAGGGCCGCCGCGCCGATCAGGCGGCGCCGGGTCTGCGTGCGAAGTTCGGCGGCCGGATCGCGCGCATCGGCCCGGCGGCCGTTGCCCTCGCCGGCTTCCTTGTCCGCTGACTCAGGCTCGTTGCGCGAAAAGGGCCAGGGCATCTCGCTACCGGTATTGCGCGCCTCGGCGACGCTGCGCACGCATTACATCCGCCACGGTGAGGAAGCTTCCGAAAACGACGATTCTATCGTCGGCGGCTGCCGCGCGATGCGCGGCGTCGTAGGCTGCGCCGATGTCGTCGAACGATTCCACGGCCGCCTCCGGCCGCCGCCCATGCAGGATGTCGGCCAGCGCCTGCCCGGACAGACCGCGCGGCCCGGCAGTGCCGCCCAGGTACCAGTGGTCGATGCGGTCTGCCACCTTGTCGATCACCCCCGCCGCATCCTTGTCACGCAGCATGCCGAGCACCGCCAGCGTGCGCGGGTAAAAGCCCATGCTGTCGAGGTTCTTCGCCAGCACCGCCGTCGCGTGTGGGTTGTGCGCGACGTCGAGGATCACCGCGGGTCGCCCGGGCAACACCTGGAAACGGCCTGCAAGCTCGACGTTCAGCAGCCCCTGCCGCACCGCCTGCTGGCTCACCGGCAGCCGCTGGCTGAGCGCCTCCAACGAGGCAAGCACGCCAGAAGCATTGAGTAGCTGATTGGCGCCGCGCAGCGCCGGATGTGGCAGGCCGGCGCGACGAACCTTCCGCCCGCCGTAGGCCCACTGCTGCCGGTCGCCTTGGTAGTTGAAGTCGCGCCCAAGGAGCCAGAGGTCGGCACCGAGGTCGTGCGCCACCTCGAGCAGGGATTCGGGCGGCTGCGGATCCGAGCAGATCGCCGGCCGCCCCCGCCGATAGATGTGCGCCTTCTCGTAGCCGATGTGCTCGCGCGTGGGCCCCAGGTAGTCCATGTGATCGAGGTCGACGGAGGTGACGACGGCACAGTCGGCATCGACGATGTTGGTGGCATCGAGCCGGCCGCCGAGGCCGACCTCGAGAATGACCGCGTCGAGCCGCCCGGCCATGAACAGGCGCAGGATCGCCAGCGTCGTGAACTCGAAGTAGGTCAGCGAGGTTTCGCCGCGCGAGCGCTCGACCGCGTCGAACTGCTCGATCAGCGCCTCGTCACCGACGACCTCGCCGGCAATGCGGGCGCGCTCGCTGAAGCGCAGCAGATGCGGCGATGTGTACAGGCCGGCGCGATAGCCCGCCGCGCGCAGGATCGACTCCAGCATCGCGCAGGTGGAGCCCTTGCCATTGGTACCGCCGACCGTGAACACCGGGCAATCGAAACCGATGGCCAGCCTGTCGGCGACCGCCCGCACGCGGTCGAGCGAGAGATCGATCGTGCGGTGGTGCAGGCGTTCGATGCGCTCGAGCCAGCCGTCGAGGGTCAACGAGGATCCGCCCAAGAAATGCCGTGGTCGGGCGCGCAAGCGCCCGAAGGTCCACCCTAACTTATCGCCTCGGCCGGCTGGCGCAGCATCAGCGCCAGCAGCTGTGCGAGTTCATCGCGCAACGCGCGCCGGTCGACGATCATGTCGATGGCGCCCTTGGTGAGCAGGAATTCGGCGCGCTGGAACCCTTCCGGCAGCTTCTCGCGCACGGTCTGTTCGATCACCCGCGGGCCGGCAAAGCCGATCAGCGCCTTGGGCTCCGCGATCACGACGTCACCGAGGAAGGCGAAGCTTGCCGACACGCCGCCCATCGTCGGGTCGGTGAGCACCGAGATGAACGGCAGCCGCGCATCCGCGAGGCGCGTGATCATCGCCGTGGTCTTGGCCATCTGCATCAGCGACAGCAGGCCCTCCTGCATCCGCGCGCCGCCGGTAGCGGTGAAGCAGATGAAGGGCAGCTTCTGTTCAAGCGCCGTCTGCACGCCGCGCACGAAGCGCTCGCCGACGACCGAACCCATCGAACCGCCCATGAAGCCGAACTCGAAGCAGGCGACAACAACCGGCAGCGACCGGATCGAGCCACCCATCACCACCAGCGCGTCGGTCTCGCCGGTCGAGGACATCGCTTCCTGAAGCCGCTCCGGGTACTTGCGACTGTCCTTGAACTTCAGCGCGTCGGTCGGCAGCACCTCGACACCGATCTCGTAGCGCCCCTCGGGGTCGAGCAGCACATCGAGCCGCGCGCGCGCGCCGATGCGCAGGTGGTGCGAGCACTTGGGGCAAACGCTCAGCGTGCGCTCGAGTTCGGCGCTGTACAGCACCGATTCGCAGCCCGGGCACTTGGTCCACAGCCCTTCGGGAACGGTCTTGCGCGAGCCGCCCTGCTTGATCCGCGGCGGCAGCAGTTTCTCGAGCCAGCTCATCGTTCCTCCCGGGTGCAGCACGGTTGCACAGCGATCAGCGGGCCGCGCGGCGACTTCACGCCGCCTCCGCTGCCGGAGCGACCGCGTCGATGGCGCGACGCAGGTCGGCCAGCAACGCGGCCGCCGCCTGCACCGCCCGCTCGCGCGGCACGCTTTCCATTTCCTGGATGATGCGGCTGCCCACGACCACGGCGTCGGCGACTCGCGCCACCGCCTGCGCGGTGGCTGCGTCACGAATGCCGAAGCCGACACCGACCGGCACCTTCGCCAGGTTCTTGATCAGCGGGATACGCGCCGCGACCGCGTCGACGTCGAGATGACCGGCGCCGGTGATGCCCTTCAGGCTCACGTAGTACAGGTAACCGCTGGCGACTTTGGCCACACGCGCGATGCGGTCCTCGGTCGACGTCGGTGCGAGCAGGAAGATCGGGTCGATTTCGGCTGCCTTCATCGCCGCGGCGAAGTCCTCGCACTCCTCCGGCGGGTAGTCGACGACCAGCACGCCGTCGACGCCCGCAGCCGAAGCGGCGCGTGCAAACGCGTCGCGCCCCATGTGCTCGATCGGGTTCGCATATCCCATCAGCACGACCGGTGTGCTCGCATCCCGCTGCCGGAATTCGCTAACGAACTGCAGTGTCTGCTTCAGGCCGACGCCTTGTCGTATCGCCCGCTCGGTGGCGCGCTGGATGACCGGGCCGTCGGCCATCGGATCGGAAAACGGCACGCCCAGTTCGATGACGTCGGCGCCGGCGGCCGCCAGCGCAAGCATCAGCGGCACCGTCAGCTCGGGCGCCGGGTCACCGGCGGCGACATAGGGAATGAGCCCCTTGCGCTTCTGCGAGGCAAGGCGGCCGAAGGCCCTGGCGATTCGCGACATCAGTGGCCCGCCTTCTTGAACGCGATCGACGCCTCGCGGCACGAAGCGCGGCAGTAAAACTCCAGGCCGCTCGCCTCGGCGACGATGTGCAGATCCTTGTCGCCGCGACCGGAGAGATTGACCAGCAGGACCTTGTCCTTCGGCAGCGTCGGCGCCAGTTTCGCCGCGTACGCCAGGGCATGGCTGGATTCGAGCGCCGGGATGATGCCCTCGATCCGGCAGCAGTCGTGGAAGGCCTGCAGCGCCTCGGCATCGGTGGCGCCGACGTACTGGGCACGGCCGCTGTCCTTCAGCCACGCATGCTCGGGCCCGACGCCCGGGTAGTCGAGGCCGGCCGAGATCGAATGGGTCTCGGTGATCTGGCCGTTCTCGTCCTGCAGCAGGTAGGTGCGGTTGCCGTGCAGCACGCCCGGCGAGCCGCGCTGCAGGCTGGCGGCGTGCCGCATCGTCGTCAGGCCCTCGCCCGCCGCCTCGACGCCGACCAGCTTCACCTGCTCGTGCGGGATGTAGTCGTAGAAGATACCCATGGCGTTGCTGCCGCCGCCGACGCAGGCGATCACGTAGTCGGGCTGCCGGCCGGCGATCGCCGGCATCTGCGTCAGGCACTCCTTGCCGACCACCGAATTGAAGTCGCGCACCATCATCGGATAAGGATGCGGGCCGGCCACCGTGCCGATGATGTAGAAGGTGTCCTCGATGTTCGTCACCCAGTCGCGCATCGCCTCGTTCAGCGCGTCCTTCAGCGTGCGCGAGCCGGACTCGACCGGCACCACCTCGGCGCCTAGCAGCTTCATCCGGTAGACATTCGCCGCCTGCCGGCCGATGTCCTCGGAGCCCATGTAGACGACACACTTCATGCCGAAGCGCGCCGCCACCGTGGCCGTGGCCACCCCGTGCTGGCCGGCGCCGGTCTCGGCGATGACCCGCGGCTTGCCCATGCGCCTGGCGAGCAGCGCCTGGCCGACCGTGTTGTTGACCTTGTGCGCGCCGGTGTGATTCAGATCCTCGCGCTTCAGATAAATCTGCGCGCCACCAAGCAGTTCGCTCCAGCGGCGGGCGTGATAGACCGGGCTCGGCCGGCCGACGAAGTGCGCCAGGTCGCTCTGGTACTCGGCGATGAACGCCGGGTCCTTGCGATACCTCGCATACGCGTCGTTGAGTTCGGCCAGCGCGTGCATCAGCGTCTCGGCGACGAAGATGCCTCCGTAGGGGCCGAAGTGGCCGCGCTCGTCGGGAAGGTCGTAGGGCTTCATGCTGCGTCCGAAAGTTCTGGGTATTCGCGCCGGTCGGCCAGCCGCACGGCGGCGCAGAAACGCTGCAGCCGCTCGGCACTCTTGATTCCCGGCGCCGCCTCGACACCGCTGCTGACATCGACCGCAAACGGGCGAACCCGGGCGATGGCGTCGACCACGTTTGTTTCGTTCAGTCCGCCTGCGAGGACCAGCGGCATCGTTCGCTGACTTGGTGCCGGCAGCCGCGCCCAGTCGAACACCATGCCGCTGCCGCCGAATCCCGCTGCCGGCGCGTCGGCCAGCAGCGCGATTGCCGAGGGAAAAGAGCGCACGAAGTCTAACAAATCGACACCCTCGGCCATGCGCGCCGCGCGCAGGTAAGGACGGTCAAAAAGCTCGCAGTCGGCAGCCGTTTCGTCGCCGTGAAACTGCAGCAGCGCGTTGGGCACCTGAGCGAGACACGCTCGCACGTGCTCTGCGCCGGCGTTGACGAACAGCAGCACGGGCGTCACGAAAGGCGGTAGCGAACGAGCCAGTTCACGCAGTCGGTGAGGCTCGACGAAGCGCGGGCTGCGCTCGTAGCAGACGAAGCCCACCGCATCGGCGCCGCAGGCAACCGCGTTCACCGCGTCCTCGACGCGGGTGATGCCGCAGATCTTTACGCGCGTTCGCCGCATGCGGGTGCGATCTCGTCCGGCGGTGCCGGCAGGCCGAAGGCCGGATCGTATTCGACTCCGGTCAGGTACAGGCCGGCGGCAACAAAGGTCGGCGCCGCCGCGCTGCGGTCGCGTCCTTGCAGCACCTCGCCAACCCACTGGGCCGACTGCCGGCCGAGGCCGACATAGACCAGCGTGCCGACAAGGTTGCGCACCATGTGATGCAGGAACGCGTTGGCCACCAGCCGGAAACGGATCAGGTTGCCGAATCGCTCGATGCGCAGTTCGCGCAGTTCGCGCACCGGCGAGGCGGCCTGGCACTCGGCCGAGCGAAAGGCGCTGAAATCATGGCGGCCGATGAGCAGCGCTGCTGCCTCGCGCATCGGCTCCAACTGCAGCGGTCGGGCGAGCCAGCCCGTTCGGTGCGCGAGCAGCGGCGAGCGCACCGGATCGTTGAGCAGCCAGTAGTCATAGCGGCGGGCGGTGGCGCCGAAGCGGGCGTGGAACGTTTCAGGAACCTCGACCGCCCAGCGAACCGCAGCCGCCTCCGGCAGAAAGCAGTTCACGCCGCGTACCCAGGCGTTCAGCGGCCGAGTCACCGGCGGGTCGATGTGCACGACCTGATACGTCGCGTGCACGCCGGCGTCGGTCCGCCCGGCGCAGATGGTCGGCACCGGTGCGCCGGCGAGCTGCGCCAATGCCTGCTCCACCCCATCCTGCACCGTTCGGCCGTCGGCCTGCGTCTGCCAGCCGTGAAAGGCGGCGCCATCGTACTGAAGTCCAAGCGCCAGTCGCATGCGTGCGGAGCAGGAAATGAAAAGGGCCGGCGCGAAGCGTACTCGCGCCGGCCCGGTGCTGCGGCTGGAACGTCAGCGGTCGATCTGCTTCATCAGTTCGACCGCAGCCTGGCGCTGCTCGCGCGTGCCGTCGCGCATGACCTCCTCGAGCAGTTCGCGTGCGCCGTCCTTGACGCCGAGGTCGATGTAGCCGCGGGCCAGATCGAGCTTGGTCGCCATCTGCGATGCCATCTGGCTGCCGGTCAGAGCGCCAGCCGCGCCGGGCCGCGTCGTCAGCGGAAGGCCGGCCCCGCTCAGGTCGAAGTCGATCAACGGAACGGTCGCCTGATCGGTGTTCGACATCAAACGGGTCGATCCCTCGGGCAGGGCTGTCAGCCCGCCCAGCAGCGTCGGCTGGTTCAAGGTTTCCTCCAGAGGTGCGGGGCGCGGCCGCGAGGTACCAGTGGCCGGGGGAGCCGCGGCCGTCGCGACTGCCTCGGTCGTCACCGGGCGCCGGCCCGTGAGGTCGAATTCCATACCGCTGACGGCCTCTTTCTTCACCGGCGCCTTGGCAACCTCAGGCTTCGGCGCCGTCGACGGCGGCAGGTTCAGGTCGAGGTCCGGCAACTCGGGCAGCTTCGGCGCCTTGCCGGCCGTGACCGCGGGAAGTCCGAAATCGAAATCGAGGGGCCTGTCCACCGCGGGCGCAGGCGCAGGCCCGGCTTCGGGCCCGATGATGCGGGTACGCGGCATGGTCGTCATCGACTCGAACTCGAGCGCCGACAGGTCCACCGGTGCGCGCGACGGCGACGGTACGGCGCCCGATACGGTCGGAGCCTCCGTGCCTACTTTGGACTCCAGCGGCAGCACCGTTTCGGCGCTGATCGAACTGTCCATCGCCACGACCGAATCGGGCACCTGGCGCTCGCCGCCTTCGCCGGGCGCTGTCGCCGAACGATCCAGTGCCGTCGCTTCTCCGCCAAGGGTGGCTGGCGGCGCCCGGAACCCGCCGGTCTCGGCGCCGAGGCGATTCGGCGTGGTCGTTTCGAGGTGCAACTCCTCCATCGTGTCGCGACGGATCATTTCGGCCATCGCCGCCGTCGAGGCGGTAAACATCGAGTTAGTCGGGTCGATGGACCGACCGACTGCCGCTGCGCGTTCCCAATCCTCGCCGGTTCCCCCGGTACGAGCCATCAGATCCGCCGCATGGCGGGAGAAGCCGGCCTTGTCGCCGCGGCGAGCGAGAATTTCCATCAGCTTGACGCGCGCCGGGTGGCGGTCCGGTTGCACCCGCAGCGCTTCCTTGAGGATGTCCTCGGCCTGCTCCTCGCGGCCGTAGGCGATGTACACGTCGGCCTCGGCAACCGGATCGACGTCGCTCGCATCGACCTGCGTCGCCGCTGGGATGAAGCTCGAATTGAACGTGCTGACCGCGCCGGTGTCGACACTGCGTCCGTCCGTCTGGCCAAACAGCGAGTTCCCGTGGGCTGCCTCGGCGCTCAGACCGAAGTCCTCTTCCCCGCCGGCCGGCTTGCGACGACGGTACAGGCTGTAGCCGACGAGTCCCGCAAGGACCACGCCGAGCCCGGCCACCAGCGGCAAGTTGGAGCCAACCAGGCTCGACAGCATGCCGGGTTCTTCGGCAGTCGGCGGGGCCGCCTTCGGTGCCGCGGCCTTCGGAGTCTCGGCGGGAGCCGGCGGCACAGCGGGTGTAGCCGCCGAGGGGGCCGCAGCGACGGGGGCGGGGCTCGGTGCCGCCGC
>Ga0209450_10001959_pt1 | contig 10381 bp, 8 predicted proteins | sample FrelakmetLWP11LW_FD_187149 | JGI IMG/M metagenome (GOLD analysis project Ga0209450, IMG submission 187149) | Freshwater lake sediment microbial communities from the University of Notre Dame, USA, for methane emissions studies - LWP11 LW (SPAdes)... | ecosystem: Environmental > Aquatic >... | reverse complement strand
GAATTTCGTTTATGATCCCGGACTCGTAACCCAGACTGCATATACCGGTTACGGAGGTCTTCTTTACAATCATGTCAACGACGCCACATTCTATGCTGATGTGACTAATCTGACAACGGCAAGTGAGCGAATTATCAATAGGCTTAAAGGCAAGAGCAAGCCCAGCTTCCTGCTTGCCGGTTATCAGCGCTTCCGGTATGATGGCGTTGCAATAGGGGCCTCAAATCCTTCAGACATAACCCTGCCGCGGCTCAAGACCATCATGGATAACGTGAAGGCAAACGCTGAAGTAGGGTCAGATGTCGAGTTCGTCACGCCAGAGAAATTCACTTATCTGCTGCGAATCAAAATGGGACTGATGACGGGTGTTGAGACTTTTGATGATGATAACAGCTCTATGAGTCTATACCTTTCCGGCAGCATGCTGAATATCAGTCTGCCGCTCACAGATCCATGTGAAGTGAATGTGAGGGTCTATGACCTTTCAGGCAGGCTGCTGCACCATGAGCCATGGGTCATGGCAGGGAAGGATGAATGTAAGACGTTGGATATCAGCGGCCTCAGGAACGGAATGTACATAGTCTCGGTGAGCGGTGAGGGTGTCAGCCTCAGCGGGAAGTTTGTGAAACAGACAGCGAACTGACCATGTTACCAGGGTATTCACAAAGAGTCATCCATGAAAGTTATCGAAAGAAACTTCAAGGCAAATGTTCTTGAAGAACTTTTGCTTCAGTATAATTATGAAACAACCCAGTATGAATAGAGCTGTTATTTCGATACTTTTTCTTGTTCTGATGACGTCATGCTCAAAGAACAGCGATTCGACTGAGACAGACAATAACCTCAAAGCTGTTGTCCTCCCGGATCACTTCCAGGTCGGGACGATCAAAGGCGATACTGTCCTGTTCTATCTGCCTTACGGCACAAACCTGACAAACGTCAGGGTCACTTTTGCCCTCACGTCCTCACAGAGTCTTTCAGTAGACAACAACAGCCTACTGGATATCAGCATCCCGCTTATGGTGATAGTTAGCGAAGGAGGGTCGAAACGGAAATATGTTTTGAAGGCTGTTGTTCCAAGGGATAAGCCGGTAGCTGTTCAGGGTGTCTGGGTGTCAAACGTGGGCAGCAACGCGCTCTCCTCTGCTGATAACATTGAGCAGACAGTAAAAACCATTGACGAGCTAGGGTTCAATGCTGCCTTCGTGGTTGTCTACAACAAGTCAAAGACCCTCCACAGGAGCGAGGTTCTGAAAGAGGTCCTGGGTGCAGCTACTGCAGAAGAGAATATGATTTATCCGGGCTTCGACGCACTTGGGACTTTCATTGAGAAAGCGCATGCCAAAGGCATCAAGGTCATTGCATGGTTTGAATACGGATTTGCATCACACTATACCGGAATGCCAAACCCGATACTTGTTGCCAAACCTCAATGGGCTGCTCTTGACATGAACGGAAACATCACCCTTAAGAATAATTTTTACTGGCTGAATGGCTATCACCCGGAGGTAAGGCAATATATGGCGGAGCTAATTGCTGAGCTTGTCTCAGAATATGACGTTGACGGCGTACAGGGTGATGACCGGCTGCCGGCCATGCCCGTGAACTCGGGTTACGACAGTTATACGCGGCAGCTTTACCAGGCTGAGACGGGAAGGGAAGCACCCTCTTCAGACAGTGATGGTGAGTGGATGCAGTGGAGAGCGAACAAACTCACTGACTTCGGGGAGAGATTATATGATACGGTCAGGTCGATCAGGCCTGCATGCATCGTTTCATGGGCACCCAGCACATCGGGATGGAGTTACCAGAACTATCTGCAGCAGTGGGACAAATGGCTTGAAAGGGATATTGTTGATATCATTTCACCGCAGCTTTACCGTTATGAAAGTCAGGGTATCAAGGCATACACCGATCTAGTTGACAAAGAACTGAGAGATGTTATAAATAAGAGCCCTGGATACAAAGCCCGTTATTTTCCGGCTATACTTCTCAAAAGCGGTTCATATGTTGCTGGTGAGACATACATTGCTGACTGCATCAAGTATAACCGTTCAAAGGGCATCCAGGGTGAAGTGATGTTCTACTATGACGGCATTGAGGCCAACCGCAGGGTCTTCAGGGCATTCTACCCGGTGAAAGCCAGCTTCCCGCAACACTGATTCAATGCTGAAGCCATCACTATACCTGCTATTGATCCTTTTCATGGGCTCCTGCCAGACCAGGAAGGTTAATGAGTTTACATTAAAAGCCGAAAGAGAAAGGTTTGCAGCCGAAAAAACCAGATTCATTGACTCTGTGTTTGCACTGGTGCCTGACAGCACCAACGAAAAGGCTTTCACAGGGGCATTCTGGGCTTCGGAACTAATGCTCACCGCGACACCCGGTGGAGAGGAGGCTGTCAGACGGGGGCTGCGTCGTTTCAACATGTTCACTTACAGCTTCAAAAGGAGTCTGCTTCAAAATGCCTATACTCTCTATCTCCCTGACTGTTTTGATATTATTGATAGCCTGATCACAGCAGAGAAGGATGAGAAGCTCTTCGCCATGATGGCAGAGTATATATTGAGTGCTGACAGCACACGTCATGTAGCTGTAATTACCCTTATGAGGAACAAATTCCCTCAATGGGAGTCACACCCGGTCCTGAAGGGATTGGTTCTCTTCCATTCAGGTTATGCCACTGTCCGCAATAATCAGCTGGATGAGCTTATCCGATACCGACAAAATGCGAATGAAGCTTCTGTATATGTTATTGTTTCTAAAAACAGGGACTTTCCAGGTTATGCTATAATACAGGATGACGACGGGCATATCATTAAAGAAAAGAATGACACTCTCAGAATAAAGCTACTCGCCAGATCAGTAACAAATCTTCCTGGCTACCTTACCAACGGAAACACTCCGACAGGTGTATTCTCCATGCAGGCAACGGCCGTTTCAGACAACATCTTCATTGGCCCCTCGCCGGTACTAATTACATTCCTGCCTTTTGAGGCCGATATAGTGACTTTTTCATTCGGGAAACAGTTGCCGGGCCAATGGACAAAAGAGAGTTATAATTGCCTTTACCCTGCCAGCTGGAGAAGCATTGCCCAGAAGGATATGGCCTATTATGCTGGTGAAGCTGGCAGGAGTGAAATAATTCTTCATGGTACTGCAATAGACGAAGACTATTACAGGGGTCAGCCATATTTCCCCTTTACACCGTCACTCGGATGCTTAAGTACACTGGAGATATGGGACCGTGAAAGGGGAGTGAGGTTGGATAGCGAGCAGATGAAAATGATAAAGACCCTGAAGAGACACAGGATTGACAAAGCGCTGGTCTACATAATTGAAAAATGAACGCCAAAGAATAACCGCTACGCTGATGCATGATTGCAGTATCATGATTAACAGGCATATGAGACAAAACGACATTAAGAAAACAGCAATGGACAACCGCTCAAAAGCCCTTGATGCCCTTAGAGGGCTGGCAATTATCGGGATGATTCTGTCGGGCACAATAACACAGTCATTGCCGGGATGGATGTATCATGCCCAGGTGGGCCCGCGGTCAGATTTTCATTTTGACCCCTCTGTCTATGGGATCACATGGGTTGATCTTGTATTTCCCTTTTTTCTGTTTGCCATGGGAGCGGCAATACCTGTAGCCATGTCAAGGAAACTGAAAGAAGGAAAGCGTATGTCAGAGTTTCTGCCGGCAATAGTGAAAAGGTCGCTGATGCTTGTGATCTTTGCGGTTTCAATTTTTTACTGCTCCCCATACAGGCTGACGGGGGGCAGCCTTAAGTATTTACTGGCCATGCTCGCCTTTCTCTTCTGGTTCATGGCTTTTGTAAGAATAGGGACTATTTCGACAAGGAAGAACATGTTTTTAAACACGGCAGGCCTTGCTCTCCTTGCTCTTCTTGTATTCATAAATATAAAGCTTTACCCTGATGTGTTTACTTCAGGCTTCAAGCTCTCGAACAATGATATTATTATTCTGGTGCTTGCCAATATGGCTCTTTTCGGGGCCGTTATCTGGCTGCTCACTGTAAAGAATCTACTGTTACGGTTGGGGATACTTGCGGTATATTTTGCTATCAGGCTTACTTCAGGGGCAGAGGGAAGCTGGAACCAGGCTCTTTTCAGCTTCAACCCACTGAACCTGCTCCCTGACAATGTCGTCTCTGTCTTGTATAACCCGGGTGCTTATCTCTTCAGGATGGATTTTCTCAAGTACCTCTTCATTGTGGTACCGGGCACTATTGTCGGAGACCTGATAGTCAGACATATGAATGATCCTGAGAGAGACAGCTATTCCCCTTCCGAAGGCAGGGGATCAATGTACATGGCGGCTTTGCTTATGTTTTCAGCGGTGCTGGCAAATCTTATCCTCCTCTATAATCGTAACCTTCATATCCTTCCTGTAATAAATATCTCTGTCGTTTTTGCCGGATACTTTCTTTTAAGAAATCCACAGACTAGCCCTGTCCGGTTTTATTACGCAGCCTTGCAGTGGGGGGCGTTCTGGCTTATCCTGGGAACCTTCTTTGAGGCATTTGAAGGAGGCATCCGGAAAGACCATGCCACCATGAGTTATTTCTTTGTAACAACTGCACTGGCGATCTTTATGCTGATCTTTTTCTCGGTTGTCATTGATTATTTCAAAAAGAGAGAGGTCTTCAGGTATATTGTTGAATGCGGTCAGAATCCTATGGTGGCTTATGTAGCGGGCAACTTTGTCGCAGTGCCCCTTCTGTCACTTGCAGGTTTAATGCCTTTTCTGAGTTCAATTGACACTATTACCCCATGGTTTGGTATAGTTAAAGGTCTGTTTATAACCGGTATTATGATGGCTGTAACAATTATTACGGTCAGAAGAAGGTGGTTCTGGAAGACCTGAATTACCTTAAGGCGCTGCCCATGCCGGGCTCATTTCAGATTTGTGAGGAGTAGATTTACTCTTTGCATCCCAAAGCGGTGAAAATCTGTTAAATTTCCTCTTTTTCTTGGCTTTATTGCCAAAAGTTGCTACTTTGTATCTTCATTTTTGGTTGAAATGGGGCACTATCCTGACATATTCAGCATCAACCCCGAGGACAAGATTCCGGGCAAAGGAAGAGTACTTATATCTGAACCCTTCCTTACCGACCGTTTCTTCAACCGCACAATAGTATTTCTTACCGAACACACTGCCGAGGGCACAGTAGGGTTCATCCTGAACCGTGTCATCGACCTGCAGGTCAGCAGCGCCGTGGAAGGGTTTGACGGATGGGATGAGCCCCTCTCCGTCGGTGGCCCGGTGGCACCCGACACGCTGCATTATCTTCACACCCTCGGGACAAAGGTGCCGGGGAGTGTTTCGGTGGTGCCCGGCATATGGTGGGGAGGAGAGATAGACGCCCTCCGCAACCTCATTGCCACCGGCACCATAGGCCGTGACCAGGTCCGTTTCTTCCTTGGCTATTCAGGCTGGGAGAAGGGACAGCTCAAGCGTGAGCTCAATGAAAACTCGTGGATGATAGCCAAGGTGCCGCCGGAGGTGATCATGAAGAGCCGGGGCAACGTATGGCGCGACGTGCTCCGCTCGCTGAACAACAAATACCGTATCTGGGCTGAGTTTCCCGAGTCACCGGAGATGAACTGACCGCCTGTCAGTGCATGATCTTGAAGACGAGCTCCCGCAGAAGGTCGCCCGTATCACTGCCTGCCTCACCGAACCCCTTTGCCTTAAGATCATATGACCTTATCAGGCTGATAATGTTCATGCATGCCCCGACGTTATATATCGATGCTGCCGTCCTGAAATCCTTCACATAGCCCGGGTATGTCTTCAGCATGGCAACAACATTGCCATCTGTCTTGTCCTTCAGTGTGTGGAAGACGAGCACCTTGGTGAAGCTTGAGAAGAGAACGGGAAAGATCAGGGGTATTATCTCCTTCTTCGAGTGGCCGGCATAATAGTTCACCACCCTGGCAGCCTTGAGCGGATCACGGTAGACTATCGCCTTCCACAGTTCGTTGGGCGTGTAGTCCTTACTGATGCCAATGCTCTTTTCGATAAGGGCCGTGTCAATGCGGGGGTTCTCCTTCGGCAGGGAGATGATCAGCTTCTCAAGCTCATTGGCTATCTTACCCAGGTCATTGCCCAGGAACTCGGAGAGAAGCCTTGAGGCATCAGGGCCTGCCATGATGCCGCGGTCAGTAAGATACCTGTCAATCCATCCCGGTATCTGGTACTCAGGCACCTTTTCAGACTCAAAGTACCATCCTTTCTTTGAGAGCGACTTATACAGCGCTTTTCTCCTGTCAAGGTCTTCATATTTGTAAGCGATGGCAAGGATGGTGGAATTCAGCGGATTGTCAACATATACCAGGAGGTCATCAATCTTCTTCAGTTTCTGTGCTTCACGCACGATCACCACCTGCTGGTTTGACATCATCGGGAAGCGGCGGCAGGTCTCGATGACCTGTGTCACGGTGACATCAAGTCCGTAGAGAACAGTCTGATTGAATGATTTTTCAGACTCATCAAGCACCTTGTCCTCGATGAAGTCGGTTATCAGATCTATATAATAAGGTTCCTTTCCGGCGAGGAAATAGACCGGCTTATATATTTTGTTCCTGAGGTCCCTTATTATCTCCTTGTAATCGGCAGCCATCAGAAGCGCAGGTGTTTTACTGAAATTCCGTTGTCCTTTATCTCTGTCAGGGCTTCGATCCCGATTCTCAGGTGTGTTTCCGTGAAGCTGCTGGTCACTTTGCGGTCGCTGGCTTCGGTCTTGATACCTGCAGAGATCATCGGCTGGTCAGAGACGAGAAGGAGTGCCCCGGTGGGTATCTCGTTGACAAATCCCACCGTAAAAATAGTGGCTGTCTCCATGTCAATGGCCATGGCGCGTGTCTTGACAAGGTATTTCTTGAACCTGTCGTCATACTCCCACACCCTCCTGTTTGTCGTATATACCGTGCCGGTCCAGTATTCGAGTTTGCTTCTCGTTATAACGGCGGAGACGGCGCTCTGAAGCTTGAATGCAGGGAGGGCAGGGATCTCTATGGGGAGATAGTCGTTTGAGGTACCGTCGCTGCGTATGGCAGCGATGGGAAGTATCAGGTCGCCAAGCTTGTTTTTCTTCTTGAGCCCTCCGCACTTGCCGAGGAACAGCACTGCGTTAGGCTGAATGGCGCTGAGAAGGTCCATGATGGTTGCGGCGTTGGGGCTTCCCATTCCGAAGTTGATGATGGTGATGCCGTCAGCCGTAGCGCTCGGCCAGTTCTTATCACGCCCGTCAACAGGCACATCATGCCACTTTGCAAAGAGCTCTACGTAAAGGGTGAAGTTGGTCAGCAGAATAAAACTGCCGAACGTATCCAGCTCCTTGCCGGTGTAACGGGGCAGCCAGTTGTTCACTATATCTTCTTTTGTTCTCATGACCTTCGGTGCTGTTTATTTATATTTGCCATGCATTGGGTTACCAAAAATACAACAAAAGTTGAAACCACTGAAACTGCCTCACTGTTCATTACGCATAAGAGAGGGCTCCGAAGGCAATCTCGTTTATGACTCGCTGAGACAGAAGTGGGTAGCGCTGACGCCTGAAGAGTGGGTAAGACAACATTTTGTAAACTACCTTACCGGGCATCTCAGGTACCCTCCGGGATTAATACAGGTTGAGGCATCATTCAGGCTTAACACGATGTTGCGGAGGGCTGACATACTGGTTCATGACCGCTCCGGAGAACCGGTGATGATAGTTGAGTGCAAGGCTCCTGAGGTTAAGATCAGCCAGGCTGTCTTTGACCAGGTCATCAACTATAACTTCAGCTATGGAGTAAGGTATCTGGTGGTGACAAATGGAATAACTCATTATTCCGGGAAGATTGACACTGCAGCAAATACTTTTGCACTTCTTGATCATATTCCTGATTATGAAACTGTTATCACACCAGCACCATGATTGAAGTGACCTGTGCCCTGATACGTAATGATGAGGGATTAGTTCTGGCAGTGCGTCGCGGTCCGTCGATGGGCAACGCCGGTAAGTGGGAGTTTCCCGGCGGTAAGACGAGGCCCGGTGAGGATCACGAGGACTGTATCGTCAGGGAGATAGACGAGGAGTTGGGGATAAGCATTATAATTACCGGCAGGCTCGACATTTCGGAGTATGACTATGGCGACAAGCATATCAGGCTGATACCATTCATCTGCGAGACGCTCTCTTCAAAACCGCATCTGAGGGAGCATGACGAGTACCGCTGGTTGCAGCCTGACGAGCTGCTTAAGTTAGAGATGACCGCCGCCGATATCCCAATAGCGAAGCAATATGCGTCAGACAGCAAGCCGGTTGAAATCAGGACGGATGATATGGAGGATGCCATTGAGACGGCGGAGGCGGGTGATGAGATGGCGAAGCTGATGGGACGCATAACGAGTGTGGAGGAGATCACGATGGTGGCTCACTCTGCAATAAATGATGCGGTGCTTCTTTCGCAGCTTGTGACATTATCATCAAGCCATGAGAAGAGAGTTGGATTCATGGCTTCATGGGGATTATCAAAGGTGGTTGATGAAAATGCCGGTCTGCTGGTGCCGTTTCTTCCGGCACTTATCGAGGCACTCCCGAATGTCGCAAATGAGAGCGTTCAGAGATCATTCATGAGAGTGATAATGAAGTGCGGCATCAGTCAGATACCTGTCACGCATCATGCGCGCATGATTGAATACTGCCTGGGGATCATGCGGACAGAGAACGCCCCTGTAGCTCCCAGGGCATATGGAATGGAGATACTTGGTTCATTCTGCGAGATATACCCTGACCTGATCAATGAGGTCACTGCAGCTGTGCAGATGGCCATCAGTGATGCATCTGGGGGTATGAAGGCAGCAGGGAGGAAGATCATCGCAAGGCTAAAGGAGAAAGGTTAAAGGCAAAAGGCAGTAGGCAGTAGGCACTAACAGTGAGCGTGGGGCGAGGAGCAAGGGGCAAGGTTCGGGTTGAACGATCGCGGAGCGATCTCAGCTTTGTAGGATTGAGGTTATTTAAGGATTGTTCGACCCCGACGGGGTCGAAGGGTTATTTATTTGCTGTTCGTGCTACCAGGCTGTGATCCCTCTGGGATCAGCCAGGGGAACTATTCTGATAAAGTTGACAAATCTATGATTAATTATGTACCTTACACCGTTGACCTTCAGACCTTCAGACCTTCAGACCTCAGACCTTTTGACTTTCGACTTTCAGACTTACTTCACCTTCATCGTCTTCTTTATCCATTCCGTGATCAGCCCGAGGGCTTCAGGGGAGAAGGTCTCCTCTATGGTGACATACTCCGACGGGGCGCCCGTGTTGCAGCGCTGAAAAAGATGGTTGTGCATCGGAAGAACCACAGTCTTCACTTTCCTGTTGCCTCCCTTTTTCAATGCTTCCTTTATGGCAGGAAGATTCTGTTCGTAGTTCACCTGCATATCCTTGTCACCGTTAAGGGCAAGAACAGGACATGTGACCTTACTCCAGAATTCTGCCGGCTCTGTGGAGAGGAAATACCTGAACCAAGGATTGTTAACTGAGGTCAACGACTGAGTGAAGGAACTCATCCTGTTCTGCCGCTCCTCCGCGGTCAGTCCTAAGCCATTAAGGTCTGCATTATACCATTCCATCGCCTCTTTGGCCACCTTGCGCTGGTCACTCTCTGCCATTACAAGGTCAAATATTTTTGAAAGGACACGGATGTTCTCGCCTATCTCCGCTTCAGGCAACCCTGACAGCTGAGAAATATCGCGGTTCTGCTTCAGTATAATATCATAACCTTTTACTCCGAGACCGGCAAGCGAGACAATGAATGCCACCTGACCTGACTGTGATGCGACCATAGGGGCAATCAGTCCCCCTTCACTGTGGCCTGCGAGGCCTATTTTGCCCTTGTCTATCTCTATTCTCTCAAGAAGGTACTGGACAGCAGATGCAGCATCATCAGCCAATGTAAGTGATGTTGCCTTTGTCATATTACCCTTTGACTTCCCGACGCCACGGTCGTCATATCGAAGCACCGCAATACCATTACGGGTCAGGTGATCAGCAATGACCTTGAATGGTTTGTGCGAGAGAATTGCCTCATCGCGGTCCTGCTGACCCGACCCTGTAATGAGCACCACCGCAGGGAAGGGGCCTGTCCCTTCGGGCAGTGTCAGCGTACCTGCGAGATCAAAATTCTCAATCCTGTTCCTGAATGTGACCTCTTCTTCACGATAGGGGTATGGTGGCTTTGGTTCCTGGGGGCGGTTATAGGTCACTGCTGCAGCTCCTTTTCTGAGCTCAAGGTCATATTCTTTTCCAAGCTGGGTCCAGGTGCCTTTTAGTGTTGAGTCACCAACGAACACTCCGGAATAATACCC
>Ga0209450_10001958_pt1 | contig 10390 bp, 9 predicted proteins | sample FrelakmetLWP11LW_FD_187149 | JGI IMG/M metagenome (GOLD analysis project Ga0209450, IMG submission 187149) | Freshwater lake sediment microbial communities from the University of Notre Dame, USA, for methane emissions studies - LWP11 LW (SPAdes)... | ecosystem: Environmental > Aquatic >... | reverse complement strand
CACCCCAACCCCTCTCCCGGGGGGAGAGGGGCTTAAACCAACCCTCTCCCACCGGGAGAGGGTGGCGCGCAGCGCCGGGTGAGGGAAGACCGCAACCCAATCGGTACGTCTGTGCCGCGTCTTCGTGTTCTTCAAATGGGCCGCTGCATAATGCCACGCATGGATGCCGCCGCACCTTTGCGCAGCGACTTGTACCCGCCCATCGAACCCTACGACAGCGGCATGCTGCCGCTGGACGAGATTCACACGATGTACTGGGAGGTCAGCGGCAATCGGCACGGCGTGCCGGTGCTGTTTCTGCACGGCGGGCCGGGCGGCGGGTGCTCGAGCGAGCACCGGCGGTTTTTCGATCCGGCGTTTTTCCGCATCGTGCTGTTCGACCAGCGGGGTGCGGGCAACTCCACGCCGCACGGCGAAGTCGCCGCCAACACCACCGCGCATCTGCTGCGCGACATCGAGCGGCTGCGGCACGCGCTCGGGGTCAACCGCTGGCTGCTCTTTGGCGGCTCCTGGGGCAGCACGCTGGCGCTCGCCTACGCGCAGGCGCAGCCGGACCGCGTGCTGGGCCTCGTGTTGCGCGGCATCTTTCTCGGCCGGCAAAGTGAGATCGACTGGTTCCTGCGCGGCATCGGCCAGGTGTTCCCCGAGGCGCAGCGCGCCTTTGTCGAGATGCTGCCGCCCGCGGAGCGGGCCGATCCGCTGCGTGGCTATCTGCGGCGGCTGTTCGACCCGAACCCGCAGGTGTATCTGCCGTTTGCCCGCGCGTGGAGCGAGTATGAGGGTCGCTGCTCGACGCTGCTGCCCAACGCCGACCTGGCGCGCCACTTCGGCGACGATGCGGTGGCGCTGGCGCGGCTGGAGGCGCATTACTTCGCCCATCGGTGCTTTCTCGCGCCCAACCAGTTGCTCGACCACCTGTATCGGATCCGCCAGTTGCCGGCCGCCATCGTGCAGGGCCGCTACGACCTGGTCTGCCCGGCGCGCAGCGCCGACGATCTGGCGCGGGCTTGGCCGCAGGCGAGCTACACGGTGGTGCCCGATGCCGGCCACTCGGTATGGGAGCCGCCGATCCGCGCGGCGGTGGTGCGCGAGGTCGAGGCGATGAAGGCCGTGCTCGCCCGCTGATCGCGCCGGCCGACCGCCACCTCGCTTCACTGCACGAACTGCCCGCCACCTGCCCGCACATCGGCGGGACTTGGTTGGCTGCGCGACGTCTAGCCTTGCGCGGCGCGCGGGGCTAGCATCGACGCACAGGGCGAACCGAGGGAGACAGGCCATGAAAGTCAGCGACATCCTGCGCGTCAAGGGCACCGCGCTTTTCACGACTCCGCCGCATGCGCCGCTGTGGCAGGCGGTGCAGACGATGGCCGAGAACGACATCGGCTCGATCGTCGTGATGGATCACGGCCGGCTCGCCGGCATGCTGACCTTCCGCGAAGTGCTCAAGACCGTCCATGCCAACGGCGGCTGGATCGGCGACGGCGCGGTGCGGCAGGTGATGGACGCGCAGCCGCTCATCGTCGGCTCGGACACCGACGTCAATCTGCTGCGCCCGCTGATGCTGGAGAAGCACACCCGCTATGTGCCGGTGATGGACGGCGGCACCTTGATGGGCGTGATCTCGTTCTACGACGTGGCGCGCGCGGTGCTGGAAGAGCAGGGCTTCGAGAACAAGATGCTCAAGGCCTATATCCGCGACTGGCCGGAGCCGGAGTCGCCGGCAGCCTGATGCGGCACGCCCGGCGGTAGCGGCGGCCGCGACCGTCGCGCTTGCGGGTGCGGGGCGGCCATTGGCCGGTAGGATGCGCGGGCCTGCGGCGGCTGCCGGCGCAGGCTGCACCGCCAAGGAGAGTGCCGCGTGTCCCATCCCAACCAGTTCGCGCTTCTGAGTCAGCGCCGCTTTGCGCCGTTCTTCGGTGCGCAGTTCCTCGGGGCGGCCAACGACAACGTGTTCAAGTACGCGTTCACGCTGCTCGTCACCTACAAGGGCGCGGAGTACTCGGCGCTAGCCCCGGCGGTGGCGATCAACATCATCGCGGGCCTGTTCATCCTGCCTTTCCTGCTGTTCTCGGCCACCAGCGGGCAGATTGCCGACCGCTTCGACAAGAGCCGCGTGATGCAGTCGGTCAAGGTGCTGGAGGTGGCCATCATGCTTGCCGGCGCGGTGGGCTTCTGGCTGCACAGCTTCTGGATCCTCGCCGCCTGCACCTTCTTGATGGGTCTGCACTCCACGCTCTTCGGCCCGGTCAAGTACGCCTACCTGCCGCAGGTGCTGGCACCCGGCGAGATCGTCGGCGGCAACGGCTTGGTGGAGATGGGCACCTTCGTCGCGATCCTGCTCGGCACGCTGACCGCGGGCACCTTGATCGACTCCGGCCCCAACGGGCATCTGTACGCGGCGGCCACCTGCGTCGCACTGGCGCTGGCGGGGCTGGCTTCCAGCCTGGCGATCCCGCGCACGGCGCCGTCGGACCCGGAGCTGCGGATCGATCTGAATCCCTTCCGCGTTACCTGGGACAACGTGCGCGTGGCGCGCGGCGACCGGGCGGTGTTCCTGTCGGTGATCGGCATCTCGTGGATGTGGTTCTTCGGCGCCGTGTTCCTGACGCAGTTTCCGCTGTTTGCGCAGAAGACGCTGGGGGGCGGCCCGTCGGTGGCCACCTTGCTGCTGGCGACTTTTGCGATCGGCGTGGGCGCCGGCTCGCTCGCTTGCGAGCTGCTGTCGCGCCGACAGGTGGAGATCGGGCTGGTGCCGTTTGGCGCCATCGGCATGACGGTCTTTACCGCCGACGTTTACTTCGCGGTGCAGGGTCTGCCGGTGGGCAGCATGCAGACCGTGCCGCAGTTCCTTGCCCACGGCGCGCACTGGCGGCTGCTCGTCGATCTGGCGCTGCTGTCGGCTTTTGCGGGGCTGTACAGCGTGCCGCTGTACGCGCTGATCCAGACCCGCTGCGAGCCGACCCACAAGGCGCGGATCATCGCTACCAACAACATCCTGAATGCCGTGTTCATGCTGGTGGCGGCGGCCTTCGGCGCGCTGGTGCTGGAAGGGCTCGGCTGGAGCATCCCGACGCTGTTCCTGCTGCTGGCGATCCTCAACGCGCTGGTGGCCGCATACATCTTCTCGCTGGTGCCGGAGTTTTTGCTGCGCTTCGTCTCCTGGCTTCTGGTGGGCTTGGTTTATCGACTCAAACGCCAGCACGTCGAGCGCATCCCGGCCGACGGCGCAGCGTTGCTGGTGGCCAACCACGTGAGCTTCGTCGATGCGCTGGTGTTGATGGCCGCGAGCCCCCGGCCGATCCGCTTCGTGATGGACTTGTCGATCTTCCGCATCCCGGTGCTGTCGTGGATGTTCCGCCAGGCCAAGGCGATCCCGATTGCCTCCGCGAAACAGGACCCCGCGATGATGGAGCGGGCCTTCGAGCGCGTATCCGAAGAACTGCGCGACGGCAACCTCGTCTGCATCTTCCCTGAAGGCCGGCTCACCGACACCGGCGAGTTGTATCCGTTCCGCCCGGGGGTGACGCGCATCCTGGCGCGCGACCCGGTGCCGGTGGTGCCGATCGCGCTGCAAGGGCTGTGGGGGTCGTTTTTTTCGCGCATCGACGGCGGCGCAGCGATGCGCCGGCCGTTCCGCCGCGGCTTGTTCTCGCGCATCGGCATCCACGTCGGCGAGCCCGTGCCGGCGGCGCAGGCCACACCGGAGACTCTGCAAGCGCGGGTGGCCGAACTGCGCGGCGATTGGAGATAGGGCGCCCGTAGAATCGCCGGCATGGCTGGATCGACCTTCGGGCACCTCTTCTGCGTCACCAACTTCGGCGAGTCGCACGGGCCGGCGATCGGCTGCGTGATCGACGGGTGCCCGCCGGGCCTGGAGCTTTCGCCTGCGGACATGCAGCCCGACTTGGATCGGCGCAAGCCCGGCACCTCGCGCCACGTCACGCAGCGGCGTGAGTCCGACCGGGTGGAGATCGTCTCCGGCGTCTTGGAGGGCAAGACCACCGGCACGCCGATCGCTCTCCTGATCCGCAACGAGGACCAGCGCAGCAGCGATTACGAGAACCTGCTCGACACCTTTCGCCCCGGCCACGCCGACTACACCTACTGGCGCAAGTACGGGCTGCGCGATCCGCGCGGCGGCGGGCGCTCCTCGGCGCGGCTGACCGCGCCGATGGTGGCGGCCGGTGCGGTGGCCAAGAAGTGGCTGCGCGAGCATTACGGCACGGTGGTGCGCGGCTGCCTGACGCAGCTGGGCGAGATCGAGATTCCCTTCGTCGCCTGGGAGCTGGCCGAGGCCAACCCCTTCTTCGCGCCCAATGCCGACATCGTGCCGCGGCTCGAAGCCGCGATGGACGCGCTGCGCAAAAGCGGCGACTCCTGCGGCGCGCGGCTGCGCGTCGCTGCGACCGGCGTGCCGGTGGGGCTGGGCACGCCGCTCTTCGACAAGCTGGACGCCGACATCGCCTACGCCATGATGGGCATCAACGCAGTCAAGGGTGTCGAGATCGGCGCGGGCTTTGCCGCCGTGACCCAGCGCGGCAGCGAGCACGGCGACGAACTGCTGCCGGAAGGCTTTGCCAGCAACCATGCCGGCGGTGTGCTGGGCGGCATTTCGACCGGGCAGGACCTCGAGGTGAGCATTGCGATCAAGCCCACCTCCAGCATCCGCCTGCCGCGCCGCTCGATCGACCGTGCCAACCAGCCGGTGACGGTCGAAACGCATGGCCGGCACGACCCCTGCGTCGGCATTCGCGCCACGCCGATTGCCGAGGCGATGCTGGCGCTGGTGCTGATCGACCACGCGCTGCGGCACCGCGCGCAATGCGGCGACGTGCGGCTGCCGCTGCCGCCGATTCCCGGGACCACCTCGATCTGAAATGCGCGCGGCGGCACCTTGGTCGGACGACGCCCGGCTGGGGCTCTTCTTCGCTGCGTACTTCGCCGCGGTCGGCGTGATTGCGCCCTACCTGCCGCTGTATCTGGAGTGGCGCGGCCTGACGGCCTTCGAGATCGGCCTCGTGCTGGCGATGATGCAGGGCATGCGGGTGATCGGCCCCAGCCTGTGGGGCTGGCTCGCCGACCACGGCAACCGGCGGCTGGCCATCCTGCGGGCCACGGCTCTGGCGACCTGCGCCGCGTACGCCGCGCTCGCCCTGCCGGGCGGCTTTGCGGTGATCTTCGCCGTGCTGGTGGTCGCCAATTTTTTCATCACCGCGCAGATTCCGCTGGCGGAAGCCATCGTCGCCGCGCACCTGCGCCACGACGGGCAGGCCGCGCGCCGCTACGGGCGGGTGCGCATCTGGGGTTCGGTCGGGTTCATCGCTCTGGTGCTGGCGGCGGGCATGTTGTTCGACGCCGCCGGCCTGCGCTGGCAGCCGGCGCTGGTGGTGGCGTTGCTGGTACTCGGGGCGGTGGCGGCCTTCATGCTGCGCGAGCGGCCCGCGACCGAGCATCCGCACGCGCGCGTGTCGGTGCGCGCGCGGCTGGCCGAGCCGCGGGTGCGCTGGTTCTTCGCCTCGGCGGCGCTGATGGTCTTCGCGCACGGTGCGTACTACACCTACTTCTCGATCTTTCTCGCGCAGCAGGGTTACAGCAAGACGGCGATCGGTTTCTTCTGGGTGGTCGGCGTGCTGGTCGAGGTGGTTTTTTTCTACCTGCAAGGGCGCTTCTTCGCGCGCTTCGGCATTTTTCCGCTGCTGTCGGCGAGTTTCGTGCTGGCGGCGCTGCGGTTCTTTTTGATCGCCGCGTTCGCCGACCTGTGGCTGCTCCTGCTGCTGGCGCAGACGCTGCACGCGGCGAGCTTTGCCGTGCATCACAGCGCCTGCGTGCTCACCGTGCAGCAGTGGTTCCCGGGCGCTGCCGCCGCGCGTGGGCAGGCGCTCTACATCAGCCTGGGCTATGGCGTGGGCGGCATGGCGGGCAGCCTGGTCGCCGCGGCCTTGTGGACGCGGCTTGGCGCCGAAGCTGCCTTTCTCGCCAGCAGTGCCGCAGCCGCCTTGGGTTGGTGGGCGGTGCAGCGGGCGCGGGCGGCCGATCGCTCGGCGGTCGCACCGGCGGCGGCTTGAGCGCGATGCAGTCGCGGCGACTGCACTGGATCGCGGCGCTGGGCGCGGCGCTGCTCGTCGCCTGCCAGACCGTGCAAACGACGCGCGGCGGCGCGGTGGGCGTGGAGCGGCCGCAGCAGATGTCGGTGCTGGCGCCGAGCGAGGTGCAGGTGCAGGGCGAAGCGGCGCGCCAGTACGCACAGGTCAAGCAGGGGGCGGCGCAGAAGGGCGCGCTCAACCGCGACGCCAAGCAGACCGAGCGCGTGCGCGCCACCGCGCAGAAACTGATCCCGCAAACGGCGGTGTTCCGCGACGACGCGCCGCGCTGGCAGTGGGAGGTCGTCGTCTTGACCTCGCCGCAGATCAACGCCTGGTGCATGCCGGGCGGCAAGATCGCCGTATACAGCGGGCTGATCGAGAAACTCCAACTCACCGACGACGAACTCGCCGCGGTGATCGGCCACGAGATCGCCCATGCGCTGCGCGAGCACACGCGCGAGCGGATGGGGCGCGCCGCGCCGGTGCAGCTGGGTGCGGCCATCCTGGGGGCGGTGTACGGCACGGGCGCGGGCGATCTGGGCAACCTGTTCGGGCAGGCGATGTTCGTGCTGCCCAACAGCCGCGAGAACGAGCAGGAGGCCGACCGCATCGGCGTCGAACTCGCCGCCCGCGCCGGCTACGACCCGCGCGCCGCCGTCACGCTGTGGACCAAGATGGCCAAGCAGGGCGGCAGCGGGCCGCCGGAGTTGCTCTCGACCCACCCCGCGCCGGCGTCGCGGATCGAAGACTTGAAGGTCTACGCGCAGAGGGTGATGCCGTTGTACGAAAGCGCCAAAACGCGCTGATCGCAAGGGGTCTTGCTGCATCGCACTGGCATAATCGTTCGCTCTTGAAAGTGACGGTCGAAGCCTCCGCACGATGATCTTGCAAACGCTCTACGACAAGCTCTGGTCGGCGCACGAGGTGCACGTCGATGCGGACGGCACGACGGTGCTGTACATCGACCGGCACCTGGTGCACGAGGTCACGAGCCCGCAGGCCTACGAGGGGCTGCGCCTGGCGGGGCGCACGCCGTGGCGAGTAAGTTCGATCGTCGCCACTGCCGACCACAACACCCCCACCGACGGCTGGGAGCGTGGGCTGGACGGTGTGGTCGATCCCACTTCGCGCGAGCAGATCGTGACACTGGACGCCAATATCAAGGCGCACGGCGCCGCCGCTTACTTTCCGTTCCTCGACAAGCGCCAGGGCATCGTCCACGTGATCGGCCCGGAGCAGGGCGCGACGTTGCCGGGCATGACGGTCGTCTGCGGCGATTCGCACACGAGTACGCACGGCGCGCTCGGCGCGCTCGCCTTTGGTATCGGCACCAGCGAGGTCGAGCACGTGCTTGCCACGCAGACGCTGCTCACGCGCAAGAGCAAGAACCTGCTGGTGCGCATCGAAGGCGCGCTGCCTTTTGGCGTCACGGCCAAGGACATTGTGCTGGCGGTGATCGGCCGCATCGGCACGGCTGGCGGCACCGGCTATGCGATCGAGTTCGGCGGCAGTGCGATGCGCGCGCTGTCGGTCGAAGGCCGCATGACCGTTTGCAACATGGCCATCGAAGCGGGCGCACGCGCGGGGCTGGTCGCGGTGGACGACAAGACGGTCGAGTACGTGAAGGGCCGGCCGTTTGCGCCCAAGGGCGACGATTGGGACGCCGCGATCGCCTATTGGCGCACGCTGGCGAGCGACCCCGGAGCGCACTTCGACCGCGTGGTCGAGATCGACGCGACGAAGATCGAACCGCAGGTCACCTGGGGCACTTCGCCGGAGATGGTGACCGGTATCTCCGGCGCCGTGCCCGATCCGGCCAAGGAGTCCGACCCGATCAAGCGCGCCGGTATCGAGCGCGCATTGCAGTACATGGGCCTGAACCCCAACACGCCGATGCAGGACATCCGCATCGACAAGGTCTTCATCGGCTCCTGCACCAACAGCCGCATTGAAGATCTGCGTGCTGCCGCGCGCGTGCTGCACGGCCGGCATATCGCGACCAACGTCAAGCTGGCGATGGCGGTACCCGGCTCCGGCTTGGTCAAGGCGCAGGCGGAGGCCGAGGGGTTGGACAAGATCTTCCGCGCCGCCGGCTTCGACTGGCGCGAGCCCGGCTGCTCGATGTGCCTGGGCATGAACGCCGACAAGCTCGAGCCCGGCGAGCGCTGCGCCTCGACCAGCAATCGCAACTTCGAAGGCCGGCAGGGGCCCGGCGGGCGCACGCACCTCGTCAGTCCGGCGATGGCAGCGGCGGCAGCCATTGCCGGGCGCTTCGCCGACGTGCGGCAGTTGGGGTAGACGATGGAGAAGTTCGTCACCTTGAACGGCCTCGTCGCCCCGCTGGATCGGCCCAACGTCGATACCGACCAGATCATCCCCAAGCAATTCCTGAAGTCGATTCGGCGCACCGGCTTCGGCCCCAATCTCTTCGACGAGTGGCGCTATCTGGATCGGGGCGAGCCGGGCAAGGACAACACGCACCGGCCGCTGAACCCGGACTTCGTGCTCAACCAGCCGCGCTATCGGGGCGCGAGCGTGCTGCTCGCGCGCCGCAACTTCGGCTGCGGCTCCAGCCGCGAGCATGCGCCCTGGGCGTTGGTGGAGTACGGTTTCCGCGCGGTCGTTGCGCCGAGTTTTGCCGACATCTTTCACAACAACTGCCTGAAGAACGGCCTGCTGCCGATCGCGCTCGACGAGGCGGTGGTGGATCGGCTGTTTGGCGCCGTGCAGGCGCAGCCCGGCTACCGGCTGGCGATCGATCTGCCGGCGCAAACCGTCGCCACCCCGGCGGGTGAAGTGCTGCGCTTCGAGGTCGACGGCTTTCGCAAGCAGTGCCTCATCAACGGTTGGGACGAGATCGGCCTGACGCTGCGGCACAAGGACAAAATCGCAGCCTTTGAGCAGGCGCGGCTTGCCAAATTCCCCTGGATTGCCAAAACCATCTGACGGCGCACTTCGTTCCTGAAGCGGGCAGGGGCGAGGTCAACTACCAGCCCCGCGAGGAACGACGATGAGCAAGATCGCAGTCCTCCCCGGCGACGGCATCGGCAGCGAAATCGTGGCCGAGGCTGTCAAGGTGCTGCGCGCGCTGGGCGAGCCCTTCGAGATGGAGTTCGCCGACGTCGGCGGCACTGCCTACGAGAGCCACGGCCATCCGCTGCCGGAAGCCACGCTCAAGCTCGCCCGCGAGGCCGATGCGATTCTCTTCGGCGCCGTGGGCGATTGGAAGTTCGACACGCTGCCCCGGCCGCTGCGCCCGGAGCAGGCGATCCTCGGCCTGCGCAAGGCGCTCAATCTCTTTGCCAACTTCCGGCCGGCGATCTGCTACGCGGAACTGACTGCGGCCTCGAGCCTGAAGCCCGAACTGGTCGCCGGGCTGGACATCCTGATCGTGCGCGAACTGACCGGCGACATTTACTTCGGCCAGCCGCGGGGTCGGCGCAGCGCACCGGACGGCGCCTTTGCCGGCGCGGACGAAGCCTTCGACACGATGCGCTACTCGCGGCCGGAGATCGAGCGCATCGCGCGCGTGGCCTTCGAGGCGGCGCGCAAGCGCGGCAAGAAACTCACCAGCGTGGACAAGGCCAACGTGCTGGAGACCTTCCAGTTCTGGAAGGACGTGGTGACCGAGGTGCACAAGGATTACCCCGACGTCGCACTCGACCACATGTACGTGGACAACGCGGCGATGCAATTGGTGCGCGCGCCCAAGCGCTTCGACGTGATCGTCACCGGCAACATGTTCGGCGACATTTTGTCGGACGAGGCGGCGATGCTCACCGGCTCGATCGGCATGCTGCCCTCGGCCTCGCTCAACGAGCGCGGGCAGGGGCTGTACGAGCCGAGCCACGGCAGCGCGCCGGACATCGCCGGCCGCGGCATTGCCAATCCGCTGGCGACGATTCTGTCGGCCGCCATGATGCTGCGCTATTCGCTCGCCAAACCGGCGCAGGCCGACCGCATCGAGGCCGCCGTCAAACGGGTGCTGGCGCAGGGCCTGCGCACCGCGGATATCGCGGCGCCCGGCGCCAGCCCGATCGGTACCGCGCAGATGGGTGACGCGGTTGTGGCCGCTTTGAACTGAGTTTGAATCGAGTGAGGAAAACATGAGAGTCGGTTTTGTCGGTTGGCGCGGAATGGTCGGTTCCGTGCTGATGGAACGGATGCAACAAGAGGGCGACTTCGCGCTGGTGGAGTCGGTGTTCTTCAGCACGTCCAACGCGGGCGGTGCGGCGCCCAAGGTGGCCGGCGCCGAACCCGTGCTCAAGAGCGCCGAAGACCTGGCTGCACTCGCCGCCTGCGACACC
>Ga0209450_10001957_pt1 | contig 10398 bp, 8 predicted proteins | sample FrelakmetLWP11LW_FD_187149 | JGI IMG/M metagenome (GOLD analysis project Ga0209450, IMG submission 187149) | Freshwater lake sediment microbial communities from the University of Notre Dame, USA, for methane emissions studies - LWP11 LW (SPAdes)... | ecosystem: Environmental > Aquatic >... | reverse complement strand
CCATCGCGCAGAAGATCGCCGCGACGCCGCAGGCCGCGTTGCCAAGCGTGACGAAGTCCGCGAGCTGGAAGCCGCGGAGCATCGAGAAGTGGCGGGAAGGCTCGCGCGATCCGGAAGTCATCGTGTAGGTTCGAGGGGTCGATCGACCGGCGCACCGGTGTGCCGGCATTGCAACGCCGGCACCCGTCCGGCCCGCTGCGATAATGCTCGACACGGTAGCATGTGCCGTCGAACCGCGCCCGCGACCCGATTGCCCGCCCTGCGATGCCCGCGCCCACGCACGCTGCCGCACTCCCGACGCGAACGCTCGGCCGCGGCGCCATTGCCGTGACTGCCCTCGGCTTTGGCGGCGCACCGCTCGGCGACCTCTACGGCGTGCTCGACGACGACGCGGCGATCGCTGCCGTCGAAGCAGCAGCGGGCGCCGGCATCACGCTGTTCGACACGGCGCCGCTCTACGGCCGGGGCCTCTCCGAGCACCGCATCGGCACCGCACTGCGACGGCGGCCGCGCGCGAATTTCGTGCTGTCGACGAAGGTGGGCCGCGTCTATGCCCCCGCACCCGCGGGCGTGCGCGATCGCGGCGGCTACGTGGGCGGCCTGCCATTCGAGGGCCGCTTCGACTACAGCCGCGACGGCTGCCAGCGTTCGCTCGAGCAGTCGTTGCTCCGCCTGGGCATGGGGTCGGTGGACATCGCGCTCGTGCACGACCTCGACCCGTGGGCGCACGGGGACGCGCTCGACGCCCGCATCCGCGAGGTGCTGGACGGGGCATGGCGGGCGCTCGTCGAGTTGCGTGGGCAAGGCGTGGTGCGGGCGATCGGCCTCGGCGTCAATGATGCCACGGTCTGCATGCGCTTCGCCCGCGAGGCCGACGTCGACTGCGTGATGCTGGCCGGCCGCTATTCGCTCCTCGAGCAGCCCGCGCTCGCGTTCCTCGATCTCGCACGCGAGCGGGGGATCGGCGTGATGCTGGGCGGGGTGTTCAACTCGGGCATCCTCGCCACCGGCCCCGTTCCTGGCGCGAAGTACGACTATCGCGATGCGCCGCCCGACGTCCTCGCCCGGGTCGGGCGCATCGAGGCCGTGTGCCGCGCCCACGGCGTCGCGCTCGCGCACGCCGCGGTGCAGTTCCCGCTCGGTCACCCCGCGGTGTCGTCGGTGGTCCTCGGCGCGGTCACGCCGGGCGAGGTGGCCCGCAACCTCGACGCGTTCGCACGCCCGGTGCCGGCGGCGTTGTGGCGCGACCTCGTGGCCGAAGGCCTGCTGTCCGCCGACGCGCCTCTGCCCCGATGATCGACGCCCACCAGCACTTCTGGCGCCTCGCGCGAGGCGACTACGGGTGGCTCACGCCGGCGCTCGCGCCGATCCACCGCGACTTCGGACCCGACGACCTCGCGCCGATCCTCGCGCGCCACGGCATCGAGCGCACGATCCTCGTCCAGGCCGCGCCGACCGTCGCCGAGACCGAATTCCTGCTCGCGATCGCGCGCGCGATGCCGTTCGTGGCCGGGGTCGTCGGCTGGCTGGACTTCGAGGCGCGGGATGCACCCGACGCCGTCGCACGCCTTGCCGCGGATCCGCGACTCGTGGGCCTTCGTCCGATGGTGCAGGACATCGCCGACGACGACTGGCTCGCGCGCCCGGCACACGCGCCCGTGTTCGAGGCGATCGTCGCCCACCGCCTCGTGTTCGATGCGCTGGTGCTACCGCGGCATCTGCCGCGGCTTGCGCGCGTCCTCGAGCGCCACCCGGCGCTCGCGGTGGTGGTCGACCACGGCGCGAAACCGCGCATTCGCGAACGCGAGATCAACGCGTGGCGCACCGACCTGGCGACGGTCGCGACGCACCGCCAAGCCCACTGCAAGCTCTCGGGTCTCGTCACCGAGGCGCCCGCGGACGCAGGACCGGACGTGCTCGGCCCGTACATCGACGCGCTGCTCGGACTGTTCGGCCCCGATCGACTCGCGTGGGGGAGCGACTGGCCGGTCGTGGAACTCGCCGGAGGCTACGATCGCTGGCGGGAGATCTCGCTCGCGGCGCTGGCCGGCCTGTCTGCCGCCGAGCGCGCCGCCGTGCTGGGCGGCACTGCGGAGCGCCTCTACCTCCATCGAGAATAGGGCGAAAGTGGGGTCAGAAAGTGGGGTCAGACTCGACTTTTCGAGCGCCGGCAGCTTGCTCGATCGGCCGTCGAATTCGAAAAGTCGAGTCTGACCCCACTTTCTGACCCCACTTTCGAGCCCACTTTCGGAACCTACTTCTCCCAGAACGGCGCGCGCATCTCCCGCTTGAGCGTCTTGCCGGCAGCGTTGCGCGGAAAGTCCTCCATCACGATCACGCGGTCGACGCGCTGGTAGCGCGCGGCGACGTGCGCGTTGATCCACTCGCACAGTTCAGCGGCGGACGCCGCGGCGCCCGGCTTCAGCACCACCGCGGCGACCGGCGTCTCGCCCCACTTGGCGTGCGGAATGCCGAACACCGCGACCTCGCGCACATCGGGGTGCCGCGCGGCGACCTCCTCGACGTCCTTCGGGTAGACCTTCACGCCGCCCGAGTCGATCATGTCCTTCTTGCGGTCGACGAGGTACAGGAAGCCATCCTCGTCGACGTAGCCCAGGTCGCCGGTGTAGAGCCAGCCATCGCGCAATGCTGCCGCGGTGAGGTCCGCACGACCGAAGTAGCCGGGCATCGTGATCGGCCCGCGCCCGACGATCTCGCCGACGCCGCCGGGCGCGAGTTCGCGGCCGTCTTCGCCGAGGATGCGCATCTCGAAGAACGGCGGCGGCACGCCCACGCTTCCCGCCTTGCGGTTCGCCTCGTCCCGGTCGAGGATCGTGACGAAGCCCTCGGTGAGGCCGTACAGCTCGTAGAACCGGTCCGGCAGGAGGCGCAGCAGCCGCTCCTTGTGCTCCCCGAGGAGCGGCGCGCCGAGCGACAGGATGCACTCGAGCGAGGTGAGCCGCGCCGGGTCGAACCCGCGGGCGTCGAGGATCGCGATGATCTGCGCCGGCACCAGCATCGTGTGCGTGACGCGCTCGCGCTCGACGGTCTCGATGAAGGCTTCCGCGTCGAATGCACGATGCAGGACGTACGTCGCGCCGTTCATGAACGCCGGGAACATCGTCACCATCGCGCCGTTGAACACGATCGCGCCCGAGTGCAGCACCACCGACTCGGGTGCCATGCGCCAGGCGTTCGACAGCAGCGCCGCGTACATCGCGCGGATGAAGTGCGTGTGGCAGATGCCCTTCGGCATCCCGGTGGTGCCGCTCGTGTACATCACCGTCAGCAGGTCGCCCGCCTCCACGTGCGCGCGCGGCGATTCGTCGGAGGCTGCCTCGCGCAGCGTCGCGTACGAGAGCCAGCCCGCGGCCTCGTCCGAGGGCGCCGGGTCGACGAGTACCCACGACGGCAGCGGTGGCGCGGCGCAATCGCGCCGGACGGCGTCGAGCATCGCGACCTGGTCGCTGGTGCCGACAACGACCCGCGGCTTGGCGTCGGCGAGCAGCGCCGCGAGGCCCGACGCGTTGAGCAGCGGCGACAGCGGCACGATGGCCGCGCCGAGTTTCGCGCACGCCCAGTAGGTGGCAAGGAGCGCGAGCGAATTGCCGAGCACCGTCGCCACCCGGTCGCCACGCCCCAACCCTTGCGCCGCGAGCGCGTTCGCCCACCTGTTCACGTAGCGGTCGAACTCGCGCCACGACAGGTGCACCTCGCGATCCCCGGCGGGCGCGATCACGGCCGTGCGATGCGGGCGGTAGCGCGCGTGGCGGTCGAGCAGGCTCCCCAGCGTCAGGCTGTTGGTCGCGATCGGCGTGTCCATGTCCCGTCCCTCCAGGAATGTCAGAGTCGACGCCGCATGTCGGCCAGGCGAAAGCCCGGTCCCGGTTCCGGCGCGTCGGTGGCGAGCGCGAGCACCTTGAAGAGCTCGCCCATCTCGGCGGGCGACAGAAGCTTCTGCACGGCCGCCGTCGCGCGCACGTAGTCGGCGGACGTCGGCGGTCCCACGGCCGCAAGGCGCTCGAGAATGCCGCAGGACAGCAGGAAGGCGGCCTGCGTCGCGAAGCCCGCGACGGACAGCCCGGCACGCACCCCGGCTTCGGCGATCGCGGTGAAGTCGACGTGGGCAGTGAGGTCCGACAGTCCCGGCCAGAGCAGCGGATCGGCGTGCGCGCGATGCCGGTAATGACCCATCAGCGTGCCCGTCGCACGCTGCGGATGGTAGTACTCGCCGCGCGGGAAGCCGTAGTCGATGGCGAGGATCCTTCCCTGTCCCGCGCGCCTGCCGAGATCCTCGACCAAGGCCTCCGCCGCCGGGTTGACCTCGCTCGCGTAGTCGATGCCGGGGGGAAAGCGCGCCTCGCCGAGCTCGCGCAGTGCGCCCGGCCCGAGCGGCCGGTCCTCGAGTGCCAAGCCCGCTCCCGTCCGCACGACACCGCGCTCGAACCAACCGCCGCCTCGGCGCACGAGCACGTGCGGCGGCACGGCGTCGAGCACCTCGTTCATCACGACGACCCCGTCCCAGCGTGTCGGCAGCGCATCGAGCCACTCGACCCGCGCGGCCAGCGTCGGGATCTCGCGAGCGAGCGTCGCCCGCTGCCGTTCGCGCAGATCCGGCGAGACCTCCAGGATCGCGTAGCGGCCGGGCATCGCCGCCGCCGTGTCGAGGCCGCGCATCAGGTCCACGGCAAGCCGACCGGTCCCGGCGCCGAGCTCGATCACGTCGCCGCCATGGTGCAGGAGATTGGCGGCCACCTCGACCGCGAGCGTGGCGCCGAAGAGCGGCGAGAGCTCCGGGGCGGTGACGAAGTCGCCCGCAGCACCGAATTTGCGCGCGCCGGCGACGTAGTAGCCGAGCCCCGGCGCGTAGAGCACGAAGCGCAGGTACGCCTCCAGCGGAATCCATCCGCCCGCGGCATCGATCTCGAGTGCCAGTGCCGCGGACACGGCCGCACCGTGGGCACGTGCCGAGGCATCGGGCGCGGGGAGGGAGGCGGCGGGCACGTCGATCGGGTCCGGGAAGGCGCGCGGCACCCGGGAGGGCTGTGCTAGTGTACGAGAGCCTGCCGTCGATCCGACGCGGCAGTCGCTCGAGCCCGAGTCTAGCCCCGGAGCGCCCGACGTGCACGGCAAGGTCGTCCTCATCACCGGCGGAGCCAAGCGCGTAGGCGCCGCGATCAGCCGCCGGCTGCACGCGGCCGGCGCGAATCTCATGCTGCACTACCGCGCCTCCGCCGGCGAGGCGCGGCTGCTGCAGGCGGAGCTGAACCACGCACGGGCCGGCTCGGTTGCACTGATCCAGGCGGACGTCCTCGACGTCGGCAAGCTGCCGTCGCTGGTCGAGCAGACGCTCGCGACGTTCGGACGCCTCGACGGGCTGGTCAACAACGCGTCGTCGTTCTTCCCGACGCAGGTCGGCGACATCACCCCGGCCGCGTGGGAGGACCTGATCGGCACGAACCTGCGCGCGCCGCTCTTCCTGTCGCAGGCCGCGGCCCCGGCGCTGAAGCGCGCGCAGGGCGCGATCGTCAACATCACGGACATCCACGCCGAGCGCCCGCTCAAGGGCTACGTCGTCTACTCCGCGGCGAAGGCCGGGCTGTCCGGCCTCACCCGCTCGCTCGCCCGGGAACTCGCGCCGGAAGTGCGCGTGAACGCCGTCGCGCCCGGGCCGATCCTGTGGCCGGAGGACAGCCAGTTCGACGAGCTGTCGCGGCAGCGCATCGTCTCGCACACGCCGCTGAAGCGCGAGGGCTCGCCCGACGACATCGCCCGCGCGGTGCACTTCCTGCTGGTCGACGCACCCTACGTCACCGGCGAGACGATCGCCGTCGACGGCGGCCGCCACATGGCGATCTGAGACGCCGCACCGCGGACGCGATGCGCGCACTGGTCACCCGGCTGTCCGGCGCCACCGCCGCCGAGCTGCCGGCGGCGCTGTGGTCGTTCACCTGCTTCTTCTCGCTGCTGGCGGGCTACTACGTGCTGCGCCCGATCCGCGACGAGATGGCGATCCAGGTCGGGCAGGCGCAGTTGCACCAGCTCTTCACGGCGGTGTTCGTGACGATGCTCGTGGTGGCGCCGGTGTTCGGCTGGCTGACCCGGACCTTCCCGCGCAAGAGGCTCCTGCCGTGGCTCTATGCCTTCTTCGTCGCCAACCTGATCGGCTTCTGGACCATCTTCGAGGCCGGCGGCACGCAGTCGGGGCTCATCGCCCGCGCCTTCTTCGTCTGGGTGTCGGTGTTCAACCTGTTTGCCGTCAGCGTGTTCTGGAGCTTGATGGCCGACCTCTTCGATACCGCGCAGGCGAAGCGCCTGTACGGCTTCATCGCCGCCGGCGGAACTGCCGGGGCGCTCGCGGGGCCTTCGCTGACGGCGCTGTTCGTGACGCTGGTCGGCGCGAAAGGGATGCTGCTCGTGTCGGCGGGCTTCCTGCTCGTCACGATGCTCGCCGTCACGCGGCTGCGCGACTGGGCGGCACGAACCGGCGCGGCCGGAACCGCGGAGGAAGCCCCGATCGGCGGCAGCATCTGGGCCGGGCTGACCGACGTCGTGCGCTCGCCCTACCTGCTTGGCATCTGCCTCTTCCTGTTCGCCTATTCGCTGCTGTCGACGTTCCTCTACTTCCAGCAGGCGGCGCTGGTGCCGGCGGCGATCGCCGACAGCGCGGAGCGCACGCGCCTGCTCGCGCTGGTCGATGTCGCGGTGAACGTGCTGACACTTGCGATGCAGGTGTTTGCGTTCGGCGCGCTGATCCGCAGGCTCGGCACCACCTTCATGCTGTGCGCGATGCCCGTCGTGTCGATCGTCGGCTTCGTCGCCCTCGCGCTCGCGCCGGGGCTCGCCACGCTGGTCGCGTTCGGCATCGTGCGCCGCGCCGGCGAGTACGCGGTCTCCAAACCGGCGCGGGAGACGCTCTTCAACGTGCTGCCGCCCGAGCAGAAGTACAAGGCGAAGAACGTCATCGACACGCTGGTGCATCGCTTCGGCGACACGTCGTCGACGTGGATCTTCGCCGGGCTGAAGGGCGCCGGACTGTCGCTCGGCGCGATGACGTGGCTCGCGGTTCCGGTCGCGGGCGCCTGGCTCGCGGTAGCGAACTGGCTGGGGCGCCAGCATCGCGAGCGCACCGCCACCCCGAAAGCAGGGTCAGACTCGACTTTCCCTCGAGACCGTCGAATTCGGGGTCAGACCCCGCAGGTGAAAACCGGGGTCTGACCCCGAATTCGCGCTTTCGCGAACCTATTCCGCGCAGGCGCGGGCGCGCACGGCGGTGGCGAGGCGCTCGAGGTACGGATCGACGATGCCGTGCGAGACCAGTGCCACGCGGGTGCGCTCGAGGTAGTCGCGGGTGCTGCCGAGATGCCCGCACGCGGTCGCGATCACGTCGGCCTGCCGCTCGAGCGCGAGCCCTGCCGCGTACTGCGGATGGTCGCGCTTGACGACGAACGCGAGGCCGACGACCGGCCGGCCGTCGGTCGCGAGCTCCACCCAGCGCGGCGTGTAGCTTCCCACGACCATCTCGCGTCGCCAAAGCAGGTGCAGCTCGTCGATCGCAGCCGGCGCCGGCAGACGATAGGCCACGCCGCGGCAGGCACCGCCGGGCATCAGGCCGAGCACGAGCCCCGGCGCGTGAGGCATGCCACGCGAGGCGAGCGACCACAGGCAGAAGCGGCGGTGGTAGCCGCGCAGGAGTGCCGTGCGACTCTCGGCGATGGGGAAGATCGGATTCCACAGCAGCGACCCGTAGGCGAACACCCACCACCCTGCCCCCTTCGGCCGCGCGGCGAGCGTCGCGTTGAGCGACGCCGACAGCGCCTCGTCGGTGAGCGTGCGTCCGGGAGCCACGGCAGCGAGGTAGATCTCGCGCATCTTGCCCGCCTCGAGGTCGCGCCGTGACAGACCCGGCGCCGCGGGTTGCGTGGGCGCTGCCCCCGCCGACGGTCCGCGCAGCGAGGCAGACGCCGGGAGCTTGCGTACGCGCGCGGGCTTGTGACGCGGCGAGGGCACGTCACTCCTCCGCGAGGTGGGCGAGTGCCTTGCCGATCTCCGCCCGCCCGCGCTGGCGCTTCGCCTTGCGGCTTTCCTGGTGCGCGTGCCCCTTGCCGAGCAGCGGCGATCCCGCCAGCCGGTTGCGCGGCTTGGGGACGAGCAGCGGATGTCGCTTGGCGCGTTTCACCGCTTGATGCCCATGGGCCTCACGCGCTACACCAGACCCGCGAACGGCAGGTGCGCCTCGCACCACGCCGCCAAGGCGAGGAGGCGCGCATCGTCGCCGGCCGGGGCGACCAGCTGCAGTCCGAGCGGCATGCCGCGGGCATCGCGCGCGACGGGAAGCGTGATCGCGGGCGCGCCCAGCAGCGATGCCAGCGTGCAGCAGGCCGGGTCGCCGGTGCCGTCGAGACCGGCAGGCGCACCGTCCGGCGCCGACGGCACGATCAGCGCGTCGTAGCGCGACAGCCAGTCCGTCGACGCGGCGATCATCGCGCGACGGCCGGCGAGCGCCAGCGCGTAGGCCGCGGCGGTGATCGCGCGTCCCTCGTCGAGCGCGGCGTTGAGCGTCGCCGATAACTGCGTACGGGCACGGTCCTGCAGCGGACCGAGGTTCGACACCGCCTCGCGGAGCATGATCGTGCGGTGCACGCGCGCGGCGTCGCCGAGCGCGTCGGGCAACGCGACCGCGACGACCTCCGCCCCCGCGCCGCGCAGGCGCATGGCCGCCGCGTCGAGCGCGGCGTCGACGTCGCTGCCGATCGTGGTCCACGGGAATGCCGCGAGGAGCGCGAGCCGCGGCGCCTTCGCCGCGGCACCCGGTTTGCTCGGGATCGCGCCCGCGGACAGCGGACCCGCGACGAGTGCCGCATCCGCGACCGTGCGGGTGAACGTGCCGATCGTGTCGAGCGTCTGGCTGAACAGGCTCGCACCGTCGAACGGAATCACGCCGAGCGTGGGCTTGAACCCGACCACGCCGCAGTAGGCCGCCGGACGGATCACCGACCCGTTGGTCTGCGTGCCGAGCGCGGCGGGCACGTGTCCCGCGGCGACCGCGGCGGCGGAACCCTGCGACGAGCCGCCCGGCGTGTGCGCGGCGTTCCAGGGGTTGCGCGTCTTGCCCGGGTGCATGAACGCGAGCTCGGTGGTGACCGTCTTGCCGAACGCGTAGCCGCCGGCATCGACGAGCCGGCGCACGCACGCCGCGTCGCGCGGCGGCGTGAAGTCGGCGCACGCAGGCGAGCCCATGCGCGTCGGCAGCGCCGTCGTGTGGAGGATGTCCTTGAGCCCGACAGGCGCGCCGTGAAGCGGGCCGCGTGCCGCGGCGGGAAGCGCATCGAGACGCGCGGCCTCGCGCAGCAAATGGTCGCGGTCGAGGCAGGCCCACGCCTCGATCGCGGCATCCGTCGCCTCGATCCGGGCCATGAGCGCCTCGGCATAGGCGCGCACGCCAAGGCGCCCCTCGCGCATCTCGCGCAGCGCCTCGGCGAGACAGAGCGCGTGCAGGGGCTTCACCGCGGCGCCTCCACGCTGGCGACCGGGGCAATGCGTACCAGCGTCTTCCGGTCGGTGGCGGGCAGGAACATCTCGAGCGTCGTGTTCAGGAACCGCTGCCCGGTCTCGGTCGCGACGATGCGCGCCGGGTCGGCGTCGATCAGGCCGCGCCGCACGCCGTCGGCAAGCTCTGCCGCGACGACGGCAAGCGGGTAGCCGGTGCGCTCGGCGAAGAGCGCCGCCGATACGCCACCGGTGAGGCGCAGCGCGTTCAGCATGAACTCGAAGCCGACTTCGTCGCGGGCGATCCCGCGGCGCTCCATCACCGCGTTGCCGGCAGCCGCGCCGGCGAGATACTGCTGCGGCTGCTTGAAGCGCACCTCCCGCACGATGCGGTCGGGCAACGACACCTTCGCGTGCGCACCGGCGCCGATGCCGAGGTAGTCGCCGAAACGCCAGTAGTTGACGTTGTGCGCGCACTCGCGACCCGGCTTCGCGTACGCGGACACCTCGTAGCGCGCGTAGCCGGCGCCGGCGAGCCGCGCCGCGACGAGCTCCTGCATGTCGGCGGCAAGGTCGTGGTCGGGGAGTGCGGGCGGCGGCTCGTGGTGAAAGCGCGTGTTGGGCTCGATCGTCAGCTGATAGAACGACAGGTGCGGCGTGCCGAACGCGAGTGCCGCGGCGACGTCGGCTTCGCACTCGGCCAGCGTCTGCCCCGGCAGTGCGAACATCAGGTCCAGGTTCACGTTGCCGAAGATCGTGATCGCGGCCTCTGCCGCCCGTCGCGCCTCGTCCGCGCCGTGCACGCGCCCGAGGGCCTCCAGGTGACGCGGCGAGAAACTCTGCACGCCGAGCGACAGGCGGTTCACGCCCGCGGCCCAATACCCGGCGAAGCGCGCGCGCTCAAACGTG
>Ga0209450_10001956_pt1 | contig 10399 bp, 5 predicted proteins | sample FrelakmetLWP11LW_FD_187149 | JGI IMG/M metagenome (GOLD analysis project Ga0209450, IMG submission 187149) | Freshwater lake sediment microbial communities from the University of Notre Dame, USA, for methane emissions studies - LWP11 LW (SPAdes)... | ecosystem: Environmental > Aquatic >... | reverse complement strand
TCGACCCCAACTCCATCGACGAATACATCGCCAGCAACGGCTACCAGGCCATCCAGAAGGTCCTCAAGGAGCACACCCCCGAGCAGGTCATCGACATCGTCCTGAAATCGGGGCTGCGCGGCCGCGGCGGCGCCGGCTTCCTGACCGGCATGAAATGGCGCTTCTGCCGCCAGGCGCAAGGAGACAAAAAGTACATCATCTGCAACGCCGACGAGGGCGATCCCGGCGCCTTCATGGACCGCAGCACCCTGGAAAGCGACCCGCACGCCGTGCTGGAAGGGATGATGATCGGGGCCTATGCCTGCGGCGCCGACGAGGCCTACATCTACGTGCGCGCCGAATACCCCATGGCCGTGCGCCGGCTGCACCATTCCATCCGCGCGGCGACGGAGAAGGGCTTTCTGGGCAAGAACATCTTCGGGTCCAAGATGGACCTGAAGATCAAGATCAAGGAAGGGGCCGGCGCCTTTGTCTGCGGCGAGGAGACCGCCCTGATCGCCTCCATCGAAGGCAAGCGGGGCATGCCGCGCTTCCGCCCGCCCTTCCCGGCCCAGAAGGGGTTGTGGGGCAAGCCGACCAACATCAACAACGTGGAGACCTACGCCAACATCCCCTGGATCATCCTCAACGGCGCCGACGCCTTCGCCGCCATGGGCACCGAGAACAGCAAGGGGACGAAAGTGTTCGCCCTGGCCGGCAAGATCGCCCGCGGCGGGCTGGTCGAGGTCCCCATGGGATTGACGATCAACGAGATCATCTACGATATCGGCGGCGGCATCCGCGACGGCAAGAAATTCAAGGCCGTGCAGATGGGCGGGCCTTCCGGCGGCTGCATCCCCGCCACCATGGGCGACCTGCAGATCGACTATCAGAAGATCAACCAGACCGGGGCGATCATGGGCTCGGGCGGCATGGTGGTCATGGACGAGACGACCTGCATGGTGGAGATGGCCAAGTTCTTCCTGCGCTTCACCCAGGACGAAAGCTGCGGCAAGTGCACGTTCTGCCGCATCGGCACCAAGCGCATGCTGGAGATCCTGGAGCGCATCACCGACGGCAGGGGGCAGGAGGGGGACATCCAATTGCTGGAGGACCTGGCCGACAAGATCCGCAACAATACCATCTGCGGCTTGGGCCAGACCGCGCCCAACCCGGTCCTGACCACGCTGAAGTATTTCCGCGATGAATACGAGGCCCACATCCGCGACAAGAAGTGCCCGGCGCACAGCTGCGCCCCGCTGCTGACCTTCACCATCCTCGAGGACGCGTGCACCGGCTGCACCCTCTGCGCCCGGGTCTGCCCCTCCAAGGCCATCCGCGGTGAAAAGAAGCAGGTGCACCAAATCGACCAGGCCGCGTGCGTCAAGTGCGGAAAATGTTTCGAAACCTGTAATTTCAAGGCCATCCGCAAGGATTGAGGGAAAACGCAGCCATGGACAAAATCAAACTCACCATCGACGGCAAGGAAGTGACCGCCCGCCCCGAACAAACCATCCTGGAAGTGATCCAGGAACACCGGATCGCCGAGATCCCCACCCTGTGCCACGAACCCAAGCTCCCCCCCTACGGCTCCTGTTACCTGTGCGTGGTGGAGGTCGAAGGGGTCAGCAAGCTGATCCCGTCGTGCTCCAGCCCCGTGGCCGACAAGATGATCGTCCACACCGACAACCCGCGCATCCGCGAGGCCAGAAAGACCGCCCTCGAGCTGCTGCTGTCCAACCATTTCGCCGACTGCCTGGCCCCCTGCCAGCAGACCTGCCCGGCCGGCGTCGACGTCCAGGGCTACATCGCCCTGGTCGCCATGGGCAAGCCGCAGGAAGCCGTCCGCCTGATCAAGCAAACCAACCCGCTGCCGCTGGTGTGCGGCCGCGTCTGCGTGCGCGAATGCGAGGTGGCCTGCCGCCGCAACCGCGTCGACGAGCGCGTGGGCATCGACTATCTCAAGCGCTACGCCACCGACATCGACATCGAGGACCCCTGGACCCCCGCGCTCCCTCCCGCCAATGGCAAGAAGGTCGCCGTCGTCGGCGGCGGGCCCGCCGGACTGACCTGCGCCTATTACCTGGTGCTGAAGGGCTACGCCGTCACCATGTTCGAGAAAGCGCCCCACCTGGGCGGCATGCTGCGCTACGGCATCCCCGAGTATCGCCTGCCCAAGGAACTGCTGGACAAGGAGATCTCCTGGATCACCGGTCTGGGCGTGACCGTGAAAACCAATTCCGCCCTGGGGAAGGATTTCTCGATCGCGAGCCTCAAAGAACAGGGCTTCGACGCCATCTACCTGGCCTTCGGCGCCCAGAAGGCGAAAAGCATGCGCCTGCCCGACGAAGAGACCATCGCCGGCGTCCTCCCGGGCATCGATTTCCTCTGGCAGCTCCAAAGCGCCGAGAAACCCAGGGTCCACGGCAATGTCGTGGTGGTCGGCGGCGGCAACACCGCCCTCGATGCCGCCCGCACCGCCCAAAGGCTGGGCGCCGCCAAGGTGACCATCCTCTACCGCCGCACGCGCAACGAGATGCCGGCCCACCCCATGGAGATCGAAGCCGCCATCGAAGAGGGGGTGGAGCTGGTCCTGCTCTCGGCGCCCACCGAGCTGGTAGCGGAGAACGGCCGGCTCAAGGCCCTGACCTGCATCCGCATGGAGCTGGGTGAAGCCGACGCCAGCGGCCGGCGCAGCCCGGTCCCGCTTCCCGGCTCCGAATACCGGCTGCCCTGCGACTTCGCCATCTCGGCCATCGGCCAGGACGTCGACCTCTGCGGCCTGCAGAAAGACCCGCTGCTGAAGTCGACCCGGCACAACACCCTGGTTTTCAGCGAGAGCACCTTCGAGACCTCGCTGCCGGGAGTGTTCACCGGCGGCGACATGGCGACCGGCCCGGCCGTGGCCATCGACGCCATCGCCCATGGCAAGATCGCGGCCAACGCCATCGACCACTTCGTGCGCTCGGGGAAGGCCGCCGGCAAGGAGAAGGAGTTCATCAGCCGCAAGGAAGCCTTCGGCGAGATCCCCGAAAGCGACTTTGCGGACTTCGCCAGGATCAAGAAGGAAAAGATGCCGGAACTGCCCGCCGCGTCGCGGGCGAAGAGCTTCGAGGAGGTCGAGCTGGGCTTCCGCCCCGAGCAGGCGGCGAACGAGTCGAGCCGCTGCCTGGAGTGCGGCTGCTCGGCTTATTTCGACTGCGACCTGCGCAAGCACGCCGTCGACTTCGGCGTGGACATCAGCAAATTCGTCGGCGAGGTCAGGAAATACAAGGTGGACAAGGCGCACCCCTTCATCACCCTCGACCCCAACAAGTGCATCGCCTGCGGCCGCTGCGTGCGCACCTGCTCGGAGATCCTTCGCGTCTCGGCCCTGGGTTTCGTCTACCGCGGCTTCAAGTCGGTGGTCCGGCCCTCCATGGAGAAGAAGCTGCTGGAAACCAATTGCATCTCCTGCGGCAACTGCATCGCCGCCTGCCCCACCGGCGCCATCGCCGAAAAACTGCCCTTTGCCAAGCCCGGCCCCTGGGCCGGCAAAAAGCTCGACGCCATCTGCCATTTCTGTTCCGTCGGCTGCGCGCTGCAGTACAAGGTGTACGCCGCCGACGCCTACGCGGCGGTGGGCACCAGCAGTGCCGCCCACAACAAGGGCTACCTGTGCCAGAAGGGGCGCTTCGGCTACCGCTACCTGCTGGATGATCAGCGCCTGCTCGCCCCGCGGATCAAGGGCAAGGCCGGCCTGAAGGAAGCGGCCTGGGACGCGGCCATCGAGCACGCCGCCAAGGCCCTGAACGCCGTCATCAAGAAGGACGGCCCCGAGGCGGTGGCCGTCCTGGCCTCGCCCCGGCTGGCCAACGAAGAACTCTACCTGCTGCAGAAGTGGGTGCGCACCGGCTTCAAGAGCAACGCCATCGGCAGCTTCACCCACCTGGTCGACGGTCGCGACCTCGATGCCCTGGACGACATGCTCGGCCTCACCGCCTCGACGACGACCATGGATGAATTCCGCAACGCCGACGTCATCATGGTCGTGAACGCAGAGCTGACCGAAAACAACCTGGTGGCCGAGCTGAAGATCAAGGAGGCGATGAAGAAGGGCGCCCGCCTCCTCTCGGTCAACTCATCGGAAAATCCCCTGAGCCGGATCGCCGACCTGTGGCTCGACCCCAGGCGCGGCACCAATACCGCCCTGCTCGCCGGCCTGGCCAACGCCCTGATCAAGAAAGGCCGCATCGACCAGGCCTTCGTCGACGGGCGCACGGAGAGCTTCGCCCAATTCCAGGCTTCGATCAGCAAAATGGATCCCCGCGCAACCATGGCCCGGACCGGCATCCGGGAGGATCAGTTCGCCAAGGCCGTCGACATGCTAGCCGCTGCCGCCAACATCGTGATCGTGTACGGCATGGACCAGTGCCTGGAAAAATCGCGCGACGACCTCAAGGCGATCGGCGACCTGACGCTGCTGCTGGGCAAGGTCGGGCAGCCGGGCAACGGCCTGGTCCTGATCCGCGACTACGCCAATTCCCAGGGGCTGCTGGACATGGGGGTTGACAGCCGCTACCTGCCCGGCCTGGTCCGCCCCGGCCAGCCGGAGGTCGAGCGCCTGGCGAAGATGTGGAACGTCCCCCTGCAGCGCATCTTCCAGCCGCTGGACCTGGCGGCCAAGCTGAAAAAGGGGGAGATCAAGGCCGTGCTGATCTTCGGCGAAGACCCCCTGGCCTCTGCCCAGGCCGGCGGCCTGCTGGCCAAGGTGAAATTCAAGCTGGTCGTCGACTTTTTCCCGACCGCCACCGCCGCCGAGGCCGACGTGGTCCTGCCCATGTCGTCACCCCTCGAAAGCAGCGGCACGTTCACTGCCTGCGACCGGCGCGTGCAGCGCAGCGTTGCCCTCATCCCGCCGGCGGCCGGGAAAACCAACCTGGAGATCATGGGCCTGCTGGCGGCCAAGCTGGGCATGGAGCTGGCTCCCGCCGCGCCCGCGGAAATTTTCACCGAGATCGGCCGGGCCAATCCCTTTTACCAGGGGGTGGAGATGGGAACCTTCTGGGGGAAAAACCTGTTCCAGGAGAGCTTCGCCACCGGCAGCGGCAAGGGGAAATTTCTCCCCGTCACCATCGACTCCGCCACCTGCAACCAGGAAAGGCAGCCCCTGCTGGCCAGCGAAAACTACCTGCAGTTCAAAATAAAAAACAAATTGGTGGTATAATACACCGGTTGACATAAAGGGTATTCAAGGTGAAAAAAACGATTCAGCGCAAAGAGTGCATCGAGTGCGCCCACAAGCTGGAGCTCGACCTCAAGGAGCGCATCAAGGAACTTGAATGCCTGTACATCGTCAGCTCGCTGATCGAATCGGGCAAAAGCCTGGGGCAAATCCTGGAAAATTCCGCCGCCAGCCTGCCCAAGGGGTTCCAGTACCCCGAGATGGCCTGCGCCGCCATCGTCCTCGACCAGGTCCAGTATCCTTCCAAGAACGCATCCTGTCAAAAGGCCAAGTCCACCCTCCAGGCCGATATCGTGGTCAACGGCCAGAGCCGGGGCTACGTCAAGGTCGGCTATGTGAAGGAGAGCTCCTTTCTCGAGGAGGAGAAGAAGCTCATCAAGGAGATCGGCCGCATGATCTCCAAGGCCGTGGAAAAGCACGAGCTGCAGCTGGAGCTCAAGAAATACGTCGGCAACCTGAAGGACCTGGTGAAAGCCAAGACCCGGGAACTGGAAAAATCGACGAAGCGCTTCGAGGACCTTTTCGAGAACGCCCCCGACGGCATCGTCATCTCCGAGATGAACGGCGACATCCTCAAGGCCAACCGCGCGTTCTACCGCATGCTCCATTACCCCGAGGACGGATCGGTCAAGCTGAACTTCGTCAGGGACAAGCTCTATGCCAACATCCCCCGCATCCGGCCCATCATCTTCAAGAAACTGAAGGAAAAAGGGTTTTTCGGGGGCATGGAGATGAGCCTCATCGACTCCCGCGGCCAGCAGTGCCCGGTCATCGGCTCCTTCATCCTGGTCGACTTTGACGGCCGGCGCTGCATTGAAGAGGTGTACAAGGATATCCGCCTGCGCAAGGAGCTGGAACAGAAGCTGATCGAACAGAACGAAAACCTGGAAAAAATCATCCAAAAAAGGACGGCCGACCTGGAGAACCAGAAGGACCTCCTGGTTCACAAGAACGAGGAGCTCCTCTCGCTGACCGAGAAGCTGAACGAAAGCCGGAACAAGCTGCAGACCCTGTTCGACGCCATCACCGACCAGGTCGTCATGATCGACCGCGATTTCAACATCCGCATGGCCAACCGCAAGGAGGGCAATGACGGCGGCCAGTGCTTCCGCAAGATATTCAACCGGTCCCAGCCCTGCGAAAAATGCCCGGGGGCCATGGTGTTCCAGCAAAAACGCTCGATCACCATGGAGGAGAAGTACGGGGACGAATACTATCTGCTGCAGGCCTACCCGATCTTCGACGACCAGGGCGAGGTGGAGGGCGTGCTGGAGTTCTCGCGCCTGATCACCAAGCAGAAGAACATGGAGCTGCAGCTGATGCAGACCGACAAGCTGGCCTCGCTGGGCCAGCTGGTCTCGGGCATCGCCCACGAGATCAACAACCCCAACACCTTCATCCGCGGCAACGTCTCGATCATCCAGGAGGCGATGAAGGACATCCTGCCCATCCTGGACGAGCATGCCCGCCTGGACGGCGGCCTGCAGATCGCCCGCCTGAATTACGACGTGTTCCGCAGCAACGTCCTGGTCCTGCTGGAGGACATGGCCCAGGGGGCCAACCGCATCAAGACCATCGTCGAGGGGCTGCGCAAGTTCGCCAAGCGGGACGACGGCGTGCTGAACGACGAGGTGGACGTCAACGAGATCATCCAGAGCTGCCTGCGGCTGGTGTCCAACCAGATCGGCCGCAAGGCCAAGGTCAGCCTGGAGCTCAGCGAGAATCTCCCCAAGGTCAGGGGCAACTTTCAGCGCCTGGAGCAGGTGGTGGTCAACATCCTGATCAACGCCTCGCAGGCGATCGACAAGAAGATGGGCGCCATCGTCATCCGGACGACGCACCTGGAAAAGGAGAAGGAGGTCCTGCTGCGCATCAGCGACGACGGCAAGGGCATCGATGAAAAGACCATGAAGCAGATCTTCGATCCGTTCTTCACCACCAAGCGCAACCAGGGCGGCACCGGGCTGGGCCTCTCCATCGCCTACGGGATCATCAAGGAGCACAAGGGCCGGATCGAGGTCGAGAGCAAGCTGGGCGCCGGCACCGCTTTTTCGATCCATATTCCCGTCACCTCCAAGGAAGCCCCATGAAAAAAATCCTGGCCATCGACGACGATCAGGCGGTATTGAACTACCTGAACATCATGCTGCTGCAGACCGGGGCCTATGCGATCACCCCCCTGGTCAACAGCTCACGGGCCTTCCACGAGCTGAAGACCAACAACTACGACCTGCTGCTCCTGGACATGGACATGCCCGAGGTGAGCGGGCTGGACATCCTGAAGCACATCAAGGACAAGGGGATCGACATCGAGACCATCGTGCTGACCGGAGTGGAGGACGTCGAGCTGGCCGTGTCGGCCATGAAGCTCGGCGCTTTCGACTACCTGACCAAGCCGGTCGACAACGACCAGCTGCTGAAGGTCATCTCCACCGTCCTGGAGAACCGCAAGGCGCGGGGGGGGGCGGCGGCGGAGGCCTCGCTGTCCCGCGAGCAGCTGACCTTCAAGGAGGCCTTCCAGGACATCATCAGCCAGAACGCCGAGATGATCCGCATCTTCCAGATGGTCGAGAAAATGGCCCAACCCGACAACAGCATCCTGATCTGGGGCGAAAGCGGCACGGGCAAGGAACTGATCGCCAAGGCCATCCACCGCATCAGCCGGCGCCGCGACGAGAATTTCGTCGCCGTCAACGCCGGCACGTTCGCCAATGAGCTGTTCTCCTCGGAATTCTTCGGCCATGACAAGGGAGCGTTCACCGGCGCCCATGCGGCCAAGAAGGGCTTCCTGGAGGAAGCGGACAAGGGGACGCTGTTCCTCGACGAGATCGGCGAGCTGGCGCTGCCCATCCAGGTAAAGCTGCTGCGCGTGCTGCAGGAAGGGGAATTTTTCAGGCTGGGGTCGACCAAGAACCAGAAGGTGGACGTGCGCATCATCGCCGCCACCAACAAGGACCTGCTGAGCGAGATGAAGAAGGGGAACTTCCGCAAGGACCTATTTTACCGCCTGAACATGAGCTCGGTGTACCTGCTGCCGCTGCGCGAGCGCAAGGGGGACATCCCGCTCCTGTGCCAGCATTTCCTGGAAAAATACAACCAGCAGAACCAGAAGAACATTCAGAAGATCTCGGATGCCGCCCTGCGCCTGCTGAACCGCTACGACTACCCGGGAAACGTCCGCGAGCTGATGAACATCATCAACAGCGCCGTTATCATCGAGTCGGGGCCGGAACTGCACAAGAAATCGCTGCCCCATTATTTCCTGGAGAATTCCCAGGTCCAGGAGGTCTCCGCCGGCGGCCGGCCGCTGCTGACGCTCAGCGAGACCGAGATGGAACAGATCAAGAATGTCCTGGCCCATACCGGGGGCAACAAGAGCCAGGCGGCAAAGATCCTGGGCATTTCCCGCGTCAACCTGCTGGCGAAGATCAAAAAATACCAGCTGCCGTACTAGCCGCCCCCTGCGCCGGCACTGGCCGCGCAGCACGACGGGGCGGCCGTTGGCCAAGATCGCCGTGGCCGGTTTTCTAGGAAAAATCGAGCGTGAAACCAGTCCCCGTCCGGGCAAAGATCATGCGGAAGGCTCTTGATCGTTCCTCTTCTTGAGCGTGATCCGCAGGGTGACCGATTGATCGGCGAAGAGATGGACGCCGGCCGCGACATAGGATTGATATCCCTCCAGGTCAAAGCTGACCTGGTAGGAGCCCGGAGGCAGCGCCAGGAAGCGGAACGTCCCCTTTTTCCCGGTGATGACTTTTGTCTCGGCGTTGCGGTCGATGTTCGTCACCGTCACCTCGACGCCGGACAATTTATCGCCGCCCTCGTCCTTGACGGTCCCGAAGATCTTGGCGTCGACCGCCTGGCCGTTGAGGCAAACCACTAGCGAAAACAGAAAAACAACTCCGACAAGCACCCAGTTTCGGAAATGCATTCAAGCCTCCTTTTTGTTCCCAATGACCCGGCGAGCGCGCTTTTCAACAGGCGGAAAACATCCGCGCGCTCCAGCAACTATACGGATGGGGCGGTGCCTGTCCAATAAACCATTGTCACATTCACCAGAATAAACCCAAGGATGTAGGCGGCCGCCGGCTTGACGGAAAGTCACAACGCCATGGCTTCGCCAGTGAGCGTTCAGGATTCTGCAAGACCATTTGAATTCGCTTCGCCAATCTGCTACGTTGACGACGGAGGATGATTTGCCAGCAGCGACAGGACCATACCTTGAAGTCGCCTTGCAGGCCGCCCAAAAAGCCGGGAGCCTGATCCGCCGCAATTTTCAGAACATCGCCGGCTCCGATATCCAGGCCAAGGGCAGGAACGACTTCGTCACCCGCGTCGACCGCGAAGCCGAGGAGGCCATCAAGGCGGCCATCCTCAAGGAGTTCCCGCGTCACCGCATCCTGGCCGAGGAGAGCGGCGACTCCGCCGCGGCCAGCGACTTCCTTTGGGTCGTCGACCCGCTGGACGGCACGACCAACTTCATCCACGGCATTCCCCATTTCGCCGTCTCACTGGCCCTGCTGGAAAAGGGCCGGGTCATCTTCGGACTGATCTACGATCCCCTTTCGCAAGACCGTTTCCATGCCGGCCTGGGCCAGGGCGCGTTCCTGAACGATCGCCCGGTCGCGGTCAGCCAAAGGGCGAAATTGGCCGAGGCCCTGGGCGCCACCGGCTTCCCCTTCAAGGCCCCCGGCCAGGCGCCGGCCTATGCCCGGGCCTTTAAAAGCCTGCTTTCCAAGTGCAAGGATATGCGCCGCTGCGGCTCGGCAGCGCTCGACCTGGCCTACACCGCCTGCGGCCGGTACGATTTTTTCTGGGAGGCCCACCTGCTGCCTTGGGACTTCATGGCCGGCAAGCTGCTGATCGCCGAGGCCGGCGGCCTGTCAAGCGATTTCGCCGGCATGGAGCTGGCGGTCCGCGCCAGTCCGGTGCTGGCCGCCAACCCGGCGCTCTATCCGCTGCTGCTGCGGGAGATCGGCCGGTTTTTCAAATAGGCCCGGAGGCCGGATCATTCATCCCGGTGGACGGTGGCTGGGGAAAAAGCAGGCAGGCAGACGGCGACGTACTCGGCGCCCTCGGCGCCCGGAGAGCTGTAGCGCACCCACTCCCCCCGGGAAACGAAGATCCCTTCCCCGGCCCGGACATCCTGCTTCCCGGCGCGCGTCTCCACCTGCAGCATGCCCTTTACCACCACGG
>Ga0209450_10001955_pt1 | contig 10401 bp, 9 predicted proteins | sample FrelakmetLWP11LW_FD_187149 | JGI IMG/M metagenome (GOLD analysis project Ga0209450, IMG submission 187149) | Freshwater lake sediment microbial communities from the University of Notre Dame, USA, for methane emissions studies - LWP11 LW (SPAdes)... | ecosystem: Environmental > Aquatic >... | reverse complement strand
CTAAACAAATCTGAAGACCTACTTTGGCTTTCCGCCTCATAAAAGCCCATTGTTACACCCTCTTTGTATTTTGCTATGGCCTGATCTTTTACTTGTGGGACAGGTATCTGAGAAATTGATTCTGGAATTGCTATCTTGATATCTCCATTTGCGATCTTTGTGTCTACAGTTTGTTTAATCTCATTTTCAAATTTACCACCTACATAGACAGACAGAAACTGCGTAAAGAATGTAAAGCCCAGAGTGAACAAGAACAATGTTGCCAAGGTTACTCTCATTTTGGGAACTTTGAATGCACTTATTGTGTTAGTTATCGCCTTAAAGAAGACGAATTTGTTCTTAATCTTTTCTTTTATAGTTTCTGGGAAAAGAAAATAGAAAGCAATAATGTTTAATAAACATAATATTGTCGCAAACCATAAAGGCAATGTACTTGAACTGGCAATCCAGCTTGGTAAAGTTTGTGCTAGAGATGTAATCAAACCCGAATCACCTAGTTTTCCACCTAACCATGGGCCAATGACAAAACCAAGCCCAAAGGCCGCGCCAATCAGACCAAAATTCTTGGCTTTATTTTCTTTTGTAGTAATATCCGCTATAGCCGATTGGGCAATAGAGATATTTCCGCCCGTTATACCATCTAGTATTCTAGAGAAGAAAAGTAGAGGTAAATTGGCTACTACGATTCCATATATGAAAAGTATTCTAGCAACAAACGTTCCTATCAAACTAATCCCTAAAATTGGTTTCCTGCCAAATCTATCTGAGAGCTGTCCCAAAATTGGAGCCCCAAAAAACTGTGCTATTGCGTAACTTGCAATTAAGAAACCAAAAATTACTAGCCTTTGGTCGTATGCTGTATCAGGCAAAAGTGCACTTTGATAAGGCAATGCCAATAGTGGTGCTAATATCGGGATTACAATACTAAATCCCAACAAGTCAATAAATACTGTTGTGACAATAATTATTAAAGGGTTCTTTCTAAATTTTTCCATTATTTTATACTTATGAATTAATTAATTTAAATAATAATGTGTCTAAAGTTTTCTTTTCTTGATCATCCAAAACATTGAGAAAACTCAGACAATGTTGGTCCAATGCCTTATAGGCCTTATCTAAATATACTTGTCCTTTTTGGGTCAACTTCAAATGCTTTTCACGTTTATCTTCACCTAAAACCTTAGTTAACATTTCGGTTTCTTCCAAACTAGCAATCTTTTCGGAGATAGCTGGAAGATTTAAATATAGTTTAGTTGAGAGATCAATAATTTTTTGATCTCCATTTTTGATCAATTCCAGAATACAAAAGTCCATCAACACATCCTGATTGTTATGTTTGGATGAATATTTTAATTTCCTTCCAAACATATAAATATTTATTAATAACTGAATATTGTCGTTCATTTTATTATTTTTAAAAGTTATCGATTGTATATAGTATGGTAACCGAAGTATTATGTCAAGAGAAAAGAGTGAATAATATGGTTTATTTTCGTTGTAATAATATTAGAATCCTTCGTTAATATTCTGTTATATTTTATTTTTTAATCTACAAAAGCATGATTAAGTACGAGATGCCACTACTAGACTACAAGTACAGTGATCTAGAACCACACTTGGATGCACAGACAATGGAAATTCATTACTCCAAGCATCATCAAACCTATTTAGACAAGTTAAATGCCGCCTTGGCAACACACATAGACCTAAAACAAATAGATATATTTTATTTATTGAAGCAAGTCCACTCCCTACCCGAAGAAATTCAAACAGTAGTTACAAATATGGGTGGCGGCTATTTGAACCACAATCTGTTTTGGAAAATGTTGGCCAAACCCGGTCAGACAATTTCAGAGAAACTATCAGACAAATTGTCTGAGGACTTTGGATCAGTTCAGAAATTCCAAGATGAATTTAGCGCAAAAGCAACAGGATTATTTGGTAGCGGCTGGACTTGGTTAATTCAAAATGAAGATGGAAAACTAGAAATTGAAAATAGTTCTAACCAATCAAATCCATCATTAGAAAAGAACGTAACAATCCTTATGGGTATTGATGTGTGGGAACATGCATATTACCTGAAATACCAAAACAAGCGAGCAGATTATATTGCTGCTTGGTGGAATGTAGTCAATTGGGAATACGCAGATTCATTACTTGCTGTTAAGGAATAATTAAGAGTCCTTAAAACCAAAGCGACGACCATTATGGTCGTCGCTTTTTATTACAAACTCATTTATGCTTGAGGCACTTCTTTCTTCTTTGCGCCCATCACCAACTTTATCGCAACTACAATTATTATTACAAATAGTATTATAAATACATACCAGAACCTCATCAGGACATAGCTTCCCAAAACTATCATCGTCGCAGTAATAAACGCGATAATTCCTGCAACAAATTTTGCTGCTCCACCTAACAATGGTATCCAGTTAACCAATTCTAAAATTGGTGCAATCAACATAGTCAATCCAATAAATAGGGCCAACCAAGCAAATATTAATAGAGCAACTCTTTGGAAAGATTCCTCTGTTCCGAGAGCTTCTATCAATTTCTCTTCAGAATTCGTAGTAATTATAAATGGATCGCCAGATTTGATAGATCCATTTTCAAATTTCCCAACGACAATTACTTGCTTGCCATCTAATACTGGAACTGCGTTTAATAATAATTGAGTTGCACCAACCATTGGGCCAGGTTGTTGCCCATAGTTTTCTAGAGAACCTGGATTATCAATTTTGACATCGGAAATAGTTTTACTTGTAGTTTCTGTTGTTGAATAGATTGTCTTAGCTGTTTCATTCCCTTCAATCTTAATATTTCCCAAATTAAAGTAACTAAAAGCTTTTTTTGTATCTTTCGTAACCCATTGCTCCTTATATTCAGTAACCTCTACTGTCTCCTCGGTCTCCTGTCCTGCAAATTCTTTTGTTCTAGTCTCTTGCCTAACTGTTTTTACTATTTCGTATCTTTGTTTTGTAAGGTCATAAGAGAACATATTCCCTTCAGTGACTGGCTTGATCAACATAGGATTGCAAAATTTATCAGAACATTTGTCGTAGGTAACACTTAGCGGGACTGTATTTGAAACAGTACCGGATACTTTGACCAATTCTTCATTAGAAGTAATTTCGGCTGAATTCTTAAGTTGTAAAGCAGCAACAATCTTGGAGTATTCTTTGACTCCATAAATCGAGTTGTAAACCAAAACTAAACCCACAATCAAAAGAATTATTCCGCAGCCAATACCACTCACAGCACTTTTAATGCTCCTAAATTTTTTTGCGATGGGATTTGAACTGCCGAGAACTTTTGTAGAAATTACTCTTTCTGTCATTTCGGCTAAGTTAATAATTATAGCTAGATTATCTTACAAACATTTCGAGAAATCAATATACATGCAAATACTAATTATAGCCTCGAAGTTTGCGCTCAAACTTCTCGTAGTAGTAGGTCACCCAATATTTCTTGGTGATTGGATAATCTAATGCGTGTATCATTTCATGTTGCTCTCCACCGAATCCCTTTTTGAACAAAGTAAGTCCAGCCCATGGATGCTTGGGATCGTCATCCCCGGCTATACCAAAGAAATTATATTTATTGCATCCTTTTCTCTTGGCTTCTAGAATTGATTCCCAATGCAATAAATACATGGCAGGAATTTTTTTAAATGCAGAAAGACTACCCGAATGATGATAAAAAGTCTGTCCAAATTCGTATAAAAATATTGAAGCTGCAATATATTGATCTTGAAACTTCGCTAAAAAAAGCAACGCCTTGTTATTTTTTACATATTCTTGAAACTCTTCTTTAATATATTCAAAAGAATAGGCATGCCATTTCTGTCTTTTGACTGTGTCTTGATAAATGTCCCAAAAATATTTAAGGTCATCTGCATCAGTACTTTTTATTATTTCTAAGTCTTTTGCTTTCTGACCTTTTCGAATAAGATACCTAGTTGAATCTCGCATTTCTTTTATTAACAGCTCTTCATCTTTTGTGAGATCTAGAGTCCAAGTAATTTCCGCATCTACATCATGCATCTGGCAATATTTGAACCCAGAGCCAATAAGCCATTCGGGATGTTCAGATTTTTTGATATTGGGACTGATTCTAAGAAAATCACATTTTAGATTTGAGGCAAACTCAATAAATATTTTGGCAACTTCTTTAGTTTTTTGTTCATCATCCCAATTCATTAATGGACCACCTCTTATGTGCAAAAAGTCACCTCTACGGGCATTTACCATAACTGCCAAAGCAACTCCAATTAATAAACCGGAATCATAGACACCTAAATTGAAAACCTTTTTGCCCCTGGCTCGCTCTAACTCACCCCATTCCCAACCTTGAAAAAAAAGAGGTTGGAATCCTCCATTGAGAATAAAACCCTCCCACTCCTCTCTTGTAGAAACTTCTTTTAGAATAATCATATTTGATTATATCCTATTCTCTTCGTAGATTTGATTCAAAACAATCTGAGGGAAAGAACCTTCCAGAAGAACAATTTGGCCTTTTTTAACTAAAGATTTGTAATAAATTGGAAAATCAAATACCGAATTTACCAACACAGCATTGAAATCGGGTTGTAACTTCTTAACCTCCTCTATTAGATATTTATCAGATGTATAAAGGTAGTCAATTTTTTTGACAATAAGCTGAGCGACTTTTCTATAAATCTGAATCCTCTCATGTCCAAGTTCTATCATTCCCTGTGTCATTATCCACTTTTTCTCTTCCATCTTTATGTTGTCTAGATAATTGATTGCTGCCATAAATCCAGTGGGATTAATATTGTACCCATCATCCAAAATCTTACTGCCATTGATTCCATCGTAAATATTTAGATATGGAACTTTAAAACTTTTTTTGTTGATCTCCGCGACAATTTCATGCATTGTCATACCAAGCTCAAAAGCGCAAAGGACTGCAGACAAGAGATTCGAAATATTATAAATAACCTTTAGATTAGAATTTACTTGATAACTTTCTTTGTCAAAATTTAATTTAAAAGTTAATCCCTTGCTTGTCTCAAATATTTCAGATACAAAAATATTTTCATTTCCAGGAAAAGTCACCTGATGTCGCAATATTTGTCTATCGTCATCGTGATTATCTTTATCGACATCGACAACATTTAACTTCTCGGCATTTTTGATAGAGAAATATAATTTCTTTCGTTTTCTAGTTTTTTCAGCCAACTTAATACAATATTCATTGTCACCATTGAGCACAGCCAAACCATTTAACTTGAGAGCTTCGATAACCTCGTAAGATGATTTTAGAATTTGAGGAATTCCGCCATATAAAGTTACATGTTGCTGATCAATACCTGTCACAATTGCTATGTCAGGTGCAACAATATCACAGATGTCTTTGATTTCACCAATTTTGTATGCGCCCATTTCTGCGATAAAAACCTCAGTATTTTTCTTTAAATCTTTTAAGACTGTTTGAGCAACACCTATATCCGTGTTGTTATTTTTTTGAGTCTTTACAACTTTGAACTTAGAATTTAACAATTGAAAAATCAATTCCTTGGTTGTACTTTTTCCATAACTTCCTGTCACAGCAATTGTTTTAATATTCTTGAGCTTCGAATATTTTTGTTTTGCTTTTGCAATCACATATTTCCTTTTGAAGTAAGCAATTGGAAATGTTAAAAATACTCCAATCATTGTTACTACAGGACTAAATAGTTCAAGGAAAATACCAGCCAAAGACACATAAATTAGTATTAAAAATTCAATCGGAAATGTAGCATACCCTGCAACCACAGTAGGGACACTCTCTGCCCATGAAAAATTATCGGAGACAGTTAGGATTACAGGTGCTGTACTTATATTAAATGGCTTCAACCAATTTAAATATAAATATGCCAATACAAATAAGATTGAAACGTTTAGCAATGCAATCAATAAATTTCTCAAACTTCTAATACTAGGTCTAAGATACTTACCTTTTGGAAGTTTTTGAAAGAAAACTAAACTCTCCGCCCAAACTATTAAAAAACTAAGTACTATTCCTAGAACAAGAACTGTCGCCGAAGGAGACATCAAGAAGAAAACAATTGTAGTACCTAGAGCTATCTTTACAGATATCAACACTTCACTTCTTACACCTTTCGACCTTTCAACAAACAAATGTGACCAAATTCTATCTAATCTATATTCTTTAACTTGCCACAAATATAAATCCCAAATTAGATTTCTAATAAAAACTACTAAGTAAGGAAAAAAGACAAAGAGTGCTAGGATTATATATATAGTGAGCATGTTCGAAAAATATTAATTAAATTCATTTAAATAATTATAGATTATTTCGGAAACGATTTCAGATTTAATTGTGGGCAAATTATGCCTAGCATCTCCCACAACTTTTAATTTTGCACCTGGAATACCGGATTTAAGTTTCTCTCCCATCCAAAGGGGCGTAACCATGTCTTCTGAGCCCCACACGACCAATGTTGGAACTGAAACATTATTTAATAAATGGTCGAAATACACATCACTTACTTTAATAAAAGTTTTTTGTAGTTTTTCGCCTGCATTAAAATAATCTCTCTCCCTTACAACAAAATAATAATAAAATTTCCTAACAGGATTATATAAACTTTTCAATAAATTAGAAGTAAATATTTTTTTTCCAAAACTCGATACCTTTAAGAATATCGATTTCTTCTTATCATTTAATGGCTTAACACCAGATGCTCCAATCAATACGATTTTCGAAATCAAGTCGGGCTGCTCAAGTGCCAATTTTATGGCAAGCTTTCCTCCAAAAGAATGTCCTATCAAAACGGGCTTGTAGATGTTTTTTGATTTAATAAATTCGACAATGGCATTGGCATAATCGTCAATATTCATTTCTGATTTTGTTAAAGGAGTTTTTCCAAATCCTGGTAGATCGAGATTAAAGACTAAAAATCCTTTTTGAGCTAGTCCTTCTTGCAAACCATCTAGACTCGAACTGCTTCCTCCCCAACCGTGAAGCAAAATTAATGATTGATTTTTTCCTTTTACTGTATAGTTTAATTCCAATGTTAAAATGGCTATGATTAATTTATACTAATAAGTAAACTACTTTACAACAAAGACATTACTTTTATGGCAGAAAATAATTACGATGTAATAATTGTAGGCGCAGGCCCTGCCGGATTAGCATGCGCTTTGGAGCTTTCTGATTCGGATTTATCTGTTTTGATAGTTGATAAAAACAAAATACTTGGAACCAAGCCCTGTGGAGGTGGAATTTGTGAAAAAGAAGTAGCCGTAGAATACGACCCAAGTTTTGTGAAAATAATATCCAAACAAATTATTCAACAGGGAAACTCAAAGGTCACTTTGACTCATAAATACAAAAGAATTACTTTTGAAAGAGAAGATTTGGCAAAATATCAAGAAGGAAAAATCCTTGGGAAAAAGAACATAACCATAATGAAAGAAACTATGGTAGAAAAGATTACAGCAGAAAAAATATTAACTTCAAAGGGGGAATTTAGTTATAAATATTTAATTGGGGCAGATGGTGCCACATCAACCGTAAGACGATATTTGGGTTTGCCGTTTAAATATTGCTTTGGAATGTTATATAAAATATGGGGAGACTATGATGAGTTCGTAGGTTATTACGATATCGCAAAAATTAAACTTGGCTATATCTGGGAATTTCCACATCCAACATACAATAATATTGGTATCTATTTCGACCCAACCAATCTGAAAGCGGCTGATGCAAAAGCAGAATTGCAAGCATATCTAAAAAAGAGGAATTATAAATTTGATGAAAAAGATTTTGTAGCAGCACCAGTAAACTATTGTTACAAAGGTCATAAGTTCGAAAATATATTTTTAATCGGAGATGCAGGGGGCTTTACATCAAGGATGCATGGCGGAGGGATGAACAATGGGATAATCTCTGGGAGTGAGGTAGCAAGAATGATAAAGAATCCAAAATATTTCTCTAAAGAAATCACCCAATTAGTAAAAGACAAAGCAAACGAAGATAAAATATTGGATTTTGCACTAAAACTTCCAAATTGGATGTTGAAAATAATTGGAGACTGTCTAGTTCGCCTCTATAAGATTCCATATTTTCAAAAGGTAATGCCTTTTTAAATGGCAAAAAACCCTTGACTAGTTGAGCAATAACGCCTATCATAAAGGATGTAAATTAAACTATTTAATTGCGAATGAAATTATTACAGTTGTTGGAAAAAGTAAATCAAGATTTTAAATTTTTGTTAAATTTAATTAAAAGTAACTTAATTTGGGACAGGTTTATTGGATTTAAAAATTACAAATTTAATACTCAATCAAATACTATTCCTTTAAGAGTTATTCATACTTACTCCGACTAAAGCTTCTTAATTTTCTTCAATATTAAATAGATCATTCTATTTATTATTATATTTTTATGGACTCCTTTATTTTAGTACTGCTATCTGTTGTGGCAACAGGTTTTGTAGCAGCAACCTATTTTTTGAATAATAACCGAAAGGATTTAATTAAAAAATTAAACGAAAAACCAAAAGCATTACCAGTAGTTGCATTGTCTGAGGATGAGGCAATTGAGAAAGCAAGTTTTAAGGCGAAAAATATCATTCTTGAAGCAGAACAAGAAATTGGAAAATTGAGAGAGAAAAACTTTGAGCAAATTAGATCAGAACGAAAAGAATTAGAAACAGAAGAAACTAGATTAGACACAAGAGAAAAGCAAATGATTGATAGAGCAAAATCAATCGACGATAGATTTTTAAAGATTGAGGCCCAAGAAAAATCCTTAGATCAAGCAAAAAAAGATTTAAAGAAAGTAAAAGACCAACTCGGAACTCAATTAGAGAGACTATCTCAATTGACTAGAGAAGAAGCTAAAAAGGAATTAATGGCACAGACAGAAGATGAACTAAAATCTTTGATTGCTAGAAAAATCAAAGAAGCCGAATATACAATTCAAAATACATCTGACGAAAAAGCCAAAGAGATTCTTGTAGATGCTATGCAGAAAAGTGCAACAGATTATGTTGCCGAAACAACAGCAACTACAATTGAAATCGAGAGCGAAGAATTAAAAGGAAAAATTATCGGTAAAGAAGGTAGAAATATCCGAACATTTGAGAAACTTACTGGAGTTGACATCATTGTTGACGAAGCTCCAAACCAGGTCTCATTGTCATGTTTCGACCCAATCCGAAGAGAAGTTGCGGCATTAGCTTTACAAAAACTTCTTAAAGATGGAAGAGTTCACCCAGGTTCTATCGAAGAAACAATCAAAAACATCAAGGTAGAGATTGCAAAAGAAATCAAGAGAACTGGAGAAAAAATGGCATTTGATACTGGATTCTCAGATTTACCACCAGAAGTTATCAAACTTTTAGGTAGATTTAAATACAGATTTAGTTACGGTCAGAACTTGGTCAAACATACTTTGGAAATGATTATGATTGGTGAACAGTTGGCTATCGAATTAGGCGCTAATGTAGCTCTTACTAAGAAAGCTTGTTTGCTTCATGATCTAGGCAAGGTTTTAACACATGAGATCGAGGGTAAGCCTCATCACCACATTTCTGGTGATATCGTCAGAAAGTACTTGAAGGATGAGAAATTGGCCAATGCAGTCGAAGCTCACCACGGTGACATCGAAGCAAAATCGGTTGAAGCTATCATCGTTCAAATTGCCGATGCAATTTCTGGAGCAAGACCTGGTGCTAGAAAAGACAACTACGAGGATTATGTAAAAAGAGTTAAAGCATTGGAAGATATTGCCAAACAGTACAAAGAAGTTCACGAAGCATATGCAATCCATGCTGGAAGAGAAATTAGAGTTATATTCAAACCATCTATTACAAACGATGATGATGTAGTAATTCTAACCAAGAAAATTGCAAAAGAAATTGAAGGTACTCAAAACTATCCTGGCTCAGTAAAAATTACTGCAATAAGAGAATTTAGAGTTGAGGAAGAAGCTAAATAGTTAATAAAGTTTAAATGAGTTTGTGCCTATAAGAAGTTTTGAACAATCTAATTTTTGATATGAGTTTGAGTCAAGTAATATTGATTTGTCATACCAAAAAATTAGAGCCCGAATATAAACTAATAATTATATATGTTATAAGTATATGAGGGCGTTGTGAAAAACTTTTTATAGGCACTTATTTTTGAAAGTATATTAATATGAAAATCATTGGACGCAACCCAGTTTATGAATGCTTGGTTGCCAAAGCAAAAATTAAGAAAATTTACATAAACCAAGAAATTCAAGTAGACGAAAAGGTTCAAAAGATTTTGGATTTGGCAGAAGCCAATGGAGTTCCTGTATCTTATAAATCAAAGCGCTTTATCAACAAGATCACTGACAATGCAATGCACCAAGGTGTAGTTGCAGATAAAGAAGATAGCATTG
>Ga0209450_10001954_pt1 | contig 10404 bp, 6 predicted proteins | sample FrelakmetLWP11LW_FD_187149 | JGI IMG/M metagenome (GOLD analysis project Ga0209450, IMG submission 187149) | Freshwater lake sediment microbial communities from the University of Notre Dame, USA, for methane emissions studies - LWP11 LW (SPAdes)... | ecosystem: Environmental > Aquatic >... | reverse complement strand
ACGCAGTCGGGTTACCGCAACCGCTACGGGCACCCCGATCCCCGGGGTTGTCGATCGCTATGCTGCCCAGGGCCTGGCCCTGGCTCGTACCGCCCACGGCGGCCTGCTGCAGTGGCGCTTCGGCGCCGATGGCAGCGCCGAGCACACCGTGGCGCGCGCCACGGCGGTGCGTTACTGGCATAACCGCCCCTTCGCGGGGCAGGAGCGCCCGCCCACCGGCACGCCGGACGACGATCGGTTCGAAGAGGCGCCGCGCGAGCCGCTATCCGGGATGCCGTAGAAGTCTGGACTGGTGTACATCTTGCTAGACTGGTTTGGCTCCTCGCCGGAGCGCGCCGGGACCACTACCAGGAAACTACAGGCCGCGGGATGAGCAAGCCGTACGACGAGATGTACTGCGCCGATGGCAGCGTGCGCAAGCACTACCGCGAGTTCGAACGCTGGCTGGAAGAGCAGAGCCAGGATTCGATGCGCAACAAGCGCGCGGAAGCCGATCTGGTCTTCCGCCGTGTGGGCATCACCTTCGCTGTCTACGGCGAAAAGGACGAAGAGGGCAGTGGCACCGAGCGCCTGATCCCGTTCGACGTCGTGCCGCGCGTCATCCCTGCCGCCGAGTGGCGGCAGCTCGAGGCCGGCCTGCGCCAGCGCGTGCGGGCGCTCAACCTCTACATCCACGACGTCTATCACGAGCAGCAGATCGTGAAGGCGGGCCGCATCCCGGCCGACGAGATCTTCCGCAACTCGCAATACCGCCCCGAGATGCACGGCGTCGATGTCGCCAGCAACATCTACGCCCACATCGCCGGCATCGATGTCGTCCGGGCCGGCGCCGGCGAGTACTACGTGCTCGAGGACAACCTGCGGGTCCCGAGCGGCGTCTCGTACATGCTCGAGAACCGCAAGATGATGATGCGGCTGTTTCCGGATCTTTTCGGACGCAACCGCATTGCTCCGGTCGAGCATTATCCCGACCTGCTGCTGGAGAACCTGCGCTCGGTCGCGCCGAACGGCGTCGACGACCCGGTGGTCGTGCTGCTGACGCCCGGCATGTACAACTCGGCCTACTTCGAGCATGCGTTCCTGTCACAGCAGATGGGCATTGAACTGGTGGAGGGCCAGGATCTGTTCGTGCAGGACAACAACGTCTACATGCGGACGACCCGCGGCCCGAAGCGCGTCGACGTGATCTATCGCCGCATCGACGACGATTTCATCGACCCGCTGGCTTTCCGGCCGGATTCGCAGCTCGGTGTCCCGGGACTGCTTTCGGTCTATCGCGCCGGCCGGGTCACGCTGGCCAATGCGGTCGGCACGGGCATCGCCGACGACAAGTCGATCTATGCCTATGTGCCGGACATGATCGACTTCTACCTCGGCGAGAAGCCCATCCTCAGTAATGTCCCCACGTACCGTTGCCGTCAGGCCGATGATCTCGCCTACGTGCTGGCGCATTTGCCCGAGCTTGTCGTGAAGGAAGTCCACGGGGCAGGGGGCTATGGCATGCTGGTCGGTCCGGCCGCCAGCCGACGCGAGATCGATGCCTTCGGCGAACGGGTCCGCGCGAACCCCTCGAATTACATTGCGCAGCCAACGCTGGCGCTTTCGACCTGTCCGACCTACGTCGAAAGCGGGATCGCGCCGCGCCACATCGACCTGCGACCCTTCGTGCTCTCCGGCAAGCACGTGACGATGGTGCCCGGCGGTCTCTGCCGCGTGGCGTTGCGCGAAGGTTCGCTGGTCGTGAACTCGTCCCAGGGCGGCGGGACGAAGGACACCTGGGTACTCGAGCGATGAAGCGGACACCGGACCCCGCCGCGGGCAGCGAACCGGGCAGCGGCGAGGAGCCGATTGCGCGGCGGGTGACTGACCAGATCGACCCGTATGCCCTGATCGACCGCGCCGAGCGCCTGCTCAGCACGGATCCGCACGACGCCGTGATGTTCGCGCTGCGGGCCCAGAGCGTGGCGCGGGCGCGGGGCGCGGAAACACTAATCGCGCGCGCGCACTACGTGGCCGGCGCGGCGCTTACGCAGACGGGGGACTGGTCGGGGGCGATCCGGCAGCTTTCGCACGCCGAGCACATCTACCGGGCACAGAATGACGCCGCGGCCCAGTGCCAGGTCATCATGCAGCTGGCGGCTGCCTGCACCGAGCTTGGCGAGTACCCCGAGGCGCTCGACGGGTTTGCCCAGGCCGAACGCCTGGCGCGCCAGCATCGCGATCATGCCGCGGTCCGCAAGGCGCTGGTACAGACTTCGGGCCTGCACACCGTGCTCGGCGACTTCGCGGCGGCGCGCGAGTGCCTGCGCTCGGCCCTCGAGCTGCCGTCCGGCACGGCAGCCGACGAAGCCATGGTCGTGCTGCAGTTTGGCCTCGTCGATGTCAACGAAGGGCTGAAGGCGGCGCTTGCCGGGGATGCGGCGACGGTGTCACGGCGCATGGCGGAGGGCGAGGAGCACTTCGACGTCGCGCTCGAACTGCTGTCGGGCACGACGGATCGATCCACGACGATCGCGGCGCGCACGCAGCGCGGCGCGGCCCGCTGCTGGCTCGGGCAGTTCAATGAAGGACTGGCCGACCTCGAAGAGGGCGCCGTCGAGGCGGCGCGCGGTGGCTTCCGGCTGCGCGAAGTGCAGGCGCGCATGGAAGAGGGCTATCACCTGGTCGCGGCCGGGCGCGAAACCGAGGGCCTGTCGCTGCTGCGACCGGCGTTCCTGCAGGCTGAGGAACTGGGCGATCTGCGGCGGCCGGCCGACATGCATGAGCGCCTGTCGGCCCTGTACGAGGCGCGAGGGGACTATCAGCGGGCGCTTTCGCATCACAAGCGCTTTGTCGAGGTGAAGACCCGGCTCGACGGCAAGCTGTCGACCCAGCGCGCACGGCTGCACGAAGCCCGCGCGGAGCTGGTGAAGCTGCGCACGCAGACGGCCGCGCTGCACGCCCGTGCGCAGGACCTCGAGAAGTCGCGCTCGCGTCTCGAGCGCCTTGCGCTCGAGGACGAATTGACGGGGATTGCGAACCGGCGCGCGTTCACCAAGGAGCTGGAAAACTGGTGCACCCGGGCGCGCGCCGGGCAGTTGCGTTTCGGCCTTGTCGTGGCCGACATCGACGGGTTCAAGCAGATCAACGACACCTATTCGCACGTCACTGGCGACGTCGTGCTGCGCCAGCTTGGCAACGTGATCAAGGCGAGCCTGCGCGACATCGACTTCGCGGCCCGGCTGGGCGGCGACGAGTTCGCGCTGCTGCTGGCCGACAGCGAAGGCGGGGCCGCCCGCAAGGTGGTCGAGCGCATCGTCCAGGCCGTGCGCGCGATGCCGTGGGGCCAGCTGGGCGAGGGCATGGCGGTGACGCTCAGCGTGGGTTTGTGCGAATCGGCGGACTTCAACGATTCGAGCGAACTGGTGCGCCGTGCCGACGAGGCGCTCTACGGCGCCAAGGATGCCGGCCGCGACCGGATCCACGTATGGAGCAGCGACCGTGCTTAGCCGGACCGCCGACCACCTGTTCTGGATGGCCCGCTACATCGAGCGGGCTGAAAACACCGCGCGCATGCTCGATGTCAATCTGGCGACGAGCCTGCTGCCGCAGTCGGCGCAGGAGGCCGAACGCGGCTGGCGCGCCATGCTCAGCATCTCCGAGCTGATGCCGGCCTTCGACGCGAAATATCCTCTGTTGTCGCCGCGCGAAGTGATCGACTTCATGGTGCGCGACCCGGACAACGATTCGTCGATCTACTGCTGCCTGCAGGCGGCACGCGAGAACGCGCGCGCCGTTCGGGGTTCGCTCACGACCGAGGTCTGGGAAACCCACAACGACACCTGGCTCGGCCTGCAGAAGCTGCTGCTCGAGCGTCCGCTCGAGCGCGATCCGCGGCAGTTCTTCGAGTGGGTCAAGTTCCGCTCGCATCTGTCGCGCGGCGTGACGATCGGAACCATGCTCAAGGACGAGGCGTTCTACTTCATCCGGCTGGGCACCTTCCTCGAGCGCGCGGACAATACGGCGCGCCTGCTGGACGTGAAGTACCACGGAGCGGCCCAGGCGGGAACCCTGTTCGCCAACGCGCGTGGCGAGGATGCCGGCGAACATCACATCGACTTCTACCACTGGGCCGCGGTGCTGAGGTCCGTATCGGCGTTCGAGATCTACCGCAAGGTCTATCGTGATGTGATCACGCCGTCGCGCGTGGCGGCGCTGCTGATCCTGCGCGGCGACATGCCGCGCTCGCTGCTGTCGTGCCTGAATGAGGTCTGTCTCAATCTCGAGATGGTCCGCAACAGCCAGTCGGGCGAGACCGAGCGGCGTGCCGGTCTGCTGCGCGCCGAGCTGCGCTACGGCGTCATCGACGACATCCTGGCGCGCGGAATGCATGTGTTCCTGATTTCGTTCCTCGAACGCATCAACGACCTGGGCGGCCGCATCAGCCAGGACTTCCTCGTGCCCCCGGTGGCGCACTGAGGCCTCGGCCGTCGGCGGAGTCAGCCATGCGTTATCGAATCGAACACCGGACGAATTACCGCTATGCGCGAACGGCAGTATCGACGCAGCAGCTGCTGCGGCTTTCGCCGCGCAGTGACGCTCACCAGCGGGTGGCCAAGTGGACGGTGCGCGCGCCCGGATCGCTCAGCGTGGCGACCGATGCCTACCGCAACCAGACCCATATGCACACGATGAATCGGTCGCACGGCAGCCTCCGCATCGAGGCCTGCGGTGAGCTTGAAGTCGATGCACTGCGTGACGGCCGGCTCGACGAAGTCGGCGGCCTGCCGCCGGCGGTGTTCCTGGCGTCGACGCCGCTGACCGAGGCCGATGCGCGCCTGTTGGACTTCGCGGGCACGCTGCTGCGGAAGCACTCGGCGGCCGGTCTGCTCGAGTTCGCACACGCGGTCGCCGGCGCGGTCGCCTACCGGCCCGGCGCCACGCACGTGCAGACGACCGCGGCAGACGCCCTGGCCCTCGGCCAGGGCGTCTGCCAGGACCATGGGCACGTGTTCATCGCCGGCTGTCGCGCCGCAGGGATCCCGGCGCGCTACGTCTCCGGCTACTACTATCGCCCAGGGCTCGGCCCGGATGCGGCCAGCCATGCGTGGGCCGACGCCTGGGTGGACGACGGCTGGGTGTCGATCGACATCACGCACGGATGCTTCGCCTCCGACGCACTGGTCAGGCTGGCGATCGGGCGCGACTACGACACGGCCTGCCCGGTACGTGGCGTGCGTGTCGGAGGCGGGGCCGAAGAGATGGAAGTCACGGTCGTGATGCAGGGCGAGGATGCTCCCGCCGTGCGCCGGGATGTGACACACGATGAAGAGGTAGTCGCATGACGTACTGCGTCGGCATGCAGCTCGACACCGGGCTGGTATTCCTGTCGGACTCGCGCACCAACGCGGGCGTGGATCACATTTCGACCTTCCGCAAGATGACCGTCTTCGAGCACCCGGGCGAGCGTCTCATGGTGCTGCTGAGCGCAGGCAACCTCGCGGTCACCCAAGCGGTGCGGCAGATCGTCTGCGAGAACGTCGGCCCGCACGTGGACAGCGTCTGGAATGCAAAGACTCTGTTCGAGGCCGTGCGCGTGGTCGGCGAGGCCGTGCGCGAGGTGCAGCGGCGCGATGGCCAGGCGCTGAAGGACGCCGGCATCGAGTTCAACTGCAGCTTCATCTTCGGCGGCCAGATCCGGGGCGAGCGGATGCGGCTGTTTCATGTCTATTCCGCCGGGAACTTCATCGAGGCCACGCCGGAGAACCCGTACTTCCAGATCGGCGAGGCCAAGTACGGAAAACCCATCGTCGACCGTGTGATCTCGCCCTCGACGTCGCTCGAGGAAGCGGCGAAATGCGCGCTGATCTCCATGGACTCGACGCTACGGTCCAACATCTCGGTCGGGCTGCCGCTCGACCTGCTCGTCTACGAGGAAGGCGCGTTGCGCGTGACGAAGTTCGTGGAGATCGATCAGCACAACCAGTACATGCAGATGATCCGGAACACCTGGGGTGCACGGCTGAAGCAGGTGTTTCAGGAAATTCCGGATCCCACCTGGCGAGACTCCCAGCGCGACAACGCGACGCCAAAGCTCGAAACCGAGGCAACCCAGCCGCCCCGCGCCCCGCTGCCGCCCAGCCTCGAGGGCGACGCGATGGCCAGTGTCGGGATACAGCTGGTAGCCCAGGCGGCGCCACGCACGGCGCCGCGCTGAAACGCGTGAAGCACGCCGGCAGATCGCCTGCTGTGGCGCGCGGCAGGGCACTTTCGCCGTCGGCGCGACAGACGGCCGCTTGAATCACTCAACGGGGCTCCCGTGTCCATCCACGTCGCACTGAATCACGTCACGCACTATCGCTACGACCGTCGGGTCGAACTCGCTCCGCAGATCGTACGCCTGCGGCCGGCGCCGCATTGCCGTACGCCGGTCCTCGCCTACTCGCTGCGCATCGAGCCGGAACTGCACTTCATCAACTGGCAGCAGGATCCGTTTGCGAACTACCTCGCGCGGCTGGTCTTTCCGGAAAAGACGAACGAGTTCCGGGTGACGGTCGATCTGGTGGCGCAGATGGCCGTGTACAACCCGTTCGATTTCTTCCTCGAGCCGAGCGCGGAGACCTTCCCGTTCGTCTACGAGCCCAGCCTGCGCCATGACCTGCTGCCATACCTTGCGCGCGAGCCCGTCACGCCGCGACTGCGCGACTTCCTGGCCAGCGTCGACAAGCGCGAGCAGCGCACGATCGACTTCCTCGTCGAACTGAACCGTCGGCTCCAGCACGAGGTCCGGTACCTGATCCGGCTCGAGCCCGGCGTTCAGACGCCTGAGGAAACGCTCCAGCTCGCGGCCGGTTCCTGCCGCGACTCCGGCTGGCTGCTGGTGCATGTCCTGAGGCACCTCGGGCTGGCGGCGCGTTTCGTGTCGGGCTACCTGATCCAGTTGAAGCCCGACGTGCAGGCGCTCGACGGCCCGTCCGGGACCGATCACGACTTCACCGACCTGCACGCCTGGTGCGAGGTCTTTCTGCCAGGCGCGGGTTGGGTCGGGTTCGACCCGACCTCCGGCCTGATGGCAGGCGAAGGGCATCTGCCTGTGGCCTGCACGCCGGAGCCGACGACGGCGGCGCCAATCAGCGGCCTGGTGGACGACTGCGAGGTCGAGTTCGAGCACACGATGAAAGTGACGCGCATCTACGAGGCGCCGCGCGTCACCAAGCCCTACACGGACGCTCAGTGGCGGGGGCTCGATGCGCTCGGCCGCCAGGTCGACTCGGATCTCACGGCGATGGATGTCCGGCTCACCCAGGGCGGTGAGCCGACCTTCGTTTCAATCGACGACCGGGACGGAGCCGAGTGGAACACGACCGCGCTCGGTCCGACCAAGCGCCGCTACGCCCTCGACCTGCTGCTGCGACTGAAGGAGCGCTATGGAGCGCAGGGTTTCCTGCACCTGGGCCAGGGCAAGTGGTACCCCGGCGAACAGTTGCCGCGCTGGGCTCTGTCGATCTGCTGGCGGACCGATGGCGAACCCTGCTGGCACGACGCGGGCCTCTTCGCGGACGAGCGCGAGCCGTGCTCCTATGCACCGGTTGACGCCGAGCACTTCATGCGGCGCCTGGCGCAGCGGCTCGGCATCGATGGCAGCTTCGTGTTGCCCGGCTACGAGGACACGATGTACTACCTGTGGCGCGAGCGGCGCCTGCCGTCCAACGTCGATCCGTTCGACGCGCGGCTCGACGACGAACTCGAGCGTGCGCGCCTGAGCCGTGTTTTCGGGCAGGGCCTCGCCAGTCCGGTGGGCTATGCACTGCCGATCCGCCGCGACCTGTCACCGGACGGCTCGGCGCGCTGGGCCAGCAGCCACTGGTACCTGCGCGGCGAGCGGCTCTATCTCGTGCCGGGCGACTCGCCGATGGGTTATCGGCTGCCGCTCGATTCGCTGCCGTGGACGGCCGCGGAAGACCAGGCGCTGCCGGTCGAACGCGATCCCTTTGCGCCGCTTGAACCGCTGCCGCTGCACGCCGACATTCGCGCCGTGTACGCGCCGCATGCCGTCGGTGGCGGCTTTGCGGAGGGTGGCGCCGTCGCGCTGCAAGCGGGGTTCGAGTCGCCCGGCGGGAGCACGGGCGCGCGGGTGGCCGACAGGAAGGCCGCGCAGGCGGCGTCCGAGAGCGCGCCACGGCGCTTCGAGTCGGCGGCCACCATCACCCGGACGACGCTCTGTGTGGAGGTGCGCGACCCCCGCCGGGCCAGCGGTCCGGTGGCCGAAGGCGAAGCCGGCGCGAGCAAGCTGCTCCACGTGTTCATGCCGCCGCTGCCGGCGCTCGAGGACTATATGCAGCTGATCGCTGCAGTCGAGGCGACGGCGGCGGAGCTGAAGGTCCGCATCGTGCTCGAAGGGTATCCACCGCCGCGCGACCCGCGCCTGAAGCTGCTGCAGATCACGCCGGATCCGGGCGTCATCGAGGTCAACATCCATCCGGCGTCCAGCTGGGAACAACTGGCCGACCACACCGAAACGCTGTACGAAGCGGCGCGCCTGTCGCGCCTGTCGACCGAGAAATTCATGCTCGACGGGCGCCACACGGGCACGGGGGGCGGCAACCACATCGTGCTGGGCGGTGCCACGGCGGACGACTCACCGTTTCTCCGGCGGCCCGACCTGCTCGGCAGCCTCATTGCGTACTGGCACAACCACCCGTCGCTGTCGTACCTGTTCTCGGGCCTGTTCATCGGACCGACCAGCCAGGCGCCGCGCGTCGACGAGGCACGCAACGACCAGGTCTACGAACTGGAGATTGCGCTCGCTGAACTGCGCCGTCGCAGCGGGGACGGCGTGGCGGCGCCGCCGTGGCTTGTGGATCGAGCCCTGCGCAATATCCTGATCGACGTCACCGGCAATACGCATCGCTCCGAGTTCTGCATCGACAAGCTCTACTCGCCGGACGGACCCACCGGCCGGCTCGGGCTGCTCGAGATGCGCGCCTTCGAAATGCCGCCGCACTGGCAGATGAGCCTTGCACAGCAACTGCTGCTGCGTGCGCTGCTGGCGCGCTTCTGGAAGACTCCCTACACGCAGCGGCTGACGCGCTGGGGCACGGAGCTGCACGACCGCTTCCTGCTGCCGACCTTCGTCGAACTCGACTTCAAGGATGTGCTCGGCGAACTGGGACAGGCGGGCTACGCGATGGATCCCAAGTGGTTCGCGCCGCACTTCGAGTTTCGCTTCCCGCTGTTCGGGGAGGTCGCCGTGCAGGGCATTCAACTGTCGCTGCGCGGCGCGCTCGAGCCCTGGCACGTCATGGGGGAGGAGGGCGCCGGCGGCAGTACGGTGCGCTACGTTGATTCTTCGCTCGAACGGGTCGAGGTGAAGGTGACGGGGCTGAACGACAACCGGCACCGTGTCTGCGTCAACGGGCGGGCGATGGCACTGCAGCCGACGGGGCGCACCGGCGAGTCGGTGGGCGGCGTCCGCTATCGGGCCTGGCAGGCGGCGTCATCGCTGCACCCGACGATCGGCGTGCACGCGCCGCTGACCTTCGATATTGTCGACGCCTGGATGGAGCGCTCGCTCGGTGGCTGCCGATACCATGTCGCGCACCCGGGCGGTCGTAACTACGTGACCTTTCCTGTCAACGCCTACGAAGCGGAAAGCCGGCGCCTCGCGCGCTTCTTCACGATGGGACACACGCCCGGCCGCATGGTTGTCGAGGCGCCGCAGCGCAGCCTCGAGTTTCCGTTCACGCTCGACTTGCGCCGCAGCTAGATGCCGCCGACCGGAAATGAAATGCGCGCGGCTGGCCCAGGCTGCGGCCGGCGAAGATGACGCAGTCGCTCTTTGATTTCGATCCTGAACACGACGCCGCGACACTGGTGACGCGGCTGGCGGCGCGCGCGCCCGCAGGCCACCACGACGAGTTGCGGGCGCCGGACGGCACGCTGCGGCGACCGTGGCGCGAGTTCTTTGCACACCTCGGTCCAGGCGGGTTCGCCGACCTGCCTCGCCGCCGCGGCACCATCGAGCGTCAGGTGCGCGACGACGGCATCACTTACAACGTCTACAGCGACGACGGTCGCAGCGAACGGCCATGGTCGCTGGACATCTTTCCTTACCTGATCGAAGCCGACGAGTGGGCCCGCATCGAGGCCGGCGTTGCGCAACGCGCGAAGCTGCTCGCCGCGATCATGGCCGATGCCTACGGACCGCAGCAATTGCTGGCGGCCAACCTGCTGCCACCGGCGCTGGTGCTGGGGCATCCCGGCTACCTGCGACCGCTGGTCGGACAACAGCCTCCGGGTGGCACGTTCCTGCACATCGTCGCCTTCGACATCGCGCGTGCGGCCGATGGGCAGTGGTGGGTGGTCGGCCACCGGACGCAGGCGCCTTCGGGCCTCGGCTATGCACTGCAGAACCGGTTGATCGTG
>Ga0209450_10001953_pt1 | contig 10406 bp, 7 predicted proteins | sample FrelakmetLWP11LW_FD_187149 | JGI IMG/M metagenome (GOLD analysis project Ga0209450, IMG submission 187149) | Freshwater lake sediment microbial communities from the University of Notre Dame, USA, for methane emissions studies - LWP11 LW (SPAdes)... | ecosystem: Environmental > Aquatic >... | reverse complement strand
ATATCTACTCGGTGCAAAATTCAGGTTTAAAGATTAACGGACTAAAGTTAATAACGTTATTCCTTCAACCTTAAACTTTCAACTTTAAACCTTAAACTTTGAGCTTTGAGCTTTGAACAAGAACCCTGACGGCTGCTGAAATCCCCCATATCGAGCCGGCAAATACTGTGAGAAGGAAGATGCGATGTTATTCCCCGACTACCGTCCCCGCCGCATGCGCCAGAGCGAGGCCTTCCGGCGCATGATCCGCGAGACCCATCTCCGGGTGGACGATTTGATCCTGCCGCTGTTCACCATCGGCGGCAAAAAGGTCCAAAACCCGATCGTCTCCATGCCCGGGCACTTTCAGCTCTCCGTCGACAACCTGGTGAAGACCGCGCGGGAGGCCCACGCGGCCGGCATCCCGGCGGTGATTCTCTTCGGCGTGCCGGACCGCAAGGACCCGCTGGGCACTGCGGCGTATGCCGCCGACGGCATCGTGCAGCGAGCGACGCGGGCGCTCAAGGACGCTCTGCCGGAACTCGCCGTGATCACCGATGTGTGCCTCTGCCAGTACACCGACCACGGCCACTGCGGCTGCGTCGAGGGCGACTGCATTGAAAACGACGCGTCGCTGGATCTGATCGCCCGTGCCGCGCTCTCCCACGCCAAGGCCGGGGCGGACATGGTGGCCCCCTCGGACATGATGGACGGACGGGTGGCGGAGATCCGGGAAGCGCTGGATGAAAACAACTTCAGCCACGTCCCGATCATGGCCTACTCGGCCAAGTACTGCTCGGCGTACTACGGCCCCTTCCGTGCGGCGGCGGACTCCGCCCCCCAGTTCGGCGACCGCCGCACCTACCAGATGGACCCGGCCAACGCCCTGGAGGCGCTGCGCGAGGCGACCATGGACGTCGAGGAAGGCGCGGACATCATCATGGTGAAACCGGCCCTGGCCTATCTCGACATCATCCACCGCGTGCGCCAGGAGTTCGACCTGCCGGTCGCCGCCTACAACGTCAGCGGCGAATTCTCCATGATCAAGGCCGCCGAGAAAATGGGATGGCTCGACGGGCCGCGGGTCATGATGGAGACCCTCACGGCCATCAAACGCGCCGGCGCGGACATGATCCTGACCTACTTCGCGCTGGAGGCTGCGCAGTTGCTGCGCCAGTGAGGTCAACCCGTCTGCCCGTCACCCGTCTGCCGGCCTGAACCGGGAAATTCGTCATTCGTTGAACCGACCGGCGACCGGCTGACCGGCAGACTCGAATGCGACGATCGACATGCACATGAACCAAAACCCATCAGCGAAAACCGGCCATCCACCCCAAGCGGCCGCCGACCGCTCCGCTTTGCGCCTGGTCGCATGGGAGACCACCCGCAACTGCAACCTCTCCTGCGTCCACTGCCGGGCGTCGGCCACCCGGGGCCCCTACGACGGGGAACTCGACACGCAGGAAGGCCTCCGCCTGCTCGACCAGATTGCCGAAGTGGGGAAGGCGATCGTGATTCTCACCGGGGGAGAGCCGCTGCTGCGGCCGGATATCTTCGAGACCGCCGCATACGGCAGCCGCCTGGGGCTGCGCATGGTGATGGCACCCAACGGAACCCTCATCACCGAAGCCATCGCCCGCCGGCTGGCCGACGCGGGGATCCAACGGCTGAGCATCAGCCTGGACGGGGCTGCGGCGGACACCCACGACGATTTCCGCAAGGTGCCGGGTGCCTATGACGGCGCCCTGCGCGGGATCGAACACATCAAGCGCGCGGGCATTCCCTTCCAGATCAACACCACGGTCACCCAGGTCAACCTCGAGGAGATCCCGAAGATCCAGCAGCTGGCGGTCGAGCTCGGGGCGGTGGCCCACCACATCTTTCTGCTGGTGCCCACCGGCCGCGGAAAGTACATCGTCGACAAGGCCATCAGCGCCGAGGAGTACGAGCGCACCCTGAACTGGTTCTACGACCAGCGCGGCCGGACGCCCCTGGAGCTCAAGGCCACCTGCGCCCCGCACTACTATCGCATCCTGAGGCAGCGCTCCTCCCAGGAGGGCACATCGGTTTCGTTTCAAACCCACGGCCTCGACGCGGTCACCCGCGGCTGCCTCGGCGGCATCGGCTTCTGCTTCGTCTCCCACGTGGGTGACGTGCAGCCCTGCGGGTTCCTCGGCACCATCTGCGGAAACGTCCGCCGGGCCTCATTTGCCGAGATCTGGAAGCACTCGGAAATCTTCACCGCCCTGCGCGATTACGACCGCCTCGAGGGCAAGTGCGGCCTCTGCGAGTTCAAACGGGTATGCGGCGGGTGCCGCGCCCGGGCTTTCGAAGCCACCGGCGACTATCTGGCCGAGGAGCCGCTTTGCAGCCATATCCCCCATCGCGCCTGCTGACATGCGCTTTTTCACCCGGCGGGACGGTAAAGGGTACATGAGCCGTCTGTCGAAAAACCATTGCCCCTCGCCATCCGCATCCCTTTTTCTATTGCCAAACGAAGTGAACTCAATATAAACTGCAATCGATTGTAATTCACTCACGTGTCCACCCGCAACTTAAACCCGCCAGGGGTGAGGTATGAAGATTCGCGATTTGATGATCCCGGACCCCATCGCCATCACCGCCAACGCCTCCATCAGCGATGCCATCGAGCTGATGAAGACCAACCACATCCGCCACTTGCCGGTGGTGTCCAAGGGCCGCAAGCTGGAAGGCCTGGTCACTTTGGCCGACCTCAAGCAGGGTCTCATCCCGTCCATGCTGGGCGACGTGGATATGAAGGATCTGATGATTACGGACCCCATAACGGTGGCGCCTGAGGACGACATCGAAACCGCGGCGCAGATCATCTACAACCACAAGATCGGCGGCTTGCCGGTCACCAAGAACGGTCGGCTGGTGGGCATCATTACCGAGACCGACATGCTGCGGGCCTTCATCGACATGATGGGCATCCTCTCTTCCACCTCCCGCCTCGATGTGGCCGCCGGGAACAAACCCGAGTCCCTCAAGAAAATGCTGCAGATCATCAGCGACAACGGCGGGGATGTGATCAACGTCATCATGACCCTGGAGAAGTCGCGCAAGCGGGTCTACCACTTCCGCCTGGCCGCCTGCAAGACGTCCCTGATCAAGAAAGCACTGGGCAAGGGCGGTTTCGACGTTTTAGCGGCGATCGACTGAAGATCCACCGCCCGTGCCCTTTTCATCGGGATCTTCGATAAGGATCGTTTCATATTTCCTTCTCTGATCGTCCGACGGACCCCGCCGATCCAACTGCAAACGACGGCACCATTCGACGCTCAGAGCGGCTTTCCCCCGGGGGCGATCATCGAACCGCCCTGTCCGTTCACCGCACACGTCACCCGAAGAATTGGCTTGATTTCACACGCGCGTTTAAGATATCTGATAACCATTCTGCACCCGGCTTCACATACCAGGGCTGAGTGCTTTTGTCAGCACCCCTGGAATGATCAGCGGGAAGCAAGGAGGGAACACGGAACCCGCGCGAGAAGACCCAGCGCCATCCGGTATGCTTGACAGATCAACTACATCAGGAGGAATGCACAGATGAAAAAAATAGTGGCGTTTTTAGCGGTTCTGATCCTGGCGGCCCCGGTCCTGGCTGCCGACTGGTCCTTCTACGGCAGCGAACGCGTTTCGACCTTCTATGTCGACCGGGATTACGGCGACGGCCAAGTCAACGGCCAGAACGATGATCAGGCCACCCAATGGTACATGCAGGGCAACTCCCGCCTGGGCGCCAAGGTCAAGGCCGACAAGGTCACCGGCCTGATCGAGTTCGGTCTCGGCCAAGGCGGCGACGGAGGGGACACCGCGGTCACCACCCGGCGCGCCTACGGCCAATGGCAGTTTTCCGACACGGCTTCCCTTAAGGTCGGCAAGGACTATTCCCCGGTCACCGACGGCAACATGAGCAACCAGGTCTTCGACGCTGACAATAATATGGAGGGCACCGGCCACTTCCACGGCAGGCGCCCGGCCTACATCGGGCTCTACGTGGGCAACTTCGAGTTTGCCGCCCTGAGCCCCATCTACGGCAGCAACACCGGCACCACCGCCGTCGGCGTCAACGGCGCCACCGGCGGCGACCCCGACGCCTACTTCCCGAAGCTCGAAGCGGCCTATAATTTCAAGTTCGACGCGGGGTACATTCGCCCCTTCGCCGGCTTCCAGTGGTACCAGGTCGAAGAGAACGGCATCGGGAACGTCACCAAAGACCTCGACGTGTATGCCTACGTCCTGGGGGCCGGCGGCCAGGTGAACATCGGCGCCTTCTATGTGAACGCCCAAGTCGCCTGGGGCGCGAACTGGAGCTCACCCAACTGGAAATCGGGCACCAACGAGGCCACCAGCAGCCTGCCGTATCTAAGCCCGGGCGGCGATGGCGTTCGTGACGTCTACAGCTGGTCCGGTATGCTGGTGGGCGGCTGGAAGGTATCCGACACCCTGCAGTTCGAAGCCGGCGGCGGCCCCCGCATGGACAACGCCAAAAACGCTCCCGGGCCTTCCCAGCCGGATGGCTCCTGGATTGCTTACGCGCAGGCGGTCATCACCCTCGCCCCGGGCGTCTACGTGGTTCCGGAGGTCGGGTACTACGACTACATGGACGACGTCGCCGGTAACGACCAGGGCAATCAGTGGTATGCCGGCGCCAAGTGGCAGATCGACTTCTGAGTCGACCGGTTGATTGGTGATCGCCGGACCCCGGGGGCCTTCGACCCGGGGTTTTTCTTGCAGGCCGGGGCAACGAAACCGTTGAGACATGAAAGCAGACCGCCGACATTGGTTTCAAGATGGGTTGCTGCTCAGGGCTGATTCTCGACGGTGGGCTCAATGCGGTACCTCCGGCCGTCCGTGGTAAGCTGGATGGCCCCGTTCCGGTCGGTGCGGTATATCGATGCCGTGTGGGCCGCATAGCGGTCGAGCGTCTGCGGATGCGGCAGGCCGGAACCCGGACGGTCGGCGCAACTGATGAAAACCGCCTGCGGCCCCACCGCGGCCAGGAATTCATCGGAGCTGGACGTACGGCTGCCGTGGTGCGGCGCGATCAGAACGGTGCTCTTCAACCTGTCGCCGGCCAAGGCGACGAGCTCCTTTTCCGCCGGCCGCATGATGTCGCCGGGTATCAGGACCGAGACGTCTCCGAGCGCCACCCGCGTCACCAGGCTGTTGTTGTTCTCATCCCCCCGCCAGCGATCGACCTGCCGGCGCACCAGAAAATCTTCCGGCGGGTAGAGCACTTCAAGGTGCGCGGCGTTTATCGTGCTGTACCGTGGGATTTTCTCAAACCGCGGCACCGCCACGCCGTGCTCGAGTGCCGCGCGCATCAACCCCTCGTATCCCGGCAGCGGCCGGGATTCGCCGTTGGCCCACAGCGACCCCACATGAAAGTTGGCTGCGATGAAGAGCAGGCCGTTCAGATGGTCGCTGTTGGGGTGGGTCAGGATGAGCGTATCGACAGTGGCGATTTTCCGGCGCCACAGGAACGGGGCGACGACATGGGCGCCCACGTCAAAGGCCGTCAGATCGGCAACCCCGCCGCCATCGACCAATGCGGTGGCGCCTCCGGGCAACTCCAACAGCACGGCGCTGCCCTGACCGACATCGATGAGGGTCACCCGCAGATCCTGTCGACCCAGGCGCTGGTAAATCCAGTAGGCTGCGTCGGCGCCCGACCCGATCAGGCAGAGGACCAGCACGGCGGCCGCGGCCTTCCGGGATGAACGTCCATGGCGGATGGCCTGAACGAAAAAACCGCGCGGACGTCCCGGCACGGCATGCGGAGATCCCGGATGCGGCGAAGCCGCACCTGCGTGCGAATCGATCTCCGTTTTTCGCCCGGTGGCCAGATAAAGTGCCGCCCAGCTCATCAGGTAAAACAGGGCCATTTCCGCTGCTGAGGGGCTCACCGTTCGAACGGCGGCATACGGCAAGGCCGCCATGAGTTCCATGAGGGCAATGGATTTTGAAAGCACAAAACCGCTGATCTGGAAGCACGCAACGGCAGCCGGGGTGCTCAGCGGCGCGAGCAGGGCGCCGGCCAACCCCACCACGACCACGAGATACCCCATCAAAGGAATTGCAGCGCAGTTCGCCAACAGACCGATGCAGGACACGATATTGAAATAGTACATGCCGAGCGGCAGGGTCCCCCAGGTGGCGATCAGCGACACGCCGAAAAAAACAAGCAGGCCGCGCCGAAGTTTTGCCGCCCATCCATCATCGCCGGGCGGCGCGGATGAGCGCACCGCTTTCACCCGCTGAAGCCCGTAGACAATGGACACAACGGCCGCGAACGAAAGTTGAAATGAAATTGAAAAAAGCGAGGCCGGTTGGATGACCAGGATGCCCAGGGCGGCCACCGCCAGAGTGTTCATGAGATCGGTCTCACGCTCTACCAGGAGAGCAATCAGAAAAATCGCCACCATGAGAAGGGCGCGCTGGGTGGAAGGTGAAAATCCGGCGACCAGGGCGTAAAGCGTGATGGGGACCAGGCTCAGCAGGGCCGCACCCTTGCGCACCCAGGCATGCCGCAGTGCGAACGGGACCCAGCTCAACAGCAGGCGAAATAGGGCGAAGGCGACGGACGCCACGATGGTGATGTTGAGGCCCGAGATCGCCAGAATGTGGCTCGTGCCGGTCCGGGTAAAGGCCTGACGGATTTCAGGCGAAATCGCCGACTGGTCGCCCATCACCAGAGCCTTGAGCACGGCGGCCTCCGGTCCCAGGCCGGCCGTGTCGATGAGCCGGGCCAGGGCGCTGCGAAGGCGGTCGATCCACCCGAGCCAACCGGCCTCCGCCTCCTTTTCCAGAAGCCTCAGATCCTTTCCGTCGGCAAATGCACTGCCCCAGATCTCGCGGTAGGCCATGCTGTGCTTGAAATCGAACCCACCCGGGTTGTTGAAATTGCGGATGGGCCGGATGCGGCTGCGGATCCCGACGCGATCCCCCTGATCGACCATGGACCCATCGCCGGCCACCGTGACCCGCAGCCGGCCGGTCACATGGATGCGTTCCCGGTCGTTTTCAAGGCGTTCGACCCGCAGGACGGATTTAGTGCGGCTCTCGAATTCCAGGGGCCGTGCATCCACCACGCCGACGATACGCCACGGGCCGGAGTCGAGAAAGCGGCTGACGTGGTCCTCCGGGAACCGGGGATCGACCCACGGCTGCAGGGATAAATATCCGAGGGCGGTATAAAGCAACAGGGGAGAGATCGAGGCCGGAGTGCGGCGGACCAGGCAGCGGGCGACCGCAGCGCCGCAAACCACGGCCACCCCCAACGCCCACAACCCGAATCCCGGAACCGCGGCGCCCAAAGCGATGCCGACCATCAAGGCGACGGTCAGCGGGATGACGGGGCGGTGATAGAATTTTGCCATCGGCAAAACCTGACACGCCATTAGATGACGGTCTTGCGCTATCGCGGCAAGATGCCGCTCCCACATTCAACAGCATGATGTCGGATAGTGCGGGGCTTCCGCGTGGTCGCTTCTTGGAGAACGGCAACGATCAAGGCCCCAGTTCAAGGCGCGCGAACCTCCGCGGGGCGAGGCGCACGCCCTGTGCGCCGCAGGCCACCGCGGGGTGAAGCGCAACGCCGAAATGGAGCTTTCAGCGTTGTCGTTATTTCACGCGGCGGACGGCCGCGCCCAGCGCCGAGAACTTCTGTTCGATGGCCTCATACCCCCGGTCCAGGTGGTAGACGCGCTGGACTACGGTGGTGTTGTCGGCCACCAGGCCGGCCAGCACCAGGCAGGCGCTTGCGCGAAGATCGCTCGCCATCACGGGCGCGCCGGACAGCCGCGGCACGCCCTTGACCGTAGCGGTGTCCCCGGACACGAGGATGTCGGCCCCCATACGCCGCAGCTCGCTCACGTGGATGAAGCGGTTCTCGAAGATGGTCTCGGAGATGACGCTGACCCCGTCGGCGACGCTCATCATCACCATGAACTGGGCCTGCATGTCCGTCGGGAACCCCGGGTAGGGCTGGGTCATGACGTCGACGCTGGTAAGCGTCTCCGGCCCCTGAACCGTGAGGGTCCGGCCCTGCACGGTGACCTGGGCTCCCGCCTGCCGCAGTTTGTCTGTGGTGGCGCCGACATGCTGCGGTTCGCAGTGCGTGATCCGGACGCGTCCGCCGGTGAGGGCGGCCGCTGCCATGAAGGTCCCCGTCTCGATCCGGTCCGGAATGATCTCCGTTGCAACCGCCCGGAGCTTGTCCACGCCGCGGATGGTGATCTCAGGCGTTCCGGCCCCGGAAATATCCGCCCCCATGCGGGTGAGCACCTCGGCCAGCGCCACCACCTCCGGCTCACGCGCGGCGTTGCGCAGCACCGTGATGCCCTCGGCCAGAACGGCCGCCATCAGGAGGTTCTCCGTCCCGGTGACGGTGACGATGTCGAAATAGATCTCCGCTCCTCTCAGCCGCTGAGCCGAGGCCGTGACATACCCATGCTCGAGCGCGATCTCGGCCCCCAGCGCGGCCAGGCCCTTCAAGTGCAGATTGATCGGACGGGCGCCGATGGCGCACCCGCCGGGAAGCGACACCCGCGCGCGCTTCATCCGGGCGACCAGCGGACCCAGCACCAGCACCGAGGCGCGCATCTTGCGCACGAGGTCATAGGGGGCATCGCAGCGATTGAGCCCGCCCGCATCGATCCGCACCGCACCGGCGTCGGCCTCGACCCTCACGCCGAGGGTGGAAAGCAGGAGCAGGGTGCTGTCGATGTCTCGCAGGTTGGGTACGTTGGAGAAGGTGCTGACCCCGTCCGTCAACAGCGCCGAAAAAAGGATGGGCAGGGCGGCATTCTTGGAACCACTGATGCGGACGGTACCCTCAAGCCGCCGGCCGCCGTGGATGATGATTTTGTCCATTTTGGGGTGTTGGGTTATTTGGGTGTCTGGGTGTTTGGGATGTTGTCCTTATGCCGGACACCTATACACCCAAACACCCAAATAAAAAAGCGCTCTTTCCGCCCGGGGCACGAGCGGAAAGAGCGCTGGATGTTTTTCCTGCCGGCGGATCAGTGATGACCGTGGCCGTGGCCGCCGCCCTGGCCCTTGGTGGTGTCGTAAACCGCTTTGATGACGCAGTAGGTCAGCCCCATGCCGATGATGGACAGCGCATACCACAGGCCGCCGTGAAACACCATGTGGCTCATATCCCAAATCCATTCAAAGCTGAACGGGAACATCACTTGCCTCCTTCAATCGGATTCAGCTCCCGCTCCTGCGGAAAGATGGGCAGATAGCGGTAGGAGAGCGCAATCAGGATAATGCCGTAGGCGACCGGCAGAATGGTCGTGGCGATTTCCTGCCAGCTCGGAAGATAGGTGAACCAGGGCTCGAAGCTCAGCACCGGAGCGGCTTGCACCTGCAGCACCATCACCCAGCGGTTGAGGCAGGCGCCGATAACAGCCAGGGTCACCGCAACGAACAGCATGGAGGGATTTCGGCGCTGCCCCGGCATGAGGAGCAGAACGGCCGGCAGCACGCCGCAGAAGACGATCTCGGCGATGAGGATCCAAATCCCGTAGGCCGACCCGGGGTTGTTGGAGTAGAAATCCATCAGGGTGAAGCCCATGGCCGGGGCCGTCACTGCCGCCCAGTACCACGTGTCGATGATCTTGGCGATGATGTAGGTCAGCAACATCCAGCCGGCGATCTTGGCGAGCAGGTCGATGACATTGTCTTTCACCAGCTTCTTGCGGGTGACCCTCTCGGTGATCCGGGTGATGAAAATGGTGAAGCAGGGGCCGAAGGCGGCCGCCGACCACGTGTAGAGGAAGAAGGTCCAAGGCCAGACGTTGATCCCCGTACGAAAGCCGAAAGGACGGCCGAACAGGACGCCGCTTACCCCTCCCAGGGACCCTTGGTGGAAAAACGACAGGAAGGCGCCGGTGGCGGCGAAGATCGCCATGACCCCGTGCATGTTGTGGCTGAGGTGGTGGAAGAACGGGACCCTGTCGATCTGACGGTTTTCCAGCACCAGAGGCACATACTCAATGGTCAGGACGCCGAAGTAGCAGGTCAGGCAGAAGGCCACCTCCGTCAGCATGGAGTGGACGTTGGCATGCCAGAAGATGAACCAGGCCCGCAGCGGCTGGCCGACGTCGATGGCAAGAATCAGCAGCGCCGAGCTGTAGCAGACGAACCCGATGAGCACGGCGAAGTTGATGATGTTCTTGAGCTCATCCTTGCCGATGATGTAGCGCAGCAGGCCGGTGAAGAAGGCCCCGCCGCCCAGCGCGATCACGGCTAGGTCCGCCCAGATCCAGAGGGCGAATCCGTAGGCGTTGTTCATGTTGGTCTGGTTGAGCCCCTTGAAGTAGCACAGAAGCAGCGCCACGACCCCCCACAGCAGAACAGCGCCCACCACAGCGATGAAAAGGGCAAACTGG
>Ga0209450_10001952_pt1 | contig 10413 bp, 7 predicted proteins | sample FrelakmetLWP11LW_FD_187149 | JGI IMG/M metagenome (GOLD analysis project Ga0209450, IMG submission 187149) | Freshwater lake sediment microbial communities from the University of Notre Dame, USA, for methane emissions studies - LWP11 LW (SPAdes)... | ecosystem: Environmental > Aquatic >... | reverse complement strand
CGTTTCTTATTCCTGCTAAAAGTGATTTTGTGGGTCGCCCTGGGTGGGACTGGTCTCCCGCGCTTTTTTTATTATACGAACATTACCCGAACAATGTCAAGGAAATTGTAAATTTAAAGCACTCCCTTATAAACAAACTCAAAAGGCGAAAAGTGGGGAAAGTGGATAGAAAGAAGTCAGAAGTGGAATTTTTTTGCTTTTAAATTTAACCATCCTGCCCATGCGAAAAGACATGGGCAGGGCACCCGACTTGCTTCTATCTTCTATATCGCCCGCTGCGCGGGCTCAAAAAACTTTTGCGCAATTTTATACCCCGGGCTTACGCCGCGGGGCTTTAACATGTCGCCCTTACGGGCTTAAAAATACAAAAGTTAGAATCACGGCAGCAGCTTTAGCACCCACAAGCTGCGCTTGAAGGTGCCACCCGTCGCGCATCCGAAGCAAGATGCTTCGGCTACATTATTGGGCAGACACGGGGGCCTGCCCCTACACAAAGCAAACACATGGGCGTTGTCACGCAACTATCGTTTTTTGGTTTTTTTGGTGCGCCATTTTTCGGCACCGGCGCGGCGGGATTTGCGGTCTTCGATGAGGGGTTCGGCGGGGGCGAGGAATAGTTGTCTGCCGGGGACGTTGACCGAAACGATGCGGACCTTCATTGGCTGGCCGAGGTGGATGCTCTTGCCGGAATGACGGCCGAGGATGGCTTGTGCCTTTTCGTCATAGCGCCATTCGTCAAGCCCCAGATCGCCGGGTTCAATCAGGCCTTCGATGCCGAACTTGATGCACTGGACAAAGACGCCGAAATTGGTCAGGCCGGAGACGACGCAATTCATTTCATCGCCGACTTTGGTACTGAGCATTTGCAGAATCAGGATGGTCTTTAGCTCGTTTTCGGCTCCGCCGGCCTGATTTTCAGTATAGGAAATATGGCGGCCGATTTCAACCAGCTCGGCTTCGTGCAGCACTTCTTCGGGGCCGAGTTTGGCCAATTGCCCGCGGATGTGGCAATCCATCAGGCGATGAATCGTCAAATCGGCATACCGGCGGATGGGGCTGGTGAAATGGCAATAATGCCGGTCGGACAGGGCAAAATGGCCGATATTCAGGGGCGAGTACTCCGCCCGCTGCATACTGCGCAGGACATACATATTGACCGCATAAGCCAGCGGCGTATCTTTGACCGCCGAGAGCAAATCCTGGATGGCGTGGCGATCCAGACGGCGCGGGACCTTGATGCCGACGAGCTTAACAAAACGGGTGATGTTTTTGGTGCTGATGGCATCCGGATCGGGGTGAATCCGCCGCATAAAGGGAACGCCGAAGCGATCCAGCATCGAGGCGACGGCGACATTGGCTTCGACCATAAACATCTCGATCATCGTATGCGGGTAACTATCATCGGCGGGGTGAGCGTCAACGACCAGCCCGGCGCTGTCAAAAACCAATTCCGTTTCGGGCAAATCCAGATGAATCATTCCGCTTTTGACGCGGCGCTGCTCGATGGCGCGGGAGAGCGTTTCCATATCTTTAAGCAGGGCGACAACTTCGCCGGGGAATCCTTCGGCCTTGCCTTTGAGAATCTCATCGGCCTGTTCGTAGGTCAGCCGCTGCCGCGAACAGATGATGCTGTTGGAAAATTCGGTTCCGAGGATATTGCCCTGCGGGTCGTAGGTAATGTATGCGCTTTTGGCGAATCGCTTTTGGTCGGGCTGGAGACTGCATATTCCATTGCTGAGGACTTCCGGCAGCATCGGAATGACGCGGCCGGGCAGATAGACGCTGTTGCCGCGAAGCTGGGCTTCTTTGTCCAGCGGGGAATTGAGCGGGATAAACGTCGAGACATCGGCGATGTGTACGCCGAGAACCCAGTTGCCGTCGCGCGTTTTACGCAGACTGATGGCGTCATCAAAATCTTTGGCATCCAGCGGGTCAATGGTAATGACAACCTGGCCGCTGATATCATCGCGTCCTGCGGCTGCATCGGGGTTATAGTTTTCAGCGGCGTTGCGTGCCTGCTGACGACACGTTTCAGGAAATTCCGTCGGCAATCCGTATTGTGCGATAATTCCGTTGATTTCGGTTTCATAGTTACCCGCCCGTCCGAGAACCTTAACGATGGCGCCCTGAGCATACATATCTTTGCGGGTTGGGTAGCTGACGATTTCAATAATCACTTTGTCGTCAAGAGTGGCGCAACTGGATGTCGCGTCCTGAATCATAATCGGCGGATTGAAGCCTTTGCCTTCGGGGGTAACAAACCACCCGCCGCTGCTGGTTTTCTGCAATTGGCCGACAAAACGGTCTTTGCCGCGTTCGATGATCTCGGTGATTACACCGCTAAGACGGCTTTGTCCGCGAAAGTTGCGTTTTTCAACCTGTGCCGAGACGGTATCGCCATTCATCGCTCCGGCAGTGTCGTCGGGAGCGACAAATAAATCGCCGTGAGCATTCGGCTCCAGCGGCAGGATAAAGCCAAATCCGCGTTCATTGGCGCGAAAGGTGCCGATGATGCGGTTGCTCATCACCGGCAGTGTGATATTACGGGAGCGATCGATAACAATCTGTCCCAACTCGCGGAGGGCGGCAACGGTATCCTGAAATTGTGAAAATTCCGACGGGCCATAACCCATGGTCTCGGCCAGCTTGGCCAGGGACATCGGTTTATAGTCTCGCCGACATAACGCTTTGAGAATTTGTCGCTTGAGCAATTCCATTTTAGGACATTTATCCGCAGACGCCGTAGGGCCTGTTACTTCGACCGCCATTGAACACAAAAAGCGTCCAACCGAAGATTACCTCGGTCTGGACGCTTTGGTTGTATCACAAAAAAATTTCTGCGTTACGCAGCCGAGCCAGCGCCTTTAGCCTTGAGGCTGTTGAGCCGCGCGGCCATACGAGACTTAATCCGTGAGGCGGTGTTCTTGTGCATCGTGCTGGTGCAGGAAACCTGATCAAGTTTCTTGGTTAACTGCTTGAATTCGGCTTGCGCCTTTTCCAGATTACTTTCGTCAACAGCCGTTAAAAAACGCTTGGTGAACGTTTTCAACGTACTTTTTCTGGCACGATTGACCGTGCGACTCTTTGCATTTTGACGAACCCGCTTTTTGGCTGATACCGAATGAGCCACGTTTTTACTCCTGTTGACTGACTGTTATTGAACCTCCCATACAGGGAGACTTTGGACTTCCCGACTAAATACATCTACATATAGCATTTCGAATCAGCCATTATGCCCTTGCGAACGCAATTTGTCAATACGCTGGCTAACATCTTTATAAGAAAAATCTGTCTGTGCCAGTTTACGGTAGACTTCTAAAGCCTTGTCCAGCTTATTGCCCGCTTCATAAGCCCTTGCCAAATTGTATCTTATGTCTTTTGCGATCAGGGAATCCTGGGTTTGACATTCTTTCAGGGCGGCAGAAAAAATATCGATTGCATCATCAAACCATTCCTTCAGCAGGAAACAAAGACCGACTTTATCCATCGCCGCGACCTTCAGTTGGGGGTCATTGCGGGCATCCTGGAACAATGGGATCGCCTTATCGAACTGCTGAGTTCTGATTAAACATCGCCCGTATTCATACTTAAAACGTAAATCCGTGGGATAATTTTCGACGCATTTTTGATAATAGACCAGTTCTTTTTGTTCCAATTGGCGATTCAGTTTGGCAAGCTGTTCTTTGGAAGCGTCATCCGTTTTGCCGGCAGCATACTCTTGCGCCCTAAGAATGAGGTTGCGCAGGGTCTTGATTTCAAGTTCCATCAATTTTCTGTGAAACGAAAAATCTTTGGTCTGCTGAAAGGCATTCTCAAGCAGTTGCTCAGCTTCGACAAATGCCGCCTTGGTTTCCAGGCCGACAAGGGCTTCGGCAAGCTGCAAAATATTCGTGGTTGAGGTTGGAGCCTGCTGATATTGTCGACGTGATTCTGATACAACCCGCTGTCTTACATTTTCACTTTTGACCGTATTTTCCTGCGATTGTAACTGATCTTGATATTCTCTATCATCCATCGACTCGCGGAATGAGGCTGTTTTTCCATATTTACCTTTTTCCATGGTCATTTTGGCAGACAAATCCCGCAATTCATTCTTGAGCAAGTCGTCTTCGGGTTTTAATAAAATAGCCATTTGGCAGGCCTCGACAGCTTTTGTATAAAGGCCGAGCTTGTCATAGGAGTTTTTCAGGACAACAAAAGTCTTAAATGAGGGTTTATGGCTGGCCCGGTTGGCATCAAAAATCAACTGTGCAATCCATTCGGCGGTTCGTGTGCATCCGGCGGCAATACTGGCACTCAGCATTTTTTCAGCATAACCGAGATTGTCGGGGTCTTTTGCAAGCAGATATTCAGCGTTGAAGAGTTGCTCGATTGGAGTTTTGCCGCCCATACGCTTGAGTTGGTCGATCATTGAAGGTTTTTTGCAGCCTTTACCCTGACGTATCAGCGCCAATCTTCGCAGGGGGGCATGCCCATCTTCGAGGGCATCGGGCGACTGCTTTAGGCCATCGAGATATAAGTCAATGGCGTAGTCGAAATTATCCGTTGCTGCGACTTCCTCAGCTCGGGTGAAAAAGGCTTTGGCTTTTTCCAACCCGGCGTCTATTCTTTCATCCAATTTATCGATGCGTAACCTCTTTCAATTCTGAATGTTAACGAACCTATTTTATCGGTTTACAGACGGGTTTGTCAATAATAATTGCTTGTCAATAGGGCTTAAATGTGTTACAAGGCCGCTTTATCCAAATTATCGAAAGGAAAATGTGAATGTTAGCAGCCGTAGCGAAATCTGACCCCAAGGTGTACGAACTGATTGTCGGTGAAAAAAAACGGCAGGAAAACTGTATCCGACTTATCCCGTCTGAAAATTACGTTTCACAGGCCGTGATGGACGCAACCGGCTCGTGCTTTACCAATAAATATGCCGAGGGATACCCCGGAAAACGTTACTACGAAGGTCAGGAATTTACCGATCAGGTTGAAAATCTGGCGATTGAACGGGCCAGACAGGTCTTTGGCGCTGATGGCGCTAATGTCCAGCCGCATTCCGGATCGTTTGCGAATATGGCAGCTTATTGTGCTTTGGCTCAGCCGGGCGAGACGATTATGGGACTTGCGCTGCCGCATGGAGGACATCTGACCCACGGATGGAAAGTCAGCTATACGGGTAAATTTTTCAAATCCGTACAGTATGAATTGGATGCCGCAACCGGCAGACTGGACTACAATAAAATCGCCGACCTTGCCAAGCTGCACAAGCCGAAAATCATCATCTCCGGCTCCAGTGCCTATCCGCGCGTTATCGACTTTAAAGCCTTTGATGAAATCGCCAAGGCGGTCGGCGCGTTTCACGTTTCGGATATTGCCCATATCGCCGGTCTGGTTGCCGGCGGTGCACACTTAAGCCCTGTTCCGTATGCCGATGTCGTAACGACCACTACACATAAATCGCTTCGCGGCCCGCGCGGCGGGATGATTCTGTTTAAGGAACAACACACCGCGGCAGTCAATAAGGCTGTTTTCCCAGGCCTGCAGGGCGGTCCGCATATTCACACCATTTCCGCTCTGGCAGTGTGTCTGGGCGAAGCTCTCCACCCGGCGTTTAAAATTTATGCGGCACAGATTGTCGCCAACGCCAAAAAGATGGCCGAGAAATTGATGGAATATGGATTCAACCTTGTCAGCGGCGGCACGGATAATCATTTGATTTTGATTGATTTGCGAAATAAGGGTCTGGCGGGCAAGCCGCTGGCCAAGGCGCTCGACCGGGCAAATATTGAGTGCAACTACAACTCCGTGCCGGGCGATACCGCCCCACCGTTTAATCCGAGCGGGCTGCGTCTGGGGACGCCGTCGCTGACCACGCGCGGAATGAAAGAACCGCAGATGGAACTGGTTGCCGGATGGATTAAGACCATCGCGGAGAATGTGGAAAACGAACAGATGATCGAAAAAGTCGGCAAGGAAGTGGTCGCCGTCTGCAAACAATTCCCCGTCAAAGAATCGTTTGTGTAGTCAGTTCAGCCAGAAGAGAAGAAATTTTCGGTTTGCTGAAAGCGGTTTGGATTTTTTTTAGAATCTGCTGCTGACGGGCGGTAAAGACAATTGGTTTTGTCGGGTCGAAATCCAAGGCGCCAAAGCATGTCGTGATTGCGCTTTCGATGGCTTTGATGTTGCGTCCTGTTTTGGCGCTGATATAGATTGCATCCAGTGGACGAACGGCCGAGCCTAAGTCAAGCAAGTCGGATTTGTTGAAAATGGAAATGACCGGCTTATCCAGCGGCAAGTGAGCAGTAATAGATACCGGTGCCGCCGCATCCTGCACATAGAGAATTCCATCGCATTCGGCCAGCAGTTTGCGGGTTAATTCCTGAGCGGATTGGTCCGGTGTTTCACGCAGAGCATTTTCTCCCAATCCGGCGGTGTCTATCAATTCCACTTTCAATGAGCCAATCTTAATCACAGCGCTAACCCAGTCGCGCGTCGTTCCGGCGGTATCGGAGACAATTGCTTTATCGCTGCCGGCAAGGGCATTAAGTAGTGTGCTTTTGCCGCTGTTTGGGGGGCCTGCAAGCACTATTTTAACTCCGTGGATAATTCGGCGGGCAATCATGCTGCGCGATAAAATCTCACGACATTCCGAATGGATTGCGTCCACCGAAAGCGGTTCAATCTCTGCCTGTGTTTTTGTTATCCATGCCGCAAGCCCGCTTTGTATTTGCGACTGAATTATTGCGACCCCTTCGAGCGTCGCCGCTTTGCATTGTTCAATGGCAACCTCCTTTTGTAGGGTGGGCTTTGCCCACGCTGTACCGGACAGCGTTTGGGCATAAAAAGTTTCCGCGTCGATCAGTTTTCCGCCGTGCCGTGTCATAAGTTCCGCGATGGCTTGCACCAGAATAGGGTTGCCGTGACAGTGAATGACAAACAGATGCTCCGCTTCGCAGCCAACAACCACTTCATCGAGCATTTGTACGCCATCGTGGATATGGCCGTGATAGATTTGCCCCGTTATGTATTGAGAACGTGTTTTGCCCGAAACCGTGAAGACCTCTGCCAGCATCGCCGCGGCGTTATCTCCCATCAGCCCTACGCTGCCGATGGCTGAGTACCCTTTGCCCGTCAGTACGCTTACCGAGGCCGACACAGGCTATCGTTCCTTGCGATTGTCGGCGTCGAGTTCTTCAATGTGTTCTTTTTCATAGATGTATTTTTTGTAGGCGACGATGATCCCGCGTACCGCCAAATCCTCCACCCATGAATCGACAAATTCGCATTCTTCTTTGAGCAAAGCGATTGCCGAGCCAGTAACCAATACGTGCGGCCATTTGCCGATTTCCTCGGCATATTTCCGCGTGATCGTCTCCAGCAAACCGACCGCAGAATAATACAAGCCGGCGTTAATTGCTTTTTGCGTTGTATCGCCATAAGGGCTTTCGGGGTGCGACACTTCCACCTGCGGCAGTTGCGCCGTCCCAGCATGGAGAGCTTTGGCCCCCATCGCAAAACCCGGGGCGATAACGCCGCCCATAAATATGCCTTTTTCATCCACCAGATCAATTGTTACCGCCGTGCCAAAGTCGGCGACAACGACTGCATCTTCGACGACCGCATACGCCGCCGCGGCAACAATCAGACGATCCGTGCCGACCTGCAATGCATTTTCCACGCTGGTCTCTATCGGCAGCGGTACGTCGCGACCAATCAATTGGATTTTTTCGCCCAGCGTTTCTTTGACGATTATTTCAACTAACTGTGTCCAGATAGGTTTAACAGAGCTGACGACGATGACGCCTTCGTGGACAGGCTGGGCTGCGCTGCGCACCAATGGCACCTGCTGCCAAGCCTCCCGCAGAACCGCGGCAAGCTGCTCTTTGGCCTCCGGCGCCTCGCCCGGAATGGATTTTAGGAATTGCTCCTTATCATCCAGAAAAAACGCCAGCTTAATATTCGTATTGCCGATATCGATTGCGATAATATTCATTCAAATTATCCGATTTGAGTTGGAAAATTAGTCTTCGTCGTTTTTGTTTTGGCTTTTGTTTCCCGCTTCTTTTTGCTTTGCAGGATGTCCCAAAGCTTCTCTTTCAATTCGGCCAGCCCTTCGCCCGATACGGCGGAGATCGTAACAATCTTTTTGGTCTTAAGGGCCTTTTTGATGGCACTGACAATGGTCTTATCCGGGTCTAAATCGGCTTTATTGATCACCACCAGTTCCGGCTTGCGGGTAAGCTTGCCGCTGTGCAGTTTCAGTTCGTTGCGAATAGCTTTGTAGTTATCCACCGGATTGCTGCCGTCGGCGGGCATCACATCCAGCAGATGCACCAGTATTTTCGTCCGCTCGATATGCCGCAGAAATTCGTGTCCCAGGCCGGAGCCTTCGTGGGCGCCTTCGATTAGTCCCGGCAGGTCGGCCATCACGAATCGCCGCGCCCCTTGCAGTTCGACAATTCCCAGTACGGGATTAAGCGTCGTAAAGGGGTAATTCGCAATTTTGGGTCTTGCTTTGGAGCATCGCGACAGCAGCGTGCTTTTGCCGGCGTTGGGCATCCCGACTAAACCCACATCGGCGAGCAATTTAAGCTCCATCCGCAGCCAGCGTTCCTGTCCGGGCTTGCCGGGCTGGGCGTAACGGGGCGATTGCCTGCGGGAGGTCGCGAAATTGACATTGCCCAAACCGCCTTTGCCGCCGCGACAGATGCAGATTTTCAGTCCCGGCTCATTCATGTCTTTCAGCAGAATCCCCCGTTTGAAGTCGAAAATCATCGTCCCGACCGGCACACGGATAATCAGTTCTTCGCCATCGGAGCCGAATCGCTTGGCACCTTCGCCGGGCAGTCCGTTGCCGGCCTCCCAGTCATGCTTGCCCGAAAAATCCAGCAGGGTATCAATCGAGGGGTCGGCAATAAAATAGACGCTGCCGCCGTCGCCGCCGTCGCCGCCATCGGGGCCGCCTTTGGGGATGTACTTTTCCCGCCGAAAACTCATGCACCCGGGGCCGCCATTGCCCGCCTTGACCCGTATTTTTGCTTCATCTATGAACATAGAGCCATACTCGTTATTTCAGATTCTTATTGTCGTCTTATTATTAAAGATTTGATTATACCTGAGTTGGACTGGAAACACAACACACGGATAAATACTCCGTTCTTGACTAAGACTTCCCGACACGGTAGAGTTTTCATTATTACTATTTTTGAAGGAGCACAAGATGGCAACAGAATTAGCGGACAAAAGGGAAAACTATTACAATAGCAGGAAAGCGGTAAGCATAAAGAGATTTTTTGGCAGAGTTTTTTTGTTTTTCTTAGTTATTTTATCTTCCACTGTACAAGCTGTTGCTCCGGACAGCGCAAATAGCGGATTGGCTTCTAATCAAAAACACAGTTCGAGTCGAGAGCTACTGCCCACGATACCGAATACAACTTTTACTCTGTTTCAAAAAGAAGTCAAAGACGCTAATTGGGAGAAAGCGTTGGGGTATTGCTCCTGTAAAGTCAAGGCCAAATCCCGAGAATATGAGTCACCGGAAGCCTTTTGCAAAGCAGTCCTGCCCATCGAAAAGATAGCCGCTTTATCGGAATTTCAAATTCGCGGCCAATCGAGCAGATTAGGGCAAGTTATCCGTTATCAACATAATATAGAATTGAAAGATCCCAATGACAGATATTCATTGAGGTGGGAGCTTTGCATAATAAAAGAAGATTCCAACTGGGTCATGGATTTTACAACAAAACCCCTCGCTATCTGGCAGAAGCACGAAATTCTGAAATCTAAGGCTGTCAATCAAGGCTTCCCTTTGAATTACGAGATAAGCCGTACCGGTTTTGATGTTCGTTTGGTCCCCTTAACTCAAGAGTTTTTTGTGGGCAAACCCATGTTGTTTCGTGTAGAAATGAAGAACATGAGCAATGAAACACTTGGGTATTGGCAGACATCTTTTATGGTTAATGATCCGATGGCGATAAAAGATCCTAATGACACAATTATCCCTTATATCGAGGGTAGTTATCAGACCTCTGCAGCGCCTGAATTTGTCGAACCCAGTGAGACGGTTGTGCTTGCAGATAATTATGACTTAAGGTCTCAATATCATATTACAACACCGGGTAGATATACGGTTCAGTTTAGAAAAAGCCCATTGGCGACCCCATCGCCATCAAATATTGTTGAATTTGATGTAAAACCCGGACAGTTATCGCCAAGCGAGATGCTTGTCGAAAAACTCATCCCTATCCTGCCACCAGCGTGGAACTTTACCAGAAAAATAAATTCTGCCGATGAGTTCGCAAAGGAACAAGCTGGTGAAGCTGTTAGTTTTTGGTTAACTGGAAAGCATGGCAGAAAAGGCGAAAACAAAGGTATGAATATAGCCCTGAACATCATAATATTCATTGGTAATAATTCTACACA
>Ga0209450_10001951_pt1 | contig 10414 bp, 8 predicted proteins | sample FrelakmetLWP11LW_FD_187149 | JGI IMG/M metagenome (GOLD analysis project Ga0209450, IMG submission 187149) | Freshwater lake sediment microbial communities from the University of Notre Dame, USA, for methane emissions studies - LWP11 LW (SPAdes)... | ecosystem: Environmental > Aquatic >... | reverse complement strand
GTTACGTATAACCCAATTCATTGTTTCGTGGCTCTTCCCTGAAAATCCTTCCCTTTTCTTGTCGTGTAGCTGATCGCAGCATCGCGGGCGATTACAAACGCTAATCGCTGGTCAGATCAGGCAAATAAACGCTCTAGACATCTCTCCAGAAAACGTCTATTCTTGGTTTAATTCCCGGACAATTCGGTCTTCCGCTTAACTTTCAGCCTACCCCTAAGCTCATGGAGATAGGGATGAAAGAACGCCGCCGGAAGGATTCCCGTTTCAAGCCTCCAAAGGACACTCGTTCCTTCCTGGAGGCTTTTCTTTTTCCATGTGGCAGGGACCCGGAGGTCCTTCTATGAATACTGAGCGAGCAAAGCGCAAACTCAGTGCTATCCTCAGTGCAGACGTCAAAGGGTATAGCCGACTCATGGGAGAGGATGAAGTCGGAACGGTCAGGACTCTCAAAGAGTGCCGTGAACTGATGTCCAAGCTGATTAAAGAATACCGAGGTAGAGTGGTGGATTCTCCTGGGGACAATGTGCTCGCGGAGTTTGCTAGTGTGGTGGACGCCCTGGAATGTTCTATTGAAATTCAAAAGAATCTCAAAAGCAAGAATGCTGCCCTTCCCGATAATCGAAGGATGCAGTTCCGAATTGGGGTGAACCTCGGAGATGTGATTGAAGATGAAGATCGGGTTTATGGTGACGGGGTCAATATTGCAGCCAGGATAGAGGGACTAGCTGAACCTGGCGGGATTTGCATATCGGGAAGCGGTTTCGAGCAAGTAAGAAACAAACTGCCGCTTGGATATCAGTATCTAGGAGAGCACACGGTCAAAAACATTGTGCAGCCGATTAAGGTGTACCGGGTTCTCATGGAACCGGAACAAGCCGGAAAGGTGATTGGTGAGAAAGGACCAAGGCGAACCCAATGGCGTTGGGCTGCTATGGCGGGGATCGTGCTGGTGGCTGGCGCGTTGGCTATCTGGAACTTCTATTTTCGCCCCCCGCCTATTGAACCTGCCTCCAAAGAGAAGATGGCCTTTCCGCTTCCGGACAAGCCATCCATCGCCGTTCTTCCCTTCGCCAACATGAGCGATGATCCGAAGCAGGAGTTTTTCAGCGATGGGATCACCGAAGAGATCATTACAGCCCTTTCCAAGAGCCCTTACCTCTTCGTGATCGCTCGAAACTCCACCTTCACATACAAGGGCAAACCCATAAAGGTTAGGCAGGTAAGCGAAGAGCTAGGTGTCCGGTATGTGCTGGAAGGCAGCGTTCGTCGGGAAGGTGAGCGGGTCCGCATAACGGCTCAGTTGATAGACGCAATCAAGGGACACCACTTGTGGGCCGAACGCTATGACCGGGACACAAGAGAGATCTTTGCCTTGCAGGATGAGATCACCATGAAGATCATGACGGCGCTGAATGTGACACTGCGGGCAGGGGACAGTTTTGGTAAGGGGTTAACAGGAACCAGAAGTCTTGAGGCTTTTCTAAAATTCATCGAGGCCCGCGAGCGTTTCTATCGCTACACAAAGGAAGATAACGCCCTGGCGAGAGGGCTGCTGGAAGAGGTCATCTCTATCGACCCCAATTACAGCCTAGCCTATAGCCTTCTGGCCGCCACTCATGCAAGTGAGGTATGGTTTGGTACAAGCAAATCCCCCAAGGACTCCCTGGCAACAGCAATCGAGCTGGGGGAGAAGGCCATTGCGCTTGATGAATCGAACGCTGATGTTCGTAGCGGTCTGGGCTATCACTACGTGATGGCAAAGCAGTTTGATAAGGCGATTGCGCAGACGGAGCGAGCCCTGGCTCTCGATCCGAACTCCTCTGTAAACCTTTACAACTGCGCCTGCAATCTTGCCTTTTCGGGAAGGCCAAAGGAAGCGATTCCTATTTTCCACGAGGTGTTACGCCGCAATCCCTTTGCCCCCGCCCAATACTTTGTCGCGCTAGGCATGGCTTACCGGATGGCAGGCCACTATGCAGAGGCATTAGAGCAAGCGAAAAAGGCGGTGGATCGAGATCCTAAGAACTATTTTGGTTACCTTGCGGTCGCAGGTACATCTATCTTGGCGGGGCGTGAAGAGGAGGGACGAGTTGCAGCTGAGCAGTTCCTCAAAACCAATCCAAAGTTTTCACTTGAGCGGTATGCGAGAACACTCCCGTACAAAGATCAGGCGCAACTGGATCTTTGGATTGATGCCCTCAGAAAGGCCGGACTGCCCGACAAGCCACCACTTCCTCTGCCCGACAAACCCTCCATTGCCGTGCTGCCCTTTGTCAACATGAGCGACGACAAGAGCCAGGAATTCTTCAGTGATGGGTTGACTGAGGAAATTATCACCGCGCTGTCAAAGACTCCAAAGTTGTTTGTGATCGCAAGGAACTCCTCATTTGTCTACAAGGGAAAGCCGGTGAATGTCCAACAAGTGAGCCGGGAGTTGGGAGTGAAGTACGTGCTGGAAGGAAGCGTGAGAAGGAGCGGGGATCAACTGCGGATCACCGCCCAGTTGATTGATGCCACCACCGGCAATCACCTCTGGGCAGAGCGATATGATCGAGAGATGAAAGACATCTTTGCCATTCAAGATAACATAACTATGAAGATCCTGTTGGCTACGCAGGTCCAACTTGTGGGGGGAGAACAAGCAACATTAAGGGCAGCCGGTTCAACAAATCTCGAGGCATATCTCAAGTACCTGCAGGCTAATGAATACCTCGGTGGATTCAACAAAGAGAGCAATACGAAGGCACGTATAGCTGCAGAGGAGAGCATTGCTTTAGACCAAAACAATCCAGGGGCATATTACGCTCTCTCATACGTGGAATTGCTCGACGTGTGGCTCGGCCTGAGCAAGTCACCCAAGGACTCCCTAATGCGCTCTATAGAGCTGGCAAAACGAAGTATTTCACTGCAGGACTTCTCGGGACCGCGAAGGGTGTTAGCCACCGCCTATTTGCTCCTTAGGAAACACGATGAAGCTGTTGCAGAAGCAAGAAAGGCGCTTGAGATGGATCCTGGATCGGCTAATGCCTATATGACTCTCGGTCATGTGCTAATGCTTTCCGATCTACCGCAAGAAGCGGTCCCCGTGTTGGAGAAAGCAATACGTCTTAATCCCTACCCTCCAAGCCCATATTTTCACAATCTCGCTGCAGCTTACCTGAATTTGGACAGGTACCAGGAGGCTATTGCGGCGGCCAAGAAGGCTCTCGGGGTGAATCCGAATGATCTAATTGCGCATGTTGCGTTAACGGGTAGTTATTCGCTTTCAAATCAAGAGAGTGAGGCGCGCTCTGCGGCAGAACAGATTCTAAGGTTAGACCCCAGCTTCTCTCTGGAGAGATACAAGAAGACAAATCCAAACAAGAATCAAGAGCGGCTTGAACGTCTAGTACAAGCCTTGGCCAAAGCCGGCCTGAAATGATCGAGAAGGCCCATTGCGGGCTGCGTTGACACAGAACCCCTCGATATATTCATTTCATAACCTAAGCCGATGGGGAAGACGGGTCGCCCGCGGGTTGGTAGCTGACCTTGCTGATTTCTATTCACGAAGACGCGATGGTTGCTTTAAAATGGGTCAACCTGCAAAACGATTGATTACGGCGCCAAGTCTATCTTTTTGGCAGGCAGTCGGCATGTAGCGATTTCCAAATGCATGGTGAAAATTCGCAGGGCTCGAGATTTTCTTGTTTTCTGACCGAAGGCGAGATCACCATGAGATTTAACTATAACAGTTCACATTGCGCCATTGAGCTAAAAAGATGCGATGCGGTGCGAAAAATGATAGGGCGTGGGGTGTCTCATGCCTTCAAATATCTGCTGTTTCTGCCAGGCGGTGGGCCTTCGTTCGGGATGGAATCTCGAGGGAAGGGAAGTCTTCCTTGACAATATAGAAACTGACCAGTATAGTTTAAATGGTCATTTTACAAATGGGCTAGGAGGATAGAGATGTCCAGAAACCTTTCGATTGTTGAAGCGAAGACTCATCTCTCCGACTGCATCCGGGAGGTGGAGCAGGGTGGATCGGTCCTCATCACCCGGCATGGAAAAGCTGTAGCAGCTCTGGTCCCGGCGGATATCCTGGAGAATGTGGAACGCCTGAAGAAAGCCGGTCCCCGAGGAGGACTCGCCAGCTTAGCCGGCGGCTGGAAGGGATCTGAGGAGCTCGTCCGCCTTCTAGCGCAGTCGAAGCGCACAAAACCCCGCAGGCAGATGGTTCTGGATTAGGTGCTCTGATGGCTTATCTTTTCGATACGGACGCCATATCGGAATTGCTGCGTCCTCGACCTGCCCCGGCCTACGTCGAATGGCTCAGGGCCATCTCCCGAGAGGATCAATTTACAAGTGCCGTGGTTATCGGAGAACTGTACCGAGGAGCCTTCCGTTCTCCGGCGCGAGAGCGCCATCTGGTGAATATCCGGCAACGGATCCTCCCCGCTGTGACTGTATTGCCGTATGATGTGGCCGTTGCCGAGGTGTGCGGGCTCCTGTCTGCGAAATTGGAGGAGACTGGACAGTCGCTTGCTGATGCGGATCTTCAGATTGCAGCGACGGCCGTCTACCACAATCTGGAATTGGTCAGTGGGAACCTACGGCATTTTGCTCGCATTCCTCAACTTCGGGTTAACCCGATACTCACCGATTCTCGCCGATCATAGAGATTCTTAAGTCTCGAAAACCAGCCCCAGGGCTTATAGGGGAGCTAGAAAACCGCCTCGAACTTCATCCCTCTTTTTTTCAGCTCAGAAGTGAGCCGGGCCTTGTATTCCTGAAAGAATTCATCCTCTGTCGCCCACTCCAGATTTAGCTGGCGGTAAAAGGATTTTATCTGGCTTAGGTAATTCATGCGGTCGATGAAGACTCGGTCCACCGATCCGTCCAGGTCTGCGACAAGCTTCTCCGGATCCCCAGGCAAGAGAGGCCCGATAAAAGCAAAGGTCTTTATCCCTGAGGAATGAATTCTCTCAAGGGCTTTCATTCTGTCTGCGACTGATGCTGCACCGGGTTCGAAAAACCCGGCGATCTTCTCATCGTTTGTGGTGATGGTGAATCCCACTTCAATCTCTTTGAAGTCTTTCAAGAGATCCATATCCCGCAAAACCAGTTTCGATTTGGTCTGGATGTTGACAGGGAACTGCTTCTCGAGAAGCTCCTTCAGACAGCGCCTCGTCAACTCGTATTTCGCTTCAAGAGGCTGGTAAGGATCGCAGACAGAGGAAATCCAGGCCGTGCCTCTCTTGGCCCGCTGGAGTTGTTTTCTGAGAACTTCAGGTGCATTGATCTTCACATCGACGAATTCGCCCCAGGCCTCCTTGTGCCCGGAGTAGCGCTTCATGAAAAGACGCGCGTAGCAGTATCGGCAGTTGACCTGGCAGCCCGTGTAAGGGTTGACGCAGTAGTCGAAGATTTGGGACTTGTTGAGAATGCTTTTGGCTTGTGTTTCTTTGACGGCTAACATGACGCGGTTGTGCTCATCGAGTCCTCGGGGAAGGGGAAAAAACCAGTTTCAGCACCTTTTTTGTTTCAGGCGTGACCTTGAACCGATCGTCAATCCTGAAGCCGCAAACCCATACGAGGGTTCCGTCACAGCACAGGATGGGTGTTGAGTAGCGCTGCTCCAGAGGCATTTTGAGATCCACGAAGAAATCCTTGAGCTTCTTGTGCCCTTTCATGCCGAAAGGGATGAACCGGTCGCCCGCCTTGAAGCTCCGTAGGGTGAGAGGAAAGCGAAGCTTTTCAGCGTCAAGAAAAGCTGTCCACGCGGACCCTCGAAGACGCAGACCCTTTCTGCTTCTGATCTCTTCAATGGAGAGGCGCCGGCCGATTTCCTTGAGATCATAGGTGCCGGGGCCATCTAACGTGTAATGAAAAGGCCGGGGTTTCCTGCTCACTGAGGCCGAAAAAATCAGGTAATCATAAGCTCGTTTGACCGTCAGCCTCCCGGGGAGATTAAGAACTGCTTGGGGTTTCTCGGCTTGAGCCAAGCGCTGGATCGCTTCGATGTGATCCCAACTGATTCGGCGCAGATCCTTCTTCGCCCTTCCGATCACGTTTCTGATTACACGCCTTCTCAGGGCGACAGGGAGAGTAAGGAAAGACGTGATGGGAACCTTGGAGGCTTGATGAGGCGACAACTCCATGTTCCTGTTCAGCCAGCCTTTCGCGATTAGTTCCAGGTAGTCGTCTTCATCGCGCAGAATTTCCGCGGTCTGGGCCAAGAGGTGTGCAAGCCGAGGTTGATGCACCTCAAGAAGAGGCATTAACTCCAGTCGGATCTTATTCCTAAGGTAGTCGGTCTTGAGGTTGGAGCTGTCTGTGACAGAAGGGAGTTTTTTCGCTCTCAGGTAGTTTTCGATCTCAGGACGCTCGATCTCGATAAGGGGCCTGATGATGGAGCCGTCACGACGTGGAGGCATACCGGTCAAGCCTGAAGGGCCGCTCCCTCGCAACAAACGCATGAGAATCGTCTCAGCCTGATCGTTCAGATTGTGCCCCAATGCAATTTTTTGGGCTTTCTGCTTTTTCCTTGCCCTCTCAAGGAAGGCATAGCGTGCGTTCCTCGCCACCTCCTCCCTGGAGCCTCTGACCTTTTTCGCGAGCAGGTATCCCTTGGCAGTTTCAAAGGGAAGCTTCAAGGAGACGGCCAGAGCGCGGACGAAGGCGGTTTCGGACTCATCTTCAGCAGGTCTCAAGCCGTGATCGAAGTGGGCTACGACAAGATGGATGTGCAATTCATCCATCAGTTCGTGGAGAAGGTGAAGAAGGCAGACAGAGTCAGGACCCCCGGAGACGGCGACAATGACACAGTCCCCTTCGGAGATCATGTGGTGGCAAGAGATGGTGTGTTTGACCTTTTGGAAAGTGTTTCTGGTGGAGTACATGAGCAATGGCCTGTCAAAGGTGTCTTCTGATGGGCATATTATCACAGCCGGGCGTTGGCGTTAAGAAAACCATGTGCCGCTTTTAGGGTTTCCTCGAGTAGCTCCGGACCGCTTGCGCTTGATTCAACCACTTTGACTCTGGGACCCAAGGGCCTCCACTGGGTGACGGAAGAGTGCCTGAAGAGGGCAAGGGTGGGCGCCCCAAACATCGCAGACAAGTGAGTGATACCACTGTCATGCCCAATATAGAGCGAAGCTTCTTGAAGAAGGAGGGAAAGTTTACCTATATCAGGGGAGAAAAGAATTTCCACCTCCTTCTCTCCGGAAAACAAAGGGAGAAGGTTTTCCTCGGCAGGCCCTAAAAGGATCACCGGTAATTCTTTGACGAAGGCGATCTTCTTTCGAAAAGCTCTAACAAGATTTAACCAGAACTCAGGTGGGAAATTCTTTTGTGTTCCGCCTGAGCCAGGGTGAAAAACAACTCGCAGGCGGCTCCGATGCCCAGGGAGAAGAAGAGGACTGTTCATAGCCTCCATCATAACTTTTTCTGCGTTAACAGGGAGTCCGCTGTTTTCTAAGGCTCCGGCAAGATAGAGGGCGACATGGACGGCTTCGTTTTCGCCGGGATAGCCGGGCAAGACGGCAATAGATGCACCGGGGAAGAAGTGCTCCAGGTTTTTCTTGATCATGCCTTGAGGGTCATTCAGGAATGCGACAATTCTATCCGCCTCGTGGACAGGCAGTCTGACACCAGGCTCCAGGACATCCATGAAAAGGGCATGCCAGCCTGGGACTTCGAAATCCAGACAACCTGAGACAAGAGGTCTTAAGAAATCAATCCCGGGCTTTCTTCCAGCCACGATCACCTCTCCCCACTCGCGTGAGTTGGAGATGGCAGGAGCAAGCATGAGGGTGTCGCCCAGAGCAGCCGGCCGGATGATCAGGGTTTTCATAAAAGAGATTCTAAGATAAACCGCTTGTAGAAACAACAGGTTAACTTGACCCTTCGAGAGCCTCAGGGTCAACCCTGAGCAGGCCCCATCCGTAAGCATGAGGTGGCCGAAGGGGTTGACTTGACTGACCCAGCCGTGTGATTATTCTTTCCCAAAGTGCCCTTGGAGTCTCTGGACCCCGGCTTTCGCAGGGGTGACGGCTTGGGCAACTTCTTACGCGTTCATCCTTTAACAAACGAATGGAGGTTTGCCCCATGGGTAACTGGTTCAAGACGACGCTTTTGATGGCTGCCTTGACCGCCCTCATTGTGTTCATAGGGAATCTGCTGGGCGGACAGAACGGCATGATTCTCGCTTTCATCCTTGCCATAGGCATGAACTTCTTCAGCTACTGGTTCTCCGACAAGATCGTTCTCAGGATGTACAAAGCTCAGGAAGTGACGCCGAGCGAGAGCCCTGAGCTTCACCAGATCGTGGCCGGGCTGGCCCAGAGGGCCAATATTCCCATGCCGCGCATCTATACCATTCCTGAAGATTCGCCCAACGCCTTCGCCACAGGCCGAAACCCGGAGCATTCGGTCGTTGCTGTGACCGAAGGGCTGCTTAAGCTCATGAACAGGGATGAGCTGGAAGGAGTTCTGGCTCATGAGCTCGCACACGTGAAAAACAGGGACATCCTGATAGGCTCCATCGCAGCCACCATGGCAGGGGCGATCATGATCCTCGCCAATATGGCCCGATGGTCTGCGTTCCTGGGCGGAGGCTCCAGCAGCAACAACGAAGGGGGTGGAAGAGGACTGGGCGGAATCGGCCTGATTGTCATGAGTATCTTAGCTCCCATGGCCGCGATGCTCATCCAGATGGCCATATCCCGATCAAGAGAATATCATGCAGACGATTCGGGCGCCGAGTTTGCAGGACACCCTAACGGTCTTGCAAATGCCTTGAGGAAGCTTGGTGAGTATACGAAGAAACTCCCCATGGATGCCAGTCCCCAGACAGCGCACATGTTCATCGTCAATCCCCTGAGCGGCAGAAGCTTGATGAGCCTTTTTTCCACCCATCCCCCTCTAGAGGAAAGGATAGAGCGTCTTACCGGCATGCCTCCTTCCATTCATGAGGGGCCATCGGGTGGAGATACGGGAATCAAGAAAGCTGAGGATGCTTGGAGGCACCTCTCTCGCTAGCAGGCTCCCTAAGGTATAGCAGACAGCGATCGGTGCAGCATCCTCACCTGCGATGTGCCGAGCCCCATCCATCCCCCTCCGGGGTGCCCCTTCCATCCCCGCTGCAGGGAGCGGCAGAACATCTGCTCTGAGGAATTGCCTCTCTTGAAAGAACTTGCGCCCGGCCACTCGGTGGCCTGCCATTTGAGGGGATAAGGGTTGCCTCACGGCATGCGGTAGACCATGGAGTTGACGTTCATGCCCGCGCCTACGGAAGCAAAGACAGCGATGTCTCCTGAGTGAAGAACGTGGTTGTCGATTTTCCCTCTCTGCAGGAGGTCAAACAGGGTGGGCAAGGTGGCAACGGAACTGTTCCCGAGCCAGGAAATGGTCATGGGCATAATGTGCTCGGGGACTTTTTTTACGTTGCTCAACTTGAAGAGCCTTTTCAGGATCGCTTCGTCCATCTTCTGGTTGGCCTGGTGGATCAGCACCTTGTTCACGTCGGACAGAGTGAGACCCGCCTTTTCAAGACTTCGCAGGACCACTTCAGGAACGGTTTTCACCGCGTACTTGTAGATCTCGTGGCCCTGCATCTTGAGGTACAATTGATCGCCGTCGGAGTTGAGATGATAGGACTGCCCAAGTCGCAGGAGATTGACGTCATGCAGGGTGTCCGACCTCGTCACATGGGAGAGGATTCCTGCCTTCCTGGCGGTGGCCTCCACCAGCGTCGCTCCTGCTCCGTCCGAATAGATCATGGTGTCGATGTCGTGAGGATCGGAAACTCTGGACAGGGTCTCCGCTCCGATGACAAGGATTTTCTTGGCGTCACCGGACTTGATGTAATAATCCGCGATGATCATGGCGTGCAGCCAGCCCGGGCACCCAAATGGGACATCATAGGCCACGCAATAAGGGTTCTTGATACGGAGGTTATGCTTGACCCTGGCGGCGATCGTGGGAACCATATCGCATCTTGCGTTATCCGCCTTCATATCGCCCATGTTGTGACCGACGATGATGTAATCCAGGGTTTCCCTGTCGGTTCCTTGCAGAGCATGCTCGGCGGCAATAAAGGCGATGTCGGACGTGTTCAGGTCGTCCGTGACGTATCGCCTTTCCTTGATGCAGGTGATTTCCTCAAGTTTCTTGATTAAATCGAGATTTGACTTGTTGAGCTTTTTTCCGTCTGCTCCGTAAAAATCATGAGACAGGAAATACTCATTCGATATCTTCAGGGCGGGGATATAACTGCCCGTAGCAGTAATGATCGAACTCGGCATTGTTGAGCTAAGTGGCCTCCTCAATAAACTCGCCGGTTTGACTGAAGGTGAAAAGGGGGAGCATGAGATAATATCCAGTCAAACTGGCTTAATTTAGAGATGTTTCGGTCAAAAAGCAAGCAGGAAAACTC
>Ga0209450_10001949_pt1 | contig 10414 bp, 6 predicted proteins | sample FrelakmetLWP11LW_FD_187149 | JGI IMG/M metagenome (GOLD analysis project Ga0209450, IMG submission 187149) | Freshwater lake sediment microbial communities from the University of Notre Dame, USA, for methane emissions studies - LWP11 LW (SPAdes)... | ecosystem: Environmental > Aquatic >... | reverse complement strand
GATCTTGCGGCAATAGCGGCACAGCTCCTCCGATTTCAGGTCGACATCCGCCTCGCTGCGGCAGTAGTGCATGATGCATCTGTGATCGCGGCAGTGGCGGAGGTTGAAGGTGTGCCCCAGTTCGTGGATGGATTCCTTGATCATCCGCTGCAGGAATTTCTCCCGGGAATTGTGCCGCCAGGCGCCGTTGTTCAATCGGTAGCTGGAAACGATACAGGCTTTGCCGCCCAGCTGCGCTTCGCCGTATACGTGAGTCAGGATGGGGATGAACAGATCCACTTCCACCAGGGCGATGATCTTGAGCGCCCATTCCGGAGCGTCGTCGGCGAGCCGCTTGAGGATGGGCGTCGAGTGGTATTGCTCGCGGGCGGCATCGAAGGCAAAGGCGAGGTCGGTGAGAAGCGGTCCGAATGCGGTGGCAAACCCGAAGATCTTCTGGATGGCCCCAGCGACCGCTGCGGTGATTTCTTCGGCGAGGTCGCGGCAGGGCATGATCAAAATGGTATGTCCGGATGCGGGCGTCAAGCGTCCTTCTGGATTTGGTAGCGTTTGATCTTATTGTAGAGCGTCGAGCGATCGATCCCCAGGATCCTGGAGGTGCGCGCGATATTCCACTGATTTTCGGTCAAGATCTGGTGGATGTGCGCTCTTTCGACCTCCTCCAGGGTGTTGCGGCGCGGGGCGGCCGCCGGCTCGTGGCATAAAATCGGCAAATCCTCCGGCCTGATCTGCCGTTCCTTGCCGACCACCACGGCGCGCTCGATGGCGTTTTCAAGCTCGCGCACGTTCCCCGGCCAGTCGTAGAGCATCATTTCATCGATGGCATCCCGGCTGATCTTGTCGATGGACCGGTGGGTCTCCTGGGCGTAGCGGCGCAGGAAGTGCTCGGCCAGCAGGGGGATGTCCTCCTTGCGCTGTTTCAGGGACGGCATGTCGAACGAGACGACGTTCAAGCGGTAGTACAAGTCCTCCCGGAACTTCCCCTCCCGGATCAATTGCTCCAGCCGGCTGTTCGTAGCGGCCAGCACGCGGAAATCCGCCTCGATCGGCTGAGTTCCGCCCACTCGATAGAAAATGCGGTCTTCCAGAACGCGGAGCAGGTCGATCTGCATCCGCACGCCGATTTCGCCGATTTCATCCAGGAAAAGCGTCCCGCCGTGGGCCAGCTCGAGACGCCCCTTCTTGGTCTCCTTGGCATCGGTGAAGGCGCCGCGCTGATGGCCGAAAAGCTCGCTTTCCATGAGATGCTCGGGGATGGCGCCGCAGTTGACCACCACATAGGGGCCGTCGCGGCGGGGGCTGTTGCTGTGGATGGCCTTGGCGGCAAGGCCCTTACCGGTCCCGGTCTCCCCCAGGATCAGTACGGTGGCGTCCGTCGGCGCCACATCGCAGATGAGGCTGAAGATCTTCTGCATGGGCTCGGACTGCCCGATCATGCTCTCGAACCGGGTCCGCTCCTTGAACTGCTCCTTGAGGTAGAGGTTTTCGCGTGCCTGTTCCTGGTGCCGAATGATCTTTTCGACCAGGACGCCCAGCTCATGGGGGTCGAAGGGTTTGAGCATGTAGTCGAAGGCGCCGTTCTTCATGGCTTCAATGGCCGTCGCAATCGACCCGTAGGCCGTGATCATGACGACGGCCACCTCGGGATCCGCCTCCTTGATCCGGCGCAGGACCTCGAGACCGCTCATGCCCTCCATCTTGATATCCACGAGCAGGATGTCGAAGCGGGTCTGGGCGCACTTTTTCAAGGCAACCTCGCCGCTAGCGGCCGACTGCACCTGGTGGCCGTCCCTTTCCAGCCATCCGGCCAGGGACTCGCGCATGATCGTCTCGTCGTCAACGATGAGGATTTTCGCGGAATTCACGACGACCTCCTTCGGGAAGCACCGGGGGCGGGGGGGGCTGAAGCGGGAGCTTCACTCGGAAGGTCGCGCCTTCGCCGACCTTCGAACGGACATAAATGGAGCCGCCGTGTTCCTGGATGATTCCGTAGGCCACGGACAGCCCCAGTCCCACCCCCTTGAGCTTGCGGGTGGTGAAGAACGGCTCGAAAAGCCTGGACATATCCTCCTTGGGGATGCCGATGCCGCTGTCCTTGACCTTGACCACGACGACGGACTCGTCGGGAGAAAAGCGGGTTTCAATACGCAGCACGCCGCCCTCCTTGGCCTCCAGGGCCTGGGCGGCGTTCGAAATCAGGTTCATGAAAACCTGCTGCAGCTGGTCTTCGGAGCCCACGATGTCGGGGAGCCCCGGATCCATCCGCTTGCGGACTTTGACGCCGGCGATCTTTAGAAGGTTGGCGTTGAGCACCAGGGTGCGGTCGATGAGGCGATTGACGTTCACCGGCTTCATTTCCATTTTGGACTGTCGCGAAAAGGCCAGCAGGTTGGAAACGACGCGGCTGGTCCGTCGGGTTTCGGTTTCCATCAGGTTCAAATAGAAATTAAACTGTTCTATATCTTTGGGTTCCAACACCTTTTCTGCCATGATGCGCTTCATCAGGATGATCAAATTGAGGATTCCCGCGATCGGATTGTTGATCTCGTGCACCACCGAGGCGGAGAGTTTTCCGAGGGAGGCCATCTTGTCGTGGTGCAGCAGCTTCGCATGGGTTTCCCTCAGCTGGCGGGTGCGTTCCTCCACCATCTGCTCGAGGCGCTGGGTGATCTCCTCCTCCTGCCGGCGCTGTTCGGTGATGTCGCGGCTGATGTGGATGAAGCGCGAGATCTTGCCGCTCTTTTCCCAGATGGGATAGATGCTGACCTCATAGTGACGCACGTCGCCGTCAGCCATCTCCCGCTTCTGGATCTGTCGGTTCATGCACTTGTCGTGGATCACTTTGTGAAGAGGGCAGGCGTCGTCGGCGAGCCCGCAGGGCTGTTCGTTGCGGTGATAGACCTCGTGGCATTTCCGGCCGATGACTTCCGAGCGCGAGTAGCCCATCTTCTGAAGAAAGGAGTCGTTCGCCTCGACGATCGACATGTCCGGGTTGATCACCAGGATGAAATCCTGGATCCCGTTCAGGATCGTTTCCATCTCCTCGTTGCGCTGACGCAGTTTGCGCTCCTCGTTGCCGATGGCCTTCCAGAAGATCTGGAAAACATGGTAGGAAAGGATGCGGATGCGCTCGGGCCGGGTTTGCAGGATATCCCGGAGGATCGTCTCGTCGGGGGTCAGGACGATAATGAGATTGATATTGTAGCGCGGATCATAAAGTTGGTGGTAGTCGGTGAAGGTTAGCAGTCCCAGCTCATCGGCAAGCACCATCGCCGGGCTTTGCGGGTCCGAATCGGCGACCGCCAGGAAAAACGCATAAATCTCATCCTGAGCATACACCGATGTGGTTCTATTTAAAATTTCGGTGCAGAACTCCCCGCCGCCGACCAGACCGATATGGATGACGGAGGGCTTTTCTGCGGCCATGGGGCTATCCCTATAACGCGGGTCCTGGGAACCAATCACTGATCGCTTGAACCCTGCCGTGCGCCGCCGCCGAGATCTGCCCGCGGCTTTGTGTCACAGGGGTACAAGCGTAAAATTCTACATACATTTTATTGGGAAGAATCTGCATCTGCGTCTGAGAAAATACCTATCATTTGTGCTATCCGCTATCAAGACGATTCTTTTTCAAACACTCTCAAGCTGCCATAATGAATTTGCCAGTTGTTTTTTATACTAATAATTCCAGATTGTTATTTATAAAATTGAGGCTTGTGCAAGCGTCCTGCATCGGCCTAGATCATGCTGGAATAATACAGAGGTGCATTTTAAGATTTTGGTTGACAAAAACGGCCACAGCCTTTAGGAATGGCTCCAATAGGAGTTCAATGCCCCTGTGTCCACCCAGGATGTGAAGCCTCCTAATCGTTTGAATATGAATTTATTCTGGGTAAGGGGCTTTTTTCACGCGCTCCAACTGGCAAACAGGCCATGTCAATAAGCGAAAATCTTCAACATCCGCCCGATTTTTTCTTTTCGATCCCATTTCATCCTCTTTCAAGGAGTACAAAATGACCGAAAGCGTTCGCGGATCCGTATTGGTTGTCGGTGGTGGTATCGCCGGGATGCAGGCTTCGCTGGATCTTGCTAACTCCGGATACCTTGTGCATCTCGTGGAAAAGTCTACCGCCATCGGTGGAATGATGTCCCAGCTGGACAAGACTTTCCCCACCAACGACTGCGCGATGTGAATTATCTCCCCCAAACTGGTCGAGGTCGGCCGGCATCTGAACATAGAGCTTCTGACGAACAGCGAGCTTTTGGAACTTGAGGGGGAAGAGGGGCGCTTCAAAGCTAAGATTCTGCGTCAGCCGCGCTACATCGATATGGCCAAGTGCACCAGCTGCGCGGAGTGCACCAAGGTCTGCCCGGTAACTCTTCCCAATGAATACGACGAGGGGCTCTCCTGCAAGAAGGCTACTTTCAAGCAGTATGCTCAAGCGATACCCGGGGCCTTTGCCATCCAAAAGGCGGACAAGGCTCCCTGTCGGCTGGCGTGCCCTGGCGGGTTGAATGTTCAGGGCTATGTCCAGATGGTGAAAGAGGGCAAATACAAGGAAGCCCTCGAGATCATCATGGAAGACCTGCCGCTGCCCGGGGTATTGGGTCGCATATGTCCGCACGGGTGCGAAGACGCCTGCCGTCGGTGCGAGGTGGATCAGCCGGTGGCCATCCGCGACCTGAAGCGGCTGGCCGCGGACAAGAAAGACCCGCGGGAGATCGAAATTCCCTGCGCGCCGCGCAGACCCGAGAAAGTCGCCATCATCGGCTCGGGTCCGGCTGGCCTCTCCTGCGCCTACCATCTGGCGCGCAAGGGCATTCTCTCGACCATCTTCGAGGCCCTGCCCCAGGCGGGCGGGATGCTGCGCGTCGGAATCCCCGCCCATCGCCTGCCCAGGGAAATCCTGGACCAGGAAATTGAAGTCATCACCAACCTCGGCGTGGAAATCAAGACCAACACCGCCCTGGGAAGGGAGGTCACCATCGACGGCCTTCTCAAGGATGGATACAAGGCCGTTTATCTGGCCCTGGGAGCGCATAAAGGCATTGAGCTCGGTATCCCGGGCGAAAAGGCCGACGGCGTGCGCCAGGGTGTGGATTTCCTGCGCGAGGCCAACCTGACCGGCAAAACCCGGGTCGGAAAAAAGGTCGCCATCATCGGCGGCGGAAACGTGGCCATCGACGTTTCGCGTTCGGCCACCCGCCTCGGCGCGGAAGAGGTTACCATCATCTACCGCCGCACCCGCGCTGAAATGCCGGCCTGGGAGGAGGAAATCCAGGCGGCCGAATCGGAAGGGGCGAAGATCACCTATCTGGCGGCACCTCAGGAAGTGCTTACCCGCGACGGCAGGCTGGTCGGTCTGCGTTGCATTCGCATGAAACTGACCGAAGCGGATTCCTCCGGACGCAAGCGGCCGGTTCCCATCCCCGGCAGCGAGTTCGAATTCGAGTGCGACCAGCTGGTGCCGGCCATCGGCCAGCGGCCGGACTTATCGTCCATCGAGGACGTGACCGGTCTCACCTTCACCCGCTGGGGCACCACGGAGGTCAACGCGGTATCCTACGCCACCGAGCGCGAGGGGGTCTTTGCGGGCGGCGACCTGCAAACCGGGCCCTGGGTGGCCATCGGCGCCATCGGTGCCGGAAAAGAGGCGGCCGAGTCCATTCTGCGCTATTGCGAGGGTCGCGATATGGCCGCGGGGCGTGAGCCCGTCGTCAACGAAAACCCGCTCTATCGTCCAATTCCGGAAGGCGAACCCCGGGCGGCCCGCGCCAAGATGCCGCATTTGCCGGTGGAAAAGCGCCGCGGGAACTTCGACGAGGTCGAGCTCGGCTATGACGAAGGCACCGGCCGAAGCGAGGCGGCCCGCTGCCTGAACTGCGGCTACTGCTGCGAGTGCCTCCAGTGTGTGAAGGCCTGCCTGGCCAACGCCGTCGATCACAGCCAGAAGCCGGAAACCCTGGAAATCGAGGTCGGCTCCGTGGTGCTTTGCCCCGGCTCCGAGCCCTACGATCCCTCCAAGCTGGAGAACGTTTACCATTACAAGGAGAGCCCGAACGTCGTCACCAGCCTGGAGTTCGAACGCATCCTGAGCGCCTCCGGCCCCACCATGGGCCACCTGAAGCGTCCCTCCGACGATAAGGAGCCCAAGCGGGTGGCGTGGCTGCAGTGCGTCGGCTCGCGGGACACCAACCAATGCGGCAACGGGTACTGTTCCTCGGTGTGCTGCATGTATGCCATCAAGGACTCGATGATCGCCAAGGAGCACGCCCACGGCGATCTCGACTGCGTCGTCTTCAACATGGACATCCGCAGCTTCGGCAAGGATTACGAGAAATACTACAACCGCGCCAAGGATGCGGGCATCCGGTTCGTGAAATGCCGGGTCCATTCCCTGGATGTTCTGCGGGAGAGCGGAGACGTCAGTATCCGCTACGTCGATGAGGCCGGCAACCTTACGGTCGAGGTGTTCGATATGGTGGTGCTCTCGGTCGGACTTCAGGTTCCGGAGTCCACCGGCGAGCTCGCCAAACGGCTGGACATCGATGTCGATAAGTCCCGGTTTGCCGTCACCCATCCTTTCACGCCGGTTGAGACCTCTCGCCGCGGAGTTTACGCCTGCGGCGTGTTTCAAGGCCCGAAGGATATCCCCAGCTCGGTCACCGAGGCGAGCGCGGCCGCCTGCGCTGCCGCCGCCCGCTTGTCGGCCGGCAGAAACACGCTTACCCGCACCGTGGAGTTGCCGGCCGAAATCGACGTCTCCCAGGAGGACCCCCGTGTCGGCGTTTTCGTCTGCAACTGCGGGGTGAACATCTCCAGTGTCGTCAATGTGAAGGAAGTGGAGGAGTACGCCAAGAGCCTGCCGGGGGTGGCCTATGCCACCCAAAACCTGTTTACCTGTTCCCAGGACTCCCAGGAGCAGATGAAAGCCATTATCCGCGACAACCGCCTGAACCGCGTGGTCGTTGCGGCCTGCAGCCCCAAGACCCACCAGCCGATTTTCCAGGACACCTTGACGGCCTGCGGGCTGAACAAACATCTCTTCGACATGGCCAACATCCGGAACCAGGACTCCTGGGTGCATTCGGGCGAACCCCAGGCAGCCACCCGCAAGGCCAAGGACCTGGTCCGGATGGCGGTGGCGCGCGCCGCAACGTTGGACGCCATCAAGGGGAAGGTGGTGCCCATCAACAAAAAGGCATTGGTGGTCGGCGGCGGAATCGCCGGCATGAATGCCGCCCTGAGCCTGGCGGACCAGGGCTTTCCGGTCGTGATGGTTGAAAAGCAGGAGGAGCTGGGCGGTTTTGCCCGCAATCTCCAGCACACCATCGAAGGCGAGGATATCCAGAAATACCTGAAGGGGTTGAGGGCCCGGGTGAAGTCCAGCGCCAACGTGGAAGTTTTAACGAACACACAGATCACCGGGTTCTCCGGTTTTAAGGGCAACTTCATCACCGAGATGCTGGTCGGCCCGGAGAAGAAGCCGCGCTCGGTCGATCACGGGGCCGTCATCCTGGCCACCGGCGGTACCGAATACCGGCCCAAGGAATATCTATATGGCGAAGACCCGCGGGTGATGACCCAGGTGGAGCTTTCGCAGCGGCTGCACCGCCAAGACCTGGGGGATCCCAAGCAGGTGCTCATGATCCAGTGCATCGGATCGCGCAACGCGGAGAACCCCAACTGCTCGCGGATCTGCTGTCAGACGGCCATTAAAAACGCACTCGCCATCAAGGAGCGCTACCCGGAGACAGATGTCTTCATCCTGTACCGGGACATCCGCACCTACGGCCTCATGGAGCAGTACTATACCGAAGCCCGGCGGAGCGGAGTCATCTTTTTCCGTTTCGAGCCCGAGCACCCGCCCAAGGTCGAAAAAACCGCCGAGGGCATCGAAGTCACCTTCACGGACCACATCCTCCAGCGGCCGCTCGTGGTGACACCGGATGTCCTGGTTCTGAGCGCCGGCCTGCAGGCGTCGGACACCGCCGACCTGTCCACCATTCTCAAGGCCGCTCGCACCCAGGAAGGGTTCTTCATGGAGGCCCATGTCAAGCTGCGTCCCGTGGACATGGCCGCAGACGGGTTCTACCTGTGCGGGACGGCCCACGGACCCAAGCTGATCTCCGAAACCATCGCCCAGGCCCAGGCCGCGGCCGCGCGCGCCGGTACGCTGCTGGCAATGGATTCGGTGACGCTTTCGGCCATCACCGCCAAGGTCATCACGGAATACTGTGTCAAGTGTCTGACCTGCGTGCGTTCCTGCCCCTTCAGCGTGCCGCAGTTCAATACCGATACGAAGGAGATCGAGATCAACGAGGCGCTCTGCCGGGGATGCGGTGTCTGCACGGCCGTGTGTCCGCGGCAGACCATCAATTTGAGTTTCTACGAAGACGACCAGGTCATGTGCAAAATAGACGCGTTGCTGGCGGAGGAGGTTTAAGAATGGCTGAATTTGAACCCAACATCATCGCTTTCTGCTGCGAATACTGAGGGTATTCGGCCGCGGACCTGGCAGGTTCCATGCGACTGAACTACCCCTCCAATATCCGGATCATTCTGGTGCCCTGCACCGGCAAGGTCGACGTGATCCACATGCTGAGAGCGATCCAGAAAGGCGCCGACGGCGTGTATTGTGTCGGCTGCCTCGAAGGTTCCTGCCATTTCAACCAGGGCAACATCCGCTGCCGCGAGCGTGTCGAGCACGTGCGTTCGTTGCTCAAGGAGGTGGGGCTGGAGCCGGATCGGGTGCGTATGTACAATCTTTCTTCGAGTGAAGCGCCGACCTTTGCCGCCTATGCCACGGAGATGACCGAGGCGATTAAAAAGCTCGGACCCAACCCGCTCAAAAACAAGGCTGTCGGAAAGCCATGATGCCCTCATCCCCAAATGATTGCTCACAGAACTTCGGCAGATTCACTGGAGGTCTATAATGATTGTCGCCAAGCGGAAACCCTTTGATGAAATTATGGAATTGCTGAAGGACCACAAGAAGGTCCTGGTCGTCGGCTGCGGCACCTGTGTCGCCGTCTGCCTAACCGGGGGAGAGAAGGAGGTGGCCGTCTTGGCCGCGGAGCTCGACATGGGGCGCAAGCTCGCCAACAACCCGGTAGAGATTGGAAGCATCACGCTCGAGCGCCAGTGCGACCGCGAATACCTGGAAAAGCTGGACGGCATGGCCGATCAGTATGACGCCATGATATCCATGGCCTGCGGTGTGGGCATCCAGTTCCTGGCCGAGCGCTTCCCGAACAAACCGGTCCTGCCTGCGGTGGACACCTGCGGACTGGCGGTCAACCAGGACGTCGGCTTTTATGAAGAGCGCTGTCGCTCCTGCGGCCACTGCCTGCTGGGGCTCACCGGCGGCATCTGCCCGGTCACCATGTGCGCCAAGGGACTCTACAACGGCCCCTGCGGAGGGACCAACAAGGGCAGCTGCGAGATCAGCGCGGATCAGCCCTGTGCCTGGTACATGATCCATGAACGGCTGAAGGCTCAAGGTCGCTTGAATGCGATCCGGCAGATCAAGCCGGCCGAGGATTGGCTGGATACCAAGCCGCGGACACTGATTCAGCCTGGATACAAGAAACCCGAAAAGGCCAAGGCTTAAACCGCATACGTTTCCTTCAGAACTTTCTTACGGGCGCTATAGAGGGTGCAGACATGAAATCAGGAAGCAATCTGGAAAAGGTATTGACCGCAGGGCATTTTGCATTTACCGGCGAGCTAGGCCCCCCGCGGGGTGCCCATGCGGAGGAAGTCCGCAAGAAGGCGGCCTATCTCAAAGGCAAGGTCGATTCGGTGAACATCACCGACAACCAGACGGCCGTGGTGCGCATGGCGAGCTGGGCGGCATGCCTGCTGCTCATTCAGGAAGGCATCGAACCCAACTTCCAGATGGTCTGCCGCGATCGCAACCGTCTGGCGATGCAAGCCGACATCCTGGGAGCCTATGCTCTGGGAATCCGCAACATCCTATGCCTTTCGGGCGATCATTGCCAGTTCGGCGACCATCCGACCGCCAAGGGGGTTTTCGACATCGATTCCATGCAGCTGATCGGCATGGTCAAGAAGATGCGCGACGAGGGCAAATTCCTGAGCGGTGCGGAGCTCGACGGGGCACCCAAAATGTTCATCGGCGCCGCCGAAAATCCGTTTGCCGAGCCTTTCGAATGGCGGGTCCACCGGCTGGCCAAAAAGGTGGAGGCCGGGGTCGATTTCATCCAGACCCAGTGCATTTACAACTTGCCCAAGTTCCGAGAGTTCATCCGCCAGGCCAACGATATGGGGCTCACCGAGAAAGCTTACATTCTCGCGGGCGTGACGCCGATGAAGAGCCTCGGAATGGCCAGGTACATGAAGACCAAGGTTCCGGGCATGGACGTACCCGACGATACCATCAAGCGGCTG
>Ga0209450_10001948_pt1 | contig 10414 bp, 5 predicted proteins | sample FrelakmetLWP11LW_FD_187149 | JGI IMG/M metagenome (GOLD analysis project Ga0209450, IMG submission 187149) | Freshwater lake sediment microbial communities from the University of Notre Dame, USA, for methane emissions studies - LWP11 LW (SPAdes)... | ecosystem: Environmental > Aquatic >... | reverse complement strand
AATTCGCATGTACAGATCGATATCCAGCGCATTGTGATGCGTCATAAACGGACGTGCCGCCGCCCCGCCGGCGATGGCCTGCATCATCGGAGTTTCAACCTCGATAAAGCCTTTGGCCTGCAAAAACGCACGCATTGACGATACCATGGCGCTGCGTTTCTGGAAACACTCCATCACCTCGGGATTGGCCCACATATCGACATAGCGATGACGATAGCGAATGTCCGGATCGGACAGGCCATGAAATTTTTCCGGCGGCGTCTGCAAGGATTTGGCCAGAATTTCGATTTTTTCGACCCAGATGGTAATTTCGCCGGTTTTGGTTTTGCCGAGCTGCCCTTCGACCCAAATCAGGTCGCCCAGATCGAACAGCTTGACAAACTCCCATTTGTCGGCCAAAAGCTGCTTGCTCAGACCCAATTGAATGGAGCCGCCTGAATCGCGCAAGGTAACGAAAATCAACTTGCCGATGTCGCGCAGCAGCACAATACGGCCGGCACAGCGAGCTTTCCTGCCTTCTTCAAATCGCGCCTTAACCGCCTGCGAGGCTTCACATTCCGGCATCCGATGGCCATACGGGTCAATCCCCATTTGCTGCATTTTATCGCGTTTTTCACGGCGCTGCTGCTCAAACTTATTGGGCGTTGCTTCTGTCAACTTGTGTATCCTTTCAAAAGTTAAAACACACGCAGATTGCGGCGTTTGTTACTATCGTTTCAAAACAATGGTATTCGGATCTGCGGGCAATTGCAGTTCTTTACCGGTTTCAATTAATTTACTCTGGACAACCAGCAGACCAATGGCAAGCTGCGGATCAGAATCCAGCGTCTGAGCCAGACTGCTATGCTTGTTGGGCATATCGTTGGGGTCATGATCGGCCTGCACGAGAACATCATTATCCCGCTGCATCTCAACCATCTCTTTCAATTCAGCGGTATTGATCTCAACCTCGACATCGGGAGCAATCCCCCAGTCTTTGCGTCCCAATTTTTCCATTTGGTAGCGGCTTTTGACCGGCTGATCGCTGGGCAAATGGTAATATGCAACGGTATATTTCATCTGCGACCCGCCGCCGGTATAACCGGAAACAACCTGGACGCTGCCTTTGCCGTAACTGCGCTGGCCGACCAGGATGGCGCGACTATGTTTTGGGTCCTGCAGGGCGCCGGAAACGATCTCTGATGCGCTGGCCGAGCTTTCATTAATCAACACCACCAGCGGGTAATCCGGGTGCGTGCCTTTAGCGTGGGCAATTTCATACGTTGAAAAGCCCTGACGCGGCGTACTTTTGACAATCATGCCCTCGCGCACGAATAAATCCACCACTTCAGCAGCGCTTTGCAAATAGCCGCCGGGATTGTAGCGTAAATCGAGAATCAGTCCGTTAAGACCGCCATTGGATTCCAGCTTTTTCAGCGTCGCATCCAAATCCGGACCGCTGGTTTCGGTAAACGTCGTCAGCCGAATATAGCCGATGCGATTGGCCGGATCAATCATCCAGTCCCACTGGCCGTCCGCGCTGCGCTGCCAGCCGCGTAACGGCTGAACCACAATTTTATCGCGGACAATCGTAACATCCCACGTTTTCCCGGTAGCAGGCCTTCGGATCGTCAGCTTAACCTTGGTTCCCTTGGGGCCTGTAATTTTATCTACGGCACAGAAAATGGTCATTTTCTTCGTGGATTCTCCCTCGACCAAGATAATTTCATCTCCCGCGTCCAGCCCCGCGTGATAAGCGGGCGTATCAGGCAGGAGACTGCCAATTTTAATCGCCCCGGCCACTTTGGAAATTTCGACACCAATCCCGGAAAATTGCTGCGTCATGGATTTTTCAAAATCCTTGACATTCCATGGCCAGATGATATTCGTAAACGGATCCAGCGCCGATAGCGCCGCTTCAGAAAAATGGGCAATGACGACTTCTCTGGGCAGCCGCAATGTCGTTTCGTTGAGCGTCAAGGTGTCGTCAAATAACTGAACAACATCCTGCAGACGCTTCTTGTTTTTATTTTCATCCAAGCCGGACCGCAACGCGTCCAGAGCCGTCTCCCACTTGCCCAGCTCATTCGGGTCTGTACGCCACGCCAGTTCTTCTTTACTGCCAACCAGCACACGCCCGAGCAAATGACAACGCTCAATCGCCTTGTCGCATAAGTCGCGGTACTCAAGCGGATGAACATATTGCCCATCCAGCGCCTGCAAAGCCCGAATGAACATAAACGGTTCGATATCCTGATAACGCTCAATGGCGGATTCGCCGCAATCGCTTTTTTTCAGCGACAGCTCAATTGACGCCATCTCGGTTAATTGTTCAGCTTTGTCTTTATAGGTTTTTTCTTCTTCATAAAGCAGCATCATCCAATAATAATAATGCACATAAGCATCAATCCATTTGCCGTCCTTTTCATACTCCTGTGCCTTTTGTTTGGCTTCGGCAATGGTTTGCTGGATAAAGGAGTCATTGATGACAGACTCTTTTTTATCTTCGTCGGCATACTCTCTGGCGCGGACGGCCGCAGCCAGCGTCATATCAATTTTATTGGGCTTATTCGGTTCAATATCAAAACCGGTTTCATTATTTACATCAAGAGATTGTCCATCGGTACCAATAGCCGCCGCCGGATCAACATGATTGGGATCAATACCCCCTTCAGCTTGTTTACGCTGTTTGTCGATTTCCTTGATTTGTTCCTCGAATGCCTTGATGCGTTTTTGCTCACGCTTCTTTTCGAGTTCGCCATACCGCAGCAGCACATTGGAAAACTGCGCCACTTGAGGACTGGTCGGATCCAGCCGCTTGCAGACCCGTTCGGCACCGGCAAAATCGCCCGCACTCATTCGCTCCGCCACCGCACTTATGGGAACTTCAGCCTCTTTGACCGGAACCGGCTCAACCGCTTGCGGTTGCGGTGATGGAATAGAATTGACCTCGGCATTCGGCTCGGCGGACGACCCCGGCGAAGAATCATCCCGCGTCGGCTCGCACCCGGCAAACAGCAGCGCCGCCGTCAGACAAACCCCCAACATCATTCGCATAAACAGTTTTCGCCGTGGATCATCGATAAAAGAAATTGTCATGTTTGCCCTATCCCGCTGCAAGGCGGCAGGACGGCGTTACTGCCGCCCTGCCGCGATTGCGTATTTTACATATCCGTCAGAAACGGATGTTATTCTTTGTGTTACAGACATTCGGCGGCTTTGCCGGCGCAGCCGAGAACCCGCAGCTTATGCTTAACCATCTGCTTGATCGCCTCGCGTCCGGGAGCCAGGTACTTGCGCGGATCAAATTCGCCGGGCTTTTCGGCGAACACCTGCCGAATTTTCGCCGTCAGCGCCATACGCAGGTCGGTATCGATGTTGACCTTGCAAACGGCCATTTTGCCGGCCTGGGTGATGGCTTCTTCCGGAACGCCCATCGCATCGGGCATCTTGCCGCCGTATTTATTGATCAGGTCTTTAAATTCCGGCAACACCGAACTGGAGCCGTGCATCACCAGCGGGAAACCCGGCAACAGCTTCTGAATTTTTTCGACCACATCAAACGCCAGCTTGGGAGCGGTCTTGAATTTGTACGCGCCGTGGCTGGTGCCGATGGCCACCGCCAGGGAATCGCAGCCGGTACGCTTGACGAAATCCTCGACCTGTTTGGGGTCGGTCAGATGCGCCATCACGTCCTCGACGCCGGCAACATGCTCTTCGATGCCGCCGAGCTGGCCAAGTTCGGCTTCGACGCACACGCCGTGCTTGTGGGCGTATTCGACGACCTGTTTGGTCAGTTTAACATTTTCTTCGTACGGTTCATGCGAGGCGTCAATCATCACGGAGGTATATCCGTCATCAACGCACTGCTTGCAAATCTCGAACGTATCGCCGTGATCCAGGTGAATACAAATCGGAATACCCGGATTTTCCTTGACGGCCACATCGATAATCGCGCGGAGATAGCTCATCTTGGCGTAGTCGCGGGCGCCTTTGCTGATTTGCAGAATCAGCGGGGACTTTTCTTCCGCGACGGCCTCGACGATGCCCTGCGTGATTTCCATATTGTTGACGTTGAACGCGCCAACGGCATACCCATTTTTGTACGCCATTTCAAACATTTTTTTGGTTGTTACTAACGGCATAAATTCTCCTGTAATCAAAAGTTAATATTTTTTCTATTTTCTATTTGCCATATGCGGCAGATTGTTCCTGCTGACTCCGGAGCGGTACTTTATTGTTCGGTTCTGGCTCCAACCAGGCCGGTATATCGCCGCGAACCAAAGGCTATTTCTTTTACCCCTTCCGGCCAGACGCTGAACATCACACTGCTGCTGTCCCGCGACTGATCCAGCGACATCTCCAAAGAATAAAACAACCGGTGATACTGACGAATAATCGCAAAATCATTGCGAACATTTTTGCCGAAATCAAAATTGTATTCCTGCGAATACGTCACCCAGTATCGCGGGCTAAGCTGATAGGTCACAGCGCCAATAACAGACTGCGAACCTTCCTCATAAATCCCATCCTCGGGAACATCAATAATCACCGGACGCAAATACCGGCTTCCCAGATAATAGCTTAAATCCGGATACACATACCGTGACAGCCCCATATCCAACTGCTGAACCACGCCGCTTTGAACATCATAGTTCATATCGCTAAGCACCGCGGTCGTATCGCTGATGCGCCATTCCATATCGGTATTGATTGAATCGCGAACCATACCAAAATACCGATCATTCCGCCGCAGAAACACCGGAATAGACGGATCATTATAGATAAATTTACCCGGACCAAACAGGTCGGCATCCGGCATCGATGTAGGACTCTCGTCGCCAACCCAGGTCGAATCAACATCCAGCCGCAGCCAATCCACCGACCGACGATTCTCGCCCTCGCCGCGATGGGTCTGCCACCGCTGCGACAAACCCGCATTGACCATATCCCGCTGCTTGATGCCTGTTTCGGTTTCATCGTAACCGACCGCTTCAACATGCGGCGTCAGGATATGGCGAATACCATCAATATCCCACAGGCGGGAATGCACCGTCGGGTCTTCTTTCCAGAACATCGTCGAAGCCCGTACCCCGCCTTCACCCAGCAACGCAGTCTCATTATAGCCCGCATTGTTGCCGCTAAGAGACCGATAGTATCCGTTTTGATCTTCATAAGCATAAGTACCTGCGACAAACGGCGTCACCTTAACGGTTCCCAGCATAAACGGGTAATCCACTTCATTGCGTGTATCGCCGAACGTATAAAATCTTTCATCGCCCGGAGGACTAGCGCCATTGTTATATTGTGAGTAATCATCATCATACCGGTCACGCAGGCGGCTGACACGGCTGTCGCTGTACCAGGTCAACTGATGATCCCAAAACGACTGACCTTTGCGGTGGTACTCAACCGTTGGCGCTTCTTCGGTCATAGTCTCAAAGTCATTGATGCGGGCTTTACCCAGAATCGTCAACGCCCAGTTGTCCCGCTGCTGCTTGAGATAAAGCAGCGTTTCCTGACCTTTGTCCGTATTGAATTCGCCGCGGTACATCGATTCCATAAAGTTGCGGTCGGAAACATATCCCACTTCGACCGTCGCCTGCCAGTCATCCGGCAGATATTCCCGATGACGCAGTCCGAAACGTCCGCGGACATCCTTTTCCGGATCGAGATTTTCCCGGCTCGAAGTACGTCCAAGATCATCCTTGCCGCGGTCGGTCATGGCATAACCAATCATCTCTCCTTCTGAATTCTCGTCTTCATATTCCGCCGAAACTCCGCCGCCGACGCCGCGCTTGCTATAGTAATCTGCCGCCAGACGCGCATCCATTCCTTTCGGTTCTTTCCAACCGAGCAGTCGGAACAATTTCCATTCGGTCATCACCGACGTACCGAAGTCCGAATCATTGCCAATAGCCAGACGGCTGATCGGAATATCCGGACGAACCATTTTCGTCCGCAGTTTGGATAACCCAAATAGCTTGGTATTGTAATACTTCATATTGACATCATACATCGAGCCTTCCCACTGAGCCGCCTCATCCTGTTTGGCTTTGGCTGCGGCCTGTGACTTGGCCTGAGTTCTCTCGATAGCGTCGGCACGCTGCTGAACATTCTCCTCTTTCATCAGCACCATGCGAGCAGAATTGGCAGATAGCTGCGGCAGGTAGAACTCGCTGCTGGTCAGCGTAACTTTCTCGGCCTGAAAAAGCGTCCCGCTGACCTGACGAAGCCGGTCGGCGGACAGATAAATCGGAAGACCACGCTTTTCATCAAAAAACCGCATTTCTGCATTCACAACCACGGCCTGATTTTTCAAGAAATCAAAATAAATCTCATCGGCACGAATCGTGCGGCGGCCTTCCGTCATCACGATATTGCCCTGCAAATACGCCGACTTAATGACACCCTTCGCCATATCGCGACCTGTTTTGTCCATATTGTTTGAATCAAAAAGTCCCGGCTGAAAATACAGCACCGCGCTATCGGCCTGAAACTCCAACAATTGGTCGGCGCTTTGCCGCTGCCAAAGATAAAACCGCCCAGATACTGTTGCTACTTCATTCCCATCCGGCAGCTTTTTGCTTTCAATCGTCGGCGAGGGATCCCAAACTGCCGAAATATGAACCGGATAAAGATATTTCGTTTTGGATTTCATCCCTCCGACAGGTTCCGTCACAACAGACGATTGAGCCGCCTGCTCGGCACCGACAACCGCCGGTATATCGGACTCCAAAATAGGCCGGGGAGCCTGGGGAACCAATGTGCCTTCGCTGATTTGCGGCCCTTCAACTATCTTTTGGGCTTCCGCCTGATACCGGATATACAGGTCTTTCTTTTGCAATGTATCACAGCCCATTTCCTCCTGTTGATCCGCAGTAACCAGCACTTCACCGGTAACAACAAAACGGATAATCAGACTGTCATGACCATCCATAACAATACGATCAAGGGTGGTCGTTTTTGATTTATCGCCCTGCTTAAACGCAACATCCTGTTCCAGATAAACTTGCGCCTGATAATACGATTGCGAACTCATTCCGGGAATTTGGAGGCCGTAATTTTTCAGCCTGACAACCGCATTTTTACTGGACAGCTTATTGTCGCCAATAGTCATCGAAAATCCATTTTCGAAAAGCAGCACATGCTCATCCGGCGACGGGGTCTGCCGACAAGCCGCCACCATCGGGGCATTCATGTGGAGGTCCTGTCCGGCTAACAACTCGACGGAATCCATTGGGCCATCGGCAGAAAAACCGCTAACCATCGTCGCAATTATTAATAGTATTGTCATATCAATCCATTTCTATGGGGTCGTCATTTCAATCTAAGCGCACTATCCCTACAGTATTAGGGGCAAATTATAGTCGCTTTCCATGCTAATTCCAGCTTAAAAAAAGGATTTAATGCTCCGATTATGATTTCAAAAATGAATTTTCATGAAAACTGGATAGACAAATACTGCTTTATGCAGTTTTGACGACAAGGCTAATCCAATTTCCGCCGCGTCCTCTCGCGGAATAGCAGCCGTACCGGAACTTCCTCTAAGTCCAACATTTCACTGAGCCGGTTAACCGCGAACCGCCGAAAACCCTCGTCAAACAATTTGACGCGATTAACAAATAGCAGCAGCGATACGGGCAGCGTAGAAACCTGAGTAGCGTAGTATATTTTCGGCACGCCGCGTTTCTGGGCGCCGGTGCGCTCCTGACGAAGTACCTCGATGGCTTTATTAAGCTGAGCAGTCGATACTTTAGTCGATGCTTGCTTGAATAATTCCGTGGCCAAATCCAGTACGCTGGAAACATTGCGTCCATCAGTTGCAGTCGTAAAAGCTATCGGTGCGTGCGGCAGGCCGGTAATAACCTTGCCGAGATAATCGCCATAATCATCCGTATTCGCATAGCCTTTGGCCAAATCCCACTTGTTGACCACCAGGATACAGGGCTTAAGCTCCGCTTCAATCAGGCTGGCAAGTTTTTTATCCACCTGCCCCAGTGGAGTCGCCGCATCGATCATAAACAAAATCACATCGGCCCGCTTAACGCTGCGTTCGGCGCGGGTATAGCCGTAAAACTCGATGCTATTGTCCATCTTGCCTTTTTTGCGAACACCCGCGGTATCAATCACCACAATCGTCCTTCCATCTTTTTCAAACCGCACATCAACCGCATCCCGTGTCGTCCCCGGCACTTCGCTGGCAATCACGCGGGTTTCGCCGACAATGGCGTTGACAAACGTGCTTTTGCCGGCGTTGCGCTTGCCGACAATGGCGATCTTCATAATCGTATCTTTGGGTTTTTCTTTCGGCAGATGGTCAAGGGCGACAAGAATCTCTTCCAGAATTGTCGTTTTATTGAGATTGTGCGTCGTCGAAATGCATATCGGATCACCGAAGCCCAATTGCGTAAACTCGGACGCCCCGCGGGCATGCTTGGGCGTATCGCACTTATTGGCGACAAAAATGACCTTGAGATTATGCTTTCGCAGCAAGTCGGCCATCTTGATATCTAATTGCTGAAGCCCCTCTTGAACATCGACAACAAACACCACCACCGCCGCGGTGGCCAATGCGATAAAAATCTGATTTTCGATATGCTCGCTTAGTTCGTCGATATCGACAATGCCGTAGCCGCCGGTGTCGATCAGTTCAAAATACCGGTCTTCATAATCGACAATCGCCGACACCCGGTCGCGCGTTACCCCCGGCGTCGGCTCGACGATACTAATCATCTCGCCAACCAGCGCGTTAAAAAGACTGCTTTTGCCAACATTCGGTCGGCCTACAATTGCAACAATGGGTAATGCCATAAGACCTCTTTTCAGGAGTAATTGTGTCCAGTAATAATTCCGCATTATACCAGACTTGCCGCAAGTTAAAAAGATGTTTCCGTCGTTGAGTTTGCCATAACTCTGTGGTATCGTTTATTTTACAGATTTAAGACCCTGTTAGCCGAAATAAAGAGCAGTAAACCCTATAATGCGAGCACGGTCTGACCTTAGTCAGGCCGCAGATACGCCAAATGACAGGAAAAAAATGGCTGGATCAGCGACCAAAAAATGCCCTTTTTGCGGCGAGATTATCAATGCCGAGGCGGTCAAGTGCCGCTTCTGCAAGGAGTTCCTCGAAGACCATACGGGGCTGCCCGTGTCCAACCACGCCCGCAAAAAGCTGGCTCCTCGTACCGATGATCCGCAGGAAGATGCCGAAAAAGACGCCGATGTCATTATTGCAGTCCCCTCGCTGTGGGGGATAGCAGGTGCGTTTTTATCCTCGATGATCTTTTTTACCATCGGTGTATTTTTGTTGATTAAAGGCGATGGCGGGCTGCTCAAACAGCCGGAAGCAACGCAGGCCGTTCGTCTGGGCGGGCTGGGGCTTATTTTTGTCGTCATTTTGATTCTGGCCTGGAAGATCGCCCGGCTCAAAAGTATCCGCTATGAAATATCCATCGACCGCATCGAATGGGTGCGCGGCATCTTCAGCCGCAAAATCGACAACCTCGATATGTTCCGCGTCGTGGATATCAAACTCCACCGCTCGCTGCTCGATTGCGTTCTCGGTATCGGTACACTGACGATCATCACCAAAGACCAGACCTCACCGGAATTTTCGTTCGAGAAAATCGGCAAGCCCAAAGCGATTTACGATTTCATTAAAACCGCCGCCCTATCCGCCGACCGCAAACAAGGCGTCATCCACATGGATTAGCGCGGCTGATTGAGCGTTTGGAGTACAAGCTTTAGCTTGGTTTTCATCGTTCCCGCGCAGGCGGGAATCCAGTTTTTTAATTTTAGAATTTGTTTCGGATTTCGAGATTCGTTATGTTTTGTAGAAATCTTTTTTAGACCCCAACGGGGTCGTAAGTTTCATAGCCGGGCGGCGTAAGCCCCCGGTATAAAAACGCCCAACACATAAAGCCCTGAAAGGGCGAAAGAAATTAGCCGGGGGTGGAAACCCCCGGAAAGTGATAACCCAAAACTTAATTTAAGCCCCAGCGGGGCGACACAAGAACTTATCGATTGAGAAAAAAATATGTTAAATTTATTACGCACCCGCCGAAGCATCCGCAAATATAAACCCGCCGTCCTTTCGCCGGAAACCATTGAACTGCTCAAAGAAGCCATTCTGCGAAGTCCCTCCTCGCGCGGCCGAAACCCATGGGAATTTATCTTTGTGGACAATAAGCAACTGCTGGAAAAATTATCCCATGCCAAGCAGCACGGTGCCGAATTCGTCAAAGATGCCGCATTGGCCATTGTCATTGCCGCCGACCCGGAAATCTGCGATGTCTGGATTGAGGACTGCTCGATTGCATCGGCCATCGCGCACTTAGCCGCACACAGCTTGGGCCTTGGAAGCTGCTGGATACAAATCCGCCAGCGTCAAACCGCGAATGGAGCGGATAGCGAACAGACCGTCCGCCACATC
>Ga0209450_10001947_pt1 | contig 10415 bp, 11 predicted proteins | sample FrelakmetLWP11LW_FD_187149 | JGI IMG/M metagenome (GOLD analysis project Ga0209450, IMG submission 187149) | Freshwater lake sediment microbial communities from the University of Notre Dame, USA, for methane emissions studies - LWP11 LW (SPAdes)... | ecosystem: Environmental > Aquatic >... | reverse complement strand
CATAAAACGATCAAAGGAAAAAAACCGGTCCGATAATCCAGGCATAATCGTAGTTCCATCGAATATCCAGATGATCCGCCTGTACCGCGCAACACTCCTGTTGGAAATCGTTGTGTCCCTGTATTTGCTCCCTTCAGGCCCAATGGCCATCGGGCTGCTGTTGAGAGAACGTCAGCTGAATACGATGAATAAAACTTCCGGATTATTATCGGCCAATCAAAAATTCCTGAAAAATTATGGTTTTTTTACAGCAATGTGTTCATCAGACACCTGTTCCTTTATCACGTGAATGGCACTTGCCTTGAAGGATAAGCACACCGGTACGCCACTCTCAAGCCCAAGTTCTTCAGCAGATTTTCTGGTGATGACTGCAGTAACTTCAACCCCGATGTCGACCGTGATGGTAACAAGTGAGCCGGAAACAGTTTTTTTAACGATAGGACCTTCAAAAGTATTCCGAGCGCTCGTCCCCTTTCCGTCACCCAGGAGAACGGTAATATCATCGGCCCTCATGCAGAGCACGACATTATCGCCATAATGTGCGTCCGCTACCACAGACACCCGGTTTTTCCCGAGGTCTACGATGCAGAGCCCGTCGTCGCAGGAAACGACCGTTCCTTTCAAGATATTCTCATAACCGATAAACCGGGCGACCTGTTCCCGGCAGGGTGAGGAGAAGATCGTCTCTACCCGGTCCTCCTGGATAAGCCGGCCATCGATGATCATGGCCATCCGGGTGCCAAGGCTTGCTGCATCGCGGCGGTCATGGGTGACATGGACAATAGTAAGTCCGTCATCCCGATGGAGCAGGCGGAGCTGCTCGACGAACTGGTCCCGTGTGATGGGATCGAGGGCGGCAAGCGGTTCGTCGAGCAGAAGCAACTCCGGCCCGATTGCAAGTGCCCGGGCAATTGCGACACGCTGCTGCTCTCCACCACTCAGGGTAAGTGGCGCCCTTTGAGCGAGGTGGGTAATGCCGAATTGTTTCATTAACCGTTGGACCTGCCTGCCGATATCGGCTTTGGGCAGGCGGAGCATCCTCATGCCAAATGCGATATTCTTCTCAACGGTCATATGGGGGAACAGGGAGTAATCCTGGTACACGAGTCCAATCCTGCGTTTTTCCGGGGGAAATCCCGCCACATCATGTCCATCAAGCAGGATCCGTCCGCTGTCCGGTACGAGAAGTCCGGAGATGGCTTCGAGGATGATGGTCTTGCCCGCACCGGACGGGCCCATGATAAAATAATAATCGCCATCTTTGATGGTGAGCGAGATTTCATCGAGCAGGAAATCCCCGAGCGAGATCGACACCCGCTCAAACTCGATCATCATACCTCCCCAGGTATCGCGTGAAGGACCTTAATGCAAGGAAGACAATGAGACATGCCGCAATCATGATAAAAGCCACAGCACTGCTTTCTTTTATACCCCCGGTCGTGAATCTGTAGTAGATCAGTGTGGAGATAACCATGGGATAGTACGCGATCATGATTACAGCAGCAAACTCGCTGATGGCGCGCCCCCATGCAAGGATGCAGCCATTGAAGATGTGCCGCACGGAACTGGGGAGGACGATGAGGCAGAATGCCCTGAACCGGGTGGCGCCAAGTGTCCGTGCAACATTTTCAAGGTGGACCGGGACTTTCTGGAACCCTTCACGTACCGTGTTGACATAGAAAGGCATGGCTACAAACAACATGGCCATCACAATACCGGGGAACGCATCCTCAAAGACGATTCCCATATTCTTCAAGGGGGCGCCAATAAGCCCCCGTTGCATGAAGAGGATATAAACCATCAGGCCTGCCACGGTATGGGGAAGGACCAGGGGGAGATCGATAAGGCTTTCGACCACCTGGTTGAGGCGCGAATGGGTACGGGCGAGAACATAGGAGAGGGGTGTTCCGAAGATTACAAGGACGATCACCGCAACAAGGGCGGCACCGAAGGTCAGCAGGATTGAATCCACGACCTGTTTCTGTGTCGCAATCCCGACAAGGAACGGGATGTCCTCAAGCTGCCCCAGCGTGATATTAATAAGTGCAAGGAGGGGCAGGAGCACGAGCAAGCCCCCGATGATTGCAAAGCTGATCAGGCACCAGTCGAGCTGGCCGGTATTTCCTGTAACTTCCACCCAGCGCCGTTTTCCACCTGTGCCTGCCATGTGTTCTGTCCCGGCCTGTCTTATGAGTCCTTCAGGCCATGCGGTGTTGCACCGGAATCCATCAAACCGCTGAAATCGCGTGAATCCACCCACCCGCTCCTCACATTCGTCCGGCTATCAAACTGGAAAATATACGGCTTGATATCAAGGAGCGGGGTACCGTCAAGAATATCTACTCCACGGACACGAAGGAGATTGCCTTTTATCTCCAGCAGATCGACAATCGAGAGCCCGATGGGATTGGGGCGCCTGAAGTGCCGGATGGCAAAGATCCCGCGTTCTGACTTTACATCAGCAAAAGGATGCTCCAAAAGGATCATTTCTCCTGCACTATGAAAGTGATAGAGCAGGATCAGGTGGGAAAATCCCTCGAGATCTTTCAAGCCGGCTACATACTCCGGGAAGATCTCAAGCGTACCTTTTGCAGTACTGAAAATGCTCTGGATTGGGGTTGTTTTTTTGTCGGTGAATTCCGAATGGATGACTCCGATGGGCTTGTAACAGATCTGCATTGTGGCTTTCCTTTGTCCATATGCGGTTGGGGAAAAAAAAGTTTAAAGTCAGGTTTGTGTGCTCACGAGCGATGAAAGCGATGCCGGAACCTTGCCAAACCCTCCGGCCGGGACGACGGGTGGCTGCCCGTCAGCGGTGAGAATTGCCTGCCCTTCGGGGCCGATCAGCATCTCGACAAATGCAAGCCCCATGTCAGGGTGCTCGGCGATCTTGGGAACTGTGACACCATAGACAATGGGAGAGCCGGTGTACACGGTCGTTCCGTTACCCTTTACCGCTTTTGTGCCTACCGTCTTGTAGTTGTCAGCGTACTTGACCGCAGACAGGTCAATTTCCTCGGGCAGCTCGACAAATTTGAGGTTGTTCTGCACTGCCACGCTGTGGTACTCCCATGCATAATCGATGCCGCCGGCTTGTACCATCTGGACCAGTTCCACGCTCTTTGGCCGGATGGTCAGTTTTGTTCCATCCGGTGAGGGATTGGTTGCGTCAATGGTCCAGACGTTCCCCGTCTTTGATGCGGTGATCTTGCTGTGGTCTTCAACAAGGGTCTTGAAGATGGTGGTGTCACCATACTTGCTCTCCGCAAGCTTGATCACCATGGGCGTACGGTACCCGCAGGGATCAGCATTCGGGTCGCTGAATGCCCACCGGACATCGTCCCGTGCGAGGATCTTATACCAGTTGTTTGAGGTTATCTCATCTGCATACTTGCTCTTGTTTACATAGGTGAGCACCATTGAGTTCTTGGCAAAGGTGAGGTACCAGTCTGCATCATTGGGCACCATGTACTGGGGGATGAGCGCGTAATCCGCCGATGCCACGACATCTGCAGGCTTTTTGGTATCAGTCACTTTCTTGATTACATCTACGCTTCCCGCCGGTTCGAGTAACACCTCTGTATTGGGGTATTTTGTCTCGAATTTGGCTTTGATCTTCTCAAAAGGTCCTGTCAGGCTGCCGGCAAGGAAGACCTTTACTTTAATCTTTTCACCAGTAGCGGCAGCAGGTGTAGTAGCTATTGCTGTTGTTGATTGCGTGGTTACGACCGTGGTCGTGGTCTGAGGTGTTTCCGTGGTTGTACATCCTGTAATGAACACTACTCCAACTAGGAGAATGACCAGAAGAATACCCAGTGATAATTCAGAGAAACGTTTCATACCATTCAATCCTTTACGGCAATAAATCAGTAATCATCTATATAAAATGTTTCATTTTTGTGTTCAATACCTCATATTATCAACCAATTGGTAAACAATCTATATATCAGATATAAGAAACACTAGATAATCAAAAATAATTAATACACTTGAATAATTAATCCACTTTTTTTTCTGTAGCCTTGCATATTGATTCAATTTCTTTAAAAATGGTATGGCCAATAATCTTCTCGACCTCTTTTGCGTATTTTTCTTTCATCAAAACGATCATTTTCCTGCTCCCTTTCGCGGTTGTCAGGATCCCAACCCGCTCTGCGCGGGTGACAAGTCCTTCCTGTTCCATCATGGCAAAAAAAGGGAGAATGTAATAATGCGGAACATCCAGAAATTCTGCAAACCTGCGTGTTGTGGGAAATTTTATACTGATTGCATTTTCAGTAAACGAGATTGAGAGCATATGTTCCATCAACTGGATACGGATGGCAGTATCAAAAAGAACATCAACAGAAAGGGCAGTCATGGGAATTCGTACTGTATTATGGGATGGAAGAGGATAAATGTTTTAGAGATGAAAATTTATTGCAGGAATTTAAAAGAAGATTCAAATAATCCACAGGAATAAGCAATTTTGCTCAATTCACGACTCTTTTTATGAGCTACAAACCATAAATTTACCCGTCAGTGCTTTTTTTTCTTTTGATCGTCTGGTACTATTGACATATAGACCACTTCGGCTTTGATATCATTTGCTATCTGCTCTATCTCAAATTTTCGGAAGTGGGTTGCTTCTATCTGTATCTGGCCCCCGGTTACAGCAACCACGCGGTATTTGGGTGATTCAACACCCTCGCCAACTTTCTGGCGTTCACGAACATATATCTTCATGGTTTTTTTAGTCTCCTCACCAATCGGTTTGCTCGTATCAGGTCGATCAGTGTTGATATACCAATTGGTTTACAATGACTTATACCTTTTCTTTGTGATACGCAATATGATGTGACATACCCATGCATAAACGGTTTGAGATAAGAAGCGGATTGCAAGGCGAAACGCTTGTCAGGAAAGGCATTCAACGGAATCAGGCGATTGGAGAACAGATACGTATAACGCCGGAGCTGAATGTTGTTAAAATCGGCGGACATGCAGCGATCGATTACGGACGGGAAGTGATGTACCCGCTGCTCGAAGAAATCGGGCAACTATCAAAAATTCACCAGATGCTGATTGTCGCCGGAGGTGGAGGCAGGGTCCGGCATATCATGGATGTTGGCGTGGATCTGGGAATGCCAACCGGTGTTCTTGCTGAACTTTCCGCAAAGATTTCGGAACAGAATGCGATTATGGTCTCAATTCTCCTCTCAAAGTACAATGGCGTCAGAATCCATACTGGCGATCTTCTTGAACTTCCCAGCCTGCTCAAGCTCGGGATGCTTCCGGTGATACATGGGACACCGCCATATGGACTCTACGAACATCCCGCTAAATCTGGATCCATTCCCCCGCACCGTACTGACACAGGTGCATTCCTCATTGCGGAGGTCATGGGAGCAAAGAACTGCATAATCGGAAAAAATGTCAATGGTCTCTATATGCAGGATCCGGTCACACATCCTGATGCAGAATTTATTAAGGAAATTACTGCATCCGAACTGCTTGAGATGAAACTTGAAAACCTGGTAATCGAACCGATGGTTGTGGAATTGCTGAAAGATGCAGCGCATGTAAAAGAGGTAAAAATTATCAACTGCCATATCAAGGGAAACATTGAGAAGGCAATTAGAGGGAAAAATGCCGGGACGATCATCCGTGCTGATTAAATTTTATTTTCCGGATATCCTCCAGATATTTCCTTAACAATTTACTTTCATGATTAATTGAATTGCAATATCCCGAAGAAAATAAATTTAAAAAATAAAAAGAAATCGAATATTGAGTTTTAAAGAAATACAAACAGATATATATTATTACATCATTTTGTCAAATAGGAGCATTGGATCACGCTAAATCCCTTTCTATGCTAGGTGCAGCCTATGTCTGAAAATAAACGAAATGATGAAGGATTCACCGGTCTTGAGGCAGCGATTGTGCTAATTGCATTTGTTGTCGTCGCAGCGGTATTTTCCTATGTTATACTCGGTGCAGGGTTCTTCACAACCCAGAAAGCGCAGGAAACGATATACAAAAGTGTCGAACAATCAACCTCAAATATCCAGTTGATAGGGAATGTTTACGGAATAGCATCAGTTCCTGCAAACGGCATTGACCAGATCAGGTTCAGCATCGGTCTTGCACCGGGGGCATCATCGGTTTATCTGGAAAAAATGACAATTGCTGTCTCCACACCAACCTACGGTCCGAAAACATTCATTTGGACCAGTGGAAGTTCCTCGACAGTGGATACAAATTTTATTGCTTTACGCAATGGTGCGGGAACCTCCCAAACCTCTCTGACCGCAGGGGACCAGGTGGAAATTCAGCTCAATCTTACCCCGATTCAAAAGGATACCAGAATTTTCATGGAAATAAAACCAGCCGTGGGTGCTTCACTGCCATTTTCAAAAACCACACCGGCAGCAATTACTGGAAATACAATTCTATATTAATGCTTTTTTTAAAAACGAAACCAAAATACTATTCGCTTCCATATTTTCATTTATGAGATCTCCTTTTTAAGAAAAGATTTCTTTACTGAAAAATCAGGATATTATTCATATTTTAGGTGACTTAACGCTTTTATGAATCCGTTAAAACGGTGTAGGGAAAACAATCCTTTGCAGAATATTCTGTTCTTTCTTGTAGCAAAGAAAATAAGGAATCTTTTTCCTTCTTAAATCCTGCCAGATCCGGAAGGAAAAAGTTCTGCGGGGAGTCTCTTTCTCGTGGCAACGATATGGATGTTGGGAGAACAACATCCTGAGATCTGAACCCGTTTTTGCCCATAAGTGGGCATCAGGATATTAGGATCTCCTTAATAAAAAAGATTTTGTTAATATTTTTAATTAACCTTTAACAAATTTCTGAAACATTAATATATGATTTCTCTCGCAATTAATATCCAGATTATGAACAATATCATGAGATTTACCATAATAGAACGCTGTCTTTCAGGGTCCATGTTCTCATCTGATACTCTTTCACAAAGGATTTCACAGTGTCTTTTTTAATACCGGGATATGGTTGGTACCCAGGAGATGACATTCTCATCATTTCGGGTTGAAGCATTATGCGGGTATGATTCGATGATCGCGTGCACCGGGGCCTTCTCAGTCCGAGAATATCATTCGAAGACGATTCTTCGTAATGATAGTTCCTGAAGTATGAGTTGTCCCAAACCGGGTCTTGACGGGAATTGGATATGAAGTCATTCTGATAAGCGGTCTTCGAACTCGATTTCGTGTGGTGAGGTAATTCTGCTTTTTGAGATATTTTCTTTACATTGCAGTTGCCCTATGTTTCTTTAAATCCATTGCTCATATTCTCCTTTACTTGTAATACACAGATGATTCAAGGCATCTATACATTTACAGCAGTTCGAGTACACTACTTCACCATTTTAAATGGAAATTGATATAAGGCTGGATTTCCATTTTTCCCATTTGGAGGATTCAATGATTTTTGGAGTTTACCATGATCGAAGAAACCATATTCTCTCGTGATATCACCCAGGAATACGATATCATCGATATCAACGAAAACGGTGTCAACCGGACATGGGCAGAAGTCTGTGTTGAAGACAGTGTCAACCTTCTGGTAAATGGAAACCGTGTGGCAAGCCTCACGATCACCCCGAATTACCTCGAAGCCTATGCATACGGATATCTGGTCTGTGAAGGAATCGTATCAGGTATTGATGCTATCACTGATGTGCAGGTTGATTTTCCCAATATCTATGCAGAAGTATCTTCTTTTTCCCGTGAAATTTCTCCTGAACAAACTGAGATCCGGAGTTCGGGATGCGTGGGCATAAGAACTACATGGGCAGCATTATGTGAACCGCTTGGTGAAGGAATAAAAATTGATCTGCAGACACTCTTTCAGGGCATGCGGGCAATCAACGAACGTGCCCCGCTTTGGAGAACCACCGGGGGGACTCATTGTGCCGTGATTCTTGATGAATCCGGAAATGTCGTATCTGCAATTGAGGATATGGGCCGGCATAATGCCGTTGACAAGGTAGTTGGCAGCGCGCTCCTTGACGGAGTGAACCTGTCCCGGTGTTTCATGGTCTGCACCGGCAGGTTGCCTGCAGGGATGGTTGCGAAGGTATACCGGGCCGGTATAACAATTTTTGCAAGTAACACTGCTCCTTTTTCGACAGGTATCTGCCTTGCGCGACAGGTGAATATGACCCTTGCCGGTTTTGTCCGACAGCCACGTGCGATGATCTACAGCGTTCCGGAAAGGATACAATTTGGCTGAGGAAAAAAAATAGAAGAAATAAAACCCAATTTTTTATAATATTATCCAGAAATCTTTTCATAATATTTCATTGACCCGCATCCCCCGCACCGGTCGTTTTCGAACAGGTAATCCGGAATTGTGTCACCGCAGCACGGGCAGGTAACAGATTTCCATTTTCGTTTGGGTGAGACGCTGACACGAACATGTTCAAATGAGAGGATATTACGCCCCGCACGGAATATCTCTTCCTGAAGAGGGATATCCATTGTAGGTTTGTTATATGCAGGGCTGTTTACATACCACATATCAATTATAGGATACCGTTTCAGTTTTTCAAGATCTATATATACCCGTACCCCATCGGCTGTCGGATTTGTCGTTGCAGCATTCACGGTCATTGCAAATTTTCCGATAGGTATCACGCGAAGCCGGTTATTACCGGTTGTAATGTTTGCAATCACCTGAAGTGCGTCAGGAGCACATTTGGGGGTCTCACAGACACCATAGAGTTTCTCTCCAGGTGCAGCACCAAGGAGTTCGAGAGCGAAGTCTACCATAAATGCTCCAATGAGTACTCCAGGTGCCGGGGAGGTATGGAATGCCACGATTCGGTTGAGATAATCCTTCATCTTCGGGTTGAGACCGCAGGCATCCATGCGGGCGTTGAACTCTTCGGGTGAAAATCTATGCTTTCCGGGAATCATTAAATAAATTTTACTCTCATCTGATAAACAATTTATTAATTGTAATCGCTTGGTATTTACTTAGCAAAATGAATTCAAACTGATAAAAATAAAAACTTCTGAAAGAAATCCCGGGAGTAAGAATTTCAGGGTTTTTCCAACACAATCGCTTTTATTCAGAGATGACGGATATCCACATGCACTGAGAACGTCTGACTCATCGATTGAACTACCATTTCTCGTTTCGGAAGTGAGCGCGGCAAGGGAGATAATGGATACCGGCAGAAGGATACCATACTGTTCAGTCGTGGGTAACTCCCTGGGATTTTTCATTGCATAATTTCGCAAACTCCAACGGTCGACAATCACTCCAATTCGCCGGAGGAATGTCGATGCAGTAGCATAGGGCATTCTGGCACTGAGTGTCACACAGAGATCGACCACCGGGGATCCCACGCGGGTATTTGGGTAGAATGGCTGGTGAGCATAGACTACCGCCCGGCATTCATTACACCTGAATCGTGCGATCCTGACCGTGATGGTTCTGGTATTGGTGCTATCAATTATATCTGCAAAATGTTTTGTCTTCACGTCATATCTGGTAAGGCTGCCACCGCAATGCGGACAGCTGGTGTGGCTGTCAAACAAGATCCCGTCACAGGCAGACAATGCTGCCGGGATTAGAGTAGAAAAAATCGGGTGGAGCCGGTATTTAATCTTCATTTCTTGTCCCACATATACTCGATCGTACCATCAGATTATTCAAGTATACATTGTATCCACCACATTATAACTCATTAACCTTCCACCATTGTTCACCATTTTTTGATATTTTTTAAGAATTTTTATATATGCTCGCGATAATACTCAAGACGTATAAAAAACTTTTTAACTTTTTCAAAAAACAACCGCTCTTCCAAAACGATGAAGCGGACGTCCAGAGGTAAGTGCATGGTAGAAACAAAAGAGATGCTGAAATACGTGCCCACGACCTGTCCCTATTGCGGGGTAGGCTGTGGGCTGAACCTTGTTGTCAGTGACGGCAAGTGTGTGGGTGTTGAACCCTACAAGCGCAGCCCTATCAACGAAGGCAAGCTCTGTCCCAAGGGGGAGACCTGCTGGGAATTTGTCCACAGCCCGGACCGGCTGACAAAACCGCTGATCAAGAAGGATGGCAAGTTTGTTGAAGCTTCCTGGGAGGAAGCCCTTGACCTGGTTGTAAAGAAGTTCACAGAGATTTCCAAAAAGGGCGGACCGAAATCGCTGGGATTCCAGAGTTCGTGCCGTACAGTCAACGAGGACTGCTACGCGCTGCAGAAGTGGGCACGAGCCGGGTTCCTGACCAACAACGTTGACAACTGCGCCCGAATCTGCCACGGACCTTCGGTTGCGGGACTCTCGCTGTCGTTTGGTTCCGGTGCGGCGACCAACCCGTTTGAGGATGTCCTGAACTCTGACCTGATCGTCATGTGGGGTTCGAACGCTGTCGAG
>Ga0209450_10001946_pt1 | contig 10417 bp, 11 predicted proteins | sample FrelakmetLWP11LW_FD_187149 | JGI IMG/M metagenome (GOLD analysis project Ga0209450, IMG submission 187149) | Freshwater lake sediment microbial communities from the University of Notre Dame, USA, for methane emissions studies - LWP11 LW (SPAdes)... | ecosystem: Environmental > Aquatic >... | reverse complement strand
TGCGCTGCGCCGTGCAGCCACAGTGAGGGGAGGCACCGCCATGAATGCCACGCAACGAATCGAACAGGCGCTGGCCAATGCCTTGGAATGCTGGGAAACCAATGGCATCGACCCGCCGCGGCTGGCCGCGGCGATGCGCCACGCGGTCTTTCCCGGCGGAGCGCGGATCCGGCCGCGGCTGTGCCTGGCGATCGCCGCTGCCAGTGGCGACCCCGACCCGGACGTGACCGACGCCGCTGCGGCGGCCATCGAGCTGATGCACTGCGCCTCGCTCGTGCACGACGACCTGCCCTGCTTCGACAACGCGCGCACGCGGCGCGGCCTGCCGTCGGTGCACACCGCCTTCGGCGAGCGCATCGCCGTGCTGACCGGCGATGCGCTGATCGTGCTCGCCTTCGAGACCATCGCCAAAGGCGCGGCGCACCAGCCGGAGCGGATGCTGGCGCTGCTGCTCACCTTGAGCCGCGGCGTCGGCGCGCCGCACGGCATCGTCGCCGGGCAGGCCTGGGAGTGCGAGCCGAACGTCGATCTGCGCGTGTATCAGCGGGCCAAGACCGGGTCGCTGTTCGTCGCCGCGGTCACCGCCGGCGCGCAGGCGGCGGGCGGCAACCCGATTCCGTGGCAGGCGCTGGGCGAGCGACTGGGCGAGGCCTATCAGGTCGCCGACGACATCCGCGACGTGGTCGCGACCGCCGAGGCGCTGGGCAAGCCCGTGCATCGGGACGAAGAGCTGGGTCGGCCGAATGCCGTCGATCAGCTGGGGCTGGACGCGGCGCTGGAGCGCTTCGATTCGCTGGTCGCCAAGGCAAGCGCGGCCATCCCGCGCTGCGCCGGCGCGCCGATGTTGCGGCAGTTGATCCGCGCCGAGGCGCAGCGGCTGATCCCGGAGGAGTTTCAGCGGCGGGCGGCTTGAACCTCCTCCTCCTTCAAGGGGGAGGCCGGGCGGGGGATGGGTTCCGGATGCGTGCATGCAACTTGGCCGGCTTGGCCTCTTAGTCCATTTCCACTTCGTTCGGACACCCAAGGCACGTCATACCCACGCACGCGGGAATCCAGTGTTTCTCGCGAAAGTCGCTGGGTTCCCGCACCCCGCTTTCGCGGGGACAAGCTTCGCGGGAACGACGAAATTGCCGTAGTGATCGAGAAATGGAATTGCAACCCATCCCCACCCTAGCGCTCCCCCTTGAAGGGTAGGGAACGACCCAGCGGATGGCTGCTTCGTCTCTGGCCGAACGCTGGCTCGCGCTGCGCAATCGCTGGCTGGCCAATCCGCGCTTTCAGCGCTGGGCGGCAGCGTTTCCGCTGACGCGTCGCGTCGCGCAGCGCAAGGCGCGCGCCGTGTTCGATCTGTCGGTGGGCTTCGTCTACTCGCAGGTGCTGCACGCCTGCGTGCGGCTGGATGTGTTCGAGCGCTTGCGCGGCGGGCCGTTGCCGCTGGCGCAACTCGCCTCGCAACTGCAGCTCACCCCCGCCGCCGCGCGCCGGCTGCTCGACGCTGCGGCGTCGCTGGGCCTCGCCCACGCGCTCGCCGACGACCGCTACGCGCTCGGCGAGCACGGTGCCGCGCTGCTCGGCAACCCTGGCGCGCTGGCAATGGTCGCGCACCACGACATGCTGTACCGCGACCTGCAAGACCCGGTCGCGCTGCTGCGCGGCGAGGTGACCACCGCGCTGTCGCGCTACTGGCCGTATGCGACCAGCGCGGCGCCCGATGGCAGCGTTGCCGAGGCGGTGCAGGGCTACACCCAGTTGATGGCCGCCTCGCAGTCGCTGGTGGCCGAAGACATCCTGGAGACGTACGCGCTGGCGCAGCACCGCTGCCTGCTCGACGTCGGCGGCGGCAATGGCACCTTCATCGCGGCAGTCGCGGCGCGGGCGCCGGCGCTGCAACTGATGCTGTTCGACCTGCCGGCGGTGCTCGAACATGCGCGTGCCAACCTGGCCGAACGCAATCTGGCCGCGCGCGTCCAATTGCACGGCGGCGACTTTTTTGCCGATCCGCTGCCGCGCGGGGCGGACGCGATATCTCTGGTGCGCGTGGTGCACGACCACGACGACGAGCGTGCGCTGCGCCTGCTCGCCAACGTGCATGCAGCGCTGCCCGCGGGCGGCACGCTGTTGCTCGCCGAGCCGATGGCGCAGGCGCCCGGCGCCGGGCCGATGGGGGCGGCGTACTTCGGCTTCTATCTGCTGGCGATGGGCAGCGGACGCGCCCGCAGCCCCGAAGAGTTACAGACCCTGGTACAGCGGGCCGGCTTCGCGCATTGCGTCCTGCTGCGCACGCGCCGCCCGCTGCTGACCGGCGTCATGGTGTGCCGGCGCTGACCCCGAAACGTGTCGCGGCACCGCACCAAACTTAATGTTAATTTTGCTTGACACTTGTGTCTGTCAGGGTAGACTGACATCGAGTTAAAAGAACGAACAGCCGCTACCGCTGCCTTGGGTGGCGGCGCGCAAGGAGTCAGCGGAATGGATGCCGTCGCCGTCGTGTTCGAACAGCCGCAAAGGCTGGCGTTGAGCCGGCTCGCGCTCGCCGAGCCGCAGGCCGAAGACGTGGTGGTCGCGGTCGAGTGGAGCGGCATTTCCACCGGCACCGAGCGGCTGCTGTACACCGGCAGGATGCCGCAGTTCCCGGGCATGGGTTATCCGCTGGTGCCCGGGTACGAGTCGGTGGGCACCGTCGTCGATGCCGGCCCGGCTTCGGGCCGCGCGGTGGGCGACCACGTGTTCGTGCCCGGCGCGCGCTGCTACGGCGACGTGCGCGGCCTCTTTGGCGGCGCCGCCTCGCGCGTGGTGGTGCCGGGTGCGCGCGTGATTCCGATCGACGACCGCCTCGGCGAACGCGCAGTGCTGCTGGCGCTGGCGGCCACCGCGTACCACGCGGTCTCCGGCGCCGGCAAGCGCAAGCCGATCGTCGCCCCCGATCTGATCGTCGGCCACGGCGTGCTGGGCCGGCTGCTGGCGCGGCTGACCGTGCTGGCCGGCTTCCCCGCGCCGACGGTGTGGGAGCACAACCCGCAGCGCGCTCAGGGTGCCGCCGGCTATACGGTGGTCGCCCCCGAAGCCGACCCGCGCCGCGACTACCACGCGATCTACGACGTATCGGGCGACTCGGCGATTTTGGACCAGCTGATCGCGCGGCTCGCCCCCGGCGGCGAAGTCGTCCTGGCGGGCTTCTACAGCGAGCCGCTGTCTTTCGCCTTCCCGCCCGCGTTCATGCGCGAGGCGCAGATCCGCGCCGCGGCCGAGTGGCAGCGGCCCGACTTGCTGGCGGTCACCGAGCTCGCCGCCGACGGGCGCCTGTCGCTGGACGGCTTGATCACGCACCACGAGGCCGCCGCGCAGGCGCCGCGGGCTTACCGCACCGCCTTCGACGATCCGCTTTGCCTGAAGATGGTGCTCGACTGGAGAGGTTGCGCATGAGTGTCGCTGCACCCACCGCCGCCGTGTCGCTGTCGCGGCTGCACGCCACCTTGCGCGCCGAGGCCGCGGTCGAACCCGACCCGGTCGCGCCCGGCGCCCCGGTCAAGACCACGCAGATCATCGCGATCTACGGCAAGGGCGGCATCGGCAAGAGCTTCACGCTCGCCAACCTCTCTTACATGATGGCGCAGCAGGGCAAGCGCGTGCTGCTGATCGGCTGCGACCCGAAGAGCGACACCACGAGCCTGCTCTTCGGCGGCAAGGCCTGCCCGACGATCATCGAAACCTCCTCGCGCAAGAAGGCGGCGGGCGATCCGGTCGCCATCGGCGATGTCTGCTTCATGCGCGACGGCGTCTTTGCGATGGAACTGGGCGGTCCCGAGGTCGGCCGCGGCTGCGGCGGGCGCGGGATCATCCACGGCTTCGAAACGCTGGAAAAACTGGGCTTTCACGACTGGGGCTTCGACTACGTGCTGCTCGACTTCCTGGGCGACGTGGTCTGCGGCGGCTTCGGACTGCCGATCGCGCGCGACCTGTGCCAGAAGGTGATCGTGGTCGGCAGCAACGACTTGCAGTCGCTGTACGTGGCCAACAACGTCTGCTCGGCGGTCGAGTACTTCCGCAAGCTGGGCGGCAACGTCGGCGTCGCGGGTTTGGTCGTCAACAAGGACGACGGCACCGGCGAGGCGGCCGCGTTTGCCCAGGCGGCGGGCATCCCGGTGCTGGCGGCGATTCCCGCGCACGAGGACATCCGCCGCAAGAGCGCCAGTTACGAAATCATCGGCCGGCCCGGTACGCAGTGGGCGCCGCTATTTGAAACGCTCGCCACCAACGTCGCCGAGGCGCCGCCGGTGCGGCCCAAGCCGCTCTCCCAGGACGAGTTGCTGGGCTTGTTCTCCAGCGACACGGTCGGCCGCAATGTGGTGCTGCAGCCGGCCTCGATGGCCGACATGCTGGGCAAAGCGGTCGTCGAGAAGAAGTCGCTCGAAGTCGTCTACGAGGCCGTCTGACCTTTACCGCGCCATGAACGCCCGCGTCCCCACCGAAGCCGCCACCGCGCCCAGCACGGACGGTCTGGGTTGCCATGCCGGTCGCGCGCAAATGCAAGAGGCGGCCAAAGTTGCCGGCAACAGTGCGCTATTGCAACGCTATGCGGCCGACTATCCGCAAGGGCCGCACGACCAGCCGCAGAGCATGTGCCCGGCCTTCGGCTCGCTGCGCGTGGGTCTGCGGATGCGGCGGGTCGCGACCGTGCTGTCCGGCTCGGCCTGCTGCGTCTACGGCCTGACCTTCACCTCGCACTTCTACGGCGCGCGCCGCTCGGTCGGCTATGTGCCGTTCAATTCCGAAACGCTCGTCACCGGCAAACTCTTCGAAGACATCCGCGAAGCGGTGTTCAAGCTGGCCGATCCGGCCAAGGTGGACGCGGTCGTCGTCATCAACCTGTGCGTGCCCACCGCTTCCGGCGTGCCACTGCGGCTGCTGCCGCGCGAGATCGACGGTGTGCGCATCATCGGCATCGACGTGCCGGGCTTTGGCGTGCCTACGCATGCGGAGGCCAAGGACGTGCTGGCCGGCGCGATGCTCGCCTACGCGCGCGCCGAGGCCGAGGCCGGCCCCGTGCAGGCGCCGCGCAACTGGGTGCCGCCTGCGCGCAGCGGCAAGCCGACGGTGACGCTGCTGGGCGAAATCTTCCCGGCCGACCCGGTGGGCATCGGCATGATGCTGGAGCCGATGGGCCTGGCCTGTGGCCCAGTGGTGCCGACGCGCGAATGGCGCGAGCTCTATGCCGCGCTCGACTGCGCGGCGGTCGCGGCGCTGCATCCGTTCTACACCGCGTCGGTGCGCGAGTTCGAAGCGGCCGGTCGTACCGTGATCGGCTCCGCCCCCGTCGGTTACGAAGGCACGGCCGAATGGTTGCGCGCGATCGGCAGCGCCTGCGGTGTGGCCGCCGACAAGATCGCCGCCGCGCAGAACCAGATGCTGCCGGCGATTCAAGGCGCGCTCTCGCGCGCGCCGATCAAGGGGCGCATCACTCTGTCGGGCTATGAAGGCTCCGAACTGCTGGTGGGCCGGCTGCTGGTCGAAAGCGGCGCCGATCTGCGCTACGTGGGCAGCGCCTGCCCGCGCACGCCCTGGTCGGCGGGGGATGCGGAATGGCTGCAAGCGCGCGGCGTGCGCGTGCAGTTCCGCGCGTCGCTGGAGCAGGACTTGGCGGCCTTTGAAGAATTCGAACCCGATCTCGCCATCGGCACCACCCCGGTCGTGCAGCACGCCAAACAGCGTGCGACTCCCGCGCTGTATTTCACCAACCTGATATCCGCGCGGCCGCTGATGGGGCCAGCGGGCGCCGGCTCGCTGGCGCAGGTGATCAACACCGCGCTGGCGAACAAAGATCGCTTCGATGCGATGAGAGAGTTTTTTGAGGGCGTAGGCACCGGGGACAGCGGCGGCGTCTGGAACGAACCGCCGCACCCCCATCCCGAATACCGCGAGTTCCATCTGCACAAGATGGAAAAGCTCGCCCGCAAGCGCAAAGCGGAAGAGATGGCATGAGCCCCCACGCTCACTTCATTCGCTGCCCCCCGAGGGGGCGCTCAGCGCCCAACGGGCGGCCGGGCGGGCGCTGAGATGCTGGTCCTCGACCACGATCGCGCCGGCGGCTACTGGGGTGCCGTGTACGTGTTCACGGCCATCAAGGGCTTGCAGGTCATCATCGACGGCCCGGTGGGTTGCGAGAACCTGCCGGTCACCTCCGTCTTGCACTACACCGACGCGCTGCCGCCGCACGAGTTGCCAATTGTCGTCACGGGGCTCGCCGAAGAAGAGCTCGGGCAGAAAGGCACCGAAGCCGCGATGCGCCGCGCCCACAAGGCGCTCGACCCGGCGCTGCCCGCGGTGGTGGTCACCGGCAGCATCGCCGAAATGATCGGCGGCGGCGTCACGCCCGAAGGCACCGGCATCCAGCGCTTTTTGCCGCGAACGATCGACGAAGACCAGTGGCAGGCCGCCGACCGGGCGCTCAACTGGCTGTGGACCGAATACGGCCCGCGCCAGGTGCCCGCGCGCAAGCCGCGCAAAGAGGGCGACAAGCCGCGCGTAAACATCCTCGGGCCCGCCTACGGCATGTTCAACATGCCGAGCGATCTGGCCGAGATCAAGCGGCTGGTCGAAGGCATCGGCGCCGAGATCAATCTCGTCTTCCCGCTCGGCAGCCACCTGGCCGACGTGCCCAAGCTGGCGGAAGCCGACGTCAACGTCGTGCTGTATCGCGAGTTCGGCCGGCTGCTGGCCGAGACGCTGGAGCGGCCCTACCTGCAAGCGCCCATCGGCCTGCACAGCACCACCAAGTTCCTGCGCAGTCTGGGCGAATTGCTCGGGCTGGACCCCGAGCCCTTCATCGAGCGCGAGAAACACACGACGATCAAGCCGCTGTGGGACTTGTGGCGCTCGGTCACGCAGGACTTCTTCGGCACCGCGAGCTTCGCGGTGGTCGCCAACGAAACCTACGCGCGCGGGTTGCGCAACTTTCTCGAAACGGAGCTCGGCCTGCCCTGCACCTTCAGCGTAGCGCGCCGCGCCGGCGTCAAGCCGGACAACGATGCGGTACGCCAGGCGCTGCGCGAAAAGCCGCCGCTGGTGATGTTCGGCTCCTACAACGAGCGGATGTATCTGGCCGAACTCGGCGCGCGCGCGGCGTACATCCCGGCCTCGTTCCCCGGCGCGATCATCCGCCGCCACACCGGCACGCCGTTCATGGGCTACGCTGGCGCCACCTACCTGGTGCAGGAAGTGTGCAACGCGCTCTTCGATGCGCTGTTCCACATCCTGCCGCTGGCCACCGATCTGGATCGCGTCGATCCCACGCTCGCGCGCAAGGCGCCGGCCGAGGAAACGACACCCTGGGACGACGAGGCGCGCCGCCTGCTCGACCAGTTGCTCGAGCGCGAGCCGATGTTGGTGCGCATCTCTGCCGCCAAGCGGCTGCGCGACGGCGCCGAAGCCGCGGCGCGTGCCGCCGGCGAGGCGCGCGTCAGTGCAGAGCGCCTGCTGCGCGCCGCCGCGCGCAAGGAACCGGCATGAGACGGCCGGCCGACAACCGATTGGCCCGAGTCCGCTCGGACCCCCGATTCGAGATGGTGCGAACCATTGCGATCCCGCTTCCGTGCCGGGCAAGCGCGGTCACGGCCGCAAGGCCAATCAGGAGGGAATTCATTTATGGCTGACGAAAAAAGCTCGCTGACGGGCCTCACCGACCGCGAAGCGAAGGACTTCCATGGCTTGTTCATCACAAGCTTCCTCGGCTTCACTGTCGTGGCTGTTATCGCGCACCTGCTGGCCTGGAACTGGCGGCCGTGGTTCTAACCCTCGCATCCGAGGAGTCCATCGATGGCTAGTGTGTACACCACCGAACGACCGGCCCCCGCGGCCGGCCCGCCGAGAAGCGGCGGGTACCTGGTCATTTTCCTGGTGAGCTTCACCGTGCTGCTGGCGGTCGCTTTGGCCGCGCAGCTCGTCGGGCTGCACTGGCGTCAATGGTTCCCCGGCGCAGAGGGCGCGCCCACGCTGTTGTCCGGCGTGAAGCAGGCCGTCTACAGCTTCATGTCTTTCTTGACTTAGGAAGGAATTTCACATGTGGAAGATCTGGCTCTTGTTCGATCCGCGGCGCATCTTGATCGCGCTGTTCACGTTTTTGTTCGTTCTGGCGCTGCTGATTCACTTCATCCTGCTTTCCAGCAACAAGTACAACTGGATCGAGGGGGGTGCGAAAAAGGCCGTGGCCGCGCAGATGGCGCCGGTGCCGCCGGCACAGAAGTAGCGCCGCGCACGGCTGGGCGAGAGCGGGCCGCGGCGCGCGCGTCGCGCCGTCCCGCTTCGTCCGCCGGCGGCTGCGCGACGTATCGAGGGAGTGCGCGGCGCCTGTGCGCCCGCCTGAGGAGTGTTGGCAATGTCCATGCTCAGTTTTGAACGCAAATACCGGGTCCGCGGAGGAACGCTGCTGGGCGGCGACCTGTTCGACTTCTGGGTCGGGCCGTTCTACGTCGGCTTCTTCGGGGTGACGACGATTTTCTTTTCGGTGCTGGGCACGGCGCTGATCCTGTGGGGCGCCTCGCAGGGGCCGACGTGGAACGTCTGGCAGATCAACATCGCGCCGCCGGATCTGTCTTATGGGCTGGCGCTGGCGCCGCTGGCCGAAGGCGGGCTGTGGCAGATCATCACCATCTGCGCGATCGGCGCCTTCGTCTCGTGGATGCTGCGCGAGGTCGAAATCTGCCGCAAGCTCGGCATGGGGCTGCACGTGCCCTTTGCCTTCGGCGTGGCGATCTTCGCCTACGTGACGCTGGTGGTCATCCGCCCGCTGTTGCTGGGCGCCTGGGGCCACGGCTTCCCGTACGGCATCTACAGCCACCTCGACTGGGTGAGCAACGTCGGCTACCAGTACCTGCACTTCCACTACAACCCGGCGCACATGATCGCGGTGAGCCTGTTCTTCACCACGACGCTGGCGCTTGGGCTGCATGGGTCGCTGATCCTGTCGGCCAGCAACCCGAAAAAAGGCGAGACGGTCAAGACGGCCGAGCACGAAAACGCCTACTTCCGCGACCTGATCGGCTACTCGGTCGGCGCGCTGGGCATCCACCGCGTGGGGCTGATCCTGGCGTTGGCGGCGGGGTTCTTCAGCGCGCTGTGCATCGTCATCAGCGGGCCGTTCTGGACCCGCGGCTGGCCGGAATGGTGGAGCTGGTGGCTCGACCTGCCGATCTGGAAATAGCGGCGCAAAGGACACGTCATGGCAGCCGAATATCAAAACATCTTCACCCGCGTGCAGGTGCGCGGGCCGGCGCACATGGGGCCGGCCACCTCCGGCTCGTGGACGCGCAATCCGACCACGTTCTTCAACTACTGGCTGGGCAAGATCGGCGACGCGCAGATCGGCCCGGTGTACCTGGGCTTCACCGGCCTGGCCTCGATCCTGTGCGGCTTCATCGCCATCGAGATCATCGGCCTGAACATGTGGGCCTCGGTCGGCTGGGACCCGGTGCAGTTCGTCCGCCAACTGCCTTGGCTGGCGCTGGAGCCGCCGCGGCCCGAGTACGGCTTGTCGCTGCCGCCGCTGAACGAGGGCGGCTGGTGGCTGATGGCGGGCTTTTTCCTGACGCTGTCGATCCTGCTGTGGTGGTGGCGCACCTACCGCCGCGCCCGCGCGCTGGGGCTGGGCACGCATACCGCCTGGGCGTTTGCGTCGGCGATCTGGCTGTACCTGGTGCTGGGCTTTATCCGCCCGCTGGCGATGGGGTCGTGGTCGGAAGCGGTGCCCTTCGGCATCTTTCCGCACCTGGACTGGACGGCGGCGTTCTCGATCCGCTACGGCAACCTCTTTTACAACCCGTTCCACGCGCTGTCGATCGCCTTCCTGTACGGCTCGACGCTGCTGTTCGCCATGCACGGGGCGACGATTCTCGCGGTCAGCCGCTTCGGCGGCGAGCGTGAGCTGGAGCAGATCACCGATCGGGGCACCGCCTCGGAGCGCGCCGCGCTCTTCTGGCGCTGGACGATGGGCTTCAACGCCACGATCGAATCGATCCACCGCTGGGCCTGGTGGTTTGCGGTGCTGACCACCCTCACCGGCGGTATCGGCATCCTGCTCACCGGCACCGTGGTGGACAACTGGTACCTGTGGGCGGTCAAGCACGGTGTCGCGCCGATGTATCCGCCGGTGTTCCCGCCCTTTGTCGATCCGGTCACGGGGGCCACGGTCCCGGGAGTGTCGCAATGAACGCGCCGAATCGCTCAATTCTCGCCGCGGTCGCGCTGGCCGGCGCGACCGTCCTGCTGGCCGGCTGCTGGGAGCGGCCGCCGATCGACAGCGTGCAACGCGGCTTCCGCGGCACCGGCATGGTCGAAGTGGTCAACCCGCGGCTGAACGCTGCCGTGTTCGAGGCCAACCAGGCGCCGCCCAGCATCCCGGGCGAGGCCGCCGGCCCGCCGGCCC
>Ga0209450_10001945_pt1 | contig 10423 bp, 8 predicted proteins | sample FrelakmetLWP11LW_FD_187149 | JGI IMG/M metagenome (GOLD analysis project Ga0209450, IMG submission 187149) | Freshwater lake sediment microbial communities from the University of Notre Dame, USA, for methane emissions studies - LWP11 LW (SPAdes)... | ecosystem: Environmental > Aquatic >... | reverse complement strand
GATTTTTCTGTCACTCATCTCCATGGCGGGGATGGATTGTATCGGGATCCTTATCTCTCCGCTGAAAGAAGGATTGTAGGCTTCGGCAAAGGTCTGCCAGTGGTATTCAGGCCGCGAGACCACCACGCAGTCCACCATGATGCCGGGGATCTTCACCAGTCTGGATTTCAGAGTGCGGCGATCGGCAATCCGCTCCACCTGAACGATCACAAACCCGTTGGAGTTCTTGGCTGCCATGGCCATGGAAAGACTGTCCAGGGTGAGGGCTTCCTTTTCCATGGTGATGTTGCCGTCCGTGTCCGCAGTGGTTCCGCGGAGAATGGCCACGTGAACAGGCATGGTCCTGTACGCCAGGTATTCCTTTCCGTCGAACTGGATCATTTCCACGATGTCCTCGACGGTGACCTCGTTGATCTTGCCGCCGCCGTTTCTGGGATCTACGAAGGTCCCAATGCCCACGGTCGTGATGGTCCGCGGCTTGTGGGCCGCAATGTCCCTGAACATGTGCGAGATGACACCCTGGGGCAGGTTGTAGGCTTCGATCTTGTTGTCAAAGGCGAGTTTCTGGAGCTTCGGAGCCAACCCCCAGTGGCCCCCGACCACTCTCTTGATGAGGCCCTCGTGGGCCATGTGATTGAGGCCTCGGTCCTTGCCGTCCCCCTGCCCTGCCGCATAGAGGAGAGTGAGGCCCTTGGGCTGGCCTGTTTTCAGAAAACGCTCCTCCAGTTTAACGGCGATCTCCTCGGCAAACCCGGTCCCCACGAAGCCGCCTGTGGCCACGGTGTCTCCGTCCCGGATCACACGCACCGCTTCCTCGGCGGACACAATCTTGCCCTTTCTCGCCCTCTCGGGAGTGAGCGAGGAAAGCATCGGATGGACAGTCCCCTGGATCATCTTCTCGTCGGCCATGGCAACCCTCCTTTAGGATTTAGGTCTTTTGGGTGGACTGACGATCGCCTCTCCGTCCAGAACCACCGTGCCCTCCTGGTTGACGCATTTTGTCTTTGCCTTGATCCTCTTTGCCTCGGCCATGATCTCGATAATTTCGACCGAAGCGGTGATGGTGTCGCCGATGCGCACCGGAGCCAGGAAATTCAACTCCTGCCGGATGTAAACTGTTCCGGGCCCCGGCAGCTTGTTGCCGAGGACTCCGGAGATCAACCCCGCCAAAAGCATGCCGTGGACAATACGCGTTTTGAAAAACGTTCTTTTTGCGTATTCCTCATTGATGTGGGCAGGATTGAGATCGCCAGTGACCCCGGCATAAAGATAGACGTCTGCTTCGGATAGGGTCTTCGAGAATTCCGCCCTGTCCCCCACCCGGAGATCTTCGATGGTTTTCCCGATCATCACGTCCCTTCTCCTCTCTGCAAAGCATATCGTCTCAGGGTTTCCTCAGTACCGTGCCAGGATAAATATGAACTTTCAATAGTGTTTTTTCTACTTTGTGCCTCTGTGCCTTTGCATCTTTGTACCTTTCTTTGTCCCTTTGTGCCTCTGTCCCTTTGTCCCTTGTTTGGTCTTTGGTGCTCCCTGCACCTTGCACCGTGTACCGTGAACCTTCCCCATCAATCTTCGTGGATCTCCTTGATGCCGGCGAAGAAATCGAGGATCTCAGGATTCCTCAGCGCATCCTTGTTCAACACGGCCTTGCCTTCAATCACCTTTTTCACGGCCAGCTCGACCTTCTTCATGTTGAGGGTGTACGGGACATCAGGGATGGCCACGATCTTGGCCGGGACGTGCCTTGGGGACGCATTCGTCCGAAGGATCGTCCTGATCTTGTTTTTCAGTTCTTCGGTGAGTTTCTGGCCCTCAGCCAGCTTCACAAAGAGGATCACGCGCACGTCGCCTTTCCAATCCTGGCCGACCACAAGACTGTCCGCGATCTCCGGGATGTTTTCCACCTGGCGGTAGATCTCCGCAGTGCCGATTCGGACCCCACCGGGATTTAGGGTAGCATCAGATCTCCCATAAATGGTGACCCCGCCGTGGTCATTGATTTCTATGAAGTCCCCATGCCGCCAGATCCCCGGATACACATCGAAATAGGCGCTGTTGTATTTGTCTCCCTTGGGGTCCTCCCAGAAGTAGATAGGCATGGGTGGGGCCGGAGCCAGGCAGACCAACTCCCCCTGCTTGTTTCGCACCGGTTTTGCGTTTTCATCAAAAGATTCCACCTTCATGCCTAGGTTCCGGCACTGCAGTTCCCCCGCATAGACAGGTCCCATGGGGTTACCGCCGGCAAAACACCCGTTGATGTCGGAGCCGCCGGAGATGGAGGCAAGCTGGATGTCTTTCTTCACCTCGTTGTAAACGAACTCAAATCCTTCGATGGACAGAGGAGATCCAGTGGACAGCAAGGCCTTCAGAGGCGTCAGGTCATATTCCTTGCCCGGCTTCACGCCTGCAGCCATGAGGGCCGCTATGTAACCTGCACTCGTGCCGAACACCGTGATTTTGTGGTCCTGGGCCATCTTCCAGAGCCCGCCCGCCTGGGGATGAAACGGAAACCCGTCGTAGAGCATCAGGGTCGCGCCCACGGCCAAAGAGCAGGTGAGCCAGTTCCACATCATCCAGCCGCAGGTGGTGAAGTAGAAGATCGTATCCTCTCTCTTGAGATCCGTATGGAGCAGCAGTTCCTTGAGCTGGTTGATCAGCACCCCGCCCGCGCTCTGAACCATGCATTTGGGAAGGCCTGTGGTACCTGAAGAGTACATGATGTAGTGGGGGTGATCAAAAGGAAGCTGGACGAATTCCATTTTCAGATTCCCCTGGGAGGAGCGAAAGTCTTTGTAGGCAATCGCTTTGGCCACCCCGGTGATCTTCGGTTCCTTTTCCGTGTAAGGCACCACCACGACCTTTTCAATGCTCGGGAGTTCTTTCAGGATGTCCGCGATGCGTTCGAGGGAATCCAGGCTCTTCCCCTTGAACCAGTACCCGTTGGCTGTGAAGAGCACCCTTGGCTTGATCTGGCCGAAACGGTCCAGAACCCCTTTGATCCCGAAATCCGGAGAGCAGGAGGACCAGGTCGCTCCCAGGCTCGTGGCTGCGAGCATGGCAAAGATGGCCTCAGGCATGTTGGGGATGAAACCCACGACCCGGTCTCCCGGCTTGATCCCCATCTCTTTGAGCGGCTTTGCCAAACGGGCCACCTCATCGTAGAGTTCCGCATAGGTGACCTTTCTGGTGACCTTGTCCTCTCCGGCGAAGATGAGCGCTGTGTGATTGTCTCTGAACCGAAGCAGGTTTTCCGCGAAGTTGAGGCGTGCCCCTGAAAACCATTTTGTTCCGGGCATCTTGTTGGGGTTGTCCACAACCTGGTCATAGGGCTTTGAAGCCTTGATCTCTGCGAACTCCCACATGGCGGCCCAGAAATCGGAGATGTTCTGAACGGACCACTCATACAAGGGCGCGTATTCCGTGAAGTTCTTGCCGTACTTCTTGTTGACGAAATTCATGAACCGGTACATATGAGAATTCTTGATCCTCTGCTCCGAAGGCTTCCAAAGCATCTTAGCCATAGCTCATCTCCTCCATCCATTAGGATTTTCGTAACATCTTAGCTTTTTGAAACGGTCACGACCAAACGTCCCCCCTCCCCTACACCCCTCCCACCGGGGGAGGGGAAATGGAGAAGCAAGTGCTGCGTTATAATAATGGAGCAAATTCTATACCAGCTCCGGGCTTGTTGTTCAAGAAAAGTTAGAAACCTTGCCCCCAGGTGCCTTGTTCGATTATAGTGGCCCTGAATCTCAAAGAACAGTATCAACTTAGAAAACTGAGCGTGTGTGTTTTTCTGTCATTTCGACCGAAGGGAGAAATCCTTCTTGAACCAGATTTGAGGATTTCTCAGTCGCTTCGCTCCTTCGAAATGACACTCCTTTTCGCTCAATTTGATACTCGGGGTGAGCAATGGCAAACCTTTTGGCAATCTACGGGAGCCCTCGCAGAAAAGGCAACACGGCCCTGTTGCTCAAGAGGGCTGTGGAGGGCGCAAGGGAAGCAGGCGCGAGCATCGAGGAAATCGTGCTCCGCGATCTCAAGATGTCCCCCTGCCTTGAGATCTACGGCTGCAAAGAAACAGGACGATGCGCGATCAAGGATGATTTTCAGGCCCTTTACGACAAGCTCCTGGCCTGTGACGGGGTGATGCTCGCCTCTCCCATCTTTTTCTACACCGTGAGTGCCCACACCAAGATCCTCATGGACCGCTGCCAGTCCCTCTGGGTCAGGCGCTACTGGCTGGAAAAGACTCCTTTCGGGAAAAAGGAATTCAAGCGAAAGGGTCTGTTTATTTCCGCTGGAGCGACCAGGGGCAAAAGGCTTTTTGATGGAGTGCTGCTCACGGTTCGCTATTTCTTCGATGCCTTGGACATGGAGATTTGGAACTCTCTGCTCTACCGCGAGATGGACTTCGAGGGCGATGTCCTTAAGCACCCTGAATACCTTGAAGAGGCTTATGTGACAGGGAAGCGGTTTATCCAAGCTCTGACCGGCCATGATCACGCCTGAAACCGCAAAATCTCCTGTACCCCTCACTAGAGGCCGTATCTCAATATGGGGGGAGCAGTTTCTCTGTCATTTCGACCGAAGGGAGAAATCCAATGCGAAGCTTTGTCCCGAACAAAGAGACGGATCTGTCCATCACAAGGAGATCCTTCGCCTTGCTCAGGATGACTTGCTTCCGCAAGTCAGATTTCTCGGCTGCCGCCTCGAAATGACATTGCGACAGAGCCTCTTTAACAAAGAGGGGTAATCCCTCCCTTTGGTAAAGGGAGGCCAGGAGGGATTTATCAAGAGTGTCCGGACAATTGTGAGACGATTAATGTGTGTTTCGCTGCGTTTGTTCGTCTTCGATCGCAGAATCGTGGCTGGTCCCCTCCCGGACCGTTCGGCCGGGTCAATTCCTTGTTGACACAAAGAAAAATCTGGCTTAGAGTTTCCGAATTCAGTAGCAGATTTTAGTCCCTCGTTCAATGGTTCTCGTCTTTTTATCCCACAAACCACACAATCTAAAGGAGGAAGGCATGAGGAAGAGTGATTCAACAAATCGAAAAAACTCTAATCAGGAAAGAGGATTGTCCCGACGTAAGTTCTTGGCTTCGGCAGCCATTGCAGCCGGCGGCGCGGCCGCGACGCTGGGTTTCCCGACAGTCGTGAAGGCCCAAGGGCCGATTACCATGCGCTGGCAGAGCACCTGGCCGACCAAGGACATTTTCCACGAGTACGCCCTCGACTTTGCCAAAAAGGTGAACGACATGACCGGCGGCGATCTCAAGATCGAGGTGCTGCCTGCGGGCGCCGTGGTGCCGGCTTTCAATCTGCTGGACGCGGTGAGCAAGGGAACGCTCGACGGCGGCCACGGGGTGCTGGTCTACCACTACGGCAAGGCGCAGGCCCTGGCCTTGTGGGGGTCGAGCCCTGCTTTCGGTATGGACGCCAACATGCTGCTTGCCTGGCACAAGTACGGCGGAGGCAAGGAACTGATAGCAAAGATCTACGCGTCCATCGGCGCCAACGTGGTTTCCTACTCCTACGGCCCCATGGCCACCCAGCCCCTGGGCTGGTTCAAGAAACCGGTCACCAAGGCCGACGACCTTAAGGGTCAGAAGTTCCGCACCGTGGGCATTTCCATCGACCTGTTCACCGGATTGGGCTGTGCAGTCAACGCGCTGCCTGGAGGTGAAATCGTGCCGGCCCTGGATCGCGGGCTGCTGGACGGAGCGGAGTTCAACAACGCTACCTCGGACCGTCTCCTCGGGTTCCCAGACGTGTCCAAGGTGTACATGCTCCAGAGCTTTCATCAGAACGCGGAGTCCTTCGAGATCCTTTTCAACAAGGACAAATTCAATGCCCTTCCGGACAAGATGAAAGCCATCATCGATAACGCCGTGGAAGCGGCTTCTTCAGACATGTGGTGGAAATCGATTGACCGCTACTCCAAGGACTACATCGAACTGCAGACCAAGGACAAGGTCAAGATGTACAAGACCCCGGAATCGATCCTGATGAAGCAACTGGAGGTCTTTGACGAGGTCGTAAAGAAGTATTCGGACAAGCCCTTTTTCAAGGAAGTCATTGATTCGCAGCTTGCCTTTGCCAAGCGCGCCGTGAGCTGGGACATGGACGTCAACGTGAACCGGCGCATGGCGTACAACTATTACTTCGGTCCGAAGAAGGCTGCCCCTGCAAAGAAGGGCTAAGCGAACCCTTTGTATCATCCATCAGCCATCCACCCCCTCACCCCGCCCCTGGTCGCCTTCGGCGCCGCCAGAGGCGGGTAAACCTCTCCCCCAAAAGTGGGGGAGAGGGCGGGGTGAGGGGCTCGGATGGCTGATTTTCAAAAAGGATAGAGTATGCAGAAATTGCTGCTCACTATCGACAAGATCAGCACCTTCGTGGGGAAGACTTTTTCCTGGCTGATCGTGACGCTCACCTTTCTCATCACCTGGGAGGTGTTTTCCCGTTACGCGCTCAACGAACCGCATGCCTGGGCTTTCGATGCCATGATCATGATGTACGGAACCCTCTTCATGATGTCGGGCGCCTATACGCTTTCGAAGAATGCAATGGTCCGTGGCGATGTACTTTACGGCTTTTTCCCGCCGAGGCTCCAGGCCACGATTGATCTGACGCTCTACATCGTGTTCTTCTTGCCCGGCGTAACCGCCCTATGCTGGGCCGGCTACAAGTATGCCGGAGAGTCCTGGGCCATATTGGAGCATTCGAGCATCACCGCTGAAGGCCCTCCCATCTACCCTTTCAAAACCGTCATCCCCGTGGCGGGGTTTTTCCTGCTGGTGCAGGGCATCGTCGAGATGATCCGTTGCATTCGCTGCCTGAAGGACGGCCGGTGGCCCTCTCGCATAGAGGACGTGGAAGAGGTGGATGTCGACAAGTTGAAGCAAATGGTGGACGTCAAAGACGAGGACATTGCGAAGCTCGATGAAGTGCTGGTGGCCAAGGAAGGGGGCGCCCGATGAAAAAAGAAGCCTGGTTCGGACTCTCCATGATGGCCATTGTCGTGTGTTTGGTGTTCTGGATATTGCCCGCGCCCTCGCAGATGACCAACGGCCACCTGGGCCTGCTCATGCTCGCCATGATCGTGGTGGCCATTATGCTGGGGTTTCCCACCGCTTTCACGCTTATGGGCTTGGGCACCATGTTCGCCTTTTTTGCGTATTACAGTGAGAACCCTTCTACAGCGCTGACTCGGGTTCTCGACCTCATGGCTTTGCGCGCCTATTGGGTTATGAACAACGATGTGCTCATCGCTGTTCCTCTGTTCGTGTTCATGGGCTACCTGGTCGAACGCGCCAATCTGATCGGTAGGCTGTTCAAGAGTCTGCACCTGGCGACATCGAGCATCCCCGGGTCCCTGGCGGTGGCAACCGTTGTGACCTGTGCGATATTCGCCACTGCCACAGGCATCATCGGCGCGGTGGTGACGCTCATGGGTCTGCTTGCGTTTCCGGCCATGCTCAAGGCCGGATACAGCGTCAGGCTCGCAGCGGGCGCCGTAACCGCGGGCGGCACCCTGGGGATCCTGATCCCTCCCTCGGTACTGCTCATCCTCTACGGTGCCACAGCCGGCGTGTCCGTGGTGCAGCTTTACGCCGGCGCTTTTTTCCCCGGCATTATGCTGGCCGGGCTCTACGTCATCTACGTCATCATCTACGCGAAACTGAGTCCTAGCTCCGCCCCTCCCCTCTCCGATGAAGACCAGTGCGTCTATCTGCCCCAATTCGCTGAAGTCATCTGTGCGACCAAGAGCAGGAACGTCCTTGCCGGGATCCTCCTTGCCATCAAGGGGAAGCGCAACGCCGATGTGCCCATGCGCCACCTCCTCAACAACCTCTTCATTGCGCTTCTGCCGGCCATGGCAACCGCACTCCTCTTGGGCTCACTCTATCTCGTAGCGACCGCACCTGTAGAAGCAGTGCCCGAGGGCGTTCAGGCAATGGGCATCGCCGCAACGGGGACAGAGGAAGCAGAAGCTCAAGTTGGGGGCTTGCAGGAACCGGAGGGTTCCGAACAGCAAGAGGCCCAAGCGACCGAAGCCGACAAGGCAGAGCAAACGGCGGAAGAGGCTCAGACGGCCGCCGAGGCCAAACGGGAAGGCAAAGTAGCAGCTACGCCGGCTAAACGAAGTACGGTTCCCACCTGGTGGTGGGTTACAGCGGCAATTTTCACGGGCATCCTGGTGATTATCTATGCGGTTCTCACCTTTGTCCGTCTCGAGATTTTCAAAATGCTGCTGGGATCGTTCTTTCCGCTGGCGCTCATCATCCTGGGTGTGCTCGGCAGTATTGTCGTCGGGCTGGCAACCCCTTCCGAAGCAGCGGCCATGGGATCCTTCGGGGGTTTCGTGCTGGCCATCGCTTACAGACAGCTCAGCTTCAGCGTACTCAAGGAATCCGTGTTCCTCTGCGCAAAAACCAGCGCCATGGTCTGCTGGCTCTTCGTCGGCTCAGGCGTTTTCGCCGCAGCTTTCGCATTGCTCGGAGGCCAGGAGATCATCAACGAATGGGTGAAATCTCTTGACATGACTCCGGTGCAGTTTATGCTACTGGCTCAAGTGATCATCTTTCTGTTAGGTTGGCCCCTGGAATGGACCGAAATCATCGTCATCTTCATGCCGATATTCCTACCGCTTCTCTCCCATTTCAACATAGACCCGCTTTTCTTCGGCCTGCTGGTGGCGCTCAACCTGCAGACGGCCTTCCTCTCGCCGCCCGTGGCCATGGCCGCTTTTTACCTGAAGGGCGTGTCGCCCCCGCACGTGACCCTGAACCAGATCTTCCTTGGGATGATGCCCTATATGATCATCCAGGTGTTCGCCATATTCCTGCTGTACATGTTCCCGCAGATCGGATTGTGGCTGCCTTCTCTGGCGTACGGCAATTGAAGGGGTCTCGGCGGTCGGCAATCAGCTTTCAGCCATCAGCAAAAACCATTGGGACCTATCGCCCTAAGCTGAGAGCTGAGCGCTGACAGCTGATGACTTTTCTATTTGACCTTCTCCTGCAACTCCTTTTTCTGCTTTTCCCACTTGGGTCCGAACTTGGCGCTGTAATAAGCCTCGGCCCAGCCCACAAAAGGCATCCAGGTGTTCTTTCCCTGACTCTTGAGTTCCAGGATGTTCGCCATGATCTTCGGCATTTCAGCGATCTTGTCCTTCGGAACATAGAAAGCGGCCCCGCCTCTGAAGGACTTCATGGTATCCTCAGGGCTGAGAGCATGGGCTGTCAGCATCACAGCCGTGACCTTTTTCTTGACAGCGACCTCCAGAAGTTCGTAGCCGTTGACCCCCATGATGTCCAGGACAGTCATGTCAAAAGACTGGCTTTCCAGTTGCTGTTTACCCTCCTCGAAGCTGCCGGCCTTCACCACTTCGCACATGGATAGCAGATCCTCGAGAGTGTCCAGAACGTCCGGTTCATCGTCCACAATCAGTATCTTCTTGCCTTTCAACATATCCTCTTTTTTGCCCATACCACCTCCTTAGAGTGTTAAACTATAACTTTTGTTCATGATGCCTAGAAGTTCAAAAGCGAACCGCAGAATATCGAATAACGAATATCGAACTCCGAAGGCAACTGAAGGAGGGGTTAACTTCATCATTCGAAATTCCTTGTTCGATATTCGACATTCGGGTTTGGTGTTTTTTTGGTTGCGGCCAAAGGCCTGCATTGGGTTTAACGGTCAGTACTTCACGCCACCCGGTCCCGCGGTTCTCGGCCTGCGAAAAACGCGTCCAGATTGTCCAGTGCCCGGAATCCCATGGCGTCGCGGGTCTCTTTGGTGGCGCTCCCGATGTGGGGCATCAGGAAGGTGTTCGGCAGATCCTTGTACCGCGGATCGATGTTGGGCTCGTTGTTGAACACATCAAGTCCGGCAGCAGCCACCTTTCCGGATTTCAGCGCGGCGATGAGGGCGTCGTCGTCAATGACAACGCCACGGCTCGCGTTGATGACAACAGCCCCGTCCGGAAGGAGGGCGATTCTTTCGGCATTGAGCATTCGCTGGGTCTGCGGCGTTGCCACGCAGTGAAACGCCAGGAAGTCGCAGTGCGGCATAAGGTCTTCGGGTGTGGGATGGAAAATGGCGCCTTCTTCCTGTTCCGGCGGAAGCCGCTGGAGGTCGTGATAGTGGATGGTCATGTCAAACCCTCTGGCCCGCCGCGCCGTCACCCGGCCGACTCGGCCCAGACCCACGATGCCGAGCCTCTTGCCGGTCACCTGGGTCCCCACCATAAAACTGGGGCTCCAGTCCCGCCAGGTTGCGGTCCGCACCAGGCGTTCCCCTTCGCCTGCACGCCGGGCTGCGCCCAGCATGAGCATGATCGCCACCTCGGCCGTGGCATCGGAGAGGACATCCGGGGTGTTCGTCACCACCAGGCCGCGGCGCTTCGCCGCTG
>Ga0209450_10001944_pt1 | contig 10425 bp, 8 predicted proteins | sample FrelakmetLWP11LW_FD_187149 | JGI IMG/M metagenome (GOLD analysis project Ga0209450, IMG submission 187149) | Freshwater lake sediment microbial communities from the University of Notre Dame, USA, for methane emissions studies - LWP11 LW (SPAdes)... | ecosystem: Environmental > Aquatic >... | reverse complement strand
AAGGAAGTTCTCCGGCCGCGTGTGCAGGTTGGTGAAGTTGCAGCGCCCGCCGCCGGAGATGCGGATCTTCTCGGCAAGCCTTCCGGCGTGGTCGATCAGCAGCACACGCGCGCCGCGCTGCCCGGCCACTGCCGCGCACATCATCCCGGCGGCACCCGCGCCGATGACGACGGCGTCCCACGGGTCACGAGCATTCGCACTCATCTTGTCGCCACGGCCGGCGACTGCGCCGCCTTAACCGCGCTTTGCGCGGTTAGCCTTCGCCGCAAGATGAAAGGCCTCTTCACTCTGCGGTGAAGAAGCCTTTCATCTTGTCCACAAAGCTCTTCGTCTGGGGGGAGTGCTTGTCACCGCCGTCCTTCAGGCTGGTCTCGAACTCGCGCAGCAGCTTCTTCTGCTTTTCGGACAGCCGCACCGGCGTCTCCACGCTGATGTGGCAGTACAGGTCGCCGGGGTAGCTCGAGCGCACGCCCTTGATGCCCTTGCCGCGCAGGCGGAAGGTCTTGCCGCTCTGCGTGCCCTCGGGGATGTTGATGCTGACCTTGTCCGTGAGCGTGCCGATCTCTATTTCGCCGCCGAGCGCCGCAGTGACGATCGACACCGGGATCTCGCAATGCAGGTCGTCGCCGTCGCGCTGGAACACGTCGTGCGCCTTCAGGCGGATCTCGACATACAGATCGCCCGGCGGACCACCGTTCATGCCCGGCTCACCCTTGCCCGACAGGCGGATGCGCTGACCCTCGTCGATGCCGGCCGGGATGCTGACCTCGAGCACCTTGTTCTTCTTGATCCGCCCGGCGCCGCTGCACGCCGCGCAAGGCTCGGAGATCACCTTGCCGTTGCCGCGGCAGGTCGGGCAGGTCTGCTGGATCGAGAAGAACCCCTGCTGCATGCGCACGGCGCCGGCGCCGCCGCACATGGTGCACGTCTTCGGCGAGGTGCCCGGCTTGGCGCCCGAGCCATGGCAGGTCTCACAGCTGTCCCAGGCCGGCACGCGGATGTCGGTGGCGAAGCCCTTGGCGGCCTGCTCGAGCGTGATCTCCATGTTGTAGCGGAGGTCCGCGCCGCGGAAGGCGTTGCTGCGACCACCGCCGCGTCCGCCGCCGAAGATGTCGCCGAAGATGTCGCCAAAGGCCTCGGCGAAACCACCCATGCCCTCTGCACCGCGGAACCCGCCGCCACCGGCACTGGGGTCGACACCGGCGTGGCCGAAGCGGTCGTAGGCGGCTCGCTTGTTGGCGTCGGTCAGGACCTCGTAGGCTTCCTTGACCTCCTTGAACTTCTCCTCCGAGACCTTGGCGTGCTTCTCGTCACCCTTGCCCTGGTTTCGGTCCGGGTGGTACTTCATCGCCAGCTTGCGATACGCCTTTTTGATCTCCTCCTCGGGGGCGTCCTTGGCGACGCCGAGGACGTCGTAGAAATCACGTTTGGCCATCTTCAGTCCATTTCATGCGACAAGGGCCGGGTGGGGCCTGTCGCCCGTCCCGGCCCGTCACAAGACGAGTCGCTCGCGTTACCCGCGCTTGACCTCTTTGTAGTCGGCGTCGACGACATCGTCGGCCTTGGCGTCCTTCTCGGTGCCACCGGCCGCCGACGCAGCCTCGGGCCCGGCACCGGCCGCGCCGCCTTGCGTGCCCGCATACATCTTCTCGCCAAGCTTCTGCGAGGCGGTCATCATCGCTGCGGTCTTGGCCTCGATTGCGTCCTTGTCGTCGCCTTTCAGCGCTTCCTCGGCATCCTTGACCGCGGCCTCGATCTTCTCCTTCTCGGCCGCGTCGAGCGATGAGCCGTGCTCGGCGAGTGCCTTCTTGGTCTGGTGCACCGAGGCATCGGCGGCGTTGCGTGCCTGGGCAAGCTCGAAGCGGCGATGGTCCTCGGCCTTGTTGGCCTCGGCGTCCTTGACCATCTTCTGGATCTCCGCCTCGGTCAGGCCGGAGTTGGCCTTGATCGTGATCTTGTTTTCCTTGCCGGTGGCCTTGTCCTTCGCGCCGACGTGCAGGATGCCGTTGGCGTCGATGTCGAAGGTGACCTCGATCTGCGGCAGGCCGCGCGCCGCCGGCGGGATGCCCTCGAGGTTGAACTCGCCGAGCAGCTTGTTGCCGGTGGCCATCTCGCGCTCGCCCTGGAAGACCTTGATCGTCACCGCCGGCTGGTTGTCGTCGGCCGTGGAGAAGGTCTGCGAGAACTTGGTCGGGATGGTGGTGTTCTTCTGGATCATCTTCGTCATCACGCCGCCGAGCGTCTCGATGCCGAGCGACAGCGGAGAGACGTCGAGCAGCAGCACGTCCTTGCGGTCGCCCGACAGCACCGAGCCCTGGATTGCCGCGCCCACCGCCACCGCCTCGTCGGGGTTGACGTCCTTGCGCGGCTCCTTGCCGAAGAACTCCTTGACCTTGTCCTGCACCTTGGGCATGCGCGTCATACCGCCGACCAGGATCACGTCGTTGATCTCGGAGGTCTTCACCCCCGCGTCCTTGATCGCGATCCGGCACGGTTCGATGGTGCGCTCGATCAGTTCCTCGACCAGCGCCTCGAACTTGGCGCGGGTGAGTTTCATGTTCAGGTGCTTCGGACCCGACGCATCGGCCGTGATGTACGGCAGGTTGATCTCGGTCTGCTGGCCTGACGACAGCTCGATCTTGGCCTTCTCGGCCGCGTCCTTCAGCCGCTGCAGCGCCAGCACGTCCTTGGACAGGTCGACGCCCGATTCCTTCTTGAACTCGGCGACCACGTAGTCGATGATCCGCTGGTCGAAATCCTCGCCGCCCAGGAAGGTGTCGCCGTTGGTCGACAGCACCTCGAACTGCTTCTCGCCCTCGACATCGGCGATCTCGATGATCGAGATGTCGAAGGTGCCGCCGCCGAGGTCATAGACCGCGATCTTGCGGTCGCCCTTGCTGGCCTTGTCCAGACCAAAGGCGAGCGCCGCCGCGGTCGGCTCGTTGATGATCCGCTTGACTTCCAGGCCGGCGATGCGGCCGGCGTCCTTGGTGGCCTGGCGCTGGCTGTCGTTGAAGTACGCCGGCACCGTGATCACCGCCTCGGTGACCGGTTCGCCGAGGTAATCCTCGGCGGTCTTCTTCATCTTGCGCAGCACCTCGGCCGACACCTGCGGCGGCGCGATGGCCTTGCCGCGCACCTCGACCCAGGCGTCGCCGTTGGGCGCCTTGGAGATCTTGTAGGGCATCATGTTGATGTCCTTCTGCACCTCCTTTTCCTCGAAGCGGCGGCCGATCAGCCGCTTGACCGCATACAGCGTGTTCTTCGGATTGGTCACCGCCTGCCGCTTGGCCGGCGCGCCGACCAGGATCTCGCCGTCTTCCATGTACGCGACGATCGACGGCGTGGTGCGCGCGCCCTCGCTGTTCTCGATGACCTTGGGCTGGCCACCCTCAAGGATGGCCACGCACGAGTTGGTCGTGCCCAGGTCGATGCCGATGATCTTGCCCATTGCTATCCCCCAGTGGAATGTCTGCCGGCGCCGCAGCGCCTGATGTCTTCTAATGTGTGTGTGGCGACGCCGAACTTCAAGCCGACGCCACGGTGACCAGCGCCGGCCGCAGTACCCGGTCGGCGATCCGCCAGCCCTTCTGCAGCACGCTGACCACATGGTTCGCCGGCACGCCACCGGCGGCCGCGGCCGGAACCATCGAGATCGCCTGGTGGTAATGCGGGTCGAACTTCTGCCCGACCGGGTCGATCTCGGCCAGCCGGCCCTTTTCGAACGCGGCCCGCAGCTGGCGCAGGGTCAGCTCGACCCCCTCGCGCATCGCTTCCGGGCTGGCGTTCTGCACCTGGAGCGCCTTCTCGAGGCTGTCGACGACCGGCACCAGCGCCTCGGCAAACGACTCGATGCCGTACTTGTGCGCCTTGGCGATGTCTTCCTGCGCCCGCCGGCGGGTGTTCTCCGCCTCGGCCACCGCGCGCAGGTAAAGCTCGTAGTTCTCGCTCGCCTTGGCCAAGGCGGCCTGCAACTCCGCTTCGACGTCGGCCACACTCGCCGAGCCCAGCGCCGCAGTTTCATCCGCGGCCGCCGTGCGGCCCTGCGCAGCTTGCCCGCCTTGCGCCGGTTCCGCCGGTGCTCCGACCGGTTCCTGCTCCGGTGCGCTCATTTGTCCCCCGTTCCTGCCCAATTCGTCCATGACTCGGGGCACTTTGGGGACGATCGGGAGGATTTCAAGCCCGTGAACGGATCGTGTTGCGCTGATGCGTCGTCCGACCGCTGGCCATAGCGCTTTTCCCGCCGATCTCAGCCCAGCCGATTACGCATCAGCCGGGTTGAACGGAGGCAGATCTGGGCGAAGTGGCGAGCCGAGCAACTCCGGCGGCCGCTCACGGCGCGAGCCTGCGCGCCGGATTCCCAGACAACTGGTCCCAGCTCAGCGCGGTGCGCCGGCGAGCTTCGCCTCAACCGCGCCTTTCTCCGCGGCAGCCTCGCGCGCGGCGCGCGTGTCGCGCGCGACCGGCCAGCCCTGCAGGTGACCGGCAGCGAGATCGGCCAGCGCCTCGATGAAGGCGGGCGACTCGTTCAGGCAGTCGATGTAGTGGAAGACCTTGCCGCCGGCGGTGAGGAACTCCTGCCGGCCTTCGATGCTGATTTCTTCCAGGGTTTCCAGGCAGTCGGCGACGAAGCCGGGGCAGATCACGTCGACCCGTTGCACGCCCTGGCTGGCCAGCAGATGCAGCGTCGGCGCGGTGTACGGCTGTAGCCATTCGGCCTTGCCGAAGCGCGACTGGAAGGTGACGACGTACTCGTCCTTGGCGAGCCCAAGCGATTCGGCCAGCAGCCGGCCGGTCTTGCGGCACTCGCAATGGTAGGGATCACCGAGATCGAGAGTGCGCCGCGGCACGCCATGAAAGCTCATCACCAGCTTGCCGCCGGCGTCGCTGAGCCGGCCGTGCCTGGCCCAGTGCGCGAGCACCGATTTCTTCAGCGCCTCGATGTAGCCCGGGTGGTCGTGGAAGTGCTTGACCGTGCGCAGTTCCGGCACGTTGCGGCAGCGCGCGAGTTCCGCGTTGACGGCGTCGAAAACGGTGGCGGTGGTGCTGGCCGAATACTGCGGATACATCGGCAGCAACAGGATGCGGTCGACATTGGCCGCGTGCAGCTCGCCAAGCACGCGGGGAATCGACGGCTCGCCGTAGCGCATCGCCAGCCGCACGTCGACATCGAGCCCGCGCTCGCCGAGGTAGCCGCGCAGCAGCAGCGCCTGCTCGACCGAGTGAAAAAGCAGCGGCGAGCCCTTGTCGGTCCAGATTGCCGCGTACTTGGCAGCCGACTTCTTCGGCCGCACGGTCAGGATGATGCCGTGCAGGATCGGCAGCCACACGGCGCGCGGAATCTCGACCACGCGCGGGTCCGACAGGAACTGCTTCAGATAGCGGCGCACGGCGCCCGGCTCGGGCGCCTCCGGCGTGCCGAGATTGACCAGCAGCACGGCGGTGCGGGCCAGCGTGCCGTGCGCGTATTCGGGTTCGCGGTCGAAAGGCATCTTGTTGATCACTCCCGCGACAGCGCCGCGGACAGCAGCCTTGCCGTGATGTCGACGATCGGGATCACGCGCTCGTAGGCCATGCGGGTGGGGCCGATCACGCCGAGCGTGCCGACCACCTTGCCGTCGACCTCGTAGGGTGCCACCACCATGCTCGTCTCGTCGAGCGGCACCGTCTTCGATTCGCCGCCGATGTAGATCTGCACTCCCTGCGCCCGCCCCGAGATCTCCAGCAGCTGCATCAGCCGCGTCTTGTGCTCGAACAGATCGAACAGCGCGCGCAGCTTGTCGAGGTTGGCGGCCAGGTCGGTCACCTCGAGCAGGTTGCGTTCGCCGGAAACGACCACCGCGTCATCGTCCTCGGCGGCCTGCTCGCCGGCCGCCACCGCCGCTTCCATCAGCGCGGCAATCTCGGTGCGCAGGTCGGCCACATCGCGGTGCAGCCGAGCACGCGCCTGATCGAAGCTCAGGCCGGCGAAATGCTGGTTGAAGACATTCGCTGCCTCGACCAGTTGCGCCGCGCTGTACGGCTGCTCGGTGACCAGGATGCGGTTCTGCACGTCTCCCTCGGGGGTGACGATGATCAGCAGCACCCGCTTGTCCGACAGGCGCAGGAACTCGACCTGGCGGAAACTGCTCGCGCGGCGCGGCGTCAGCACCACGCCGGCGAAGTGCGTCAGGCTGCCCAGGAGCTGCGCCGCGGCCTGCAACGCCCGCTGCGGCTCGCCGATGCGCAGCTGGCCCTTGATCAGCTCGGCCTGCTGCTGCTCGATCGGTCGGACCGTCAGCAGCGCGTCGACGAACAGGCGATAGCCGCGCGGCGTCGGCACGCGGCCGGCCGAGGTGTGCGGGCTGGCGATGAAGCCCATGTCCTCGAGATCGGCCATCACGTTGCGGATGGTGGCCGGCGAGACCTCGAGTCCCGACATCCTGGCGAGCACGCGCGAGCCGACCGGCTGACCGTCGGCGATGTAGCGCTCGATCAGCGTCTTGAGCAGCAGTCGGGCACGGTCGTCGAGCATGGGCCTATGTTACGAAAATTGTGGGGGCACCTGAGCTTCGGCCTATTTTGGGTGCAATTGGCTTTCCAGCAAGGCCATCCTGCTACATTTTCGCCATGGCGCAGGCTTTCAAGAACGTCGCAATCTTCGGCAAACCGCGGGTCGAAGGCAGTCGCCATTCGCTGACTGCGGCGCTGCGCCAGATCGCAGGCATCGTCGAGGCTGCCGGCCTGCAGGTGATGTTCGACAGTTCGACGCTGGAAGTGCTCGAACTGCAACCCTATACGGGATTCGCGCTGCAGGCGATCGGACGCCAGGCCGACGTGGCCGTCGTGCTCGGCGGCGACGGCACCATGCTCGGTATCGCCCGCGAGCTGTCGTCCTTCGGCGTGCCGCTGATCGGCATCAATCACGGTCGCCTGGGCTTCATCACCGACATCGCGGTCGAGCAGATCCCGGACGTGCTGCCGGCCATGCTGAGCGGCCAGTTCGAAACGGACCGGCGCGCGATGCTCGAGGCCGAGGTGCGCCGCCGCGGCGAGGTCATCTATCGGGCGCGGGCGGTCAACGACGTGGTCATCTCGCGCGGCGTCTCGGGCGGCATGGTCGAGTTCACCGTGCGCGTCGACGGCGTCACGATGTACAACCAGCGCGCCGACGGCGTGATCCTCGCCACCCCGACCGGCTCGACCGCCTACGCCCTGTCGGCCAGCGGTCCGATCCTGCATCCCGCCCTCGGCGGGCTGGTGCTGGTGCCGGTAGCACCGCAGACGCTGTCGCACCGGCCGATCACCCTGCCCGACGACCGGGTGATCGAGTTCGAGCTCACCGACGTGCGCGAGGCCAGTGCGCACTTCGACATGCAGACGTTCACGCAGCTTGCCCCCGGTGACGTGGTTCGCGCGCGACGCAGCGCCGACGTGGTCACCCTGCTGCACCCGATCGGCTACAACTACTTCGCCACGCTGCGCGGCAAGCTGCAGTGGAACGTGATGCCGACCGACGCGCACGGGCGCGCCTAGTTGTCGCCGAGTCCGACCGCTTCCGCCGCCCGCCGCCGTCGCCATGCTGCTGTCGCTCGCGGTCCGCGACTTCGTGATCGTCGACGAGCTGGCGCTCGATTTTTCGCCCGGCTTCACCGCGCTGACCGGCGAGACCGGCGCCGGCAAGTCGATCCTGATCGACGCGCTGCAGCTGGCGCTTGGCGAGCGCGCCGAGGCCGACGTCGTGCGCGAGGGCGCCGCGCGCGCCGAGGTCAGCGCCGAGTTCCGCGTCGGCTCCGAAGCCGCCGCCTGGCTCGCCCACAACGACCTGCAGGGCGACGGCAACACGGCGCTGCTGCGCCGGGTCGTCGACGCCGGCGGCCGCAGCCGCGCCTTCATCAACGGCACCGCCGTCACGCTGGCGCAGCTGCGCGCGCTCGGCGATCTGCTGCTCGACGTGCACGGGCAACACGCGCACCAGTCATTGCTGCGGCCGGCGGCGCAACTGGCGCTGCTCGATGCGCACGGCGGGCTGGCGACGCCGGCGCGGGCGGTCGCGGCGGCACATGCAGCATGGCGGCAGGCAGTGAAGGCGCTTGACGAAGCGCGGGCCATGGCCGGCGCCGCGCGCGCCGAACAGGACCGGCTGCGCTGGATCGTCGAAGAGCTCTCGCCGGTGGCGCCGCGGCCCGGCGAGTGGGCCGAAGTCGAGGCCGAGCATCGCCGGCTGGCGCACGGCGCCGGCCTCCTCGAAGGCTCGCAGGCGGCGGTCGACATGCTGGCCGATGCCGAGGACTCGGCGCTTTCGCGCATCGATCGCGCCGCCGAGCAGCTGGCCAAGCTCAGCGACTTCGACGCCCGGCTGCAGCCGGCCCTCGAGGCGTTGGCCGGGGCGCGGGCGCAGCTCGACGATGCCGCACGGACGCTGAACCGCTACCTGGACAGCGCCGATCTCGACCAGGCGCGGCTGGCCGAGGCGGAGGCGCGGGTGGCCGAACTGCACGCCGCGGCACGCAAGTTTCGCTGCGCGCCGGAGGAACTGGCCGCCCTGCTGGAGTCGTCGCGCGAGAAGCTGGCGGCCCTGGCCGCGGCCGGCGATCTCGACGCTTTGCGCGCGCGCGAGTCGACCGCGCGCGCCGAATACGACCGCGCGGCGGCGGTGCTCGGCAGGCAGCGGGGCGAAGCCGCCAAGGACATGGCGCGCGAAGTGACGCGCGCGATGCAGGACCTGTCGATGGCAGGCGGCCGCTTCGAGGTCGAGCTTTCCTCCTGCGAGCCTTCGGCGAGCGGCGGGCAGCGCGCCGAGTTCCTCGTTGCTGGTCACGCTGGCGTCAGTCCCAGACCGCTCGCCAAGGTGGCTTCCGGTGGCGAACTGGCTCGAATCAGCCTGGCGATCGCGGTGATCGCCGCCACGGCGACTCCGGTGGCCACCTTGATCTTCGACGAAGTCGATGCGGGCATCGGCGGCGCGGTGGCCGAGACGGTGGGCCGGCTGCTGAAGCAGCTCGGCGGCGACCGGCAGGTGCTTTGCGTCACCCACCTGCCGCAGGTCGCGGCCCGCGGCGACCAGCACCTGCTGGTCAGCAAAGTGCAGGCAGACGACGGGCGCCCGGTGTGCAGAATCGCGCAACTCGACCGCAAGGCGCGCATCGACGAGGTGGCCCGCATGCTCGGCGGCGTGCAGATCACCGACACCACGCGCAAGCACGCGCGCGAGATGCTCGCCTCATGACGGCGGGCTGCGACGCGGCACGCCGGCGCCTGCTGGTCGCATCCGCGGCAACCTTGGCCGCTCCGCCCGCGCTGCCGCAGTCGCGCTGGCCCCATCCGACATTGAACGGGACGCCGCCGATCGTGATCGCCCATCGCGGCGCCAGCGGCTACCGTCCCGAGCATACGTTGGCCGCCTATGAACTGGCGATCGAGCAAGGTGCCGATTACATCGAACCCGATCTGGTGGTCACCCGTGACGGCGTGCTGATCGCGCGGCACGAGAACGAGCTGTCGCTGACCACCGACGTGGCCAGCCGCCCGCAGTTCGCCGAGCGCCGGCGGACGCAGACGATCGACGGGCGCAGCGTGACCGGCTGGTTCAGCGAGGACTTCAAGATTGACGAAATCCGGAGCCTGCGCGCCACCGAGCGGTTCCCCCGCGAACGGCCGGGCAACGCCGCGCTCGACGGCCGGTTCGGCATCGCCACGCTGGAAGAGGTGATCGCGCTGGCTGCCCGGGCCAACGTATCAGGCGGGCGCCGCGTTGGCGTCTATCCAGAACTGAAGCACGCCGCTCATTTTGCCTCGCTGAGACTGGCGCCGGAAAAGCGGCTGGCCGACGCGCTCAAGGCAGCCAGCGTGCGCGGTCCGCTGCCGGTCTTCGTGCAGAGCTTCGAACTGCAGGCGCTTCGCCGCTTTGCAGAGTTCTCCGATGCGCCGCTGGTGATGTTGCTGGGGCGGGCCCCATCGGCGAGTGAACTGCGTGAACTCGCCACGCATGTGCAGGGCATCGGCGTGGCCAAGGCGCTGGTCTTCCCCCGCGGCGCCGATGGAACGATCGGCGCGCCGACCTCGCTGGTCGGCGACGCGCACACCCTCGGTCTGGCAGTGCACGCCTGGACCATGCGCAACGAGGATGCGTTCCTGCCCGCCAACCTGCGCGGCCAGCCACAGCGAGAGATCGAGATGTTCTTCGCGGCCGGTGTCGACGGCGTCTTTGCCGACTACCCGGACACTGCAATAGCGGCCCGGAACATGCTTCGCCGTTGACCGCGCCATGGGCCGAGCGCGGCGTCGGCAAGGAAGAGGAAGGGCTGCGCCGGCTACGGTCCCTGCTGAGCGAGACGTTGCGCCAGCTGCCGGTGGACTTGCATGAACGGCGAGCGGCCAGCAGGCTCGGCCAGGTAGTCCTCGAGGTTGTCGATGCTGTCGAGGAGGCCGCGAACGAGCGTGGTG
>Ga0209450_10001943_pt1 | contig 10431 bp, 7 predicted proteins | sample FrelakmetLWP11LW_FD_187149 | JGI IMG/M metagenome (GOLD analysis project Ga0209450, IMG submission 187149) | Freshwater lake sediment microbial communities from the University of Notre Dame, USA, for methane emissions studies - LWP11 LW (SPAdes)... | ecosystem: Environmental > Aquatic >... | reverse complement strand
ATTTATTTAAATAGTTTTTTTTCCAAAACATCTCTCAAGATTATTTTACTAAGAAAAATATTAAGAATTAAAATTCCAATCTTATTAGCTCCCCGTGGTGAGTTTTCTAAGGGGGCTATGGCAATAAAAAATTTTAAAAAATTATTTTATATTAACTTGGCAAAATTTTTAGGTTTATACAAGGGTATAATTTGGCATGTTACTGACAATGATGAATTGTTAAATTTACAAAAAATTTTTGATAAAAAAATAATATATAGAATAGCGCATGATCCAGTTATTTATGAAAAGGAATATTTTTATAAAGATATAGATAAACAAGTTAATGAATGTCGGATGATTTTTATTTCCAGAATTTCCAAAAAGAAAAATTTACATATTTGTTTGGAAATATTAAATAAAATTACCGCACAGGGAAAAATTGTTTTTGATATTTATGGACCAATTGAAGATACTGATTATTGGCAACAATGTAAGAATTTAATGTGTAAAACGCCAAATAACATAAAAATAAGATATAATGGTCAAGTACCGCATAAAGCAATTTTCGCAACTATTGCTAAATATCATGTTTTTTTTCTGCCCACTGCTGGAGAGAATTTTGGGCATGCAATTTTTGAATCCTTTATGGTTGGAAGGCCTGTTTTGATAGGGAATGACACGCCATGGAAACAACTTAAACCTAAAAATATCGGAGCAGATATCGATCCTGAAAATCAAATTGCCTTTATTGAAGAAATAAATCGATATGTGCAGATGGGACTTGAAGAATTTCAGGAGATGGTGATGTGCTGTCATCAGTTTGCCAGGTCGCTAGCTGATAATGAAAGACAAAAAGTCGAACAAAAAGCGTTGTTTGTATGAAAATTTTAGTAATTTCTCAATACTTCTGGCCAGAAATTTGTCCGTTAAATGATTTAGTATTGGGCTTGCAAGAAAAAGGGCATGAATTAACTGTTTTAACGGGGATACCAAATTATCCAGATGGTAAGTTTTATTCCGGATATTCTTTTTTGCGTCCGAGGACAGAAAATTTAAGTGGAGTCAGGGTGTTGCGAGTACCTCTTATTCCGAGAGGCAAGGGAAATAAATGGAGGCTAATTCTAAATTATTTATCTTTCGCTTGGTTTTCTTGTTTACTTGCGCCATTTTATTGCCGCGGCAAATATGATGTTATTTTTACCTATCAGACTTCTCCCATAACTTCAGTCCTGCCAGCTATTTTATTAAAAAGAATAAAAAAAATTCCTATGTTGTTATGGATTCAAGATTTATGGCCAGATAGTGTTATTGCTATGAAAGCCATAAACTCCTCATTTATTATTAATTTAATAACTCAATTATCCAAAGAAGTTTATAGGTGTAGTGATAGAGTTTTAGTTCAATCCAAGGAGTTTATAGAAAAAATTGCAGCTTTAGGAGTAAATAAGGAAAAAATTTCGTATTTGCCAAATTGGGCTGATAAAAATTATTATCCGCGCAATATCGACGAGACTCCAGAAATCATTCAAGAAATACCTAAAGGTTTTGTTGTAATGTATGCAGGCAATGTTGGTAAAGCGCAATCGTTTGAAACTATTTTGTTAGCGATGAAAAAATTATCGCATTATCAACAGTTGCACTGGGTTATACTTGGGGATGGTAGTAGCTATGAATGGCTAAAAGCACAAATTAAAATAAACAACCTTACCACTAATGTTCATATCTTGGGACGGAAGCCTTCGAATTTAATGCCTTATTATTTTGCCGCGGCCAATTGTTTGTTAGTTTCATTAAGAAATGAACCCATATTTGCTCTGACTATACCTAGTAAATTACAGTCGTATTTGGCTTGCGGTCGCCCCATACTTGCTGCCTTAGGAGGAGTTGGAGCAAAAATTGTTATGGAAGCGCAGGCTGGTTTAGTTTCTGCTCCAGAAGATAGTGAAGGGTTGGCGCATAATATTGAAAAGATGTATAGTATGCATCATGAAGAATTGAATAAAATAGGGTTAAATGGGCGGGATTTTTATGAGAAAAACTTTAGCCGTTCTGTAATTCTCGATAGACTTAATGATTTATTATAAATGACATCAGTTCGGAGTTTTTATATAGGTAATAAACTAATTTTATCTCACGATGATTTGCTTATCTTCGCATTTTTCATTAAAAGACGGTCGCAAAAAAGGTACGTCATGTACCTTTTTGCTTAATTTTACATCCTGTAAAATTATCCGTTTTTTAATTTCAAATGCTTAGGCAAATCATGAATGTCGCTAAAATTAGTTCATTACCTAGCTAAACATCTGAACCATAAGTAAAAAACTTCGAACTCAGATTATAAACGAGAAAAGTAATATGCGATTTTTAATTTTTGGCGGTGACGGCATGCTGGGACACCAGTTATTTTTAACTTTGCAACAGCACCATGAGGTCAAGGTTACTTTGAGAAAAAATTTAGAGGCCTATGCATTATATAAATTATTTGATAAAGGAAATAGTTATTCTGAGATAAATGCTAGGAATATAGATGATATATCGAATTTATTGGTAAAATTTAAGCCGCAAGTGGTTGTTAATGCTATTGGCGTAGTGAAACAACGGAAAGATGCTAAAGATATTGTGCCTACTTTAGAAATAAATGCGCTATTTCCTCATAAATTGGCATTAATCTGCCAATCTATCGGCGCTAGAATGCTTCACATAAGTACCGACTGTGTTTTTTCTGGGAAAAAAAAGGAAGCTTATACCGAGGATGACATCCCAGATGCGCTTGATTTATATGGTCAAAGCAAACATTGGGGCGAGGTTAACGCTGAGAATTGCTTGACTTTGCGAACCTCAATAATTGGTTTAGAATTAGCCAATAAGAAAAGTTTAATCGAATGGTTTTTAACGCAAAAGGGAAAAGTTAGAGGTTATTCTAAAGCTATATATAGTGGGTTGACGACTTTAGAAATATGTCGTTTAATTGAGCATATTGCTATTAGTTATCCAAAATTATCTGGTTTATGGCATGTTTCGAGTGATCCGATTAATAAATTTGATTTATTACGTAAATTTTCTGAAAAATTAGGAATAAAAGATGTAGAAGTAGAACCATATGATGGGTTTGTATGTAACCGTAGTTTGTCAAGTTCTCGGTTCCGAAAAGAAACAAGTTATAAACCTTCTTCCTGGGATAGTATGTTGAGTGAATTGGCAGAACAAGTGAAACATAGAGGCTAAAATGTTATTACAAAATAAAATTGTGGTTGTTACTGGTGGAACTGGGTCGTTGGGTAAGGTATTGGTGCGTAGAATTTTATCAGGAGAATTAGGCATTCCCAAAAAAGTTATTGTGTTCTCACGGGATGAGGGTAAGCAGCATGAAATGCGTTTAGCGTATTTATGTAAAAAAGTTACTACTGATGAAACCATATACAATAACTTTATCAATGTGTTGCAGTTTCATATCGGTGATATTAGAAATTATAGTGATGTTTGCAATATTCTAAAAGAAGCGCAAATTATAATAAACGCTGCAGCTTTAAAACAGGTGCCGACGTGCGAATATTTTCCAGAGCAAGCAGTTGATACTAATTGTATTGGTGCTGCTAATATAGTACGAGCATTGCGAGAACATGATTACCCAACCGAAATTGTTGTTGGCATTAGTACGGATAAAGCAGCTAAGCCCATCAATGTAATGGGAATGACGAAAGCTATTCAAGAGCGCATTTTTATTACGGCAAATATCCAAAATATAAATACGAAATTTATAGTTGTGCGTTATGGGAATGTTTTAGCTTCTAGAGGATCGGTAATACCTTTATTTCACGAACAAATCGCGAATAATTTACCTATCACTGTAACACATGATGCTATGACTAGGTTTTTGCTTAGTATAAACCAAGCAGTTGATACAATTTTTGCGGCTTTACAAAATTCAGAAAAAGGCGAAATTTTCATTCCTATCGTACCGACTGCTTTAGTAATTAATATTGCTAAAGCTATTATTGGAGATAGAAATATTCCAATTAAAATTACTGGAGTACGACCCGGAGAGAAAATGCACGAAATTCTTATTTCAGAAGAAGAGTTGCCATTTGCAGTGCAACGCGGTAATTATTATGCAATATCATCTATGTTGCCAGAAATAAAAACCACTTCAAATTCGACAGTCTTAGCCAAAGAATATAGTTCAGCAGATAATGTTATTAGCTATGAAGAGACCGTAAAGCTTTTAAAACGTCATAATTTATTGGTAGGACAGACTAAATTGGTTGAAGGCGACGAGCTTTTGGTTTAAAAAATATGACAAAATTAAAACTAGCTACTATTGTTGGCACTAGACCTGAAATAATCAGGCTATCCCAGGTTATTAAAGAATGCGATAAATATTTCGATCATATTTTGATTCATACTGGTCAAAATTATGATTATGAACTCAATCAAATATTTTTTAAGGAATTGGATATAAAAAAACCAGATCATTTTCTTGAAGCTATAGGTGGTGATTTAGGTGAGACTATGGGTTTGATTATATCTAAGACCTATAAAATATTGCGTCAAGAGCAACCAGATGCTTTGTTAGTACTTGGAGATACTAATAGCGCACTCTGTGTTATTGCTGCTAAAAGATTGAAAATTCCTGTGTTTCATATGGAAGCAGGTAATCGTTGTTTTGATCAAAATGTGCCGGAAGAAATTAATCGTAAGCTAGTGGACCATATTAGCGATATTAATCTTCCTTATACTGAACACAGTAGAAGATATCTTATTGCCGAAGGGTTTCCGCCAGATAGAGTTTTTGTAACTGGATCTCCCGTGCGAGAAGTATTTTATGCTTATAAAGAGCAAATAGAAAAGAGCGATATTTTAAGCAGGTTAAGTTTGACTAAAAATAATTATATTTTAGTAAGTGCTCATAGGGAAGAAAATTTAGATATAGAGGATAATTTTTATAAACTAACAGAATCGCTTAACCGAGTTGCAGAAAAATATCAGATGCCTGTTGTTTATTCGACTCATCCACGCAGTCAGAAAAAGATAGATAGCCTAAATATTAAGTTTCATGATTTGGTAAAAAATTTCAAGCCATTTGGTTTTGTCGATTATGAAAAATTACAAATGTCTGCTTTTTGTGTTCTTTCTGATAGTGGTACTATCACGGAAGAAGCTTCTATTTTAAATTTTCCTGCGGTAAACATCAGGAATGCGCATGAACGTCCAGAAGGTATTGATATGGGAACTATCGTTATGAGTGGGATTGAATCTGATAATATAATAGAAGCGATTGAAATGGTAACTAGACAAAAGCTCGAAAATACGCATTCTTTAAAATTAATAGATGACTATAAAGTCGATTATGTATCGTTGAAGGTAGTTCGTATAATTTTAAGCTATGTGGGTTATGTTAATAGAGTGGTTTGGAAAAAAATCTATACTCCTATGGAATGATTTTGCAGTAAGTCTTTGTGATATGTTATTTGCAAACACGCATGAATTCGTCCATTAAGCTCATAATAGTTCAGCTATTATCTAAAAAAAGAAACGTGAGCTGTTGTATAAACATCCATTTGTATTCTTAAAATATATTTGCAATGTGGTACACATACATAATTTTATTTATATTTTCTATAACTTTGGTTTGGTGTTATAAAGGTTATGCATTAAAAAAAAATATCTTAGATAACCCAAACGAACGATCTTCTCATGTTATTCCTACTCCTCGAGGCGGCGGGATAGTTTTTCCTATTTTATGGATAGCTTATTTATTAGTAATTTATTTTTTTGGATTTATTGGTGATCAATATTTATTAATTTTTATTCCCAGTGTTATTGCTTTAGCGATTATAGGGTTTTTGGATGATTGTTTTAATATTAGCGCTAAGTGGAGATTTTTAACGCAGTTGATTGCAGCGATTTATAGTTTATGGTTGTTAGGAGGGTTTTCAATTATACAGGTAGGGATGTGGTCGCTGACTTTGGGGTATGTAGGATTTATTATAGCTGTTTTAATGTTAATTTGGTCTACTAATTTATATAATTTTATGGATGGTATAGATGGTATTGCTGCCATCGAAGCATTATTTGTATTTGGTTGCGGCGGTTATTTTATTTGGGATGCGGGTGGATATGAGTTAGCTAGATTAATTTGGGCTATGGCGATTATTGTTGCTGGTTTTTTAGTGTGGAATCGACCTCATGCTAAAATTTTTATGGGTGATGTGGGGAGTTCATTATTGGGTTTTTTAACTATATTGTTTGGGGTAATAGGAGAAGTTAAATATAAAGTACCATTGTTATTATGGGTTATTTTATACGGGGTGTTTTGGTTTGACGCAACTGTTACTTTGGTTAGGAGAATACTTCATGGAGATGTTTGGTATCAAGCCCATCGATTACATGCGTATCAGCGCTTACAGTTAAAAAATTTCAGCCATAAAAAAATATTGTTGGCAATAATAATTGTAAATGTTTTATTGGTGATTTTAGCTTTTGCAGCGTATTATTTTACATGGTTGGCTGCTATCGCTTTTATGAGCGCGCTATTAGTACTGTTATGTGGTTATTTATTAGTGGAAAAAATACAGCCGATGTACGGTTCTAAGTAAGACTATATGTCAAAATTAATAAAGATTATAAAAACGCGTTTTACGGTTTTATTGCTAGATATAGCAATGATTCCAATCGCATGGTACGGTGCTTATTGGTTAAGATTTAATTTGGGAGTTATTCCTGTCGATATATTACATTATGCAGATCAGGTGTTTCCTTTTTTGTTTGTAATACAAGCACTAGCTTTTTGGTTTGTTGGTTTGTATCGGGGTATTTGGAGTTTTGCTTCTTTACCTGATTTGATTCGAATTTTAAAAGCGGTTTTTCTAGGGGCTATTATTTGTTTTCTGCCTGCTTACTTTATAATCCATGGAGTGATTCCTCGTTCTATTTATCCGTTGTATATTTGGTTATTAGTGAGCTTATTATCAGGAATGCGTTTACTTTATCGCTGGGTAAAAAATTATCGTTCAATTTTTGTTAAAGGTAAACGAGTTTTAATTGTTGGTGCTGGAGCCGCTGGTGAATTGTTAATACGAGAATTAATAAAGACCAGCAATACTACAGATAGCTATAATCCAATAATTTTTATTGATGATGATCCTAAGAAACAGGGATGTGAGTTACATGGGATTAGGGTAATTGGTTTTTTAAAAGATCTTCCTAAGTTAGTGCGTAAATATAGTATTGAAAAAGTTATTATTGCTATTCCATCAGCTCCCTCACCTATCGTTAGAAATATAGTTGATATGTGTAAGGAGGTAAATGTTTCGTTTAGCGCTATTCCTAAATTGAATGATTTGGTTGCTAAAAAAATTAGTATTAAAGAATTGCGTGAAGTTTCGATTGAAGATTTACTTGGTAGAGATCCTGTTATTTTGAATTGGGAACAAATTAGTTATGGCATAAGTGGAAAAAAAATTTTAATAAGCGGTGCGGGCGGATCTATAGGTTCAGAATTATGTCGGCAAATCGCTAGTTTAGCGCCGTCAGTGTTTATTATTATGGATAATAGCGAGTTTAATTTATATTCAATAGATCGCGAGTTAAGAATTAAATTTCCATATTTAGAATTAATTGCTAGGTTAGTAGATGTTAATGATACCTTTGCTTTAAATGATGTGATGAGCAAGTACAAGCCTGAGATAGTATTTCATGCTGCCGCTTATAAACATGTTCCACTATTAGAAAATCAACCTCGTGTTGCAATTCGTAATAATGTTTTAGGGACGCTAAATATAGTTAAAGCATCTATCGACAATAAAGTTGCTAATTTTGTATTAATTTCTACAGATAAGGCTGTTAATCCTACTAATGTGATGGGTGCGACTAAGAGAGTGGCCGAGATTATTTGTCAAAGTTATAATAATAAATCCAATACTAATTTTATCACTGTTCGTTTTGGTAATGTTTTAGGTTCGGCAGGCAGTGTCGTGCCTCTATTTAAATCACAATTAGAAAATAATTTAGATTTGACTGTGACTCATCCAGAAATGCTGCGATATTTTATGACTATTCCAGAAGCGACGCAGCTTATTTTGCAGGCTACTGCCATAGGCAAGGGAGGGGAGATTTTTGTATTGGATATGGGAGAGCCAATTAAAATACAGTTTTTAGCAGAACAAATGATAAAGCTTTCTGGTCGAGTACTTGGTCGTGATGTTAATATAGTTTATACGGGATTGCGTCCTGGTGAGAAATTATATGAAGAATTGTTTTATTCTTCAGAAAAGTTATTGTCTACACAACATGATAAAATTTTATTAGCTAAGCATGAGTATAAAAATTTAGATCAATTACCAAAATTGATGGAGGAAATAATTACAGCATGTGATAGAAATGGAGATGAAGAATTAAAAAATATGTTGTTTACATTAATTGGTGTTGTTCCAAAGTGATGTAACTTTTTTAGGTTAGTAAAGCAAATGCGGCTAACTTGCATTACTCGCCTAATTATTAGTTGATTTTAAGTATTCGCTCAATATTGTATGGAAAATTATTCGGAATGGTATTTATTGTCAAACACGCATAAATTCATCTCACAAAGACCAGATACACTGCAAAATGATTTCATATGGGTATAAATACCCTTCCGAACACCAAATACCATTCTATTTACCACCTAATATTGAGGGGATATGATTTTAAACTATAAGGAGAAAAAATATGGATATGTTTTGTTTTCAGTGTGAACAAACCAATCAGGGGAAGGGTTGTAAGCTGCAAGGGGTTTGTGGAAAAAAAACTACGACCGCTAATCTTCAAGATCGATTAATTGGTAGATTAATTAATTTAGCAAATACTAATCAACCAACCGAATCATTAACCAAGTTTATTATCGATGGATTATTTACTACTATTACTAATGTCAATTTTGATGATCGGTCGATCCAAAAGCTTATTGCTGAAGCTGACATTTTAATCAAAGAGCCGTTGAGTTTTGAAGTTACGTATATTTGGAATGCGTCTGAAGATTTACGCAGTTTAAAGTCATTAATACTTTTTGGTTTAAAGGGTATTGCTGCCTATGCTCATCACTCTTGGGTATTAGGATATAAATCGGAAGAGGTTAATAATTTTTTTTATCAGGCTTTAAAAAGTATAGTAAAGGATTTATCTACCGAGGAATTTTTAGAGTTAATATTAAAAACTGGGGAAATAAATTTAAGGTGTATAGAATTATTGGATAAAGCGCATACCGAGACTTATGGGCATCCAACTCCTACTAAAGTAACTACTAATATTGAAAAAAAACCCTTTATAATTATAAGCGGTCATGATCTCAAGGATTTGCAACTGCTTTTAGAACAAACAAAAAACTATGATTTAAATATTTACACTCATGGAGAAATGTTACCCTGTCACGCCTATCCATGTTTTAAAAAATATAATCATTTGAAGGGAAATTTTGGAACCGCATGGCAAAACCAAAAAAAAGAGTTTGATGGTGTGCCAGCAGCAATTTTATTTACCACTAATTGTATAATGCCAGTTCAAGATAGTTACAAAGATAGAGTTTTTACCACGGCTGTAGTTGCCTATCCTGAAATGATACATATAAATGAAAACAAAGATTTTATCCCTGTAATTAAAAAAGCCCTCGAACTTAGAGGATACAGCGAACCTAAAAAATTTACGGGTATAAATGGCGGCGATGTTTTGACGGTTGGGTTTGCATATAATACTGTTTTAAATGAAATTGATAAAATTGTGGCTGCGGTTAAAGCAAGAAAATTAAAGCACATTTTTTTAGTTGGTGGATGTGATGGCGCCAAGCAGGGTAGAAATTATTATACGGAGTTTGTAAAAAAAACACCGAAGGATACTTTGATATTGACATTAGCTTGTGGCAAATATCGGTTTAATGATCTCCAGTTAGGTGATATCGATGGCATTCCTAGGCTGCTCGATATGGGGCAATGTAATGACGCTTATAGTGCTGTAAAAATCGCTTTTGTTCTGTCTAAAGCTTTTGGCTGCGGTGTTAATCAACTGCCGTTATCATTTATATTATCTTGGTATGAACAAAAGGCGGTTGCTATATTATTGTCCTTACTATATCTTGGCGTGGAAAACATAAGGCTGGGTCCATCATTGCCAGCATTTATTTCGCCTAATATTTTGAATGTCTTAATCGATAAATTTAAGATTAAAGCAGTTACCAATCCAGATGATGATCTTAAAAATATCATGAAATATGACTCCCGTTAGCCTGCAAAAATATATACCCATTCTACCTGAAGGGACTGAATTTGCGCTGTTGCTTTTTGCTCCTACAGAATTTTAAAAACCTCTCCATAGGGCTTACTATGACTCGGTTTTTAAAATTCCGTAGACACAAAAATCAAATCGCGAAAAAACCAGTCCCTTCAGGTAGAATGGGTATATATACTAGCTTTGTATGGTCAT
>Ga0209450_10001942_pt1 | contig 10432 bp, 8 predicted proteins | sample FrelakmetLWP11LW_FD_187149 | JGI IMG/M metagenome (GOLD analysis project Ga0209450, IMG submission 187149) | Freshwater lake sediment microbial communities from the University of Notre Dame, USA, for methane emissions studies - LWP11 LW (SPAdes)... | ecosystem: Environmental > Aquatic >... | reverse complement strand
CGAGCCGCCGACGGTCGTCGCCCGCACCGGCTGGACCACGGACGAACTCTCGGCGGCGATGGACGATGCCACGTTCGCGCCGCCCTACGACCTCGTCACCCTCCTGATCGGGGTCAACAACCAGTACCGCGGCCGGCCGCTGGACGAATACGAGGCGCAGTTCGACGCGCTGCTGGTGCGCGCGATCGAACTCGCCGGCCATCGCGCCGGGCGCGTGCTGGTGCTGTCGATCCCCGACTGGGGCGTGACGCCGTTCGCCGCGAAGTCCGGCCGCGACGTCGCGCGCATCGGCGCCGAACTCGACGCCTTCAACCGCAGCGCGGCGGCGATCTGCGCCGGCCGTGGCGTCGCCTTCGTCGACATCACGCCGATCTCGCGCGATCCGGGCGCGCAGCCGGCGATGATCGCCGCCGACGGCCTGCACCCGTCGGCCGCGCAGTACGCCCTGTGGGCGCAGCGCGCGCTGCCGGTGGCCAGGCGCCTGCTGGCGCGCTGAGCGCGGGCCAGCGCGCGCCGCACGCAGCGTGTCCTGTGGGAGCCGGTTCCACCGGCGACCGCCCTGCGGCGAGCCTTCATCAGGCCGATCGCCGGTGGAACCGGCTCCCACCCAACCCGAATCTTCGAATCGCCGTGGCAAGGCCCAGGCCTTGTGGGAGCGGCGCGTGCGCCGCGATGGCGCGATGTCCGGGCGACGCGACGCCGCGGCATCGACACCGGCCCCCGATACACTCCCGCCATGCCCACCCCGCTCGAAGAACTGCTCGGCGCCCGCCCGCACGACGCGCCGCGGGTGGCGCTGGTCGAAGACCCGGCGGAAGCGCTGGCGCTGCGGCTCGCGCTGGTCGACGCCGCGCGCGAGCGCATCGACGCCCAGTACTACATCTGGGAGAAGGACCTCGCCGGCCGCGTGCTGGCGCAGCGGCTGTTCGTCGCCGCCGACCGCGGGGTCAAGGTGCGCGTGCTGCTCGATGACGTCGAACTGGGACCCAGCGACGTGCCGTGGCTCGCGCTCGACATCCACCCCTGCATCGACGTGCGCGTGTTCAACCCGTTCCGCAACCGCGTCGACCGCGGCTGGCGGCGCGTGCTGGAGGGCCTGATGGCGTTCCGGCGCCTCAACCACCGCATGCACAACAAGTCGCTCACGGTGGACGACACCGCGACCCTGGTCGGCGGGCGCAACATCGGCAACGCCTATTTCGGTCTCGACGTGCGGGCCAACTTCTTCGACCTCGACGTGCTCGCCACCGGCACCACCGCGCCCGAGGTACGGGCCAGTTTCGAAGCGTTCTGGGACAGTCCGCACGCGCGCCCGCTGAACGAGCTGGCGCGCGTGCGATTCACGCCGCTGCGCCTGCTCGAGCGGCGCCGGCGGCTCGATCGTTTCGCCACCCGCGCACTGGCGAGCCTGCACAGCGGACCGTGGGACGAGCCGATGGCGCGCACCCAACTGGCGCGCTGCGCGCCGCGACTGGCGGCCGCCGACGTCGCGGTGCTGACCGACCTGCCGGACAAGATGCGCGACGGTGCCTCGCCGATCGCCGACGGCTTCGCGGCCTTGTGTGAGGGTGCCGAGCGCGAGGCCCTGCTGGAAAGCGCCTACTTCGTCCCCGGTGCGGCGGGCACGGCCGCGTTCGCGGCGATGGTGGCGCGCGGCGTGCGCGTGCGCGTGGCGACCAATTCGCTGGCCGCCACCGACGTGCCGCTGGTGCACGGCGGCTACGCCGCCTGGCGCCGCCCGCTGCTGCGCGCAGGGGTCGCCCTGCACGAGGTGCGACCGACCCTGCCCGCGGGGCTTCGCCCCGTGCTGCGCTGGCGAGGCTCGCGGGCCGCGCTGCACACCAAGGCCGCCGCGATCGACCGCCAGCGCGCCTTCGTCGGCTCGATGAACCTCGACCCGCGCTCGGCACGCATCAATACCGAGATCGGCCTGCGCATCGACTGCCCGGCATTCGCCGAACAGGTCGCCGCCGCACTGGACCGCACGACCGCGCCGGAGCGCTCGTGGGCGCTCGCCCTCGACCCGCGCGGCCGCCTGCGCTGGCACGCCGGCGAGGGGATGCTGCGCCGCGAGCCGCGCGCCGGTTGGGCGCGGCGCCTGCTGGCCTTCGTCGTGCGCCTGCTGCCGGTGCACGACTGGCTATAGGAGCGTGCTTGCGCGCGACCGCGGAAAGCGGACCTGGCCGCGCGGTGGGGTGCTGCAATCGCCCGCAAGCGGGCTCCTACAATGCGCGGGAAACGTTCGCGCTGGCGCGTGTAGGAGCGCGCTTGCGCGCGACCGCGGAAACCGGAGCTGGCCGCGCGGTGGGGTGCTGCGATCGCCCGCAAGCGGGCTCCTACAACAACCAGGGAAACGTTCGCGCTGGCGCATGTAGGAGCGCGCTTGCGCGCGACCGCGGAAACCGGAGCTGGCCGCGCGGTGGGGTGCTGCAATCGCCCGCAAGCGGGCTCCTACAATGCGCGGTAAACATTCGCGCTGGCGCGTGTAGGAGCGCGCTTGCGCGCGACCGCCACCCCACACGCTGCCGCAAGAACCCGGTGCCGCAGTCGCCCGCAAGCGGGCTCCTACAAGAACGAGGGAAACGTGCGCGCTGGCGCGTGTAGGAGCGCGCTTGCGCGCGACCGTGCGCGGTTCCCTGCGCCCGACCTCGACACCACGCTCGCCCGCCGGCGGGCGCCGCGGTCACCGGCGAGCAGGCGCGCGACCTACCTCAGATCGGGCAGGCCTTTGCGTCCGCGCCGCTGGTCCCGGCCACGCGACGCACGAAGGCGCGCGCAGTGGCGGTGAGGCCGGCCGGGTCGCGGATCGTGTAGACGAAGAAGTCCGTGCCGCACCAGTCGACGTTCGGCGTGTAGGTCACGGTGCCGTCCGGGTTGACGCGGGTCTGGCCGCGGATGCCGGGCGTGGCCGAAACCACGGTCAGCGGGTCGCCGTCCGGGTCGGAGTCGTTGAGCAGCACGCGCACCGTGGTGGGATTGGCGAGCGTGGTGGTGGCCTCGTCGTCGACGGCCACCGGTGCGCGGTTGGGCCGCGGCGGGGCGGTGACGGTGACGGTGACCCGCGCGGTCGCGGTCAGGCCGGCGGGATCGCGAACGGTGTAGGTGAACGAGTCGGTGCCGGTGAAGCCCGCGCGTGGGGCGTAGGTGATCGAGGTGCCGGCGATCGTCGCCGTGCCGTTGGCCGGCGTGCCGACCGCAGTGATCGCCAGTGCGTCGCCGTCCGGGTCGCTGTCGTTGGCGAGCACCGCCACGGTCACGGTCGCGTCGTTGCGCACCGTGGCGGTGTCGTCGACCGCCGCAGGGCCGCGGTTGATGAACTGCACCGGGCCCAGCGTGGTGTCGGTCTGCACGGTCTCGAAGCGGTACACGTCGACCGTGCGCTTGTGTTCGGCCGGATTGCGCAGCGCGCGCTCGATCCACGGCGCGGGGGCCTTGACCGGCTCGCGCACCCACTCGATGCGCTTCTCGGTGACGCTCTGCGGCGGCGGCGTCTCGCTGCGCTCCTCGACGGTGAGGAAGGAGATCTCGACGCGCCGGTTGCGCGCGCGCTCGTCGCGCGTGTTCGGGTACTTCGGCGTGGTCTCGCCCGCGCCGGTCGCGTCGATCTCGGCGGTGTCGACGCCGAGGTCGCCGAGGAACTCCTTCACGGAGGCGGCGCGACGCTCCGAGAGCCGCTGGTTGTAGGCCTCGGGGCCGAGGTCGCAGGTGTGGCCGGTGACGCTGATGCGCGACACCCGGGTGCCGGCCTTGAGCGCGTCGGCCAGCGCGGTGAGCGCGGCGCGCGCCTCGTCGGTGAGTTCGGCGCGGTCGAGCAGGAAGAACTGCTCGCTGTCGACCTTCAGTTCGTTGCGCACCACCACCGGCTCGGACGGCTTCTCGACCACCACCTCGCGGGCGACCTCGACGTCGCGGTACGGGTTGGTCGGCCGGAACGCGCCGCTGATATCCCAGCGCAGGAAGACCCAGCCGCGCGTGTCGGAGTCATCCAGCACGAAGTCACCGTCGCGCTCGTAGTGCTCGACCTCGAGCGACAGGCTCAGCGGCGAGCCCTCGAAGAACTTGTCGACGCCGGCCGAGAAGGTCAGCTGGTCGGAGTCGTAATCGCCCCACTCGTAGTCGACGCCGCCGCGCAGGCGCGCCAGCCCGCCGTCGAAGAAGCGGCCGATGCGCGCGCCGACGCCGTGGTCGTAGGCCTGCGCGAAGCCGCGCACGGTGGTGGTGACGGTGCGCGTCTGGGTGAACGGCCGGCCGTTCTGCGTGCCGGTGAGCGTGCTGGTGACGGCATCGACGAAGGTGTCGGTCAGGCGCTCGTCGGTCAGGCCCTGCGAGACATAGGCGTCGAGGAAGAAGCGCTCGCGCTCGAGGCCGACACCGAGGCTGGCCTTGCGATCGCCGTCGGCGTTTCGGTCCACCGCCACGAAGGCCTTGGCCACGGTGACCGAATCCGGGCGCTCGATGGTGTCCTCGCGGGTCTTGCCGCCCCACAGCCAGTGGTAGTCGAGCTTCAGGCCACCGGCGCCGCCACGGCCGATCCAGCCCTGGCCGATCCACGACGAGTCGCCGTCGTTGGCGAACACGTGGAAGGCCTCGCCTTCGACGTTCCCATCGTCGTCCACGCCGAGCGACAGACGGCTGTCGCTGCCGACCCAGGACATCGGGATGCTGCCCTCGGCTGGCGGCGGTGGGCTGGACTGGGCCGCGACGGGCGCGGACAGGGCGGCGGCGATGGCAGCGGCGAGCAGGCGGACACGCATATGGAAATCCCAGGGTTTTCCGATGGTCTTTTTCCCGTCTCGCTAGCGTAACCGCCGGGCCGCGCGCGTGAAAGCAGGGTCAAGTCCCGTGGTGCGCCGCACCACGGGTCGCGGCGGAGCCGGCCCGCGTCCGCGGGGTATGATTGCGTACGATTCCCGTTTCGGAGTTCCGATGAGCCTCGACCCCGCCCTGCGCGCCCGCATCGAGGGCCTGCTGTCCGCCAACCGCGTGGTGCTGTTCATGAAGGGCACGCGGCACGCGCCGCGCTGCGGCTTTTCCGCCGCGGCGGTCAATGCGCTCAACGGCCTGCTCGACGACTACGCCAGCGTCGACGTGCTGGCCGACGAGGACATCCGCAACGGCATCAAGGTCTACGGCAACTGGCCGACCATCCCCCAGCTGTACGTGGGCGGCGAACTGGTCGGCGGCTCGGACATCATCCTCGGGATGCTCAATTCCGGCGAACTGCACCAGGTGCTGGGCGTGCCCGCGCCGGACCGCACGCCGCCGGCGATCACCATCACCGAACGCGCCGCGACCGCGATCCGCGAGGCGACGGCGGACGCAGGGCAGGACCGCCTGCACCTGTCGATCGACCCGCAGTTCCGCGCGCAGTTCCAGTTGAAGCCCGCCACCGGCGGCGAGATCCGCGCCGAGTCGGCCGGCATCGAGGTCCTGTTCGACCTGCACAGCGCGCAGCGCGCCCGCGGGCTGGAGATCGACTGGGCCGAAACGGTGCAGGGTTCGGGCCTGGTGATCCGCAATCCGAACGCGCCGCCGTCGGTCAAGCCGATGGACGTGCGCGCGCTGAAGGCCGCGGTGGACGCCGGCCAGGTGGTGGTGGTGGACGTGCGACCGCCGGGCGACCGTGCGCGCGCGCCGTTCGCCGGCGCCCGCGTGCTGGACGAGGACACGGTGGGAGAACTCTCGGCCTTGCCCAAGGACACCCGCCTGGCCTTCCTCTGCCACCACGGCAACAGCAGCCGGTCGGCGGCCGAGCATTTCCGCGGGCTGGGCTTCCGCGACGTGAACAACGTCGAGGGCGGCATCGACGCGTGGAGTCGCGAGATCGATCCGTCGATTCCGCGCTACTGAGACCGCGAACGCGGCATGCCTGGGAGGGCATCCGATGCGAATCCGATCCGCGCCTGGGCAGGGCGCGACGAAGGAGGCACAGGGGATGAGGAAAGCGATGCGTTGGAGTTTCGCCGCGGCGCTGGCGATGGCGCTGGCCGGCTGCGGCCAGTCGCCGGACGACCTTGCGATCACCGCCTGCAAGACGGCGGTTGCCGAGCGCCTGACCGACAAGACCTGGAGCGTGGTCGACGACGAATGGAAGGCCGGCTACAAGGCGGGCGATCCGGGCCTGGCCGAGATCGTGGCGCCGGTCTACTTCGACAAGGGCCTGCCGGCGGAGACCACGCAGACCGTCACCTGCCGCGTGCAGTTCGATCCCAACAACGCATCCGCGCCACCGTCGGTGATCGGCCTCGTGTTCCAGTGGTGAGGATCGGGCGCGCCGACTGCAGTCGCTGCTGAAGCAGCTCCCACAGCAGGCTCGCGGCGCGACGCGGCACCTGTGTGGGAGCCGGCTCCGCCGGCGACTGCGGCAGCCGCCGCGCCGGCGGGGTCACTCGTCGAAACGCAGGTGCTTGACGCTCTTGCCGTGGCGGCGGATCAGGCGCAGCGCCTCGATGCCGATCTGGATGTGGGCGTCCACGAAGTTCTCGGTGACCTTGCGGTCCGAGGCTTCGGTCTTCACGCCTTCCGGGATCATCGGCTGGTCCGACACCAGCAGCAGCGCGCCGGCCGGGATCGAATTGGCGAAGCCGGCGGCGAACACGGTGGCGGTCTCCATGTCGATCGCCATGCAGCGCAACTTGCGCAGGTATTCCTTGAAGTGCTCGTCGTGCTCCCAGACGCGGCGGTTGGTCGTGTAGACGGTGCCGGTCCAGTAGTCGTGGCCGAGGTCACGGATCATGGTGGACACCGCGCGCTGCAGCGCGAACGCCGGCAGCGCCGGCACCTCCGGCAGCAGGTAGTCGTTCGACGTGCCCTCGCCGCGGATGGCGGCGATCGGCAGCACCAGGTCGCCGAGCTGGTTCTTCTTCTTCAGGCCTCCGCACTTGCCGAGGAACAGCACGGCCTTGGGCCCGATCGCGCTGAGCAGGTCCATCACCGTCGCCGCGTTCGCGCTGCCCATGCCGAAGTTGATCATCGTGATGCCGTCGGCGGTGGCGCTCGGCATCGGGCGGTCGCGGCCCACGACCTCGGCGCCGGTCATCGCGGCGAAGCGGTCGACATAGCCGCCGAAGTTGGTCAGCAGCACGTGCTGGCCGAACTCGGCCAGGGGCTTGCCGGTGTAACGGGGCAGCCAGTTGGAGACGATTTCCTGCTTGTCGCGCATGGGACCTCCGCTGGGGGTCGCCGATTGTAGTGGCGGACCCGCGGCGCCAGCGGGGCCGGGCATGACTTCCGGCCCCTTGCAAGCTCGTATGACGGGTGTAATATTACGCCCGTCATACGGAGCTCGCCATGACACCCCGACCCGACCAGAAGCAGGACACCCGCCGGCGCATCGTCGCCGCGGCGGCCGCGCGGATCCGCGACGAGGGCCTGGAGGCGCCGTCGGTGGCGCAGGTCATGGGGGATGCCGGCCTGACGGTCGGCGGCTTCTACGCGCACTTCGATTCGCGCGACACGCTGATGGCCGAGGCGCTGGCGCAGATGCTCGAGGACCAGATCCAGCGCTGGCTGGAGATGCTGCCCGACACTGGTCCGGCCGAGCGGCGCGTCCAGGCAGCGCGCGGCTATCTGTCGCGCCACAACCGCAACACCGGCGCCGAGCGCTGCCCGATCCCCGCCATCGCCAGCGAAGTCGAACGCGCCGACCCGCGCATCCGCGAGGTGGTGGCCGCGCACTTCGACACCTGGGTCTCCGCGCTCACCGACAAGGACGAACCGGACGGCCGCCGCCATGCGCTGGCCGCGGTGGCGACCATGGTCGGCGCGCTGACTCTGGCGCGCGCGCTGGGACCGACCCCGTTTTCCGATGAACTGCTCGCCGCGGCGAAGGCCGCGATCCGCTGAGCGCCCTGCCGCGCGCCGCGCGGCCCCTGAGGAGGCATGCCATGAACACCCTCGCCACCATCCGCACCGCCAACCGCGTCGTCGGCACGCTGGCGCCGACGCTCGCCGCGCGCTTCGCGCGCAAACTGCTGATGACGCCGCAGCGCCACCGGGAGAAGGACCACGAACGCGCCGCGCGCGCCAGCGCCGAGCCGGTGACGTTCCGCTTCGGCCTGTCCGGGCTGCGCTGGGGCGACGCGGGTCCGGTGGTGCTGGCGATGCACGGCTGGAGCGGCCGCCCGACGCAGTTCGCCGCTTTCGTCGCGCCGCTGGTCGCATCGGGCCGGCAGGTGATCGCGCTCGATGCGCCCGCGCACGGCCGCTCGCCGGGCAGCGAGGCCCACGTGTTCTCCTTCGTCGAGGCGATCCTCGAAGCCGGCTCCGAACTCAAGGGCATCGAGAGCGTGATCGGCCACTCGATGGGCGGCGCGGCCGCGCTGTACGCCGCGCACCTCGGCCTGCCGGTGCAGCGCGTGGCCACGATCGGCGCACCCGCCGCGCTGCGCCGCGTGCTGGCGCGCTTCGCCGACTGGGTCGCGCTGCCGCCGCCCGCGGCGAGCGCGTTCCTCGCCCGCGTCAATCGCCACGTCGGTGTCGACGCCGACGAGATGGACGTGGCCCGCTTCGCCGGCCGGCTCGGCTTCGAGGGCCTGGTGGTGCACGACCGCGACGATCGCGAAGTGCCCTTCGCCGAAGCGCAGGCGCTGGCCGCCGCCTGGCCCGCGGCGCGCACGCTGTACACGCGCGGGCTCGGCCACAACCGCATCCTCGCCGACGCCGGCGTGGTGGACGCCGCGGTGCGCTTCCTCGCCGCGGCGCCGTCGGCACGACGGGTGGCCTGAGCGCCGCGCTTCCCGTCGCTGCGATCCGCGCCGATACTTCGCCCCACCCGAACGGAGCCCCGCGATGGGCCTGCGCCACGCCGACTGGTACTTCGACTTCATCTCGCCGTTCTCGTGGCTGCAGTGGCGGCGCCTCGACGCGCTGCGCGACCGCCTCGCGATCCGGCCGGTGCCGGTCGTGCTCGGGGCGATGCTGGCGCGCTTCGAGAACAAGGGCCCGGCGGAAATCCCGGCCAAGCGCGCCTTCACCTACCGCTTCGTGCACTGGCAGGCGCGCCGCGCCGCCGTGGCGCTGCGCTTCCCGCCGACCCATCCGTTCAACCCGCTGCCCGCGCTGCGTCTCGCCGTCGCGCTGGATGCGCGCGCCGAGGCGATCGACGCCATCTTCCGCGCGATCTGGGAGCGCGGCGAGGCGATGGACACGCCGCAGGCGCTCGCCCCGCTGGCCGCGGATTTCGGCATCACCGACGTGGCGGCCGCGATCGGCGCACCGGCGGTGAAGGAGCGCCTGCGGGCCGACACCGAGGCGGCGATCGCCGCCGGCGTGTTCGGCGTGCCCACGCTGGCGATCGACGGCCTGCAGTTCTGGGGCAACGACGCCACGCCGATGCTCGAGGACTGGCTCGCCGATCCGACCCTGTTCGAAGGCCCCGAGTTCGCCCGCCTGGCCACGCTGCCGGCGAGCGTGAGCCGCGCGTGACCGCGGCCGGCGGGCTGCGCGCGGTGTGCGCGGCGCTGGCCGCCGCCCATGCCGCCGCGCGGCCGGTGGGGCTGGCGATCGTGCACGCGACCGAAGGCTCGACCTACCGCAAGGCCGGCGCGCTGGTCGCCGTCGATCCCGACGGCACGCGCCACGGCACGCTCAGCGGCGGCTGCCTGGAGCCGGAACTCTCGCGCGCGGCGCAGCAGGCGCTCGGATCCGGCACCGCGGTGGCGCTCGACTTCGACACCCGCGGCGACGACGACGCGCTGTTCGGCTCCGGCAGCGGCTGCCGCGGCCGCATGCGCGTGGTCCTGCGCCCGCTGCTGCCCGGCCGCGATGCAGCACTGCTGGAACGGCTGGCGGGATTGGCGACGCGCGACGGTCCGCTGCGATTGGCCGTGGTCACCGCCGGGCCGTCGCTGGGCACGATCGTCGCGCGCGACGGCGCGAGCGCGATCGGCGACGCGCCCGCCGCGCTCCGCGAGATCCTCGCCGGCATCGCCGGCGGCGCAGCGCGCGAAGTCCACGTGGGCCACGCGGCGTCGGTCGACGCGGTGCAGGTGCTGCACCTGCGCCCGGCCCCGCGCGCCCTGCTGGTCGGCGCGGGCCCGGAGGCCGCGCCGCTGGCCAGCATCCTGCGCGAGATCGGCTGGCGGGTGGACGCCGCCGACCATCGCCCGACACTGCTCGACGTCATCGCCGCACGGGTCGACCAGGCGCACCGGGGACGGCCGGCGGCGGTGCTGGCGCGACTGGCCGAAGTCGGCTTCGATGCCGTGGTGGTGATGACCCACAGCGCGGAGGCCGACCTCGAGGCGCTGCAGGCGCTCGCCGGACGCGACGTCGCGCACGTGGCCCTGCTGGGCCCGCCGGCACGGCGCGACGCGCTGCTCGCGCGCCTGCCCGCCGACGCACGCGACGCGCTGCGCCCGCGCCTGCAGGCGCCCGCGGGACTGCCGCTCGGCGGCGAAGGTCCGGAGGCGATCGCGCTGTCGATCGCCGC
>Ga0209450_10001941_pt1 | contig 10433 bp, 9 predicted proteins | sample FrelakmetLWP11LW_FD_187149 | JGI IMG/M metagenome (GOLD analysis project Ga0209450, IMG submission 187149) | Freshwater lake sediment microbial communities from the University of Notre Dame, USA, for methane emissions studies - LWP11 LW (SPAdes)... | ecosystem: Environmental > Aquatic >... | reverse complement strand
TCCCACGATCACCCGGCCGTCGGTCTCGCAGTCCAGGTGGTCGATCAGGCGGTACAGGCTCGAGACCAGGTCCACGGCCTCTTCCTCGGTGATGACCCCGGATTCCAGGTCCCGGACGTAGAGGTCCCCGGCGTACTCGTCCAGGCGGCCGAACTCGATGAGGGGAGCCATGATCCCGTAGATCCAGGCCAGCTGGAGGGCCTCCCGGAGGGACGCCGGGGGAGCGGTCCGGATGTGCTCGAGGGCCGCGGCCATCCGGCCGAGCTCCGCCTTCCGGGACAGCTCCGGCTCCTTGGCCGCGAACTCCCGGGCCTGACGTTCGTAATGAGCGCAGACCTCCCCCACCAGGTCGAGGACGTCCACCATGGCCGCGAAGAGCTCCGCGTCCCCGCCCGAGGTCTCGGCCCGGACCTTGTACTCCAGGACTTCCCGCCGGAGTCCCGGGAGCCCGATCCGCACGAGCTTGTCGAAATCGACGTAGGCCCCGGCCATGCGCAGGATCGGGGACGCGGGCAGGGGCAGGTGCCTCCACTGGTCGCTCCCCAGAGCTTCCTGGATAGATTCGGGCATGCCGCGCAGGACCACGGCGTTGGTCGTGCGCCCCTTCCAGTAGGTGAGGAGGTCGTGCAGGTCTTCCCGGTAGCGGGCGTCCCCCGCCTTGAACTCCAGCTCCGCGACGATCTTCTCCTCGTTGGCGTAGAAGCCGAAGCCGCCGGTCTGGTGCTGGATTCCCAGCCCCACCACCCCCATCTGGATCCTGCCCGCCAGAAGGTCCTCGTCCTGGATCGGGTGGAGTATGGCCGGGAACTGGGCTCGCAGGCAGGCGGCCTCGACGGCCGCGGGGTGCGTGTATCGATCGACCGCGTCCCGGTAGGCCTTCGTGAAGGCTATCTCGAACCGCAGGTCCTTCCGCGGATTCCTGACCTTGAAGTTGTTCATGCCGCATTCTCAGCCCGAAGCACCGAACCGTCTTGTCTTGAGTTGACCGGATTATTGTTCTATAATGATCTCGTGAAATTGAGGTTAAGCCGCTTTACCGGGGATCCCTCCCATGAATACGCCAGCCTGATCGGGGAACGGAGACAGCTCCGCATCCGGCATTCCCACGATTACTTCGAATTGTTCCTTGTTAACCGCGGCACCGCACAGCACCTGGTGAACGGATCTGTCCAGCGGCTCAAGACCGGGTCCGTCGTGTTCATCCGCCCGGACGACTCCCATTCCTACGACGACATGTCCGAGGATTTCGAGATCATCAACGTGCTCATCCCCAGTGAAACCGTGCGGGCCCTCTTCGATTACCTGGGGGAGGGCTTCGAGCCCGATCGGCTCCTGTCCTGTCCCCTGCCCCCGGCGGCCCAGGCCGCCCAGCGGGAACACGAGGCGATCGTCAAGGAGCTGGAGCAGTTGATCCTTTCCCGGCGGATCCGCAGGGCCAGTTCGGACTCGGTGTTCCGCATCACCCTCCTGCATATCATCGTGACCTGCTTCCCGATCCTCCCGGACAAGGTCAAGTCCGAGATCCCGGTGTGGCTCCGGTGGCTGACCCTGGAGATGATGAAGAAGGAGTACTTCACCGAGGGCCTTCCGGCCATGGCCCGCCTGGTGGGCAAGAGCGAGGAGCACATATCCCGGAGCTGCCGAAAATACCTGCGCAAGTCGCCCACGGAGCTGATCAACGACTTCCGGCTGGAGCACGCGGCCCGGTCCATAGCTTCCACGAACGACAAGATCGTCGACATCTCCTCGGACGCGGGCTTCGAGAGCCTCAGCCACTTCTATCACCTGTTCAAGAAGGCGTACGGCATCTCTCCCCTGGGATTCCGTAGGGCCGCCAAGGACAGGCCCGCGGACGAGCTCCTCTTCGGGGCCCTCCCCATGGAAAGCCGCATACCCAAGGGCCAGGCGCTGTGAGCGCCGCGGGGCCTATGCCGTCAGCTCCGCGCCTGTTCCAGTGTCTCCTGGACCCGCCCGACAAGTCCCGATTCTAGCCTCACCTTTATGCCGTGGGGATGGGTCGGAGAATTCGTCAGTATGTCGCGCACAACGCCCTCGGTACGCTTACCGGTCCGCTGGTCTTCCTTTAGGACGATGGATACCCGCAGACCCGCGCGTATCTCGCTTCTGGTTTTTCCGTCCACGGGTGACGCTCCTTTGTTTCTCCTTGCGAATTGTGGTCCCTCTTTCGCGAGCGACCGTTCCGGGCGTGAGCAGACTTTCGAAAAACTGAAGCGGAATATCCATACCTTCTTCCAGGCTATCCATACCTTCTTCCAGGCTATCCATACGGTCAGACTCTCCATGCTTGAGGATGAAGGTTCGAAACGCCCACTCCGAACGAAGGGCATTGAAGACCATTGCGAGCGCCCGCGGGCTGCACTCGCGCATCCTGCCTTTCCGCATCTCTTCCGCGAACAGAGCCTCGAGCAGGTCGTCCGCCCTCTGCACATATTCCTTCCGATAGTACCGGCGTATCTTCTCGTTGTGGTGCATCTCGGCGTACATGATCCTCATGATCTTTACAAGGCGGGGATCCGCTGAAATCGAGTCGACGGGGGCGGAAAGCAAGCTCCGGAATATGGAACTGGTTTGTTCATCTTCCGGGGGCTCCGGCAGGGGCGAGAACACCGCGCTCTCCGCGTAGGAGAATATCGCGTCCAGGATGGCTTCTTTGCCGGGATAGTGCCGATAGACCGCGCTCTCCGTCAGCCCCACCGCCCCGGCTATCCGCCGCATCGATGTCCTGTCGTAACCGTATTCCGCGAAGAGATCCAGGGCTGCGTCAAAGATCTTCTGCCGGGTCGGCTTTTCCCCCGATACCCGGAGCGGCCTTCCCATCCTCAAGGGCTGTCTCTCATCGCTCATGAACCAAACCCCTTCACCGTCGCGGCACAGGATTCGAATTCCGCCGCCCGCAGCCTTCAGCCCGCAGCCAGAACACCATCCTTCTGCAAAGCCGTCCGGGCCGTTTCCGTCAAACGCTTGACTTCTTCCGGACCTAACCTGTAGGCCGATGTCTCCCTGCGAACCGGCTTCGGCTCCCGGGGCAGTAGATCGGCGATATGGAGATCCACCACCGAAAGGGGCTCCTTTCCGAGACGTTTCCCCAGTTCGTCCGCCAGCTTGGGGTTGGGACCATCGGCCCCCCCGCTTATGGAAACGAACGCATACCTGCCCATCTCCGGACCGAGCCGCCGAAAACAGGCACGCAGCGGCGTGGCCACCTGCCCCATCCATACCGGCCCGACAAACAGCACCACGTCATATCCCCCGGTTTTCTCGACAGGCAGCCGGACCTTCGGCGTTCGGTTGAACATCAAGTCCAACAGTATCCTGCCCATGGTTCGCGATCCGGCTTCGACAATCCTCACGTGCTCGGCCGCCAAGGCAGCGGCCAGGCTCGCGGCCAGCGCATCATTGTTTCCGGTCAGGGAATAGGAAATGACCATTGCCTTCATGACGGCATCCTCCTGGGGTTTCGCGACGAAGATCCGCTTCCGGCTTGCGGCGGGCGGTATCCACTCGGGGTACGGTGGTTTGAACACTTTATATTTGTGTTCGTTTACTTACTTAATATAGCAAATAGAAGCCATGTCGTCAACGGGAGGTAGGCGGGTCTAAAGCCCTCGGATCTACAACGACCTCGTAGCCTCGGGATGAGAACCCCGGCGGGCCGCCAAGGACAGGCCGGCGGACGAACTCCTCTTCGGGGCCCTCCCCATGGAAAGCCGTATACCCAAGGGCCGGGCGCGCGAGCGCCGCGAGGCCGAGTCAGCGGCCTCGCGCTTCGTGGTGAGTCCTGGAAGGGCCTAGTCCGGGCTGCCGCTAGGAATTCTCTTTCGGCCAGCGGAGGGCGATGAGGAAGATTCCCGCCGTCAGGGCCAGCTCCAGGATCCCGAAGAGGTAGTAGTAGATCCAGGACTCTCCCAGAAGATTCCCGATGTTCACCAGGAAGTAGAGGGGCGCCAGGACAAGATTCAGGACCCTGCCGACCCGGGCCGGCAGGAGGACGGAGGCCGGGGCCGCCAGGATGGGCAGGATCATGAGGAGGGAGGCCAAGGCCAGGCTGGCTTGGCTGACCTCGAAGGGGCCCATCTTCCCGGCCAGCATCCCCTCCAGGACCCCGGGCCTGAAGAGAGAGAAAATGTCGCAATAGATGTACAGACCCAGCAGGGCGGTCCAGGCAAAGGCCAGGATCACCTTGGCGTCCGCCTTGACGTCGTGAAATCCGATCGCGTTCGTTCCGTTCATCGTGAAGTCTCCTCACTCGATTCGATATTCCGGACCCTCGGGCGCCGCAGCCGTTCGACTCCGGGTTGACCGATGGACAGAAGCTATCCGGAGACGGGGTAAAAGGGAATTGATCCGGGTTAAGATCGGTCGGAAATTCCGCCCGGATTCCGGGGCCGGGCCAGGCGCTTCCGGATCCGGCTCAGGGACTCGGGCCGCACCCCCAGGTAGCCGGCGATCTGGTACTGGGGAATCCGTTGGACGAGATCGGGGCGCCGCTGGATAAGATCCCGGTACCGCTCTTCGGGGGTGCTGGTCCGGTACCGGGCCAGGCTCTCCTGGAGCTTGGCCGCCATAATCTCCGACATGGCCAGGCAGACGGACTTGAGCTCCGGGTACTCGGAAATCGTCTCCCGCTCCCGGTCCGGGTCGCTCACCACCGCCGTCGTCTCTTCCAGGCATTCCAGGTAGTGCCCCGACGGCACGTCCTTGCCGTAGCCCAGGGGCAGGACCGCGTCCTCCTCGATGAAAAAGTCGACGGTCCGCTCCTCCCCGTCCTTCACCACGTAGCTCCGGACGCAGCCCTTCAGGATGAAGTACGCCTCCCGGGCGCGGTCCTCGGGGCGCAGGAGCACGGCGCCCTTGGGGAAGGTCCGCACGAAGTTGTTTTCCCGGAATATCCGCTCCAGGTCCGGGGAGATGGGGATGTACCGGGACAGGTAGGCTACAAGTACATCGCTCACAGCTTCACCCTCCCCCGTCTCGTCGCCGCGACAAATTCCGCTTTCCGGAATCAACCACGGAGGACACAGAGCTCACGGAGAAAAACGAGGATTCACGGAAATTGAGACAGGATGGACAGGATTAAGGCCGGATGAACAGAACAATTTCGTGAATTGAGCATCTAAGATCATTATCCTGTACATCCTTCTTCCATCTTGTGCATCCTGTCTGGTTTCCCGATCCTTTGGTTTCTCCGTGTCCTCCGTGCACTCCGTGGTGAGTCCAGGGAACTATTATTACCGCGCGAGGGCCGAGACGGCCAGCCGGAAGAGCTTCCGACACTGGTCCGGTTTGGTGTGGTAGCCCCCGCCCCCGGTGGCCTGGCGGATCACCACGGTGCCGTACTCATCGTCCCCTCCCCGCTCCACCTCGTAGCCCCGGGCGGAGATTCCCTTCAGGGACGCGTAGGCGAGCCCGTTCCGGCCTCGGGTAAGTACCACGGCATACATGTAGGGTACGGGTCCGTTAGCGCCGTTGTTGATGGCCGTCTGGAACTGCACCCCCACCAGATCCCCGGTTTTCTTTTTCGGCTCCAGAAGGAAGCGCAGGTCCTCGGGCACGTCCTGTCCCTCCTCGTCTTGGTCGAAGCGGATGTAGGGAGTCAGGACGAAGCCCTCGGGTACGGGCTCGGATCGTATAGCCTCGAAGCCCAGGAGTTTCTGGGCTATGAGGCCGGGGGTGAAAACTTTAACCTTCCCGAAAAAGAGGGCCGGGAACAGGAACAAGAGGGCGTCCAGGGCCACGAGGCCTGCGCCCCCGGACACCGCGAAGGAGACGGGCACGGCCGCCATCAGCAGGACCCCCGCCAGGATGCGGAGGGCCGACCGGCCCCCGGAGGCCTGGCGGAGCTTGCCGGCCCGGGAGAAGGCGTCCAGGAGGCGGTCCACCTCCGCGGCGGTCACGGGCTTCCACTTCTCCAGGCCCTGGTCCTTGGGCTTGTTGGTGACCCTCCGGAGCCGCAGGGGGATCCACCCGGAAAGGATCACCAGGGTACCCGGGAACACTCCGACCCCCACCTGGAGGGCCGCCCCCAGGGCGAAGAGACCCCCCGCCAGGACAAGGCGGGCCGCCGGGCCCATCCGGAAGAACCGGAACCCCGCGGTGACCGTCGGCTTAAGGGACAGGTCGCTCATCGTCTCCTCCTCGGGCCGGTTCCCCGGCGGAAATGGGCTCGGCGGACAAGGTCGGATCGGCATGGCGCGCGCGGAAGGCGGGTCCCGCCTCCGCTATCTCCCCGTAACCCGCGTAGGACCAGTACAGGGGGCAGGCGGCCTGGCAGGCCGCGAAAGCCGGGCAGGTCCGGCACTCCGGGGGGGCGTATTCCTTGTTCTTCAGGGACGCCGCGCGCTCCCCGAACCAAACCTTCCGAAAACCTTCGGAAAGCAGGTTCCCCACGCCCTCGTCCCAGGACGAGCAGGGAAGGACGTCCCCCCGGGGATTCACGGACAGAAGGCCGTCGCAGGCGGCGCAGTTCTTGTTCCCCAAGCCCCGGGCCAGGGGGTTGTAGACGCACATCGGGGTGGGAGAATACCAGAGGAATTCCACCCCCGTCTCCCGGGCGCGCTTCCGCACCCGGTCCACCACGGCCCCGATCTCCCGGTAAGGCACGAAGAGCGCATCCGCCTCGGGGCTCCGGGCCGTGGGTATGAAAAGGTTCATGGACATCCGGCTCACCCCCAGGGACGCGGCCAGGCCGGGCATTCGATCCAGGGCTTCCAGGTTGGTCCGCACCGCGGTGGTGTTGGTCTGCACCGAGATTCCCGCCTCCATCAAGGCGCGGATGCCCGCGACGCTCCGCTCCCAGGCCCCCGGGACGCCGCAGAGTTCGTCGTGGAGCTCCGGGTCCGGGGCCTCCAGGCTCACCTGGGCGGTCCGGAGCCCCGCCCGGAAGAGGTCCCTTGCCAGGGCCGGGGTCGCCAGGGTCCCGTTGCTCACCAGGTTGGTCCGTAAGCCGATCCGTACCGCGTACCGCACCAGGCGGGGAAGGTCTTCCCTTAGGAGGGGCTCCCCCCCAGTGAAGGAAAAGAAGGGGACCTTCGCTTCGTCTTTGAATATGCGGATAATCCGCTGGAGGTCCCGGGCCGTAAGGTCCGCCACCTCGGAGCGGCCGGGGATGGCGCCTGAGACATCGGCCGCGTTCCCGGGGCGGCGGCATCCCGACCCCGCGGAGCAGCCGGCGTAGCAGAAGCGGCAGCGGTTGTTGCAACGGTAGGTAACGGCCAGCTCCGCCAGGACCGGCAGGCGGGTAAAGGAAAAGTCGTAGGCCACCCGGTCCGCGTCGGGCCTGCGCCCCGAGAGGGCGGCTTCCAGGGAGCGGAAGAAGGCGTCCGTCTCCCGGGCCCGCCTGTCGTCCAGGCCCGGGAAATCCGCCAGGCGGCCTCCGGCCTCCAGGAAAACCACGAGTGCTTTTGCGGTGGAGTTGAGCTTGTAGACCCGGTTGGGGGGGAGGATGAGGACGTCGTCCTCGGTGCGGAGAAGGAGGTGGGGCCGGGCCTTCCGCCAGAAGGGGGCGATCCACCCCAGTGTTACGAAGCTTGTACCGGCCCCTCCGGATTGCATCAGTGGCCGCCCCCGGATACACAGGCGGAGTGGCAGGCGCTGTGGCAAGCCGAGTGACAGGCGCTGTGGCAGGCCGAGTGGCAGGCGTCGTGGCATGCGTTGTGGCAGGCGGAGTGGCAGGCGGAGACGGTGCCCACGTCGGGTGGGGAGAAGCAGCCGGAGAAGCAGGAGGCGCTGCGCATGAAATCCGCGTAGCCCGTCCCCAGGTCCGCGGGCAGGCGCACCGTCCCGTAGTATGCGGGCCGGGAATGAACCATCCAGTACCCGTGCCAGTAGGGGTCGTAGGCATGCCGGACGGCCGGGGCGCGCCCGGGCTCCGTCTCCTCCCGGCCGGCCCGGGCCAGGCGCTCCCGGTAGAAGGCCCGGGTGGCCTCGAGGTCGCAGTCCCAGATCTTCTCCTGGAGGCGCTTGATCGCATCCTCGAAGAAGTCCGCCATCAGGCCCGACAGGACGTAGCCCTCGGGATCGAAGGCGGCCAGGAAGAGCTCTTCGTACTCGCTTTCGGCCTTCCGGGCCGAAAGGATGCGGATCCGCAGGGGGTCGGGGTCCAGGATCTCGATGAGGCCCTGGCTCTTCAAGCCCTCCAGCATGATAGAGGCCACGCTGGCCAGGGGCAGCTCCAGGAGCAGGGCCGCCTCCACGGGGTGGAGGTCCTGGGCCACCTTTCCGGGGACCTGGTAAGACCCTTCCTGGAGGCGGGGCGGGGTCCAGGCATCCCCGGCCCAGGCTATGCCTTCCAGCACGGCGGCGGCCCGCTCGTAGGCCGAAAGGCGCCGCCGGTAGAGCAGGATCGCCAGGACCGTCAGGGCGCCGAAGACCGGCGCCGCGATCCAGGGACGGGCGCCCCAGTATTCCCGGGGCCCGACCCAGGCGCGGGACTCGTAGGATTCCTCGGAACCGGCGCCGCCGGCCGGAGCGGTCCCGCCGGAAACCGTCGCCGCACCGCCCGCGGGCAGGTCCAGGACCAGATAGTCCGCGGGAAGGTACAGAACCAGCTCCTGGCTTCCCCGGGCCGGCACCTTCTCCTGGAAAAAGAGGAAGCTCAGGTAGTGTCGGCCGTCGGTCCCCGGGGAACCGTAGTAGTCGATGCGGTTTTCCTGGTTGACGAACTTCTCGGTCCGCAGGGGGATGGCCCGTTTTTCATCTTCCGAAAGGGTCGGGCCGGAAACGACCACGGGCAGGACGATCCGCACCGTCCGGGAATCCAGGGCCTGGTCCCATTCCACGGGTGCCCAGCTGAACCGCACCAGGTCCCCGAACTCGGCGCTGGTGGTCCGGCCGACGAGATCCGCCGCCGCGAAGTCCCCCCCGTAGGTGAGGTTCCAGAAAGAGGTGCCCGAGGTTCTCTTCCCCCCCGTCAAAAGGACGTCGTACCGCCCGCCGCCCAGGTTCTTGATGTCCAGGCCCACCCGGGTGCCCCCGCTCAGGTCGGCCCAACAGCGCTGGGCATCCCAGACGGGGTCGAAGGACTCGCCCTGGAAATAGAAGCCCCCCAGGGTTCCGGAAGACACCACCCACTCCAGGCGGTAGAAGACCGTGGCCTTGCCGTCGGGTCGAAGGCTCACGGTGATATCCACCGTGGCCACCCGGGATTCAAGAGCTCCGACCGGGATTGCAGGTATAAGAAGCAAAACCACGGCAGCCAGGATCAGGACCGGAACCGAGGTCCCACGGGAACGGCGATGGAGCCGCCGGAGCTTTGTCATCATCGGAGTTCCTCCCGAATTGCCAGTTTATCGCTCCCCCCCAGGCCGCCGTCCACGGACAGGCGCCGCTCCCGGACGTAGGCGGTCCGTTCCTTGAGGAAGGCCAGGGTGCGGGCCTTGGCGTCCGGGAAGGGATCCGCGTCAGGAAGGTCGAAGCGGCGCTCCACGGCGGTTCCGTCGAGCTCCCGGAGGAAAGCGGTCAGCGCTTCCAGGACGTCCTGGGCCGCGGCGTCCGCCTGGGGATCCCGGGCGCCCTCCCGCAGGCAGGCGCCCTGGTACTCCCCGAAGGCCAGGGCGAAGGCGGCGGCCGCGGAGGCCACCTCGGGATCCGGGATGCGCAGGGAGGCGATCCGATCCCGATCCTTGGCGGCCGCGGCCAGCCCCGCGGCCAGGGATGCATCCTGATCCCGGTCTCGCTCCCGCACCGCCGCCTTGGCCCCCGAGCCGGAGGCGAAGACGATCGCGGAAGCGGCCAGGAAGATCCCCGCTCCCGCCCCGACCGCCCCGGGGAGGGGCGCGCCCGCGAAACCCGCCGCGACACCGCAGGCGGCGGAGGCTACGGCCGCGACCATCCCCAGGGGGGAACGGACATACCAGCGAAGAAAATCCCGGGTACTCATCATGGAAAGGAGCGTACTACGGCCCTTCGGGTCTGGCAAGCGCGGAGGGGTTAAAACCGGCCCCGGGGATCGGGCCGATCCGCATCAGTTCAACACCGTGATCTCCACCCGGCGGTTCCGGGCACGGTTCGCCTCCGTATCGTTGGGCGCCAGGGGCTTCTCCGCCCCGAAGCCCCGGAAAAGAAAGCGGGAAGCGGGAATGCCCCGGGCTACGAGTTCGTCGACGATCCGCTTGGCCCGGCGGATGGACAGGTCCTTCTGCCCCGCGGGGTTGCCCACGTCCGCGGTATGCCCGGTCACCAGGAAGCTGCGTTCCCCGGGAACGGTCTTCAGGGCCGCGGCGATGCCGTCCAGCCGTCCCCGCTCTTCGGGCAGGAGGGCGTCCTGGTCGGGGACGAAGCGCAGGCCGAAGGCCACCAGGGTCGGCCCCTCGGGCCGCTGTTCCAGCACGATGCCCGAAGCCGGGTCGAGTTCCGGGGCACCGGGTGCCGCGGGACCCGCGGTACCCGCGCCCAGGAGGCCGGAGGACGGCGGA